>Ga0209434_1000045_pt1 | contig 84673 bp, 75 predicted proteins | sample ETNvirnome_2_300_FD_184068 | JGI IMG/M metagenome (GOLD analysis project Ga0209434, IMG submission 184068) | Marine viral communities from the Pacific Ocean - ETNP_2_300 (SPAdes) (version 2) | ecosystem: Environmental > Aquatic > Marine > Oceanic | place: Pacific Ocean | collected 2013-06-22 | reverse complement strand
ATCCTCATTCTCAATTAGATTGGTCACCTGAGGATCGAACTGCAGCATCTTTCCATCGGTTCCAGTGGCGTGTGCCATCTGACCGCCGACAAGGGCGTTAGCACTTCCCTGCCAGGAGCCTGATGCTCTAAATGCGCTGGCGTTAACGAGGGATTGACTGTGCACCTTTGAATAGGTGGATCCCACCAGATCATACTGACCGCCTGAGGCCAGAGAACCTGAACGAATACCCTTACCAGGGGGAGAGTTATAAATGGAATCTCCCTTCTTGTAAGTGGCTGCCTTTGTTCTGGTTCCAGCAGTTAGGCTGGAGTCGCCACCGACGTTTGTACCGTAGGTGTAATCCAGATAGAAGAGCAGACCAGAAGGTAAGCTCATGGGCTGGATAGAAACGAGCTCATTGGAAACGAGTCCCGCAAAGACGCGACGTACGATTGGAAATGCGATGTTAGTAAAACCGCGGATATCTCCAGAGGAGGTACCTGAAGCTGCACCCGTTGAAATAGAGTTTTGCTCCCGAAGCAGCTGGGCTGCTTGGTTTTCCAGCATCATGGCCATGTTTTCCCGTTTTTGGTCCTCAAGGCCTCTGAGCAGTCCTGTACGGGACCACTTCTCAACTAAACGACGGTTTTGAGCACCGAGGTGGCGCTGCCTGATTCCTTCCGTCAACTGATTTAATGTAAAAGATTTTGACATCTGTATTTTCTCCTTTTTTTGCAGTTATTCAAGATGTAATTATTCACTAATTCCCGCTAGTTTGGCCCAGCGGTTCACTTCAGCCATCTTTCCGTTATCAGCAGAGGCTCGACTTGTGGGTCGGGATGCTGATCCCATCTTTCTGACTGCCGATTCGGATAGTCTAGTTTTTGACTTACTAGATAATCCCTCGGTTAGACTTCTGTATAATAGCTTTACTTCTCTTAAGCTAGCTGCCTTATCAAGAGCTTCAATAATCGATCTTCTCCTCTTAGGAGAAACTGAATGATTTTGAAGCAACTTATTTACGTAAAGCAACTTTGCATTAAACAGATTCATCTCGGTTAACTGCTCACGAAGTGAACTTACAGCACTTCTGTATTCAGCAAGTTTTCCGTAAAGGGCTCGATTTCTACGGCCCTCACTCTTAAGTGCGCTAGAAAGCTTTTTAACTGACTCACTGTGCACATTTAAATCATTATCGTCCATGTCGACGAAAGGTTCCTTTTCAACCTTGCCGCCACCATAGGAGGAAGCCATCTTAGCTGCGGCATTTTCGGCCTCAGCAAGGCTTCTCATTCTCCGAAGCTCTTTTCTCAACATTTTTTCATCGATTTCAAAAAGCTGTTCCTCTTCAAGGTCATCGGGAAGTTCCTCGGACACGTCTATATCTAGATCAAAATCCTCACCGCCTTCCTCTTCCTCTTCTTCAACATCCACGTCCAGATCTTCTTCCTCTTCCTCGAGGAGCTCAACAGAGAGATCACTCGGATCTATCTCGACATCTCCAAGCTCTATAGCAACTCGTGCCTCGCTTAAAAGATCATCTAGCTTAAATTGATCTTCATGAACAGCATCCTTTAAAGATCTCGCTAGTTGGTCGAGATCAACTTCATATAGTGTATCATCTGTCATTTCAGAACTCTCCTGTGTCTGGCCGTGTTGGGCTTCATCAATAGGTATTACGTTATGATGTAAATTTTCTGCTTCTTGGTTTAAATTATAGGCAATTTTTATTAATTTTGATCTTTCATCGGCGTTCATACCTTGAATTGATTCTTTGATCGCTCCCTCGACAGTTTCCTGAGATCCGGCTCCGGAAATTAATCCGCTGGAAGAAATGTCCAGAAGAGCTACTAAAGCTTGCAGTGCACTTTCATCTAGTGCTACATCATCGTCCATCAGATCCTCAGAAAAACTAGTCTCAAACATTTCACCCACAACATCAGAAAGTACATCATTCTCACCTGAGATATTGGAGATGTTATCGGACTGATCATTCTCACTTACGAGCTGATCCTCGATAAACCGTCTTATCTTGGGAGTTACCGCCTCGATTATTGCATTTTTTGCATTCTTTTCAGCAACGTCTCTCAGCTCTTTGGCTTCTGCTATTGCTTCGTGGTACAGCGTGTGTGACATATCCTATCCATCCGTTAAAATTAATTATTACCCACCTATTAAAAGTACATATAGATTTAAGATTCAGTGGGATTTTCTTCTGGCTCTTCCTCTTCCATCATATCTAAAATTTTTCTAACTTGTAATCTAGCTTTTTCTAAAGATAGATCCTCATGGTGAAAAATATCCTCCGGGTTAAATACATTGGGCTCTGCATCAGCTGGGTTTGGTTTAGGAGCATGGGACCACCCCTGCTTCGAGCCCCACGGGCCGCCTTTTCTGCCAGGAGCCACTGTGTATGCTTGATTTGTAGCAGTTCCTCCTAAGGCTGGACCATCCCATTTTTTATATAAAGTTTTAAAAGAGAAAGGAGCGATCCCTTTTTTTATTTTTGGAAGACTATTAACCTCGTAAAAGTTGAGTCGTGTATCAGACCCGACGAATGCGCTTCTATCAACCCTTCTTCGACTGACTGGGAGATCAGACGGTATGGCATCAGACCCAATTTTATTCGAAATTGTGGTTATCATTTGAGGAGAAAGATAATCCTTCACAAATTCATCTATCTCCTCCTCATCAATATCATATTGTAAAAGATTTTTATAGGGATACCCTGCCGCATATTGATACTGAGAACCTCTTCCCTTTGGTTTTAAAGTACCGTATCCGTGACCCATCCGTGGGTCTATAGAAGAATTGGGCAAATCAATTCTATTATAATTTTCATCAAGTATTTCTAATAGAGAAGGTCTTTTCAAGATTACCCTCATCCACCGCCAGACCCTTGATATGATCTATTAGAGAGGTACTCTCCGATTGATTGAGCTGCAATATTTGGAGAAGTTTCAGAAGGAGACACAGTTCCTCCCAGCCCAGAGCCAAACTCAACGCCGCCTTCAGGCAGTGTTCCTTCAAATGCATCCTGATCCGATGGAAATACGCTTCCTGGTCCGGGAGAGGTTGGATTAGGTAAATATGGAGAGGCTGGTAATCCTTGACCGCCGGTCACCACATCCGCAAGATCAGGAGCACCTACGAAATTAAGGCTGAAAGTTCCAAATGTATGACCAGCATCGTTGATCACACCATTTTTTACTCCTATATTATCAATACTGTCTCCGGGGCCATTATTTCCATTTAGAGATGCTATTCCAATATCAGAAACTGTTTCCTCAGTATACTCATCTTTATAAAGAGGAGAGGCGGGAAAGGACGCCCTAAGACGGAGGTCATCCCGGTGTCCTTGACCCCCATTTCCAGGGGGTCCAAAAGCTACAACAGTCGACTGTCTAGACGTTGCCATTATTTAATATCCTTAATAAGGGAGGTTGAAGCAGCTTCTTTAATCTTTTTAATCCTTTGAAGCCTCTTTCTAATTTTAGTTTCTTCAATTTTTAAAGCCTTTATATAGTCAATTTTCTTTGAAAGGGTACCTGCGTAATCTGACGCGTCCACTTCAGCTGCGGTGACCTTGGCGAGCGACTCAATATTTTTCTTTTCTTCTAAAACAAGCTTTTTTAATAGCTTTGGTGTTAATTTTTTAATAGCAGACATAGTGTCTTTCTCCTGTCATTCATACATATTATGAATTTGGAAAAAATTAACCTAAAACTTATTATTATTAGGTCGTAATTTTAGGAGAGAAGGCGAGGTCCGCCCACTTAGATGAAGCAGAATCACCAAATAGATCTGAGAGATCATTTTCAGAAACTGCCATAGATGCAGCATCTGAACCCCTTTCTGGTCCTGGTCGACCCTCAGCTCCACTTTGCTCCTGAAGTGTTGTCTTTGCCGTATCTTCAAAAATCGAGGTGAGGACAGGATCAGATGTTAGATTAGTTACTGACTCTCTAACATTTTGATCGAAATTAGAATTTTTTTCAAGACGAGAGTTATCTCTTTCGTCGACTGAATCTTTGGGTAAATAATTGATTGAATCAAGCGCAGGGTGTTGTCTTCTTCTATTTCGGTTTGATCGAGATTGAGAAGATGAACGAGATGACTCCTGAAGAGAAATCTGTCTAGATTCGATATGTTGTTGAGAATTTGGGACAGAGCTTAATCCCTCCTGTAAAATTTCCACCAAGCACTCTTTAACAATCTCTTTGAGCGCTAGTTTAGATAATTTTGCCATAAAATTAGCCTATACCCTTGAAACTTCCCGTGTTGTTTAACGTGCCTGTAAGAACTGGAAACTGACTATAGGGAATTCCTGTTAATCCTGCGATAAGACTAAAAGCTCCTGTTCCTGAAACAGTTCTTAAGAATAAAGATTTACATCTAAGCTCTAGTCGAGGAGTCGACGTATTCCCAGACAGTACGAGATAATTTTTAGTAACATCTCCGTTGATTCCATTTTGTGAAAATCCTACTCTTATTGGCTCTGATCCAACGTTAGTCACAGCAAAAAATCTTGTTGCATAGGGAAAGCCAATCTCTACTGGTGTGGTAGTTAGATCATCACCGGCAGAAGAGGTGACGTATGGAACTCCAGAAACCTGGTAGGCTGGGACGAAATTTGGACCTGCGGGAGGTCCCTGTTTAGGATCATAGGCCATTACTCACTCCACCTCAAAATTTCATTAAAAATTCTATCAATTTTATCGGACTTAGTAAAAAAACCATCCAGATCTTTTTTGCTGACCTTTTTTCCCTCGGATAACATGAAGGCACCCGGGGTGGAAGGTTCAGATACCATATCAAAGCATATGAGCTGAAAATCTTCCTGGACGACCTGATGAGGTCCCTCATCCACCGTTGATCCCACTCCTCGGGAAGAGATACCTAAAGTCACACCAGACTCCACTAAGCTCTGAAGTATCTTGCCGGCTGGAGTATCTAGCAACTCAATTGTTCCATGTACCACTTCTCCCTCCATATGTGCTTCCCGAACAATGTGTGAAGCATTTTTTAATTCGACCACCGAAGAGTCCGGATGATCGCACTCTCCAAGGGCTCTATTTTCTCTGATGAATTTTTGATAATTTTTTAGCTCTCTTTCTAAGATTGCATGCGGATAAATTCTTCCATTCTGATTTAGGGTATTTGACTTTTGTAAAGGTCCCTTTAGAAAAATTTTCCCTCCGTGTCTCTCTTTAGATTCTTTGATCATATCGGGTGTATAGGAGAGTGCCATCCACTCGGTTAATAGTTTAAGATTTTTTTCATCTGACATCTGGGGACTCCATTAGTTCTCGCTTTAGCTGAGAAATTATTAAAAATCGAGAAATTGTTTGATCATTCACTTCTTCAATTTTTTCATTTTTTATTTTATCTTTAACAGAATTAATTTTTTCAAGCAATGTTTGGTTCTCAGTGCTCTCTTCAAGCTCAGAGAGATTATCAAGAGTGTCTCCCTTCATTTCTGAAAGTTTCTCCTTGATGGACTCTCCCGTATCCTGAGAAAGTGAAAATATGTAAGCTTTTATGAGATCTTTTTGCTCTTCATTTAGCTGATCTCCATATTTTTGATTAAATTTTTCCTTCATTATTTTTACCACAAGGCTGTCTACATCTTCGGTGACATGATCTTCAACTCCCTTTACTTCCTTCTCTAAAAGCAGCCAGTCAATTACCTTTCCTTCACTTTGTACCATTTTAGATAGATTTGAAAAATCTTTCTTTCTCCAGTCGTTTAAAAGATTTTGAATTGTTGCATAGATCTTATATTCGGGAATTTTTCTATAATAAAATTCATCATTATTAATTTTATAGTTGATATCCCGTATCAGTATCGATTTTTCCTTATTTAGATCATCCGAATTGCATCGTCGGGCAGCATTTTTTGCTTCAGCTAGAATGGCTGCAGCAACCGATGTGTCACTTACAGTTGATTTTGCAAGAGCATTGAATAGCCTGAATTCCTTGTAAATTTCTGTATTTCTATCAAATCTCTTCTGAAGAATATCTAGAGCTATTTGAGCTTCTGGAGCTCTTCCTTCGATTAGCTCAGATGATACGTGTCGCAATAGCAACTCATAAATTACTCCAATATTTCTTTTTTTATTATGAGATCTCGTCATTTAAAACTCCATCTGTAGATTCCGTTAAAATTTCCCTTCTAGGAATATTTATTTTTTTCTCGAGTCTTTTTAAGGTAGATTTGAGTTCTCCAGTCATTGCAGCATGTTGTGTAGCTTTTTCACTGAAGAATTGATCCAAAAAATTTTCATCCTGTCCGGCAGATAACTCAGAGATACCTATGTTTTTAAAAGGGTTTTTTAAATCACTCGGATGACCAAATGGATGAGTCAAAGAATCAGACTGATTTTTGGTATCATGTGAAGCTATTCTTGCAAAATCAGGCCCTAAAACATCTCTATTTTTTCTTTCTCTGTTTTTCTTTCTCTTGCGAAGTGATTTTTCAAGTGGTGTTTCTTCATCATCTTCATCATCATCTTCATTTATAATCATCACCCTGTCGACTCTATTTTGTGCCTTAATAGGAGACTCATCATCATCAATCGATAGTCTAATTAAATTGCTAGACTCTTCTTCCTCTTTTATCTCTCCAGGTCCACCGGGTGCAGGAGAGAGCTCTGCGGGCATGTCTGAGGGGGGCATTCCCTCGGCACCCATATCCTCATATCCTGGAAGCTGGACAGATTCCACTTTCAAATCCTGCTCTCGATCCTCGATTCTTCCCTTTTCAATTTGATTAATATCGTCGTTAATTAATCCAATAATATTTTTACGAATGTATCTTTTATCAACGAGTCCCTCTGGAACAGTTCCAGCAATCTCAAATCTAGTCCTATACAACTCAAGTTTTTGCTGTTGAGCGATGGTGGATGGATTTGAAAGCTGAAGTTCAAAATCTAATAGATCATCTCCTTCGAATCCATTAGAAAAAAGATGAATTATTGCAACTTTATTAAGCTCAGACAGGAGAGTTCTCTGAACTCTTGCTATGGTTCTAGAAAATCTAATATCCTCTTGAGATAACGTTGCCTTTGCCCCTAGACCTTCATCATATCCAAGATATGCCTTGGGTATTTTGAGAGCAGCAAAGAGCTTTTTCTGGATATACTCAACATCTTCGATTGCGGTAACATTTTGTCCACCAGCTAGGGTTATAATATCTGTCCCTGACTCTGATCCCCTGACTGGAAGATAATAATCCTCATCTACAGACAACGGATTGTATCTTAGATCCACCCTTCCGGAATTCTTATCAACCACCTGACTTCGCTTAAGGGTGGTTTGAACCTGCTCCATATAGTTTCCAACTTCTTCGGGAGGAACATTTCCGACATCAATTTTAAAAACTCTTCTTTCAGGGGATCGAACAATTCGATAGACTAGCATGGCATCTTCAATTAGTATCAGCTGTCTCCATATTCTTCTAGCTGATTCGAGAACCGATGATCCATAGGGAAGAAAAGCATCGTTTGAGAGTAATCTAAAATGACATACCTGCCAGTTTTCTAAAACCTGATTGCCCTGAGTGACCCATCTGAACCTTACAGCCATTGGATCCTTGGGATCAAAGCCCTCCTCTCTCTCAACTTCATTAACTGGCATCGGAAATGCGTTTATCACTCCATATTGAGGGTCTACATCAACGAATAGAAAAAAGTCTCCATATTTGCATAAATTTCTTGTCCAGCCCGATAGATTAAATTCTACATTTAAAGTATCCAAAAATAATTCATTCAAAAGCTCTTTTATCTTCACGTTTTCAGAGTAAAGATGCAGAACTTGACCTTTTTCATCTGAAGCAGAAGACTCCTCTGAGTAAATGTCTAACGCTGAGCTGATTTCAGGAGTATATTCCATTTCTGAAAAATCAGAATATCTTGCCATTCTATCGTAAGTTCCATAGGCACTCATAGCTGTGCTATAAACATGACTCTGAGTCTTTCTAAAGACGTCCCACGCAGAAGTGGTCGAGGATTCTCCGTCGAAATTCCTAACTGTCCTTTTTATGACAGGTCCGCTTCTAAAGAGAAGTGTTAATCTTCTAAATAAGCTTTTATCATTTTTTGCCACTACGTCTCTCTATCCATCTATTGTATTAATTATGTCTATTGGGTAAATATTAATCTTTAATTAACCAGTTCAAATCCTGAAATAATTTATTAATCCTGCTTTCAACATTTCTCAAATCGGGACTTACTGGAGGAGACTGGCTCTGATGACTATCATTGACCTGGGGATTTTCCACTCCAGGGTAAATATTTTTTTCAACTTTCATAGCTCCAAGAAGTGCATCTGTCCACACCCGTGAATCTCTATTGTAATCGGAAGAAGTATCATAAATCCAGGATCCAATTGCTAAGCTCATGACCAGATCATCATTATATCCCTTCATCGCTTGGGCCTTGTTTCCCACCCACATGAATGTCTTAATCTCTTCATAAAATCTAGAGGAGTAGATTAAAAGTTGCCTATTTCTAAGCAGCTCTTCCAATTTTGACAGAATTAGATTTCTAGTTTTTCCACTAGTTGTAAATCCTGCCAGATCCATTTCTTTCTTGGGAGAATATCCCGCTAAATACACCGACTTTCTATTTCTGTAGTAAAGATTGGAATATTGAAGATCTTTAAGTTTTAAAACTGTCGCGTATCCGTAGCTATTATTTTCTGGACACACTAATGCATTTCCATACTTTTCACCATATTCATACAGTATCTCAGCAAATGTATCGGGCTGCACCTTTCCTTTGTACTCTGCGACGCACTCTCCCGCGTTTGTGTCTATTATGTGGAAAGCAGAGAAATCTTTTGAATCTCCTCTCGAAATATCAGCGGAAATAATATACCGATGGTCTGAAATGGGTTTTTTCCAAATCCACACGTTTTTATCGATCCCTGATCTTTCAATGGGAGATTTTACCATTGATTGAAGCCACCTTAGAGAGTCTTCTGCCACAAATGTATCCCCCGAGGAGGCAAAATCACACAAATATTCCTGTGCAACTTGACGCTTTGACAGATTTTTTGTCTCACTATCAAACCAGGCTTGATCTCTCTCCGGGTGCTCATACCATGGAATTTTAATTGCTGAAAATTCATTTAAGTTATCTTTGGCCTCCTGATATAGCTTATAATACTGCCCTCCTACACCATTGGGCGTAGAGAGAAGAATAGCTCTACCTCCGGTAGATAATGTTGGATAGAGTCCCATCCAAAGCTCATCAAAGTTCCGGACAAAAGCAGCTTCATCAACAATTAACAAAGATAGTGCCTCCGAACGTCCCGCATCGTCTGATGTGGGAATGGCTTTGATCGAAGAACCGTGACTGAATTCTATTAGCTGCTTATTGTTTGAAACAACCTGCGGGAGGACGAGCCACGGAGGAAGATTCGTAATCATTGTTTTAACCTTCCTGATAAAGTTTTGAGCGACACTTAGCTTTGTAGCAATAATTAGAACATTTTTATCTTTTTGAAAAAGCACCATCCAAGTGGCAAATGCAGCAACAAGCGTTGACATTCCAAGCTGTCTAGATTTTAAAATGATACTAAATCTATTATTTAAAAAAGTCTCAACACATTCATCTTGAAACTTATAGGTGTCAAAAGGAATCGTTCCTCTCATCGGATGTTGAATTTTGCAGTAGCTATTAAAAAAATAAAGGGGGTCTTTCCCACACTTAACAATTTCAGAAATTTGCCTGCTTTTGTTAAAAGTTGTCATTGCCCTATTCTATATTAAATGACGTTACCCGTCTATAGTAGGCAGCTCTTCTGAGAGTATAGGGAGTGTGAGTAATGATTTCAACACTATCACTTGTGGCTTTCTCAGAAACCTTTAGAGCACGGCTGCAATTTTTTTTAAACTCTGCTCTAACATTTCTCATGTAATTATCAGTCGCCTTTATTGATTCATCATCATATACTTTTTTTTGCTCATATAAAGACCTCTCTCCTGCAAAATGAACAATAGATGTATATGTCACTGTAAATAGATCTCCCTGTAAAGCTACCTTGATCGACGTTCCCGGGGCTTTTACAGTTGAACTACGTCCGAATGTTGTATCACAAATTTGTCCTAAAATATTTACTTCTTGAAAGTTTAGCATGTCCTCACCTAATAATATCTATTTTACTTAAGATCTAAAAATAAAGGAAAAGAATTTCTTCTCTTTCTTTCCTTAATAATTTGTCGTTCTGTGGGTCTCCACCCTTTTTTCCATCTTTCTCTGTCGGGTTCTGCCCACAATGTTAGACATTCCGAACAACACTGGTATTCGTGGTACCTCTGAATATCTATTATATTTGAAATTGCAAACTCACACACGTCGCAGCACACCGGGATGATTTTTAAATTTATGGGTTCTTTAACTATTATTTCATCCTCGTAATAGGAAATTTTTTCCCCATCTTTATATTCAGAATTAATTAAATTTAACTCACATGACTTTGACATGAGAATCTTTTCCTTTTCTTGTAATGTCCACGACCGAATCAACTGCATCCTTGACAGCATCAACATGAGAAATAATTAAAATATTCCTAAACCACGTCTTGAGAGACTCAAGGAGCCTATTACACGTTTCCACATTCATCTCATCAAGAGATCCAAACCCTTCATCAATAATGAGCATATCTGTTTTTGCAAGAGAAGAAGTGTTAATTAAAGCGACTCTGATCGCCAAAGAAGATATCATTTTTTCCATCCCAGAAGCCAGCTCTATTACCCTTCTTGAATCCCCATAGTTAATATAGATATCCATTGCATTGGAATTTTCATCTGCCTCAAGCTCTACAGTAAATCCGACAGTATTCTGGAGAATTCGAGATATTTCTGAGTTGATAATCGGCAATTGGGACATGATAATTTGAAGAGGAATTCCCTTTTTAGACACAGCCTGCAAAAAAAGACTGTAAGCTTTCCATTGAGTTTTTAAATCTATGAACCTTTTCTTTTCTTTTTGAGTTATCGATAGCTCATTTTGAAACTTCCCTATTGACTGAGCTAAAGAAATTCTACTGGAATCGAAATCATCGATTTCACTAGATATCTCTGCAGATTTTTCTTTTAGATTAACAATTTTTTCATTTAAATCTTCTGTCGCTACGTTAACTTTCATCTCAGATAACGTTTTTTTATCCTTTTTTAACTGTGTCTGGTGAGCTTTTAGTTTGGTTTGACATTCATGCCTTTTTAAATTTGTCTCTGATAGAGAGATTCTTAACTCAGATTCTTTTTTAATAATTTCATTGTATTTCTCTATTTTATCCGATAGCTTTTCTTGGCAAAGCTCCTTTAGAGATTTCTGAATCTTGATAATGTTACTTAGTGTTTTCTCTATTCGCTCCCTTTGCTGATCAACGTGTGCCTTATCTCGATATGAATCTTTGATAAACTTACAGGTCAGAAAGGAATCTCCGCAGGGAATTCCCTCTAACTTTTTAATTGATCTCTCCTGATTTTCTAATTTTGATTTTTCTTGTTCGTGCTCTCCCTGAATTTTAATTAAGGATTTTTCCATCTCCCCCTGGATTTGAATTCTTTTTCTGACCTCTTCGATGGAAAATTGAGATTTAAATTTTTCAATTTTAAATATTTTTTCAGAAATATCATCAACTAAGTTCTCAAAGAGTGAAAGATTATCCTGGGCACCTTTAATTTCTAATCGGGTCTTATTAAAGGCTGCCTTTGTTCTCAAGATATCGTCGGGTGTGATCAGGTCCTCTGCTCCACATGATGCAAGATCCATTTGAACCTTTTGAAAAGAATCTCTTTTTTCATCTATTTTTTTCTCAATTTCTTTAATATCTCCCTTCTTTTTTTTAATTTTTTGTGAAATATCATAAATCATCACATCCCAGTCTCTATCGGGAGCATTTCTCATTTGAGCCTTTATTTCTGATGAGTCATCTCTAGCGAGCTGTGACATTTTATCAAAAATGTTAAGATCCAAAAATTTAGTTAATATCATTTTTCTAGCTGTCGCTCTTTCCTTAATAAAGGTATTCATCTCCCCTTGTGAAGCTAAAGATGTCATCAAAAAATCATCAGATGTTCCTATCATCTTTCTTAAAACTTTCTCTGTTTCACGTCTCTGCTCTTCTGTTAAGTCTCTAAGAATTTCTCCCTTATCATCAATTTGAAAGAAGTTCAAGTGAGTAGTAGCACTGATGTCTCCCTTTCGGCTTTCGTGCTTAACTGACTGTCTTTCTATCCTATAATTTTTTCCATTAATATTCACGTCCACCTGTGCTAAGCAATGACCTTTTCTAGAGTTGATAATGTGAATATTTTTAATGGGTCCCCGATCTGTTGTGTTAAAAAGTGCATACATTAAAGCTCCTACAATAGAGGACTTCCCTGATCTGTTCTTTCCAAAGATTCCCGTAATTCCGCTTAGAGAATCAAAATCAATTATATTATTCTTTCCATAGGAAAATAAATTATCAAATTTTAGCTTCTTTATGGACCATTTTATATTTCGTGAAACCTCATCTGATCTGGAAACTTGTGATAGGTACAGCTTTATAAGCTTTTCAATTCTCTCCCATTCGGATGAGTCAATTTCCGCATTTTGATAATATTCTTTCATTAAAGATAGCTGAGTATTAAAATCTCTCAGATCTTTTTTAAAAATCTTATCCTTTCCAATTTTAATCTTTGAAGAGTTAATGGCTTCGTCAACTTTAAAAACCACCTCTGAAGCATTTTTTACATGTTTTAGCTCTGAATGTAATTGAATGATATCTGATTGGGGTAGTGCTAGATTAGATTTAACTCTAAATCTGGCTCCGGGTGGAGATTTTTTAGATGAGCTTATCGTTTTTGCGACAGATCCTTTCCAGTCGATGGTGATAAATGGCATTGAGTGAGAGATTTCATAAAACTCGCTAGTAAACTTATCTTTATCTTCAATGTCCCAAAATAAAAATCCCTTTCCCGCGCCTTCCCCGTAGTTCTGTTGAATGGTTGAGCCCGAATACGCAATTTTTTTATCTTCTCCTAAATATTGCTGCCTATGAATGTCCCCCAGCAATGCAAAATCAAAATCATTAAAAAAATCAGAAGTGATATCGCCTTCAATATCCCAATCAATATCTGTCTTAGACCCCCACACAGCTCCGTGGAATAAAGCAATATTAACGTCCCCCTTTACAGGACAGACATTTTGCCAATTTTTTTCATCAAAGCAGGAAAAAACACACCAGTTGAATCCTGGTATTCCAGTAGGGTAGGTTCCAGATTTTTTATAAAGGTGAAGGTTAGGATTATCAAGAGCAGTAATAATGGGAGATATAGCATCTTGCCTATCTTTATTCATTATTAATCCGTCGTGATTTCCAAGAATTATATGCGTAGGAGCAATTTTTGCCAATTCAGTAAACCACCAGCCTAAAGAATCAATCAACTCAGGGCTAATTCCCTGGGTTTTTGAATGGACAATGTCTCCCCCTACATAAATCACGTCCGGGTTTAAACTTTGTGATTTTTTAAAGAAGGATGAAAAAGAATCTTTATATTCTTGGTGGCGGGACAGGCCTCGCCAGTGTATGTCAGCAATATGAATTATTTTCATCTATTTTGGATTGCACGTAATCGTGCATAGCATGACTATGTTCATTTAATCTTATAGTAGAAAATCAATAAGTATCAAATTAGTTGATCCGTATCAATTGATCGAATCTTTTCAAATAGAGAATTATCCCGTGACCATGGAATAGATTGAGATTTTAATTTAATAAACTCAGCTTTTGTCATCTCTCCGACATCTAAGAATCTTTTAAGATCTAACATTCTAACATTACAGTCAAAAAGTGATAATTGCTGTGCAATTTTCATTTTCTTTTTTATCATATCCGAATCTAATCCTATCAAAATCGGAGTTTTATTATAAGTAATTTTTGAAAAAAGCAGTGAATCCTCAGATAAATTTGATCCCAGGAGACACGTCGCATTAGAATCACATTTCATGAGATCAAAAGGTCCTTCAACTATCGTGAGCTCTTTTTTCCAATCAACATTTATTTCATTAAATATTATTCTTTTTTTATCAACTTTAGAATTAACATACTTCAAGGATGCACCTTTGTCTATAGATCTAGAGACATAATAATTAAGATCACCCTCTCTATCAAATGAGGGAATAATAATTCTTCTTCTAAATTTTCCCTCACGTGCTGTTCCTAATTTAAAGTGCCAAACGTCCCTTTCAGAAATTTCCCTATTTTTTAAATACTTCAATGATGCCTTGATATCAGGATCCTTTGATCCCAGGAGATCTCCTAAAAAACAATAATCTTTAGGTAAAAATACAGCGCTGATCTCATCATCAATTTTTTTTAAATATTTTGTTTGTGAATATTTTAGATTATATTCTTCTAATAGTTCAGATGAGCTAATTCCCTTTATAAGCGGAAAAAGTGACTTTCCTTTAAACTCACAAACCCAGCAGTGAAATTGCCATGTTTCAATGTTAATAGAGAGCTTTTTCTTTTGAGATAAATTATTTTTATCACACCTTGGACACTTAACAGCTACGTTGATCCCATCACGAGCAATCTCCGCTGAGCCAAAGCATCTTCTGAGAAATGATACTCTATCTCTAATTCCGTCAGAGGCCATAGTAATAATTACTACTTTTTAGCTGAATTGTTCAAGTCATGATAGCCTGCTCTCGCTATCACGTAGGCATCAGCCATGTCATAACAGCCTGTCTCGAGCACCACCTGTCCTTTTCTTGGCCCGCTTTTTAAGGTCTTAACCGGCCACTGATGATCTGTGTTGGTAAGTCGATTGGAAACCCAGTGGAGCACCTGTTCCTTGGTTGATTTTCCACATTTTTTTTCCTTTTCAATTTTAATTCCCACTCTATTTCGAGCCAAATTTACATTTATAAATTCTGGCTTGATTCCAGTTGTTTCATAAACGATGTAAGATATCATCCCGTTAAATCTTGCCAGGGTTGACAAAGTTTGTGCTGATGAGAATCCTGATCGAAAGGATTGAAGATTTTGTTCAATGAAGGCATGCTGAATATCGTGATCAATAAAAATTCTAGAGATAACTCTCTCTACCTCTTGGGCCTTGCTGAATACATCCTTCAGCTTATCTAACCTAATATATCCTATGCCTGATAAGGATTCATCCTGGTTTAAAACAGACCACCCTGTGCAGCTCGTGGATACATCTAATCCAAGAATCATCTAGTAGTCCATTCTCACTCTAAATAAAAATCTGTCAGTCATCCTTTTTACTACAGGTTGAGCCAGAGTAGCTTTCATAATAATGTTTAGATTGTTATCATGTAAATTGATTCCCGTAATATACACAAATTCTCCGCCTGCTTCGTTTGCATCAAGTGAGGACGACACTAATTTAAAGGCAGGATTGGAAGATGAATTAAAATGATTTGCCTCACAGGGAATATTTGCTGTAAAAATTGGGGTGCTATGGTGACCCTTAAAGTTTACCTCAAACTGGTCTTTTCCGATAAAATGAATGTTTGGACTCTTGATAAAAATAATTCCTTCATTGTAAAAAATATTTCCCACACTATTCCATGTTGCATGATCTGTCAGACAGTCAGCACGATATAGGCCTCCCTTTTTATCGTCCTTTAACATCATTGAAATTTTATTTCCAGATCCGGTAAGATTTCCATCAAGAAATGTAAAGCTGCCTCTTGATATAGATTCTCCATAATAGAGATTTGAAATATTTAACCAGCTATTAAAATAGGATGATCTGTCTCCTCCTAGATTTTGATAAACTATATAAAAATCGGGTGCGCCGTCGATGTCAGCAGCAAGAGTCTTAAAAAATGCGGGATCTCTAGTCACAAAATTTCTAAAATAAGTTGCAGATCCTGTAACTGCCTTTTTTAAATCGATAAGGGTGAGATCCTGAACTCCATTAAAATTCACAAACTTGCTCATGGGAGATTCGGGAGCAGGCCTTGAAACATCGTTTCCCGACAATAAAAGGTTAAAATTTGGAGTAAATTTTCCGTTATCATTGGGAAGAACAGTCAGATTTCCTTTTCTCAGGGAGCCAGTTCGATTTAAAGTCTCTGGACCCGGTATTGTTCCCGCTCGAGGAAAAAGATTAACCGAAGCTGTGAGATTGAGATGCCGCGGATATGATCCTGTAACGAACTCTCTAGTAAAATTTTGAAGATTTATTGCAAAACAATCTGCGGATCTAAATGCTAGCTCTGCATTAAACGGATTTTCTGTGCCTTTGAATCTTACCTCATCCAGTGTAGCTAAGATATTTCGAGATGGGCCCTCTTTAACGAAAAATGGCGGGACATAAAATAGGATACTAGATTCATCAAAATTCTCAGGCCCATTCAAGCTAGAAGAATATACAGTAGTTGAGTCAATATACTTGTTATAAATTTTTAAATCATGAATTTCTGCATTTAGGGGATGATCAAATCTATAGGATACTGGATCACTCGAGTGACCTGGAGTGGTAACTGTTCCCTCTGAAAGTGCTGCTGTGGAATTAAAAAATGCTGCTTGTGCGTTGTCCCCTTTGTTTGTTCCCTCATAGAAATTTCCTATCACAAGGGCATCCGGTGAGTTAGAAGACAGGCTATTTGGAAGTATCTTAAGCATAGATGATGCTGAAGGCACATTAAAGTGATAGTCCTCTTTTTCGATGGTTATGCTTCCAGAGCCGTTATTTATAGCCTTTGATCCCCATCTGATCGTCACGTGATTCCACCGATTTCTAAGAAGGGAGTTATCATCAGATAGAAAAATTAAATCATAGGGGTACTGTCTATCCCTTACATCATTTTTGGAACTAGTTAGTGTAATCTTAGACGGAGCAATATCAGCACTGTGACTCATCTGGAGCATTATTCTAAATCCTTCAGATAAACCGCTTGGGTCCTTTCTGCTTCCCGTGACCAAAGATACTGCATACGTGGAAGAGAGATGCATTATCGTGCCAGCCTTAAAGGGTGCCTTATTATCATTTGTATAGCGTGGGTTGATATAAAAGCCTAGTGAAAATCCATCTCCTGGTTCTGGAGTGGGAGAATATGGGCCAAAGGTAGACCCAAAAGCACTGGTCATATTAGGATAAATTATTGCTGAGTTTGATGGAACCTCTGACGAGGTGAAGAAATTTAAGGTGTGATAATTAACATAGGAAAAATCATAAAGCGTAGACTCATACCTGTGTTTTTTCATGAGATTATTTACAATAACTGTTTTCTCATATGTATCTCTTCCCAGGCTTCCAGACTGTTCAGTTCTTTTAATATTAAACCTTCTTAAGTTTCTGGAAATTTGAGGTCTTGAGTTCACTATTTTCATGTACTCTTTCATGTAGCTTTCAACGTTAGAGATCGTAATACCATTACCAAGATCAGTTCTAATAACCCCGACTGCATCAGAAATCGCATCTTGAAGAGAATAATCCGTCGTAACAAATCCCGTGCTGTCAATGGTATCAATTATTATTTGTTTCAGATCCTTGCTAGGATCCGGTTCCAGGGAGAGGGTTCCAGTGATTCCATTAGACGAGGAAATAAATTGAACGTCAGGGTGCGTCAGCAGGGTGAATGATTCCAGATTCTCAGAGCTTATTTTAAAAAAACATCCCATTGTGGGCTCCTGAGCACAATTGAATATTAAAAATCAAGCCTAACTCTAAACGTCAGATCCTTCTCATAGTTTTTCTGAATGGGTCGAGAGAGCTTTGCCTTTGCCAAAACATCATTATTAGCATTAAGCAGAACAATTCCAGTGACAAAAGTAAAGCTTCTCTGGAGATTTTGCTGGCCTGGATCAATCACTACAATCCTCCCATCCGCATCTCTAAAAGTGGGATTCTGTGAATAATTAAACTCGTCTGCGGTGGCCCTGCAAAATATAAGTGTTGAGCATATGTTTGTAATATTTTGAAAAGTTATAGCAGTGTCAGAACCGCTACTAAGCCTACACGAAGCAATGTGATTAATAACATTATCAATAGAACCAGATTGTAGCAGATCAGGAATAAACTTCGCCCTGGGATTAGAGGTGTTGGCGTGGCCAATGACCATTTTTCCAGCGGGCTGACCTGTTCCTCCCGGTGCTGTGTCTGAGACAGCGTCGATGACTCCAGATACATGCTGGGATCCAGACATTACCTTAGAAAGATCTAAGATTGCCATGCCATAATCATAATATAGAAGACCTATATTTCTTCCGGTATTTCCGGCATCCACGATATTCCCTACTTCTCCCCCGGGAGTTGTAATGTTATAGGAGGATGCTCCCACATCCACGTAGATGTGTGAACCAGAGGTAGATGTCCTATTTAGATTTGAAAATTTTGGTCCATAGTTGACGCCTCCCGGTACTGTGACATCCTGAAAATCAATGACTCCGGTCTGAAAAAATTTCATCGCGAAGGTCTCCTTCTTGATCATGTCACGGGAGAAGAGGCGCTTGAAACATAAAAATAGCGCATTGTTAATTTTATCCGGTGCTGCGGTACTGGTATATGGCGCCCTAAATTGATAATCTGCGTTACCCGCAAGAAGCTGCCCAAACTGACGATAGTTTGCCACCTTTTCCCTCATCATCAGGGTTCGAGATGGAAATAGAACTTTTCCCGCGGAGTCCACCCCGGTGGAGCACGAGGCAACAGTATCACTTCCAGAAAAACATCCAATTGTCATATCAAAAAGAGGATTTGAGGACTGAAGTGAAAAATCCTGGTCCCAGATTGTCTGAAATAAAGAGGACGTAACTCCCGGACCTAGTCCTCCGGTTACAAAAACCTGATAGGTTTTTCTAGTTGTAGATCCAGATATATCCTCCTGTATTATATCCACAAGCTGATTTAAAAATGATTTAGTTGATACTATATCTTCTGATTTTATCTCTTTAAAAGTTGCCATTTATTCTTTCTCAAAATATCCTTATTGTTGTTAATTGATCTCTAGTCTACGATGTATCTACCACTAAAGTAAGCTGGATGGTGTTACCTGATGTCATCCCCATTATTTGAAGCACACCTTGTAGTTTCTTTCCACCCTTCACGGTGGCTCCGGCCGCCTTTACATTGGCTGAATTTCTCATCATTGTTGGAAAACCTATTCCAAAGCTAATCGTGCCTCCATTCTGATTATTAAGCTTGGCATTGCGACGAACTACCCAGGTTGCCTTCCCAGTCAATGGATCAATAGTGGGTGGGCCGACGGCGGAGGTAACAGAGAGAAGATTAGGATCCGCTGTGACTATAAACATTTGATCAATTAAGGTGGGGGGTATGTTCTCGTTACCCGCCATCCGCTGTCCTACCACTACTGTTCCTGATTGAGTATCATTCTCTCTGGTGAGGGTTACAGTTTTAGTTGCGGAATTTCCAATATTTGTGTCAGTTAAAACCAAAAAAGGTAAACGATACATAGTTTGATCGGAAGCTCCCATTAAGAAATACCTGGGTCCTAATGTGCAGTTTGTAAATGCTTCCATTATGGGAGTATTTTTTTCAATTTTTTCTGCCCCGACTGCACGCCCGAACCTTCTAATGACTCCATAATCCACCTCATCATCAGCAAGACCAAATTTTTTAATTACAAATGAGCCATCATTTTTACACAGAAGCTCTCGACCTACTGCAGTCAAAACTGCATCTATAATAATATTATTTGTAGATTGATCTAAAAATCCCATCTTATTTCCTTAATTTAAAATTACCATTTAGTGGTAAATATGCGTCTAATTGTAAATATGTGTCATTCATGCTATCTAAACATAAAAACTTAATTATATTATTATTCAGAATGCCATTTTGTTAATAGGGAATAGAAATTTACTTATTATTCCAGGTCCTCCAATGCAGGGAGAGGGCCGGCCTCTGGCGGGTCTGTCTCAATAGGCTCAGAAGTCACATCTTCTTCGAGATCATGACTCTTCTTGGGTATGTCTGAGTCCTCAGACTCAAGAGATAGTGTTCTAATTCTAGCATATGAGGGGCCAAGAAGACTCATATCTTCCCGGTTGTCAGGAATTGTAAAGTTAATTATTTTACTCTGCTGGAGATCACAGTTTATCACCGACAGCTTATAGGTGGCGGTATTTGCATCCATGGCTATTAAATTCAAAGGATCTCCTGCAGCATCAAATACCTCCGAATATTCGGGATCAAAGTATACTGTCATGTTCTCATACCCAGACACTTTCATTGTATCTTTAAATGTGTCCTCATCTAGATAGAGATTAGGATAAGGTTTAGGAGCATTTGATTCAGAAATAAAGTTCTCAATAATCTTATTTTTAAAGATATCAAAAGCAATCTCATACTGCATTGAATACCCAGAAGTCAATCCGTGGGCGTCAATAGCACACACCGCATAGATAAATTTTGAAAATTTATTAAAATCTCTATCCACATAAATTGTGCTGGGTCCTTTCATTTTCTTAATAAGCCGCTTGGGAACATTTTCGGGATTAGATGTTTTTCTAATAGAATTATCAAAATCGTACTCTTGAAGTAGCTCAAATGGCTCTTGGATGGTTTTTCTTCTAAATATTTGAAATTTTTTAATGTCTCGTTGAGGATTTGTTGGAAAATCCCACACCATTACTAAGTTTTCTCTCTCGTAATCCCACATAAAGTCCACAATCCACGGGGGCGCGGGCGGCTCATCATCAATACATTGCACCACAATCCTGCTGGATCCCCGAGATGCTACCACCACCTCTGCAACAACCACATGATCTATTTTGTTCCCGTTAAAGCGAAGAGCTTCAAACTGACTCAGAGCAACAGTTCTAATCTTATACTCATAAATTGCGCCATATCTCACCGCAGTATCTAAAACTGAAACGGTGGACGGACCTTGAATTACAAGAGGTTCTCGATATTCTTTTTTTCCATCTTCTAATATCTCCCATTTCTCTACCAGATAACCTATAACTGTAGAAGCTTCATTATACTCTCCTTTGGGAGTAGCAGCAATAGCAGGAATTAATCTCTCAGTTACCGGAAGAAAAGCATAGGAATAGTCATCTATATCAACTCTTCCAGGAGTGGAATTAATAATAGCAGCTCTCTGCAAATTCTGAGACTTAGGAATAAGATATAAAATCTCATCATTAAAAACTCCTGTTCTATCCTCTGCAGCTGATAATACCACTATTCCCGCATAAAGATTGTTAATATTAAAACTAAATTCAATATTTTTAACTTCTGACAAAGATCTAGAAACTCCCTCAGAAGGATCTGTATCTGAGATTCTGGTTCTTAATCCTTCGGCTTGAACATCTGCTAAGGATTCTTCTATAAATTTTCCCTGTGTCCAGGAGCTGTCCCGTGTGAATCCTGAGTACACAGAAGGGTTTACCAGAGAGTTAAGAATCTCATTTAAAGCTGAGTTATTAATAACATAATTGGGAACCTCCACCCCAACCAGAAAGGGCGCAAGACTTGCGCCCTCTCTGATATCTTCTAAGGCTGTGTTGGCTCCTGCCACGACATCTGTAATATCAACTGAGGTGTCTCCGGATAATATCGCTTCAATTATAGCACTCATGGAATTCTCACCTGCATCATATCTGCTAAAAAACTGAATGGTGCTATTAAGCTCTACATAAAAAGATGTATCCACGCCGGTATCCTGCATTGTCACGCCGCTAAACCATGCATTTGACATGGCATCCTCATACATTATTTCTGCCAAGTGATCAATTATTTTCACATCTAGGCTGTTGCCTATCGACAAAGGTGATCCTAGTAGAATACTTCTAACCATCTCTCTCGTAGCCGGAGCAGTGTTTGGATCAGACAGTACAGCTTCCAATTGGTGTCTTTGGGGCAGAGTTAAATCAGACTCCACATATGTTCTGGGTGGATCGATGAATACTGGATCCCAGGTTATCTGGGCCCATCGCGGATATGTCCGAGTATTGTTAAACATTCTTCTTTCATAGGCGGGAGCTGACGGCACCATTCCGATCGTCCTTCCATCTGAGCTTATGGTCTCATCGTAGGTCCAAAAATTATATGTAAAACTCACAGCCGGATTTTGAGGTTCCGGGAGGTCAAAAATTGTTACTGGTTTTCCCGGATATGTTACCGGATGAGAGGATTTTGGGGTCTTAGCAACACTATCAATCGAAGTCCCTTTTTCATCTTCAGCTGCATCTTGAGTTGGGACTGGTATGCTACCCACTTGTAATCTCCGTACAGCTTATCATAAAATAATTATTTTTCATTATAAACCTTCTCTCATTTTATAGCTGTAGCAATCCCTCGAGCCAATCCCCCACATAACTATATCCGTCATCATCACCAGTGGCATCGAAGACCTGGGCATCCTCGTCCTCCACTGCGCCGAGTGCTCCTGTCGCATCGATTTGTAGGTCTCCCTGTGTAATATCTTGTCTCGGTAAGAGCGTGATTGTGGCAAAAAAGTTATAATAGCTAGCCTGCTGTCGGGTTGCCAGGTAGTCCGAAGGCATCCGGCCATGATCTACTATCTCTGCCTCTACCTGAATATCTATTTCTGTTCCCGGTTCATCTCCGCCGGTTGAAGAACCTCCCGGCGCAGTTTCACTATATTCTGGTGTCCCAGTTATTCCAGCAGTGCTCATTTCAAACTGTTCAAAATCCTCAACATCAATTAGGACACAAAGAATTCTATCAAATAACTTAGGTGACACAGTTCTTGCGACGAGTTTATCTGTACTAAAATATGTAGATCTAGAAATCTCCGTAGCTAAGCTCGTGAATTCAAGTCGATTCTGAAGGTTGATATCGGAATACATCGCAGCGAGATATTCTATCACCACGTTAAAAAAACCTTGAGAAGAATAATCAGATCCAAATCCAAAAGTGTTATTTGTAAATTGCATATTGGACTCTTCTAGCTCTATCCCAGAGAGCAAATCAAGATAAGTCTTAAGAGAATAATCTACTATATGATTTTGAACTAATGTGTTTTTCTGTATATTTGACATTGAACCATATCGCAAAGATGACATCATTTGAGAATAACTTTGATCAGTCTGAACCCCGGTCCAACCATCAACCCGAGTGAAAATTATTCTATTTGAAATCTCATCCAGAGCTGTGGTCTCATCTGCTAGCTCGGGATAGTTTTGATTTTCAGGAAAAATAAACTGAGAGATGTCAAATATAAAATTCTTAGGCTTGAATCTAGTAAAGTCGCGCTGAAGGTCTCTCTTATAGATGGTCACTCTAACTAGTGTGCTTGCTGCATAGTTATCGGGCAGTGCAAACCCTTGATCTCTGAGCTGTCCCATTATTCCAATTGGGAGGCCTATGGCGAAAATTCTCTTTCTAAGGGAGCCCTCCTCTCCTAGAAAAATGGGAAGGTATCCACCGCCTACTAGTTGACCAAGGTTAAATACTTGAGATTGTGATACCTTTTTTTCAGCTGGAAGATAGGATATATCATGAGGATAAGCATTATCTGATGAGTTACCTAACAATCGACGAGAAGCATACATTAAAGCTATTTGATCAGGAGTAAGAACTGATAAGACGTCCAGTGGATTTCCTCCCGAGCAAGTAAAGAAGAGCTGTAGTATAGAAGCTATTTTAGGATCAGAATTAACTAAATCCACCAAGCCTGTAATTCCATCGCTAGCCTCTCTCAAAAGCTCAGCAATCTGAGTCAAGAAATAGAGAGAATTAGTGATGTGCAAATCCTCATTTACTAAAGTACTGTACACCGACATAGCCGTTTCGTGAAGCGATAGTGCGTATGTGTTAGACTCCGGAGTGCTGAAGCCCAGGGTAGCCAAGGCCGACGGATCCCATATATTCCACAGCCACGCGAAACTCCACAGGAAAAACTCATTTTTAAACCAGTGAACCCTGACGAGGCTGAGCTCATAGTACTCAGTCGCGTTGGGGGGGGACTGGTGTGTCGATCCCCAGGGCTCCTGAAACCAGACAACAGTAGTATATTCTTCAAAGATCCGAAAAACCGCCTTTGAAATCAGCGTAATGTGACCGTACTCTGATCCACCCCAGAGAGCTCCGTGCGTTTGCCCGATCTGGTATGTGTTACCCGTCAGTTTTATCATCCAGTCCCTATACATGCTAATGATATAGTTGAATATTGTCTTATCCCCAGCAGCAACATCAACGAGTGCGGCGCCCCAGGGGGTGAAAAGTGAAAGTTCGTCGGTTTCAAAGGAGGAGGTTTTCAGATAGTTGTATCGTTCACCACCTTCTGGCGTTCTGGAAGTCATATTTGCCGTCATAACCACTGAGCTGATTCCTGCTGAGTGGGTCTGACCGATTGTTGGCTGCTCCTCATCAGAACCTAGATCCGCATCTGCCACTGAAGACCAGCTTGCAGCATTCGAATCCAGGATTGCTTTAGCACTGACGAGGGCTGTTAAGGTTTTAAGATTATTAAAAAAATCTTCTTGATCAGCAGCAAGAGCCCCAATGGTCTGGCCCTCAAAGGTCAATGACTGCCCGCCCAGATTGTAACCTAAATCTAGGTATTCCTCTGTTGCTTTGTTGTAAAAGTTTCTTCCAGTTAAATCTACACCCACGTGTTCCGTTGCAAAATCAGAAAATTCATTGTAGCTATCAAGCTGACTTGTCCAATTATCAAAGGACCATGCCAGGCCCGCGATATATTTTATTAACCGTATTTCTATCTCAGAATCCTCTATTGCCATCTTTATTATGGCGACCCTAAGGGGCTCTAGTTCGTCTCTTTCCCCTGTGGCCAGGGGGTATGACCAGTTAGATAATCCCTCTAGGATAAAACTCCAAAGCAGCGCATTCTCTCGAGTGGCAAAGCTACTATCCGACTCATAAAGCATCTTCTGAGAATTGATCTGGGCCGTTGTGGTATTGTTTACCATCTCATTGCTAAAATTTTGAAGCCTGAGAATAGCGTCTGGGTTGGATCCTGGGAGTGAGAGGCCTGCGGCCTCTACGATGGCTTGAGAAAGAGCAGGCAGAAAATAATCATATCCTGCGGTGTAAGGTTTTTCACCTCCGGAAGCTAATTCAAAAGGATGAACAGCAAGCGGAGAGGCAGGCAGCGCGGCGAGGCTCACGGCCGAGAGATTATTCGTGTATGGACTCGTGGACTGGCTCGATATCCATCTAATATCTCCCTCAGCTAGAAAAGGGATGGATATCGAGTAATCACTTGTGCCGACGTTCTGACTCAGAGTTTCGGTCACGCTATAGTTGCTGTAGGCATTAGCCACGCCCTGGATCCCGTCTCTGCTTATGAAATGTACCAAAGTCCCAAGATAGAGGTCGATTGAATCTGGAAGATATGCATCCAGGAGGCCTAAAGATACCTGTGTGCAAGAAGACGAGCCTGTTCCGTATTCTAACTTTAGAGGTCCTGTAATTATACTAAAATGATTTTTAAGAGTGACAAGCAGCTCGTCAAGATCCGCATCTCTTGCTGTAATGACGTAAAATGGACCCGTAGACTCTACTGTTCCCCCAACGTCATTTACTCTCTGATAGTCTGGTCGAAGTTTTTTAATGAGAGAGCAGCTATATCCAGAAGTTAATGAGAAATAGATACTGTTAAAAAGATATGCTACCAGCGTTGTTCCGGTGAGACTGTAAAACTCTCCATCCAAAGACATAGTTTGCTCAGCCCAGGAGGCAAATGTGGCGGAGCTGTCCACATAGTTTATCCGTCCAGGGTCATAAGCGAGAAGCTTTAGGCATATGGGAGAATAGAAAATTGTATCCAAAGAGTGAGACAGGTTCGCGTTCATGATAATTTGATCATAAGGAAGTGAATATGAATAGCTGTTTCCAGCTGGGTTCAAAGCCGATTTTAAAGACTGTAAAATGACCGCAATCTCTCTCAGCATCTCAATCTGGTCATCAGTCATGTTAAAAGCCTCAGTGTAATACGCACTTAAATCAGAGAAAGCTTGTGCAAAACTCGGATTTCTATTAACTAGTTCAGCTATCATCGCTTCAGTTGCGCTATACTTCAATGATTTAGATTGATATTGCAAGTCTAAAAATGTTGACACCTCTGTTGACTCAATGACAGACGCGCCAGAATTATCTACAACAGAAACGTAAGGGGCTAAATATGAGAAAGCTCCTATAATATCTGGTGTCAGAGCATCGACCCCTCTGCCAGAAACGTAGGAGTTGTCCGTGCCTCCCGTGGCAGCAGGAGCAGCTTTTGCTACCATAGAAGGACCTCCTCCTGCATTGTTTCCGTCGCTGTAGAAGAAAAGTTGAGCCCCAGGGCCAGGTATCTCACCGAACTGATGAACCTCACGATCTCCACCGGATCCGAGGGGAGAATTAGAGAATATTTCAAAAAAATCTGAATTAAAATCTGAAGCTCCTCCAATAAACTTTTCATTATATTTTACCAGACTAAATCTATTAAAGTTCTTCTCTGAAGATTCTTTTAACACAGAAGATATTTTAGATTTTTTATATAATGCGGCCTTAAGCCCAGACTCCACTTTAATATTCTTTGGAGGTTTAGAAGTCACATTATTGGAAATTCCATCGGACACTAAATTTAAAAAACTTTGCTTATTTTTGGGAGTCGGTAGAGAAGTGAGCTTCCCTTTATTTTGATTGTAAATAGCTTCTGATAGCCAGTTTGACGTCAAATTTCCGTTCTTTGCACCTCCAGCGATACCCGTGTCATTCTTGAAACTCTCAAGCAGGTGATCGTATACAATTTCCCCTTTAGATACAGTTAAATTCGATCTTCTTGGTCCAGAAGCTCCTCTCGTAAGCTGTTGTGCCTGTGAAACATTAATATCGTTATCTACAGCTTGCATTGAAAGATTAGATTTCGATACCACTATCTTCCAGTTATATCCCATCTAGCAGCCCTCCCCGTCTCTCACAATAATTTCTTCTCCAACCCTGGTGATTAAAATCGAGCCGGCGCTCTGTGATGGACCTCTGTTAAAGTTAAGATAAACAGGAATAATCGCATATTCTACGATCCCAGCATTCTTTGAACTTTCTGTATCAATAACTACATATTTTCCTCTTTGATGTGCTGATCCGTGAGCAACAGTAGTACAGTAACTAATCCGTTCTGATCCTAAGAATCTTGTTACTTGAACTATAAAATGATCAACGAGATGAGCCAGGGATGGTGAATCAATGGTCCATTGAATTTTAACGTGTCCCCTCGTTATCATCAACGATGTGGCTTTTTTAATTTTGGGCCACGTTGTAGGAACATAAACCTCTACAGTATTTTCAATCCCGGTCTCGTGAAGAAGCAATTCACTATCAAATTTTTCTGCTGCCGCTTCTCCATAAACTAAAGTTCCTGAATTTTTTCCAAATCCAGCAGTAATCACAGAAGAAAATTTTGCTTGAAAGTTAGGATTAAGAGCATCTAGATCAACTAACTGATTTCCAATTTTTATATTTTGCATTCTAGATACTCCGATTCCTGTTTCCATTTGAACCCTTGTCACAGCTGTATTTGAATCTGCTGAAAGACGTATATCGTTTAATCCTCTTAAAGCGTCTCGTACATTTCCTAAGCTTTTTTTAGACTGTCTCCAGGGCTGTGATCTTTTTTGCATCTCTATCACGTGATAGGGAGAAAATGATAAAAGCTTAAAGACATAAATATATTTTATTCCTCTTCGAGGAGGTGGATTAACTTCAAGATTTCCTGTATCTACCATGGCTTTAGTTGCCGGAAATATTCCTAGATCGTCCATGGTTCCAGTAAATGTATCATATCTAAGAACATGAAAAGCATGAATATCCTGAGAATCTTGTTCCAGGTTTTTTTGAGCTTCTTTAAGCCCAGAAAACTTTCCCTTCTTAAGTAAATTGAGCAACGCCAGATTATCATCTTGAGATTTCTCTCTCACTGTGGGTAATATTACAACTCCAATATCGTTTTTTCTCCTTCCGTTTCGAATTTTTGGAATAGATAGCGAAACTGCTATTTTTCCCTTTAGAGAAACATATTTTTTAATTGTGGGAGTGGGAGATATAATAGTATCTCCTTTTTCATATTGGAGTAAGCACCTGTATTCATATGTTTCCTCATCAAAAACATTGTCATCTATAAAGATAAGGGGCTTTCCAAAATCAGATATCTCTGTAAGAGCCTGCCCTCCTTTGTCAGTGGCCATTTCCATCGGAGATCCTGTGGTAACATTTCTTCTCATAATCGAAACAACCCTAACATCCGGCTGTACTCCAAATACCCTAAGCTGTATTCCGTTTCTAGTTATTATAGGAACAATGGTTGCAACAATAAAGTTTTTATCCCCGTCTCGTGTGATTCCTATCGACTTTACATCTCCTGAGCAAGCTGAGGAAAATGTCTTACCGGATCCAGCGATTGCTCTATAGATTATTGGACCTGGTGATTGTGGATAGTATCGAATTGATCTGGGCCCTTCAGCCTTTTTCAAATCAAACTTTCCAATCTCAGTGTAGGCACCCATTCCAGTATCTGGAGATACTTGAAAAGATAGGTATCGAGCAAAGAGCTTCACCGTAGATGCATTGGGATCAGTTTGGTTGACTTCAACCTGTACATAGTCCTTCTGTGCATCGCACGCGCTAATTGTGGGAGGGCTGACAGGAATATCAGCATCAGAAATTTTAGATGAAAGGTTTACCTCTCTGAAAACTGTTTGAATAACTTTGCTCTCCCCTTGCTTTCCGGTGGCTTGATGAACATTAAACTCAAGAAAAATTTTATTAAATTGTTTTAAATATCCTTTTTTCAAATAATCGGCTTTCTTTTGTGCAGAGGAAAATCCTACTACAGTTGAAGATGGAGAAGACTCCTCCGATCCCAATCCTATTTTTATTTTTTTTTGAAACTTTATATGCTGCCTGGGAACTTTAACTATTTCAGATATAATATTTCCCGGACCCACCTTTGCAGCATTATCATTATTTTTATAGGATCCGTGAGGAGGGAGTCTATAGATTCCCTTTTTAATCTGATCCAGTAGATTTTCTCTATTGATAATTGTCTTATCGACCTTGGAGCAGTATCCGTTTAAAAAATCCCAGGAGGTCTTAATAGGAATATTTTTAATTTTTTGTAATTCTGCAGGATCTTCTGGAATTCCAGAAGATCCCCCTGAGAGAGCTTTAAACGCAGCTTCTCTCGGTGAAGTGGGATCTCTCCCTGTCAAGGCAAAGAGATCTTTTCCATAATCACAATTACTGGATTTTTCTCTGTTTGTAATAGAATCGGGGTCAACAGCCATTTGTGCGGATAGTTGGGGCCTGTATAAGGTTAAATCATCTATCCTCCAGGGAAACCCTTCTGCATTGTATAGATCTAAAACAGGTTGATCTTGAGATACTTCATTGCCGGTTTTCCTAGCTCTCACTTCATAAGTGTATGAAGGAGAGTTATCTCCTTTTTCAAACCCTTTGTTTGACAAATTAAATTTTTTTGATTCTGAAAAATTCATCGAGATAATTTCCCTAAACCCGGTAGAAAATTCGGATGATCCTTCTTTATAGTCCTCTGTTAATAATCTTTTTCTTGTATTTAGGCCTGCGGTGAGAATGTCTTGCGTAAATTTTTTAGGATTCAATGCTGAAGAGGTCCCTGGCTTAGAAATACCTCGCCTGCTGTTGGATAAAATGATCTCTACAGCACAGACGGAATTGGATCCCATTAAAATAGCATCTACAGTAAACTCAATAATAATACTAAGATCTATTCCGTTTTCGGTAACCTCTTTAGATTCAACAATAATTGGATTTTTAGAAACTACAATATAGTTAGACTGTGTATTTTTTTTAAAAATATAGTTGGGCATCTTTTATCCTAAAATAATTGTAAATAAGTTAACATAAGTAGGAATTTCAAACTCATCAAGAAATACTTTTCCAGCAAAAAACACTCTTTTAGATTCACTTGAGTTATTAGAAACGTAGATTTCACCAAAATCAATTACATCAAGCTTTGTCATTCTATTATTATGTATCTCAAACATCTGCATGACCAGATTATTGCCATGGAGCATTGTTGGAGAAAATTTAAATGCCTGGAACTGTCGTGGTTCTCTAGAGATTGAAAACTTTTTTCCATTAGATAGTTTCAAGGTTCCTTCGAGCTGCTTCTTTATATCTTCAAATGTAAGATCAGAAGCTTGGCGTAAATCTGGATAGTCTCCTAACGGTCTAGTTCTACCTGTAAGTGTTCGAATAATGGGGGAAAGATATTTAAAATTAGAAATATGAGAAAGACGTTGATCATAAAATAGCGGTTCAATTGAATTAATGTTCATTCCAAATGATTCCTCTGGAGAGAATGGATTAGTATTGTTCACATAAAACGATCCGCTTTTAGGAGATATAGTAAAGTCTGAGCTATCTACAAACGGGTGTTTGGTTCCCAGAGTATTAAGCTGATTAAAATGATTAAGCGAGGAAATCAAAATAGAATTAGCAATGCTAGCAAATTCTTCTGAACCGGAGGCGATTTGCATCATTCCCTTATTAGATCCTGTTACCTCCTCTTTAAAAAGATATCCGCTAGCCATTTCAATTGACCCTGCTTTAAGCCCAATTAACTGACCCGCATCATCAGTTTCCAGTGTTATCTGGTCAGCCTCTCTTCTCACCGCTTCAAAAAATATTCTATCGGAAGCGTCTGATGATCCGCTCGCAGCATCTGCTTCGTAATAAGTGTGACCATCGGTAAAGCTAGCAAACTCAATGGTAAACTTTCCCGATGACATTTGTCTTTGACCTTCATCTGTAACAATTACATCTAAAACTCTAAGCTTGTTATTTAGTATCCCGGCCATAATTCTCTCTTACTCTTAAAAATAAATATCAATTTCTCTAAATCGATGCTTTTTAATTTCTTGCCACTCCATCAAAGTACGGTAGCGATGAGGTACAATAAATGCTTAAGTTGGAAGTTTGAGTAACTTTAAAGACGTTTCTTCCAAAAGCAGGATCCTTAGAGTCTCCTTCCACTTGCCGAATTTTCTTAGGGTTCATTTCTAAATTGGTGCTCAACTCAACAAATCGAACTGTAATAGCCGATTCAAGTTCCCCCTTGGGAGATGAAAACTTGCTGTATAGCCTCTGCTCAAGCATGTCCCTAAGCTGTCCGTAACGGTCCCTTCTAAACACAGCAGAGGAATAATAGGCCTCAGTGTTTAAAATCCCGTATCTAAATCCCTGTGCACCTGTCACTGGAAAGTGACTATATTTAGTTCCATCTGTATCCGGAATATGTCGATACCCGATTCTAAATAGAGCTTTTCTCACTCGAAAATCAGGAAAGATAAGATTTGACTTTCCGGAGATCAGTATTCTAGTCGTATCTCGGAGTCTCCGAACTGGATCTCCAACATACGGGAAGGGAAGCCTGTTAGAACCAATTTCCTCGAAAAAACTGACTGGAGAAAACTGAACAGCGTTTATGCTGGGCAGAAATGAGGCTCCGGCTTTAACTGCAAAGGGAACTATCGTGGGCATCAGGGTGTCAAAAAATCTTTCATTTTTATCAGTTAAACGAACCGCTCGAAGAAGTGATCCAGAGGTTCCCATGTTTCCGAGGGTGACTGATCTTACAATTCCGCGGCTTGGAAGGTCTTTACTCATCCTTCCCTCGACCTGCACGTCGATATAGGTTCCTGAGTATGCTAAGGATTCCTGGATGTCATACTGATCCACGACCACCTCGTGGATATCTTCGTGAACAGAGGGCGTTGTAAGAAGCTGATTGAGCATGGGAGACTTCTCAACGCCCTCCTTTATCATGGATCCAAAGAACGTTATCTTCGCGTGTCTAGCTAAAGATGTGGGTTGAATCTTAAGAAAAGACCCAGTGATCTCATTACTTCCCGAGTTGCGGATGAGGGGAGAATCGACTTTTCTTTGAACTAAAAGAGAGTCGATCCCCAGACAAAGAGTATCTTCCGGGAAAAGAAGATAAGGAGAGGGCCTGTTGATATCCGAGCCTACGGAAACTCCGAAGAGATTATAACCCGGTGAGGCGTCCCCTCCAAAGGGTTTCAAAGCGTGACTGTCATAACCTTGAATCGGAAGATCTGTAAGCGTCTTCTCTAGGCTGCTGGATAGATATTGGAATACTGTTCCAAAGCCGTAGGAGGCAGATATTCCTGTCACCCCGGTAAATGTGGAGGGAGACCCGGGTGTCTCACCCCTAAAGAATCTCTTTGGAGAGGTGCCGCCAGGCCAGTAAGAGACTATCTTTGCGAAATCGAATAAGTTAAACGGCGCATTAGATCGTGCTATATTGCTTACCCCCGTGAACTGATTGCTTGCAACAGCGGGAATTATCTTCAGAGTCGCCGATCCTGTGAAGGCTCCGGTCTGTATCCCTGGCTCTGTGTTAGAGACCAGAAAGCCATGACTAAAAGCAGGTGAGTTCAAAGGAGCAAAGGTATATTCATCTGTGGGACCTCCTGAGGAGTTGTGAACCCTGGTGCTATAAAAGCACAGGGAGCCGCTGGCAATCAAATATCGGTAACTTCCGGATACCTTCTTTGCTGTATCTACCGTAGAAATTGGATCGGGCTGGGTTTGACGATAGATAAAGAAGATGTAGTCATCCTGCTCCTGTTCTCCTGAAGGAGAATCAAAAACTATTTTTCTTCTAGCTAGGACGGGAAGAGTTACCACCACCTTTTCAAGTAAAAATGGATGGCTAATATAATCTGACATCGCCAATAGCTGGCTTGAGGTAGCATAGTACTTGTTTGCAAAAGGAGCAAAACAGCTTACATTGGGAGTTCCAATTCTGGAATAGTTTGCATTAGCTCGCGCAGCGGGCGAGGCATTCGGGGTAGCAGAGGGAGTAAATTGCATGGGATAGCTATTAGTTCCTGAAAATATTAGCCTTCGAGCCGCGCTGGTCGTATCTGTATTTTTGGTTCTTACAGAATAGTCAAATTTAATGGGATTTCCGGTAGCAGGGTCAGTTAAACCAATATCCTCCCAGGTGTTTTCAACAAAGTTGTAGTAGCAAAATCCTGAAAGATCCTGCCCAAAGAACTCTCCGCCAGGGTCAAGGACATCATTTCTTTCCTTAGGAGATCGAGTTATCGTCTTCTCTACCAGGTTTGGCAGATCCACAGTGAAGGATGTCTTGCTTTTAAGGGGAGAGGTGAACCCAGGAAGAACATCAACCCTTGTTCCGGTTAGATAAAAGTGTCCTTCATTCTGAGCATATATCCTTGCCTCGTTGAAGGGCTGCTGACCTTTCCCGAAAAACGTCACATAGTCATTAGCGTCAAAAAATATGTTAGAATCAGAAACTCCCACTGTGAGGCTTCCGGGCGCAGTTAAGTTAGCGGAGATATTAGGAGTAGCCACGTAGCTAAACTGCTTTGTGTGGTCGGCAAATATTGTGCCGCTGACGAGCACCTCGGGATACAAGATATCGGTGCCTGGTCTTTGAGATGCAGAGAAAAATGTCACCGTCTCTGTGTCATTGAACGGCTGACCTGGGGGCATTCTATTGTCAGCGTCTCCAGTTCTAAGAATAGGAGGATACTTGCCCATTGCATTATCCCGATTATGAATAATTACTTTGGGCGGAAGGTTTAGTATGCCTGACCTTAACCCTTTTGATCCTGAAACTGGCATTAGTTTTTTCCTCTCTTTTTCCAGCCACCAAACGCTAGCGAATCAGTTCCTAGTAATATTCCTGAAGGATCGCTATTGTTCTCATAAACAAATCCTGCCGTTGCTGATTTGTAAATAAAATTAACTATTCCTAAATCACTCGAAGCTGAGTGTGCTAGTCTTGCTAAGGTAGGCGTAGCATCTGACTGTAAAACGGTTCCTATATTTATTTTTATAATAACGTTTTTTTCCTTTATAGACCGAGAATCATCAAAAGGATCGTCGAGTCTCGTCCAATCAGATGAGAGACCCATCAGTGCCAAGGGTGGTGCAATGGGACCGGGTGATATCTCTGATTTATTGGAGAATAGCTCTTGAGAATCCTGAAAAGGATCACCCTGGGATCCGGATTTTCTATGTATTCTTTGAGTCATTCTTGCACAGCCTTTTTCAGTCTCAATTGTTCCATCCAGCAATTCAGCACTCACCCGGTGAGCAACAAACGGAGAGTCGGGAGAGGTAGTTGTTATCACCTCTCTTAGCGAAAATGGCTCAATAACCCCATCCATCTGATAGGGATCCCGAAAAGAGGGACTAAACAGTATAATAGGATACTGAAGCGTCTGTTTTTTATCTTCCATGTATGATATCACACCCCCGTAGGCTTGCTCAATTCCGCCCACGCTTCTGCTACTCATTTTTAGATTATCCATGTCCTCATACGGAGTGTCATCCCTAAATATCTTGGGTTGTCCCCAGTGATTCGGAACAAGTCTGTGGCTATAGCTTGTTTGTGTAAATCCCTCGTCAGTGATTTTCTTAAGATTTCCGGCACGGAAGTTTAAATCATTGACGTATATTCCTTGAAGAAATTTATTAAGACTGGGAACAAAAGATCCTGAAAAGCTATTATTAAATTTAGAAAGTGACCCACTCCGTGCGGGTCTCTCCATGTTATGCCTTCCTATAGTCACATGTGAGAGACCGCTTATATTTCCAGTTGATGATGTAAAAAAATTATTATTTTCCCATCTATCTATAAAAGGTTTTATTGTCATTAATTCTGCTCCTTTCTCTCTTCTCTATATCTCTGGATCAATCCCGTCAGAGGGGTCGTGAGTATCGGTGGGTGATCTCCCGCCGGGGTTTAACTCAACATTATAATCTCCGCCTAGTGGTAGAATAGATCCCCCCGTGGAAGTTCCGTCGTCTCCGTCTCTCAAGGACATTCTATGAGATTCATCGACACTTAAATACAGCTGATCATAAAGATATCTAAACTTTGGCCTCTCTAGCGCGTGTGATTCAACAACAAAATTCAATCCAGGGTAATTTGCTTTTCGAGGTATAAATTGCTCAATTAGTGTTCCCATAGATGCGTCAAACCATTTAAAAAATTCAAAAAAGTGTTTTAAGTTTATTTTTTGATCTAACCGATTAAAGTAAATCTTTCTTAGCTGACGGATGTCTGTGTAGTATTCCTTAAAAAGCAGCCTGGGTTGGCCCAAGGCATTATCGAAGAAGTCTAGCGTGGAAAAAATATTCATAATGTCGTCATCCAGGGCTTGCGCCGAAGAAATTTCAACCGTAAATCGAGTATCATCATCGGGCTCCTCATTAAGAGGGACCTCATAGACTGGAGCAGGTTGAACATAGGAATCGTCCAACAGCGGATCAATTGTCTGAAGACTTCTTACTCTAAACTTATTGTCTGTCTGCACAATATCAAATTTGGGAGAAAGGTGAGAATAATAAAAGGTTGCTGGTTTAATAATTCTAGCTGACTTCTCGAATCCTGATCCTGTGAGAAATAGTCCATTTTGAGAAAAATCAAACATGGTAATGTCGCCCAGTGAATTAGATTCAGTAATGGGTTGATCTGTAGAGACATCAAGTCGAAGTCTTCCAAATGCACCTGTGGGAAATGCATTAAAGTTAAAATTAACTAGAGGATCCTTGACCCCGCGGGATTTAAAGTTAAGGATGTGCTCCTTCCACTCAGTGTCTGTTATCCCTTGAGACCAAAATTTTATGTGGCCCATCTCACCTGAAAATTTGGTTTGTCTTGCAAAATCTCCAATGGAGGACATGTTTAAGTGATACCCATTAGTCGATTCTTTGGTGATACTTTGAGACCCTATTACTAAAAATGTTCCAGAAACGTTGGTTGCAGGATTTATCTGCTGCCACACAGAGGAGGTGGCATAGGATATATTGTTAAAAGTATCATCAACGAAAAGAGAGGCAGTAGAATAATACTCATATATGGTTCCAAATTGCTGTCTCGCTGCCCGTAAGAAATATGATGAAGAATGAGACGGAATTGAGGATGTTAATCCTACTGACTTGTCATCATTTCTAACTCTTCCAAAGGAAATATTCCACTTATTTCCATCAAAAATATTAACTCCTGTGAGTGGCATCTCCAGAAGTGGTCCCGTTCCCCACCTGGATCCAGTTGATGGAGACGTAATAAGCTTAATTATGCTTCCTGTTGAGGCTAAAAGATTTAAAATACAATATTGATATGTGCTAGAACCTGTCGAATGAATTCTCATAAGACTTTCAGTTACAGCTAATCCCTGGTAGTGATCACTTCTAGTGAGAGGAAATTGATAAACTCCTTCGAATGTCCATGAGCCCGAAGTAAGAAGTCCGTCAGATACGTTATTAGAGATTCCGTGAGGACTTCTAAAAGTAAATGCGCCTTTTCCACGACCAGGGCGATCTGATTTTATCAAAATTCTATCCTTGTCCACATAGGTTCCTTGAATATTTGGAAAGCCTATTTCAATTCTAGATGATGATAAAAATAGTGACTCAAGATGTGGAACCGATGCATGAAATCCCTGGGCATCTATATTCTCAGGTAATGTTACAGATGCTAGGGTTCCAGAAAAATCGGACAATGTTGATACTTCTGTTCTTTTCTCCGTAAGATTTCTTAGATTTTTGGTAGTGGGTCCTCCAAACTCTCTTATTCTAAAGATCTGCGGATTTGTCCCCATGGCTCTAATGAGGGCCTCAATTCCATACCTTGTTCCCTTTGATTTAATTAAATCATTTAGGTTTGTTAGAATTCGTCTCCAAATCTGATTTTGTATATGGTTTAGAGAATGTACAGATGTAGAAATATCGTCAAGTAAATTATCTCCAGATACAATTTGTTCGAATGTTCCTTCTCTAAAAAATGCAGGAAGACCTATTCCATAATATTTTGCAACAAATGGTAAAAATTGATCAGGTACAGAGTTTATAGTATCATAGTCTAAGTGTAAAAGATCCGAGAAAGTATCCAGAAATAGCTTTAGCTCGTCAAAATATTTAGCCCATATAAATAAAAATGCAGACATTATTTGAGAAGATCCCAGGTCTCCAGATCCCGGAATACTGCTTCCGGTGAAGGGTTGCATTATGGTTCCTTGCTCCGAATCAAGCCCTTGAAACACTTCTCCTTCCCAAAAGTAGTGAGGAGGAATAAGCCGAGTAATCAAATTAGGATTTTCTAAGTCATAAGAGCTTGCAGATAATAAAAGCTTTTCATTTAAATCTTTAACAGGAGAGTAAGCTGGAAAAAGAACTGGACAGTTTTCAAGAAGCTCCAACTTCATTGGATTTTCAACAGAGCTTGTTGATCTAAGCGCGGGAATATAGTTAGAGATCAAGCTGTGAAGAGAATTTCCAGAATAATCAAGGACAACAGCATTAGGCCCAATAGTTCCTGAGGGTTCATTGAATTTAAAGTATAGCTTTAAATTATCATCAGAAAAAATTGATTTTTTCGCATAAAGCTCTTGATCCTCTACTGGTCGGATGGTATAAAAAAATCTGAACTCGTCAATTGATCCGGAAAACGTTTGTCGAGGTATAAATTTATTGATCTCAGTAGGTCCTCTAAGGTTAACAGTGGTTCCTGATCCTATTAGAAATCTTGTATTTTTAAAGTTAAATTTTTCAATATTTGCTATAGATGATGTCGCTCTCAGCGTTTCATTTAAATATAGAAATAGTCTATTCTTGACAGAACTTCTATCATAGGTTACACAAATATGATTAAACTTTCCCTTGGGAATCATCATTGAAGCTGACATTCTCATTGACTCAGAAAGAACTGAGAAAAGAAGGCTACAGGAATTGGGACTCACTGAGTGAGAAAGTGCTAGCATAAATCCCTTCTCACTTCCCGTCATTCTTTGACAAACGACTTGATTATTGTTGGACTGACTACTTACAAGTAGCTGCATCTCAAATGAAAAAGATTTATTTTTAGGATCTAGTATACTCTGACCTGAATCCAGTCTAGAAAATTCAGGAAACAGACTCCCGGCGGAGTCTACTACACTAATGTAAGTTCCGTCACCCGGGATTTCCCCAGCTTGGGTTCCAGAAAAATTTAAATACCCTTTATTTTTAGGAAACTCATCATACACATATTTCTCAAAGCCCGTCAGGGCATCCATAAAATTTTCTATTTCTTTTCCGGTGCCATCAAATGGATATCTGTTTATCAGAGAATCAAACGCAACATTTGTCTTGGCCTCAGCAGAATTAAAGAATGTATGATTTTCAAAAAGTGCCCAGTTAATACCGAGCTGCTGAGTTGATTTTAATCCTGATCCTGGCTCGTCATACTTAAACGAAGATGAATTTCTGATATTAGAATTTTGTACTTCTGATAAAGACTTATTTTGAATAAAAACTATATTCTTTTCAACGCTTCGCTGAACTGCAGGCTCAAATAATTTCGGCCTTTTAAAATCTAAAACAACTCTCTTTTTTGACATTAAGCATCTACCCTAAAGGTTGCTGCTACATCTGAAAAGAGCTCATCAATTCCTCGATCTTTAATAAGAAATTCAAATTTATAGGTTCTTCCTTTAATCAAGCTGTCAATGTAAAAATCAAAAAACATGCCATCTGTATCATAAGAAAGACATGTTCCATTGCTATCTGTTTCAAAAGGCACCAGAACATCACTTGTCTCAGCATCTCTCACTTGATAATACATTTTCTCAAATATTTCACTTTTTGTTTCTATCGGAAGCTTTTTAGCAACAATAGACCGATCAATATCCTCAACAAAGACCCTAAGCCGAATCAATTCATCAGGCTTATAGACGTCTTGAAGATTTGTAATATTAACAAATAGTCGATTTGTATTTCTCACATATGCTGATCGTGAAGATGTGATGACTGCTAGGGACCCGGTATAATATCCAATACTTTTATCCGCTGAACCCCAGATTTCCTCAAAAACAATAGATCCGCTTTTTCTTACAAAATCGTAGATTCGATCAGAGCCGCTTACAACCGTGGTATTGTATTGAGAAAGTGCAAAGGTAGCTGAATAAACCCCGGTCATATAATTAGATCCTATTTTATGTACGGACCCAGAGAGTTGTTTGCTAAAGGATCCTGTTTTGAGAGTTAAAAGCAAGCAATTGCTCTCTGTTATGGGGGTTGCAGCGGTTCCAGAAACAATGTGTCTTAGGGTACTTCTCACGCTGTTATTTAAGAAAAGAGAGCCTGTCATATCAAAGTAAAAGCTTCGATGATTATCTCGTATGGTGTCGTCCCACACAGCGACTATTTTAGGTCTCACAGCTATATTAGTAGAATGACGAGATCCGAACCGCTTAACGAATCGGGTTTTTTTATCGGTTTCCTGAGTCCCAGAAAGAGAAATTCTAAATCCATGATCGGGTATTTGGTTAGATAAGATTCCCGAAATCACTGTCGTTATATCGACTGATAGATTTTCGTCTCCCTTAGCGAATGTTTGCTCTACCCATAGATTGATACCCTCTGTGTCTGAACTTCCAGTTAAGGTTCCACTTGAGATAATATCAATATCCGGAGATCCAAGGAATCCGGACTTATTTGCTCCAGACATATACCAAAGTGATGGGGTATCACCGGAAACTGAAGCGGTGATAAAATTAGCTGCATCAATATCTTCAAAATTTATAACATCTCTTCCAATTCCCTCGTCAAATGATCGAGATAGGGGAAATATCTGCATCTTAAAGTTTGAAGGGGTGGTCTGACCTCCATACACGTCATAGAGATTCATCGTACATTTAAAAGATTCAGCCGAAAAGTCTAGAGTAGATCCGGTTAAATCTCTAAGTGGTTTTAGATTAAACTTTATTAATCCTCTAGACACCTCTGTGGGTGAAGTATCAGATCCAGAAGTAGCTTCTTCATATAGCTTAAAAATATCTATGGTTCCTGCCTGACCAGTATTAGCATCAGTGGCCCTAAAGCTATTATTGATTATTTTATTAGTAATGTAGTTATCTTTACTTGCACTTAAAATTCTATACATTTTTAAATCCTGTTAAACAGAGTTGCCAATAATATCAAAATCCGGATATTTTAGCTCAAATATTGCTCCTACTGGACAGTTGACTATCTGTCTTGTAGTATTGGATAAAATATTATATCCATAATCACTATAAATTCGATCTGAGATATATCCTCTTAAGTTATTTATTTTGAAATCAGAAAGAGAAAGTACTCCGCTCACGTTTATGATTATATTTTGAATATCGGAAATAAGAATCGGTTGTTCTATTTGAAAATTTTCTATTTTAAAATATTCAGCAATTTCAGCATTAACATTTTGAACTACAACACTTGGATTGGAAATAGAGTCTACCACTACCGCATATTTAACGGCTATATTTATTACAGCAGCATCAACAATATCAAAAGCATCAGTTATGACTCTGCTTTCATTGAGATAAACCTGTAAATTTTTCTTAAGAGCATCGGGAGAAATTACCAGCTCACCGTCCAGATTTCTACTCAAAATATGAATTACGGTGGCGAGTGGGTTATTTTGACTTGGGCTCACACCCACCCTAAATACTCTTCCAAAGCTTGAAGGCATGGTATAAATTCTGGCTATAAGATCTTCTTTGGTCACAATTCTAGACTGAGAATTTCTAAAGGCGAACACCATGGATCTCAATTCGTTAAGGGTGAGAGGAGACTCTCCGCCTTCGGCTTCAGTAATATTGTTAACATCGACCGATGCTCTAACGACTGTTGCCGCATCAGAAGCAGAAGTAAGGGGAAATTCTATTATAAGAGAAGTTACAGTTCTAATAGATTCTGGGGATACGTTATGTGAGAGACCTCCACCACTACGATATGTCACAGTGATGGTCGTATTAACTGGAGATATTCCTAAAGTCTGAGTTTGTAAAAGTGAATTAGGATCTATGGAAAATCGTGAAAAAGTCTTTTTTCCGAAAAGGGGAAGAGACAATTCGCTAGGATCAGGAATATTATCGTCGTCGAGCCGCCCTTCCTGACCGGATCCAAACTGCAGCGTCGTCAAGCCTGTTTTTCGACTCATTGTTGCAGTAAATCTATACGGAGCAGGTTGTAACTCAAAGTTGTACTTGACCAGATCACTATCATCTCCGACATTTAACACCTTCTTATAAACAATGTCTTGCGTAAGCGCTCCCACCTCATAATATTCATTTCCATTAGAGTCCTTGACAGATATTATCTCAGTAACACTTTCACTGGGTAATATTATCCTCCTAAAAGATTGTAAGGTATTAGGAATATTAAAGCTTTTTACCTGACGTGTTCCCGAAATACATCCTCCAACAAGACTTCCTATTAGCTTTGTCACATTTCCGCTCGTATCCACTCCACCTAACGGGACCACATAGTTGGCAATATAGTTTCCGTTATTCAACTTAAGAGAAAAATTCAGATCCTCAGTCAGCTCAAATGCCACACCAGAATTTGAACTTACTACTGTTCCCTCTTTGATGGTAGGAGCTAGAGATAACTGGGGAATCCAATTTTCTCCGTCATACTCAGAGGGAATTTCAACATAAAATGTTACATCAACTGTGGCTGGAGCAGCTCCAGCTATTTTGACCCCGGCAGCTCTAACAAGCCTCTCTACATTTTTTTCCTCAACAGCCGTCTCAATATCAAGCTCTCCAAACTGATGATCCAGATAGAATGCCATTGAGTCGCCGATGAAAGCGGCCATGTCAAGATATAGTCCTCCCACTGAGGACTCAGAAAAATCCTGTATTCTAGTTGAAAAGTAGGTTCTTGCATATTGAATGAGCTCATTTTTAAAGCCTGCAGTATCTTTATTAAGATAGCTTCTCTCAATATTATTCTTTATTTTCTTTTTTATTTCTGATCCCATTATCCTATTCCCCAGATAACTACACCAATTTTCTTTCCGACCACCCTTAGACGAGGGACATTATAGGTCACCACTATAACTGCCTTTACCATGGAATAAGGTTTGTTAATTAATTCAATAGTAGAGTCAAAATCGTCGAGCTCAACAAAAGGCATATATTTTTTGACAGAGTCTAATATTCTTAGCATGGCCTCTTCATCAAAATCATCCTTACTTACTCTCTCTGTCGCGAGAGGTCTTAGATTCGATCCGAATCCATATAATCCTAACCTCTCTCCGTGATTGGTTAACAATAGATTTCTTAAATTGTCGTGAATCTGATCTCGAATATCTAAATGCATATCGAGAAGTCCCGTACGAGTGGTTCCCAACCTGAGCGGCGTTTTGAAGCCAATCGGGGTTGATTCCCTGGCAGTCTTGAACTGCCGATCCTGCGCGGTGACTCCGACACTTTTAAAGCTTAAAGCCATTAAAACACTCCCTTAGAAAGTAATTATTTCTTTAGAGAGAGTCTTAATGATTATTTTTTCATTCCAGCTTTCCTGTTCCTTCCAAGGGGAGATCTATATCAGCGTCTTTTGAGGCATATCCTGGTCCCAGGACCGCACGTAGCCACGCTGCTATTCCCGGGCCGACGCCCAGATCGAGGATGTACCCGGCCAGGCTATCTCCAAGTAACTCTCCTGTATGCAAAGGTAATTCAATATCTGAGTCGAATGTGGCGGTTACATTATCCATGGTGACCTCTATGTCATTTATATAGTCATCTATTGCCCCAGCCAAGGCATCACACATGGTTTTTAGAACTGTATCGATGGCTACAGGCAGTCCGAATTCGTCTACAAGTTGACCATCCTTCATCACCCAATCCTCTGAACCTGGAGGCTGCTCCTGAAATGCCTTTGCCAGCGCATCTGAGAGTTCGGCTACGTTTCTTGACATGGGTTATTACTCTCCAAAAATTATCTTTGATCTCACCGGCTCGATCTCTTCATTAATTTTTTCAATCTGATCGCTCCAGATGGACATCCAGCCGAGAAGTGCTGCGTTGGCTGTAGAGCCCGCCGACGCTGCTGCAGCCAGGGGTCCTGCTGCAATCATTGGACCGGTGACCGGAATGGTGCTAAAGGGCGGTCCGAATCCGGCGGCGAGCGCGTCCCAGGCGAGACCTTCGGCTGTCACCTCGGCCTTGATTACGCTCGTCATGTGGTTAAAGTGTTCCACTACAGATGTCATCAATTTTTCAAATTCATCGTATCGAATATAAGGCTGGCAGGTGTCATCGCCCTTCCCGATGAGGATGGTGTTAGCATTTATCTGAATCTTTCCGTCCGGCTGCATGAGGATCGCAGCAAGATTCTCGCCGTTAGCGCCCTTCTTGATAATCTTGATGCCTCCGTCCTCCTTAGCGATGATTCTAGTATTGGTGGAGGCCAGGGTGGCAAAAGCTCCATCGACATCTCCAACAAGAAAATCTTCCTCTAGCTCAGGATCATCTCCAGTCACGTCTTCAGCCTTGAGAGGCTCAAGTTCTATTAGGCCAAAATCTATATCGCCTGAAGCTCTCTTGGTCACATATACTCTAGAGCTATCATTGATGAAATCCGGATCGGACTCATTAATATTCTGGGACTCGCTTGCTGGATCTACCTCCTGAAACCCTCGGGTATTTGTGACGTACGATTTTGCTGATGTCGTGAGGCTCTGGCCTGTTCCCGCGACGATGTCAACTGAACCTGAATCGTCCTTCATACCCAGCTCTCCTCCGTCAAGCTCTCCTCCTTTTCCCTCCACGTTGTATCCGCGGTGGGTTCCGCACACCACCCGGGAGTCATTCGAGCCCTGAATCACCGTGGAGCCACATCTTTTCGAGAATCTTGGAACAGCTTCACCTTTAAATTCCCTCTTTAGTCCCGTGAGAATTCCATCATCAGAGATCACCGACGACTGATCCATTATCTCATTGTACGGATCTGGCCCAGGGAGAGTGTTTCGAGCAATCTTTCCGCTTCCCCCTCCGTCGAACCCCAACGTTGTGCTGTTGGTAGCTCCCTCGTATCTTTCTGAGGTGCTGAGATCCTCCGAGGCTGACTCTGTTGCCACCCTATCGAGATGCATAAAATTCACATTTTCAACGTAATCCGGAGCTGCCCTTCGGGTTATCCAGAAGCCCACACCATCCTTTGCTGCAGTTTCAAAAATGACCCAGACCTGCTCTCCGGGATTCACCGGTAGCTGCAGGTGAGGAGAAAACAGGGGAAATAAAATGACACTTACATTATTAAGCTTTGAATTTTGATCGGAGACAATTTTAGCAATGACGCTGTTTCTAGGCATTCTATTGATCTGATCAGTATTAGTCACTGCGTGATCTCCCGTCTTCAGAGTCTCTCTATCTTCATCTGTTAGTAGAGCGGGATTAGAAATGTACTCGACAATAACAGCACTATGGATTATTCGGGTGACACCGGAGCCCTGGGCAGCTTCCTGAGTGGGTGTTACGTCACTGCTGGCACCTACGGCGCCCATTCTTCTTCTTTTTCCCCTTTGATTTATCATTCTTTATCCTTAATTTTATCAAAAATTGAATCAGAATCTATCTGGCCCTCGTGTTCCTCAGCCTTAGCGATGAGCTCAGCAAGCTTTAGTATCTGATCATTAGATTTTGACATTCTCTCAAGATATTTTGACATTATTGGACCGAACATGGTATGATTCGCAGAATTTCCCTCGGCCTGAATTAGCAGATCAGAGAAAAGAATGTAGGCATTCTCCCTATCAGTGAGAGCATTTTCATAAACCTCCCTCCATAGCAGCTTTTTTTTATCCTGCGTATTCTCAAGAGAGTCTAGAATTTCAGAAAAACGTTCTATTTTTTTATTCTTTTCCCTCATTTTATTCACAGCATTATCAACAGACTTTGTCACACCCGAAGCCCTCCTTAAAAGAAAATATCAAACCTATCATCATTAATTAATACCTTGTAGTGTTTTCTAATGGTCGACATTGAAATTGATAATTGTTTAGGATTTAAACTTGACAGATCTCTAAGATATACAAAGACTGCTCTCTTATTTAGAAGGTCAAGATCATCAATGTGAGTAAATAAAGTTATTATGGCGTCCATGCATGCAATTTCATTTTCGCCAGTGAGCTTCTCTCTAATCTCATATAAGAGCTTTTTAGTGTTAGCTGCCGCATCTTTCTTGAGCATCTCCCAGTCCTGTGCCGGTATGGACTTGTGATTTTCAATCTCAGAGAGATCTCTTAGGCTCATGGACTCAGGATCATCTATACTGACGTGCCTTCTATTGTTTTTTGTTTTTTGTTTTGATTTTATGATTAACCAGTTCTTAGCGACAACATTAAAATAGGAAAATGCCTTTGTTCCCCGAGTGTGATCAAATTTATGAAGTGTTTCGTATAAGAAACACACACAATCGCTCTTAAGATCCTCATAGGACCCATATGATTTAGCAAATCCATGAATAAAAATTAAATTTTCTACGAGCTTATCAAAGGAGGGGAGAATCTCCTTCACATATATCTCATGTTTTTCACTCTCTTTTTCGGTCCCTTGGTACTTAATGATGGCATTGTGAGTAGCAACCCCAAAATACATGTTGGATGATTTTCTTTTTCTCCCTACTTTCTTTTTTTTCTTTTCCACGCTGATATCCTATCCTGATTTATTTTTTAAATTATTTTCATCATCATCTAGTTGAGCTAAGCTATTTGCAATGTGCAGAAGTGAATCTCTAGATATTTTAATATCCTTAATCACCTGTCGGACCTCAAGACTATCAAAAAAAATGGGTTTTTCAAGAATAGAAGTCATTGAGGAGTATCTTGCATCAAGAATGTCTAATGACTCTTCAATGCTATCTTCAAATTTTAAAATAATTCTTCCGAGCTTGTAGTTAAAATAAACTGAAAAGGTCAGGAAAAAAAATAAAACTCCGCACAATATTTGAAATTCAAGTAGCACCTATATTCCCACTAGCTCCTTGAGGGCTTTGTCATAAATTTTAGATATGGCTCGATGAGAAAAATTACTTCTAATATTCTCAGAAAGCTCTTGTGCCCACTGAGTGGGAATGGCGGAGCTTTTTCTAAACTTTGATATCCTTCTTTTAAAATCTCCCTCATTCGCCTCTGCCCATTTTGATCCCGGCATAAATATTCTATTATCCACTCTAGATTCATGAATGTCAACAAGTCTGTAATCTACTGATATGAATTTTCCCAACTTTAAAAAATCTAAATGACCTGACCAGCGGGTCGCAATTATGGGAATTCGTGAGGCGGCAGCTTCTAATAAAGGCAGTCCAAAACCTTCCCCTCGGGTCAAGCTTACCAAGCACTTAATAGACGGCTCTCTATAAAGCTGGGCTATCTCTTCGCTTTTTAAATTTCCATGAACAAGATAAAGCTTGGGAAACTTTCCTTGTCTCGCTTCTTGAGTCAGTTGCGTAATGAGTCTTGTTGTGACTTTTCTATCAATCTTGCTTCCAGTTCCGCTATTAGTTTTTAAAATTATTCCAACGTCAGGATCATCCTTAAAAACATCGCACATCCATTTAATAGTGTAAAAAAGATTTTTTCTATCATTTTCTGGATTGTTTCCAGTAATCTGTCCCACTAGAAGAAAGTTAAAATTAGTTGATATATCTAGTCCCAACGGGTCTGGGTCTTCATCGATGCTTTCAATATAGGATTCAGGAATTACTAAAAGTGGCACTTTGATCTCTCCAGTATTCTCTAGGGTATTTTTGACATGTGCAGTAGGAACAATTACAGCATCCATTTTATTGCATGCATCTATCCAAGCCGGATTACACTTGTCAGTTTCAACAACTGCAGAGACTCCAAGGTTAAACTTTGCTAAATTAGGGTCCCATTCATTAGGTAGCTGCACCTGAAATGATATATCATAAGCAGTATCATTATTATTTGCAGACCTTTTAAAGACTTCTCCTATCAAGCCATTTTCATACTCCTCGTTAAGCCACCAATTAGTCTCACCCCAGGGCACCACTTGCGTTTTTACCTGTAGATCCTCCCGAGAGATAAGCCATTTAAATATCTGTCGAGAATGAACTCCATATCCACTACAGCTTAGAAGAGGCGCTCTTATTACAATATTTTTCATTGATAAATCTCACTAATTAAATTTCTATGCATTCCCATGTTATGTGATTATCTCTCCAGTTTGTTGATAAATCTGACAATGTTTGATGCCATGCATCGATGGTATTTTCATAAGAAAATTCTGTCTCAGCATAGTTTAATACTTTTTCTTTTAGCTCTTTTCTTTCTTGATCACTTTTCTTGTATAGCTTCATTATACCGTCTGAAATAGTTTCACATGATACATAGTCTTCATAGATAAAGGGCACCTGCTGAGATCCTACTAGAGTCTTAAACTCAACCGGTAAAGCAACTCCGTTTTCACTGCTGTCTCTGTGATCTACTACCTGCCTAGTCAGACCTCCGGTTTTAATAGCAACAATGGGAACGCCTGCTAGCATCGATTCAAGGGTAGAAAGACCGAATCCTTCTGCATAGCTAATATTAATACAAAAGTCTGAGATATTATATAGACAGTTCATCTTGTCGAACTCTAGCCTCTCATTGGAGAAGAAAACATTATTCTGAATACCCAGCATTTCTGATACTGAAAACAGGTTGGGTCCTTCATGATCAAGTGGGTCGGTGTGTAAAATTAGCGTGGCGTTGCGATGCCCTTCTTCTTCTTCTAGCTTGTTGAGAAATATTTTCCAGGATTCCATTAAATCACTGGGTCTTTTTCGTTTTGCGTTTCTATTTACCCAAATTCCTATAAAATGATCAGCCCTGTCTTCTCCGATTATCTGCTTTTTCATTTCTCTAGCATCTGCTTCCGGAATTTTAAAAAATAAATCGGGAGGAAGAGAATGTGGAATAAAATTTGTTTTACTCGAATACCTCTTTTTCACCATTTCATAGGTCAGATAGGAGTGACAATTAATTAAATCGGTGGAATCATATAGGACACTATTGAAAGAAGGCCATGGGTGATTATCCCAGACGTGCCAGTACGCAATAGGACACACCTGATGAATTTCATCCTCCATTTCCCACAACCAGATAAAAAACCTTGGATCAGTAAATATTAAAATTATATCAGGCTTCTCTGTGGCCAGGGCCACCCTAATCATATTTCTGTCCCCAAATCCGTCAATGGGTTTTACAATAAAATCTTCATTAACCACAGCTGTATCATAACTAGTGTGCTTTAAAGCTGCACCAAACTGTCTAAATGACCACTCTCCCGGATATTTTGACAATAATCCGTTAATTAGATGTCTAGTCTGAGTTCCCACTCCGGATGTTGAAAGTGCATGATCAGAAAGCACAAGCACCTTTTTCTTATTTTTTTTATTCATTGGTCTCCTTGGAAATATTACTTTACACTCAAAAAAAGTTAATTCATGTACAGTATTTTGTATCCTTATAGGGGCAGTAGGTGCACGATTCCCTGTTTTTTAGATACATTCCCCGACTAACAGAAGAAATCATGTTATTCATTATTTTAATTCCTCGAGCCAACGTCTTGGGACCTACTGATACTGTTACGAGCTCACAAATCCTTCCTGGTTTGCCACCTCGCTTTAATAGTATAAAACCGCACCTGATATCAGTTAATGGAATATCGTGTTTTCTGGACCAAAAAAATTTATAAAGAATAAGCTGTGCAGTCATAAGAATATCCTGCTTTTTATCTCTTCGCCAGCCGTACGACTGCGCTGTTTTCCAGTCTAGAATCCAATAAGTGTATCCTTCCCCTCTCTTTTTGGGAACCTTTATAACAGCATCTATGAAACCCTTAAACTTAACATCTTTTTCATCAATATCCTCGTAGAGATCCTCTTCTGCCTTGACAGTCTCCCACTCTGGAAATGTTCTATCTAAGAACCCAGGGACCTCATTCCACATATTCTCAGCCCACTCGCACCATTCTTCAACAGGAGCATGCTTATACCATCCGGGCATTTTTTCATACCACTCGGGATTTCCGAATCCGTACTTTTCCCATGCTTCGCGAATATCGTTTAATAATTTTTTCTTATCTGGTACTCGGGCCTCAATCAAAGACTCGCACCCTTCGTGGACTGCAGTTCCAAAATCAAGATAGGGGGAGGGTTCAAAAACATCTATCTTGTCAATATGCATTAGCTTGTGGCGCCATGTGCACTCCTTCCAGCACTTTATCTCAGAAAAAGATACGTGAGGTTTACCCGTTGGAAAGGACTTTTGTTTTAATTGCATTGTAACTTCCTGTTATTAGTAAAGATAACACAAAAATAGTAAATTTTTAATCTATTAAGCTTTTCTTCGAGCAACCTAGAAAGAATAGTTAAAATAGTTTAAACCATCAGCAAAGAGATTCTCAACAATATTTCTAGAAACTTTCGTATATACGTCTTGATAGGAGAAAGAGCTTGTTTCTTTATCATGGGGAATGTATAAATCACCTTCTCGGGTTAACCCAAATCCGGGAGGACATTCAAGTTTTTTCAGAACTTTTCTCACATCATTTTCATAGTTTTCAAATCTAATAATATCATCAACATACATCTCACCTCCTGACGAGCAATAGTCATAACACGGCAATCGATTATATCCTTCAGCTGAGATGTCTATTTCGATGCGTTGCAGATAAGATTCAAAAAGCTTCTGGTGCTTTGCACAAGAGGCTTGGAATTTCGCAGAGAGACGTGTTCCTTCTGCTATGTTATGACGCTTTATATTATCTTTTAGGATTCGGAATCGAAATAGTGAAAACATCCGATCAAATGGATTCCTCACAGTAATAAATTTATAAAACTGGGCTAATTCACTCGCTAAAATTATCTCTGGGACCGCTAGGTACAGATCTTTCGGTAGCTGGTCAGCCTTTTCTGCGTCGACAGGGTCGATAAAAATCGTGTGGTCTCTGTCTTCTTTAAAGTATGGATAGGTTCCATCCACGATCTTGGTGTGCTTTCCGTAGGAATCAGAAAGCTGATGTTTCAGAATATTTCTCATGCTAGTAGAGCCGGTCTTGACCACCCCAAAGTAAATGTAAGGGATCTTATATTTTCTAGAAATCATCTTTCTATAAATATTTTTAAGACTTACCAATTATAAAATTTTATTCCTGTTAGATCAACATAATTTTGAACAAATTGCTTATTTTCTCTAAACTCTTCTGAATTAACTTTTCGACTGTGATCTTCAAAAAAAATAAACTCAGGTTTGTTTATCAGGTCTTTAGATATGAGTCTCCTGAGAAGGTGATATTCTGCACCCTCTACATCAATTTTAAGCACCTTGATGTGATCATGTTTTTGAATTATATCTGCTATATCCACACACTCGGATTCACATCCAAAGGTTCCCTGTAGATTTGCTTTTTCCTTTATGAGGCTAGCGCCACCCGAGCTGTGATTGTCTCCCCAAGCGGCGGGGTCTTTCTTAAAGAAGAAATTTTTTCTTTGATTCTTTATCCACACTGCTTTGTTGTTCAGTGTCACATTTTCTAGATTCCCATATTCTTTTTTAATCTTTTCAAAAAAATACGGATGAGGCTCGTAAGAATCTAAGATAACACCTAAATCTTTAAAATATTCTATCTCTTGTCCCAGATTAGATCCCGCATCTATAAAAATATCGCCTGCTTTTAGATTGCACATCGTTACAACCTCTGTATAGTCTGCTCCGAAAGATTTTTTATCAAAAAACACTATGCGTCTGCTACCAGCACTTCTGCTTTTTTATCATTGGACTGACGTCTTGAGGGAGAACACTTTTCTCCACACACATGTGTGGCAGTGACCAAACATTTACTCACTTAATTTCCTTTTTTCTAAAGTAACACAGAGTTGAAAACCTGTATAAAAGCTATATTTTATATCTGTGATGAACTCATTTAGTTTATTATGAAAAGAAAGACACTCTAGTATTTCACCTGCTGAAGGGTTTGAATAGTAGCCTCTGTCATTTGTCAGGTGGACGTTGTGATGAAATGTCATAGAGGTGTCCAAGAATGGTCTCATCAACTGGCAGCCTCCATCCAGCAATTTTTTAATGATGCCGTCCGATACTTTTGAATGTATCATATAGCTCCATATTACAGCCATTACTACTTGACTTTCCTCTTCGAAATCATTCCCGAGATGCTTTAGACTCTCTGACCGATACTCTATTCCACCATTTTCTGGCCAAAAATTAATAATTGATGCATGTTCTCCCATATCACTCGCCTGATTTTCACCAACTATAACTCTTTCAAGCTCAAGAAATTGATGAAGTGAAATTTTTGTAGGGCATACTAGAATAATTTTTCCATCATCTGACACTCTGTTGCAACACTCTATGAGTGTCTCTCCACCTGCTATCATGCTCTAGCACGTTCATGCATAGAACAATATCGTAGTTATCAAGAAGCTCATCGGTTACATCACAAAGATGGCCAACTATGTCTACACCGTCACCGTCCTGTATGTCAACGCCAGAATATTCACAATTATCAAATTTTTCTCTGACTGTGCCGTTGTGATCTTTTGATCCAACTTCTAAAACACGTGAATTTTTAAAAAGATCTGGATGTGATTCTTTTATGCTTTCTAAAAAATTTTTTGTAGTTAAATCCATCTATTCCTTCTTTGACACAGCACCTGGAATATGATGCCAGTCTAGTTCTTTTCTTACTTCCTTGTTTTTCTCCCAAGCTCCTTTCATAACCCTGGGATTAACTCCCAGCTCTTCTGCTTTTTTTATCATTGCACTGACGTCTTTGGGAAAACACTTTCCTCCAAACCCAAAATCTCCATCATGGCCTGGAACGTCAATATGGGAATTACCAATTCTACCATCAGTAATAAATCCCTCTAGAGCTTTATCCCAATCACCATTAATTGCTTCACATATTTGATACATCTCATTCATAAAGGAAACTTTTGTTGCAAAGAAACAATTTGCCATATATTTGATTAACTGAGCCGTTCCAAAATCTGTCTTGATAATTTTTGTATATGGAAATCTTATTCTGTAAAGATTTTCAACGATATCACACGCTGTCGGTTTATTACTTCCTAGAATAATTCGAGACGTATTTATAAAATCTAGCCTTGCTTTTCTCTCGGTTAAAAATTCTGGATTAAATACAAAATTCATTTTGGGATATTTCTCGGCCAGCGACTCAACTGTTCCTGGAACAACTGTTGATTTTATAACAACTACTTTTCGTTTAATAGTATCATATTTCGATAATTCACCTGCAACACTTTCAACAATTGAAAGATCACACTCCCCTGACTCAAACATCGGTGTTGGAACACAAACAAATATAACGTCTGAATTACTGACCAAATCTTTCATTGAATGTGTGGATCGTGTTGGATCATTGTCGTAAATTAACACATCATCAACATGCAGGATAAAACCGTGTAATATTGCAGAGCCTACAAATCCGTTGCCTACAATTCCAATTTTCATATTTTCTTCGATCCTGTGTCTACAAACATTATAAGTTATCTAAAAAAATTATAAAACATCCGCTGTACAAAAAGGAGACCTTAATAGTCTTTTATTTGTAGGTCCTTCGAAGTCATATCTAAAGTACGTCAGTATCTTCTTACAGTGAAGTTGAATTAGCTCTATGGATTTATTATTGTAAGCCTTGCGATAGTCTTCTTCCCCTCGCCAGCCTCTGGATCGAGAGGTGTTAATTTTTTCCTTTCTTTCGTAGTTATTGTTCCTTCCCAGGGATCTCGTAATGATCTCTAGGCCGTTATCCAAATCTTCAAACCTTACCACAAAATCAAACTTCTCAAAGAAATAATACCATAAAAAATGATTAGCATGTAGAAACAATGGGGCATGAAGGCGGGTGGGGAAACGGTGTTGATTCTCGAAGACATGAGGAATAATATTGGAGGCAGCTGAATCATCGAAAGGAAATAATTTATCCTTCTCACCCCCAAATCTGGGGTAGAGAACAGGTTCTTTTTTCATCCAGCTGCCGTGGCCCTGGGCCACGGCAGCTGAATCATCGAAAGGAAATAATTTATCCTTCTCACCCCCAGCTAATCGAAGCGCCTGGGGAGTGAGAGCATGGGGTGGTTCGGTTACAGCGGGCCTTGTGGACATGTACTTTATTTTTAAACACTCGTATTCTTCCCGTTGTACTTCGAGGGGTTTGGTTATAATTTTTTCAACTAACCGGGGTATATAATCATTAAAGTCTAGTCCCCTCATTCCCTGAACGTAGGAGTCATGACGGGGCTGATGAAATTTAAAATAACTGTATATGTGATCAAATGGATTTCTAATCGTGCCAAATCTTAAGTGATTTTCTCCCTTATGCAGAAAAACGTCATGGGAGGTGGAATTAAAATTATTTCCTGGCCTGCAACTAGCCGCTTTGAGCTGTTTTTGAGTGTAGTTTCCCGCCGTTCTTGGTATGTGAACATAGTTTATGGACTGGGCTTCGGATAGCATACACCTAGCTGATCTGATTGGGAGAGTTTTCATTAAAATTTTTAGTAATTAAATCCCTGTTTCGCTATTTCATCCAGTAAAACAAGGCCTCCTTTTTGGGAGATTTAACATAATAGGGAAGAGAATCGTAAACTTTTATTAGGTTTGAATAGTGTCTATAGTCATCAAAAATGACGATATTTACTTCCTCGATGTCCTTCGAAGAGGCTGCGGAAAATAGCCGCGCAACATCTTTGCTCTGGGAAGAAGCTTCTATTATTATTCCTTTCTGTGAAACTCTCACCATTTCTTTTATCAGATTCTCTCTCTTGGGTATTGCGGGCATATGTGATAAAACCCAGGTGCAACTACAAAAATCAAAATGGTTGTCGTCAAAGCTTTGCAAGGGGTTCTCTAATAAAAAATTTGATATGGTGAAATTAGCTTTGGGTAATTTTTTCTTGGCCATTGCCAGAGCTTTTTCATTAATATCAAATCCGTGGCTATTGTACAAGTCTGAGCCAAAAAAATGATCAATTGCCCACATATTAAGTGCTGCATTGCAGCCTATATCAAGATGTTTTATATCATTTCTTCCTTCTCTCACATCGGCGAAGAATCTGTTTTGCTTATGCGGAATCATGTCTCGTTTTAAGGTCTCAACTCCCTTATTGGTGACTTTTGGAAAAAAATTGTGTGTAATTAAGAACTTGCAGTAGCGCAGGATCTGCCCTTTCTTGTGGCTTCTGAATTCTGCATAGGCATATTCTCCATGTAGCTCGTTACTTTTCCATGCAGGATTTTTTAAATTTAGCTTTTGTTTCTTTTTCATAACTTATCAGGGTTTATATTTTTTAGAACCTTTAAGTAATCCTTTGACTTGGTCTTATTTTTTCCATGCATCCTGTATCGATAAAGCGGCATGGATAGATTATGTACATTATAAAACTTTCCAATTCTTTTTCTTAGCTCCTCCTCCTCGCAATGTCTCATATTTTCATTATAGCAACCTATCTTTCTAAAAAGATCTTTTCTATACATTATTCCACATGATATATTGTCGTTTAAAGCATATTTTCTTTCAATCTTGTTCTCGTGTTCGTCAACTAGATAATAATCACATGACACACAAAAAGCATCTCGATTCATCTTAAGATATTCTGATAAGAAATAGCACATGTTTTCATTGATAAAATCGTCTGCATCTACCCGCACGATGAATCGACCTCTTGCGTGACTTATTCCTAAATTAGAAGCTTTTGCTACACCCGAATTTTTATCTGTCTTAAAGATTCTAATATCATTTACAAAAGCTTTAAGTATTTCACTAGAATTATCTGTACTACAATCATCAACTAAAATTACTTCATGATTTACGTTATTTTGCTTTAAGCAAGACCGTATACATCTATCAAGATATTTTTCATAGTTATAGTTTGTTATGATTATAGAAATTTCAGGAAACATATTATTTTTCATTTCTTTTTTCTAAATAGGAATTAACGTAAATATCACAATTTTTTTCTAAAAATTTATCAATTTTTTCACTCATGTCTCTTCTCCGATAGAGCCTTCCCATTTTTTTTAACTTTACTTCTGGGATCTCGTGCTTAAATATTTTATCTAAATTTTGACACAATAAATCAGCTCCTAGCTTGCAAGTTCTCATGAATATATCTTCGCATGTATCCCCTTTTAATATTTTTGTTTTGTCCTGATAGAGAATATTTCCCGTGTCAATTCCCTGATCAATTTTATGAATTGTTACTCCGATTTTATCTAGCTCGTTATTATAAATGGCCCACTTGCAGGAATCGACCCCTCGATAGTATTGAGTTAATCCTGTGTGAATATTTATATAGAAGCTATTAGCAGAATTAATTAGAGGCTTCTTTAAGATGCTAGTCCCAAAAACCAGACCAAAATCAATATCTAGACTTCTAATCATGTTAATAATTTCTTTAGAGTTAATCTCTCCCTTATTAATCATAACAACGTCTTCTCTATGCTTGATATCTCCAAATATTTTAAACTCCGAATCGATATTGGAAGACATTAATTTTTCTTTTGATTCAACCACTACAACTGTGGGATAAATAACTTTCGCTATCTCTCGAGCAAAATAAGCATGCCTAGGGCTATCAGACGTCATTATTACAATGTTGGGTTTCATTATTTTAACACAACCGGCAGAAGAGATATTCTTTTAAACGCTTCAGCATATCTGGTTCCCGCTTGAAAACCTCTGGTGGATGCAAGACCCTCTATGTAGCTATGAATTCCGGGAATGATATTATCTTGAGATAAGTAGCACTTCATAGCTTTTATCTTTTTGGTAAAAACATCAGTTATATCAATTAAAAAATCTGGAGATTCCAATATGTCTACACATTCAAATGCCCACAAATCTATTGTCAGATGAGATTTACCTAAATTAGGTAAAATATTCTCAGATGCTTTCCATGCTGCTTGAATTACAGCTTCAGATATTACCTTATGATCTTTATGCTTTTCAATTTGTGAATGTGTTAAAATAAGATCTGGCTTTTCTTGCCTTATTATTTTTAATATTTCTCTCATCAAAGTCCCGCTATATAGTATATCTTGACATTCATATTCCATGTAAATGGCTTTTTTAACTCCTAAAATATTACATGCTTTTTCCGATTCAATCTTTCTAGTCTGTATAATATTATTTTCATACTTTTTTTCATGATCTATGCCGGTTTTGCCGTCAGTAACAAAAACTACGCAAATATCAGCTCCCATTTCTGATAACTTAGCAATGGTCCCGCCGCAAGAAATGGTTTCATCATCCGGATGAGCAGCAAAAACTATAATCTTTTTAAAGCTTTCTAAAGAAGTCATTTAATCAATATATCCAAATTTTTTCATTAAAAATATTGCATCAGAATCTTTCATAAACTTTTTTACTCGATCTGCATGCTCTTCCTGTTTCCATCTGGCACTCCGGTGATTGAGTGCTTTGTCTATAGGTCGTGCGCTTTCTGACCATGCAATATTATTTTTAACGTTTGTCAGCTTGTGATATTCTAGGAGAGATTCTTCAAAGTTTTCGCCCACGTGGTTGCAGATTTCTATTAAAGTCTCTTTTGGAAACGCAATTAGATCTTCAAACTTTACATTAAGAATTCTTATATCTTCCCATAAAGATAAATTATCTTTAATCCACCTCTCTTTAGACACCCAATACTTTTCACCTCCGTTGGGATGAATAGATGTGATAACATCTCTACCGTCTCTTATCATGTTGATAATCTTAATTTTTCCATCAAACAGATTGATGATATCATTATAACAAACTATATTTTTTGGAGTTTTTTCACACCACCTAAGATTCTCTTTATTTCTTTTAAGATAAGAAAGAAGCCTTGATAACCTGAAAGGTTTTGGAAAAAATGCATGAGTTTCCTCCGGAATGGCAAAAATATTAGAGTGAGCTCCAAGAATAGACAGTAATAAAGTGGTTCCGGATCTTCCGCATCCTCCTATCACTATGGGCTCTTTAGATGATATTCTTTTTAGTTCATTAAGCGAAGAGATATCGTAATTCTTTTTATATTCCTTGCTTAGTAATCGAAAGCCGGCTTCAAAATCATTAGATAAAATCCATCCGGGATCAGAAATTTCAGAGAGTTTAAAATTATCATCTAAATAAAGTGTCGTATCGTCTGAGTCTACATGATAAAGATCAGAATTTTTTTGAAATATTTTCTCTCCTTTTTTAGCAAAATATTGATCAGGAGATACTACTATATTTTTATTACACTCATAAACTTTTTTCACTTAGCCCTCTTTGATTGGCATTCTAACAAAATCATCACAAAATGACCTGAGTTCGATTAGTTCTTGGAGACACATGGATCCCAGATGAGCTTTGTTTACTGAAGATTGCATTCCCTTGGATAGGGTGAAGTGTTTTTCAATATACTTTGCACCTCTTGAGACAGCCACTTTGGCAGCTGTTAATCCCCACGTATGATCGCTATACCCGACATAGTACGGGTGATTATAAAAATCTGGTAGATTAACGTCTTCGACGTATGCGGGATATTTTGTAACACAATAGAAGTATCTAGCATTATCATATTCTCCAAAAGAAAAATCACTGCAATCAAGACCATTTGAAATAAAGGTTACTTTTTTAGAATCTAAAGCTTTTTTGACCAGCAACTTATCTCTGTTGTAAATCTTGCTGGGTATTTTGTGAAATTCGACGTTTATGTCATTTAACCACTGCAGGCGCTCCTTGTCAAACGCAGAACCAAATAGTGAAATTGATAAACTGTCTGCATATACTTTTAGCTCAACAAGTTCTTTTTTAGTGATTTCTGAAAATTCTTTTCTGCTATCTCCTAGAAAATTGATTGAATTATATACCTGTAATTTTACGGCATCAGCTCCCCCCATTTTAGATTGCAGTATCATCGTTTTGAGCATATCGATATCTCCTTCATTTTGAGGAGAAAGTTCAGAAATTATAAATATCTTTTTCTTTCTAGGGTACATTTTTTTTAGACATCCTTTTTTCTACACTCTTAACATCGTCTATGGTGTGAATATCCATATAATCTGTAATATAAACACCGCATTTTGTGCTCAATGTTTTTTGAAATACATAATTTACTTTCATTATTCTAAATGCTGCATTTTGAATTAGGTTCTTATCTACACTAAACATCTCATTTCGATCAAATTTAATAAATTTTTCAATTGCAGAGTCTAGATCCACTTCGCTAATTTCAGGTGAATTAGCTTGTAATGAAATTATAATAGAAGGGTTAAGATTTTTTTCTAATATTTCACTGGTTGCATGGACAATAGCATCTTGCTTATAGACATGATCTTCACTGAGATGGAGAGGTCTAAGTATTGTTTCTACTTTGGCATTGATAGCAATGTCTAAGATCTCCCTATCTTCTGAGGAGACAAAACACTTGTCGATGAATTTAGAATTTTTACATGCAGAAATTGCCCACTCTATCATGGGCTTTCCATTGATTAGATGAATATTTTTTCTTTTTAGCCTTTTTGAACCTCCGCGGGCAGGTATTATTGCATATATTTTTTTGTTCAATATCATGGTAACTCTCTATAGAACTTTATCTAGTATTCTTTTAGATGACCCCCGGGAAAATAGATGATCAGATATACACTGATTAAAACTTTTCTCAAAGTTTTGTCCTAGATGACTTTCTATTAAATTTTTAAACATGGGTTGATTAAATTTGCCTACATCTATGTTTTTAACAAAAGCATAATCATATAAAAAAGATAAATGAAAATGAGGCTTTAAATTAAAATTTAAAACTGGTCTTTTTTTCATTATGGCCTCTTTAATAGTAGTAGAACCAGAGTTTATGACCAAAGATGAACACTCTAATAGAGAAAGGGTGGTGTGTGGGAACCAGTCTTTATCTTCAAAGTATAAGCATCCCATCTTATCTCTGCAGGGTTCTTTTCCTCTTGACTTTATAATCGGTGTTATTCCTCTAGATAAAATTGATTCTATAATTTCTTTTATTGGAAACTTATGAAGATCTCTATACCGAGGATAAATTATTAAAGCATATTTTTTATCCCTGTTTAAATTATGAGACTCAAAACACTCATTCCTATTCAAAGCCGTATCATATTTTGGGGAACCTAAATATAGATTTTTATCCGAAAGGGTGTCATAATATGTAGCAAAGCTCTCACTGGGAAAAATTACATTATCACACTTGTCAATATAGTTGGAATACAGATGACGATAATCTGTCATATAGGTCAGTACTATTTTTTTGTGATTATCATGTAGTTGTTTTATCCATACACCCTCTATTAAAAATGTTATTCCAGGATGATTCTTCGATTTTTCTATAGGATATGTTTTAAAATTATACTCTTTAGACAATTGGGTTAATTTCTGTTGATTATTTTTAAGATGGGGACAGTTATATTTTCCATGAGGAGGTCCGATAAAAAAGTTAGATTGAATCTGTCTCTTCTGCGCCTCGATTGCTAAAGGTATAAAATACCTGAGGTAAGTCATTTCTGCTAAAACAAAGTTAATATTCATCTACTCATTTTCCAAAACTAAAGCAGTATAAAGCTGGGGAGATTCGGGCCAGAGAAATAAACTAGATTCTTTAATGATTTTAAGACCTTGTTTCTTTATAGTGTTTTCATCTATCTTGCACGGTATTTCGTGCTGAAAAGCTTTTTCAACATTTTCATATCCAAATTTTTGACATGCCTTTTCAAATTTCTTATAATCATCACAATTTGTCATCTTTTTACTCATGTACCCTGACCATAAGAAATTATCCTCATGATAGCACCACTCGTGCTCTCCTTCTTTTACCCAGCCAATTTTGTAATTTTTAAATCTCCAATGATCTCCAATTCCCCAGTCAATTAAAATTTTTCCATTAGGAGTTAGCATATTACTAAATTCTTTAATTAGCTTTTGTGGATATTTTGAAAAATAAGCACACCGAGTACATACTATTAAATCAAATTTTTTATTAACTTGATAAGGAAATGAATTAATTTTCCAGTTGCTAAGACTAAGGTCGTAAAAATTCTTATCTTGTGAAACTATCCACCTTGAAAAATTATTCTCCCCTGGCTGACCAAAAAATCCAGAGGATTTAAACTCTTGACTTTCTAATTGCTGTGAATAAAATCTAAAAATATGCGGATCTGATTTTCCCATTACATTTCTCCCATAAATACAAATTCAATTTTTTCCAAATTCTCTTTAAGAAACCTGGATAGAGAAAGAGTTTTTTTGACATCTAAATAGTTGTTATCCCACTCGCATGCATGATAAACTATCTCTGTCGTAGGAAAAAGGGATAGCTTGTTTAAAGGAGGATTGCAATTATAGTATATTACTTTTTCAAATTTTTTATCCTCTCCCTCGTAGGAATCTTGAGGTGAATTTCCATTCCCGTATAATGTCAACTCTTCGTTGTCATAAGGAGAGAGTGCCAATATTTCTATTCCCATATCTTTACAAGCGCGAAAAGAGTCTTTTGACATTCTCCAGGCGGGAGGTCTAAGAATAGGTTCGAACTTCTCTTTGAGATTCGCAAGATTTGCCACTTTAAACACTTGCTCTAGCATTTGACAGCAATGCTCATAGCTTAAGCTTTGCATTTCATCATTATCAGAGACTCCGGGGATTCCATGATGGTATCCGTGATATCCCAGCTCAAAATTATTTTCTGGAAGAGAGATGAGAGTGTCACAAAACTCTTTAAACTGATCAATTTGTAATGGGACGGTAGTAGCTGTTTGGGGATTCATGGTTCTCCAATATGAAACTGGAATAAAAAGTGTAAACTTTATATCAGGAAATATTTTAATTAACTCAAAACATCTTTCAAGAACCCTAGTCGAAGACTTGGGATGGGGAGAAATATCGTCGATGCTGATATTTAATAGATTTTTCATATTATCCTAACATATTCTCTGACAACATCATCAATTGTTCCTGTGTAATCAGCTACTTTTTCATAATAATACAGACTATTTTTTCTAAATAAATCAATGGCACAAATCATGCTTTTTAAATCGCTTTTATATTCTATGCCGTAACCTTCACAATATTCCCCTATGCTTCCTCCGTTTTCTCGATACAACACAGGAAGTCCTGCACCCAGTGCTTCTAAAACATGGTTTGCTCCTGCTTCTTCAATTGATGCAGTTAAATATAAATCATGTTTAGGAAGGATTTTAGATAATTCATCAGAATTGAGAGGATCTATAACATTAATTCCCTCTTTACTAAATTTTTCATTGTATCTTCCAATATAGGTAAATTCAATATTCCTTAGAGGATTATGAAGCAAATATTTGCCTAGCTGAGCATACAGATCGAATCCTTTTTTCTCATTTGTGGACCAGTGGTGAGTAATTATTTTTAGCTTTTTTTCTACTTTAAATTTATTTTTTCTATTTTGATAAAATACAGGATGTGGACGATTTTTTATAATTCTACAATTTTTATTATCATAATTTATATAATTTTTTGCCCACTCACTAGGAAATATTACAAAATCTGAAATTCTAGAAGTTTGATTAACTAGCTTAGTTAGATCTGGCTTTGAGTGAGTCCCCACATCTCCTATTCTTTGTATTATTTTAGAGCCTAATTTGATCTTATGATTTAAAAAATCCTGATACCATAGTCCTTGATGATTGGAGCGAGGATCAAAACAAAAAATAACGTCGACATCCGATGTCAATTCATATGTTACATTTACTTTCTTTTTGTGTAGCTCTTCTGCTAGCTGACTAACAAACTTGTTTCCCCCGCCCCAGGGTCCTGCTACAGGAGTTTTATTAAGATAGACTTTCAAAAAATGACCTATAACAAATTTCTTTTCCAAAATCGAGTGCAATTCGGCTGACTATCTGATTCCGCTTTAGATGGGTGTAATAAGCTAAAGTACTCATTTACTATTTTATAGTATTCTTCCCTTTCATTCCGAGCAGAGAGAAGATCGGGTCCATCAAAATCCTCATCTTCTCCTTCGTGTTTTATGAAATTTTCTATGTATATCTCGCCGGGCAAGATACTATTTTTAAAATTCTCAATAACCTTTACCGGACTTGGAACATGCTCTAGGACTTCAAAGCATAAAATTACATTTAATTTTTGATCCAAAAATGTGGGTAATTTATCATCCGGCTTAATAACTTCAAAATTTAAAATTAAATTGTGAAAACCCTTTTCCTTTTTTATTCTATTTAATCGATATCTTGCAAAATTAAGGTGTTCACAATCTACGTCTGCTATTGTTAAGGTAAGAGCAGGATCTAGATCAGGGTTAAGATACTTTAAGAAAGTGGTGGTAAAAGGTGCCACTCCGGCTCCGTATTCACACATATGAGAATCTGGAAGAAGGGTTTGACGATTTATTAATTCACCTAATATTTGACAGTGATATGCTTCTAAATCTTTATGACGAACACACTGTCGAAATGCAGCCCAGGCACCCAGCTCTTTATAAAATTTAAAAACCTCTTCTGTGGTTTTTCTAGAATCAGAAGCCCAGATATCTTCAAAAGTCATTTCGCTAACAGGTTCACAAGCTGGAGAGCCAGGAAGAGACGGCTTTCTACCGCTGGCCCTCGTTCCTAGAGAAAGGGCAGCTTCGGGAGATACACCGTAGTATTCACACAAATAATAGTACCAATGTTGATTTTGATTCATTTTACCACTCCGGTATATAGCTAGATGTATCAAATTCATGGTTTCTTAAAAGAACTTGTCCATAATCTATCTTATCGTCGCTATATCCCCTATCATCAAAGAATATTCTTCTATCCATAATAATAAGCTCCTTAGTATCATCATTAATCTCGTCTACAATTCTCGAAACGTCGGTGCCTTCTGAATGGCTTGATGGGATCTGATAGTCGTCAAATAATAAAAATTTATTATACCTTTCTTTACAGTTTTCCCAGTTCTTTTTTACTCCTTCGTATGAGCGATCTCCGTCTATATAAATTAAATCAAAATTTTCTTTTATATTAGGAAAAGCATTTTCAGAACTATTTCCTATAAATTGTATTTTTTCAAACCAGTCACTGGGAAAGATTTGAGATAAGCTTTCTAGATGCTCTTTATTAAAATTAGGGTCTATTGTAGTAATTCTGCCATCACTTCCCAGATCCGACATGGCCATGGCTGCACACATCGTTGAATAACCTCTTCCGAATCCAATTTCGAGAAAAGAATTTATTTCAAACCGCTTAATGAGAGCGTAAATTAACATTCCTCTCTCGTAATTGGGTCTAAAAAAACACCCTACTTTTTTATATAAATCACTTCTTTGATCTCTATTTTTCTTTGCAGTATACTCTCCCACATAGTCAAAATCTCCCAAAGTAAATGATTCTAAACTAAAGTCTATCTCCGCGAATTTATCTAAAATGTGAATTTTTTTCATAGTTTTTTCCTTCTATTTTCTTTTATAATCATCTTCTAATCTTACCACGTCGCTGAGATAATTGGTGCTCACTTCAACTAATTTAACATCACCTTTCTTTGCTCCAAATCTATGGACCTGATTGGGTTTTATATGAAGTGAGTTTCCGGGTCCATACATGGTGGGATTGTCATTTTCATCATAGTTATAGAGAACTCCCTCTAAGACGTATACTGTTTCTTCTTTTTCTTGATGATATTGCTTTGATAATCGATGATCAGCTTTGATGTATAATATCTTTCCAACGTAATCTTGAGTTTGTGCCCATATTATTTCATGACCCCAGGGCTTTTTAATAGTTTTATTCATTTAATCTCTTGAGTCTTTTAATATCATTTTTAACCATAAGTCTAACTAATTCTTCAAATGATGTCCTGGGTTCCCACCCTAGTATTTCTTTAGCTTTTGAATAATCACCCTTGAGAACATCGACCTCTGCAGGTCTCATAAATCTTTTATCCTGTTTCACATACTTGTTCCAGTCTTTGATTTCAGCTGTATCAAATGCAACATCTAGAAAGTCTTTAATCGAATGACACTCACCTGTAGCAACTACATAATCATCTGGAGTATCTTGTTGAAGCATCAACCACATTGCTTCAGCATAATCAGGAGCATATCCCCAGTCTCTCTTGGCATCGAGATTCCCTAAGCTAATATGATCTGATATTCCCAGGCTTATTCTCGCAACTCCATCTGTTATTTTTCTAGTTACAAACTCAAGACCTCTGCGTTCAGATTCGTGATTAAAAAGAATTCCTGAACAATTAAACATGTCATAAGATTCACGATAATTTTTTGTCATCCAATGTGCATAAAGCTTTGATATTCCATAAGGGCTTCTGGGATAAAAGGGTGTAGTTTCTTTGGCCGGATTTTCAATCATTCTTCCAAACATTTCTGAAGAACTTGCTTGATAAAACTTTAAAGGTTTTCCAAACTCTCTTACTGCTTCTAGCATTCTTAGTGCTCCAAGACCCGTAACATCTGAGGTCTGTTCCGGAGTATTCCAGCTTTCACCGACAAATGACTGTGCTGCAAGGTTGTAAACCTCATCGGGATCACTTTGCTTTAGACATCTGGTTAGAGAGTTCTGATCTGTTAGATCTCCTGTTAAAAACTCTATCTTTCCGATTAAGTGAGATGTATTTACCCTATTTTTAGAAGAAGACCTTCTCTCAACTCCAAAAACTTTATATCCTTTTTTTAAAAGAAAATCAGCCAGATGGCTGCCATCCATTCCGTTTATTCCTGTAACTAATGCTTTCATTTTTTCACTTTATATCATTAAACATTTTAATATAATTTTGCTTATGCAATCGTATCTCAAATTTTATTGCTTGTTCATAGGCATGTTCAATATTAGAGATGCTTGGATAAAAATTATTTTCAAGATCAGAAAAAATACAATCTTTGTGCAATATTTTCGGCACCATTCCCACGTTGGTTGAGATAGCAGGAATTCTCATTCCAGAGGCTTCTAGGACAGACTGGGGACCTCCTTCGTGTCTTGATGATATAATATACAAATCTAATGCACAATACATCTGGCGCAGCTTATCTAGATCTGCAAGTTCAAAGTAAGTATAATCTATTTTTAAGTCTTCTAGCCTTGAAATAACATACTGCCTCCTCCACCCGCCCAGTAGAATATGGATATTTTTATCTGATATTTTGCTAATATAATCACACAATAAATCGGGACCTTTTTCTAACTTGGGAGTCTTGAGATCTCCTCCCTCTGTATCCCTTTGAAAAGATCCAATAATGAAATCATTTTCAGGAAGTCCGAGATTTTTTCGACATGCTTCTTTGTCTTCTTTAAACCATTTTTTATTATCGAACCAGTATCCTATGACTCTGATCGGCTTTTTTGTTAATTTAGAAACAATATTAAATGTTTTCTCATTGGGAACATGATAGCAATCTACAAACTGATCTCTTATTAAAAACTCTTGTCTTTTTTGAGGTGTAAGCTTATCTGGAACAATGTGATGAACAGTCACTACGACTTTTTTATTGATCAAAATCTGAGGATGTACTTGATTCCAGCACCATCCGGCTAGCAGCCAGATAATGTCTGCATCTTGTATTATTTTTGTTGAAATTTGTGAACAGTTTTCATACCACTCTGCTGCTATTCTATCACATATCCAGTTTTCCTCAGGAGAGAGACAATAAATTTTCATTTTCATAGACCTCCTTGATAATGGTGAAATACTCTAGTGCAGCTCTTTGAATAGTGATATCTTCTTGTATTTTTACTTCTAAATCTTGAATGCTTTGTCTTTTTGAAAAATCTAGAATCGGAGGGGAGTAAAGTTTAATTGGTGAAAAATCCCATTCGGCTTCCTGAATTATGGTCGAGTCTTTTCCCGAAATTTCTTTTGTCCCTCCAGAAGAAGAGCAGATTACATGACAACCTGCTGCTCTTGCATCAATGACAACATTAGGACAATGATCTAACCACGAAAGATGAATAAAAAAATCTGATCTTTTAAAGACACCTATGAGATCTTCCCAGCCTAGATTCCCTGCATAAAATATTCTAGAATTAGAAACAATTTTATCTGGATTTTCCCCTGCGACTATTAAACAATCATTTTTTCCAGAATTTTCTAAAAAATATCTTATGTTTTCTGAGAGTCGCTTGTGAGGTCTCCAAGAAGAAGCACATGACCAAACTTTTTCAAATTTATCAATTTTAGAATTTTCTAAGGGTTTGATTTTTTCTATGCGCATAAAATCGGTTCCATTGTGTATTACTGCGGATTTTTCTTTTTTTCCAAACCATTTTTCTGATAGCTTTTTATTAAACTCTGATTGAAATATGACTGCTGATGCTACTTCATAGGTGGCTTTTAGCGGAGAATTTAGGTCGTTAAAATCTTGATCGGTATTAAAGTATATCCCGTCGAGTCTTTGAATAATTGGAGCATACTCATAATCAGACATGATAAAAGAGAGCTGTATATCTGGTGTGAATTTCTTATCAATATGAGTTAAGACTTCACAATCATATTGATCTAGATTTAGCTCTTTTTTTAACTTTTTAGCAAAACCGTTGGGACCAGATCTGCTGTCAATATTAACATTATCAAATAAAACTTTCATTTCTTATGTATTTCTCCGGTGTTTTTGTCAACTATCATTGTCTTTTTATATTTTCTAAATTCAGATCTATTAATATCTTCCCACGCAGCATCTCTTATCGCTTCTAGCTCCTCTGGAGAAACTTTTGTATTTTTCATATTTGCCTTCTGCCAGTGCATCCTGTCTGGATTATATTTCTTTGGAAGGTGTCCATTTTTAACAGCATTATCAAAAAGAGGAGTTCCCGGGAGCGGCATTACTAAAAAGAAATTAGATGCATCTAGCCCGTCTGACATTCGATCTTTTGCATAAGAAATGGTGGACATAATCTCTTCTTTGGACTCATCTGGGTACCCTATCATAAAGTTTCCAGCCACCCTAAGCCCAGCTTTTTTGCATTCTTTGATAAGACCTGTCACGTTTGATCTCTGGATACTCCACTTGTTAGAAGCATATTTTCTTATTATTCTAGGACTAGAAGACTCAAAGGGCAAGACAATATCTCTGAAGCCTGCAGAAACTAGAGCTTCAATGACCTCCGGATCTGGTTCACCATTTTTTAATAGATGAACAATATTTACACCGTTTACATCAAGAATATCGAATCCAAAGGTGTTAATTTTATTTAGAAGTCTGATCGCTCTTCTCTTTTTTCCAAATATAGAATCATCTTCTATGAAGAGCTGTTTCACACCCAGAGACTTCAGTATTTCCATCTCCTGAATAACTCTTTCATCAGATTTTATTCTAAACTTTTTTATTGGACCTGAGTTTGAATCTTCGTTTTCTCCTGCTATGTGACAAAAAGAACATGAGAATGGGCAACCCATTGATGTCATCATAGAGGCGTATCTTAGCTCTTCATCTTCTGAAAAATGACCTCCGTGTGGTCTTCTGATCTTCCAGTATCTTTCGTTTGGCAATAGATGCCACGCCGGCATCGGCAAGTCATCAAGATTCCAGAATATCTCGCCTGATTTATTCACAGCTGTTTTTTTATCTTTTCTCCATGCCAAGAAAGGAATTTCTGAAAAGTCTTTTTCTCCTTTTTCTACTTTTCTACAAATCTGAACGATTGTGTCCTCTGCCTCTGATGTGCAAATTAAGTCAAAGCCATTATTAAAAAATAGATCCATTCTGTGTCTAGCATTAACACCACCGGATATTAGCAGCTTATTTGGAAATTTTTCTTTTATAATCCTTACAGTTTTTAAAACCATTGTTTCTTGATGAGAAAAAATTGAAGTTATCCCGATAACATCAAAAGATGAAACTTTTTCTAGAATCCTATCCTCAGAAACACCCGTCCTAGTCATTCCAGTTGGGAGCGGTGTGGGACTATAGAAGACATCTTTTAAGCTATCGGAATCGTTACCTACACATGCATCATATATTTCAACCTCTATTCCCTCTTTGATTAGAGCCCCGGCAAGCATAGGATAAGCCAGGGATCCGTTGGGCTTGCACATAGTATCTGGCCATGTTTGTTCGGGTGGATATAGTAGTAAAATCTTCATTCTTCTCGTTCTTTAGGATTAATTGTGATGCAATATTATATCACATATTTGAATCCATTGACTATGATTCATTTTACCAGCTTTTCTATATGTGTTTTGCTGTTTAGAAGTTCCTCTCCCGAGATGCATAAATATAACTTCTCTTTTTTCATTAACGCACCTATCAACACCGCAGCCCGGGCCCCACGATCTAAATGGTTCATTTATTTGAGAATTTATTTCCCGTTCATTATATGTGTTTTCAAAAACATGAATCTTTATTTTATTATCTCTACAGTATTTCGTTACAAAGTCTGTAGTATCATATTTTGGTAAGTCAGGAAGCATTGTAGTAGAGTTTAATATTTCTGTCTTTGTAAGATACCCAGAGCAGTGAATAGCTTTAATTCTATCTGGATGAGCATCATAGCAAACACCGACTAAATCAAATCCATCATCTACTTTTTTAAAAAAATCTTTAAAAAAACTGGTACTTGTTACACAGGTATCCGAATGACATACAAAAGTATATTCTTGTTTACACTCTTTTTTGCCTATGTCAAATGCCATTCCGTGGCCATGAGAGCTCTGATGATTTTCGCCTTCGGGATGATTTATCCAGACAATATTTTCTGCTAGTGAAAGTGTTTGATCTTTATATGACATATCACTAGAATTTTCTACAATTACATAGGTGATATTAAAGTCTCTGGGTTTAAACTTTTCAAAACTTTGAATCATAGACTTTATTAATCCCGGTGTATGAAAAGTGACTGTAAGCACATTTATTTCTTTAATTCTATTCATCAAAATTTTCCAATATTTCACTAATATATTCAAAAACTTTATCACCATAAAGAGGTGAAACACCAATCCAAAAAACTCTATCTAAAACTTGATTAGAATTAGGATATTTTCTATAGTCATCAAGATGACAATATGCAGGATGCAATAAAATATTACCTGCAAAATAATTTCTAGTCTGAACTTTTTTAGATTCTAACCATGAAACAAGATTTTGTTTGAGAAGCTTATTGTTACAAACAATAGGCAATCCAAACCAACTAGTCTCTGCATTAGTAAGCTCCTGCGGTATTGAAATTTCAGATATGTTCTGTAAAAAAATTTCCTCAAGTTTTTGCTTATGAGACCGACGTTTCTCGTGAATCATTTTAATCTTATCAAGCTGAACTAATCCTATTGCTCCTTGAAGATCTAGAGGTTTAAGATTATATCCCATATTTCCAAAAATAAATTTATGATCAACTATCTCATTATATCCATCTAGATGTCGATCAAATCTATTTCCGCACGTGCCATTTGGAAGAAGATTAGCTGCTCCAACACAATAACAATCTCTTCCCCACCACGCTAGGCTCCTGGCAGTTTTAATAATTTCATAATTATCAGATGTAACTGCACCTCCCTCAGCTGTAGTAATGTGATGAGCAGGATAAAATGAATAGCTGCTAGCAATAGCATAGTCTGAGAGAAGCTTTCCTTTCCACGTTGAACCCATGCTATCACAATTATCCAAAACTAGAGCAATATTATTTTCATCACATATGTCAATAATCTCATCAATATCTGGTGAATTACCTAAAACCGGTGAGACAAAAATAGCTCTTGTTTTATCTGTTATTTTCTTCCGTATTTTTTTAACATCAAAATTCAATGTATCAAATTCAATATCAATGAAAACTGGCTTGAGATTATGTTGAACAATGGGTGCAATAGTTGTTGGAAAACCTACAGCAGAAACAATAATTTCATCATTATCTTGCCACTTCAAGACCTTTTTCAATGAACCTATCATTACAAGATTTGCAGAACTTCCTGAGTTTACCATGACACCGTATTTCTGATTGTGCATTTTACAAAGCTTTCTTTCAAATTTAAGCACATTTTCACCAGACGAAAGCCACTTTCCTGTTAGAAGAGTAGTAATAGCAGATGCAACTTCATTTTCATCCCAGACCGGACCAGAATAATAGATTGGAGTTTTTCCAGGAATAAAATCTTTTTTATTATAAGCAAATTTTAAAATATCATGCTCCTGTGATAATTCACTTATAAAATCAAGAACTTTTTGATTTACATCCTTGTTCATATTTTTACTCCATCGTTTATAAGCTTTTTATACCACACAAGTGTGATTGTCTTGGGATCATCAACATTAACTTTATTCTCTCTTATTGCATCAGCAACCTCTTTTGCTCCATGTTTTGCATTAAAATCTGGAGAAAAATCAATAATATTCTTAATCTTTGAAAAATCTAATCTGTAAGACCTGTGATCAGGATCTCCGTACCACTCATATTCAAAAGGAAGGTTGGCAGCTTCTGCAACCTGTCTAGCAACATCGAGTATCTGATAGTTTTGATGATTACAGCCTACGTTGAAAATTTGACCTTGCACCTTGCCCGACTCTGACAGTAAAACTGCAATCATAGCTTTGCATGTATCTCTCACATGTATAAACGGTCTCCACTGAGAGCCGTCTTTTAAAATTGGTATTTTTCCTTTTGTTAAAAATCCTTTTGTCATACCGTTAATTGCAAGATCAAATCTCATTCGATGTGACAAGCCAAAGACAGTTGATTGTCTTAATACAGTTACTATAAACGTGCTATCTGACAAGCTTAAAATATCTTTCTCTGCAAGCAAATTAGCTTCAGCATAAGTTGTAAGCGGATTTGTGTCAGACTCTTCATTGCTTATCTTATCTGAAAATCCGTATACGCTAGCAGATGACGGTAAGATATATCGTTTTACACCCGATGACTTTGCAAGAGATGCCATTCTTAGTCTTCCAAGGTGATTAATAGATATTGTTGTTGTAGGGTTTAATTCTCCAGCCGGATCATTTGAAATTGCAGCAAGATCAATAACTGCATCAATTCCTTCAAATATTGAAATAGAAACATTTCTTATGTCACCCTTAACAGATTTCAAATTTTTATGCTTAGGAAGTAGATCATCTCCAAAATGAAATCTATCTAGTGCAACTACTTTATGATCGTTTTCTAACAAGAGCCTTGTTAGAGTAGTTCCAATATATCCGCCTGCTCCTGTAACTAAAACTTTCATCCTGTATCCTTCGATAGTCTACCCCTAGCCATATCCCATATCATCAACCAATTACAAGCCTTAGCCCATAGTGGATGTGACCATGCTGCAGACTTATTTTTTTCAAAAAAGAAATGTCCTGACCATGCAAACGGATACACAACAAGAGGTGAAAAAATAAGAAAAATTAAATTTCCACTATATAAACATGAAAAAATATACACAGCAGTAAATAAATTTCCAACTACGTGTAAAAGTCTATTAGTAGGATTTTTATGAAGTGTCAGGTAATAAAGATAATATTCCTTAAAAGTTAATTTCTGCATAATCCTTTTATTCCTTCTTCAATAGAAATTCTTTCCTCAAAACCAAGACCATACAGCTTTTTAGTATCTAGAGACATATCTTTTACCTGAACTATTTTATGAAACTCAGGCGGCTGTATGTCTACTATCTTGCTATTAGACCCTGTCTCGTCTATTACTATTTGAATAATATCCTTAAACAAGTAGTTGTTCACTGAACCGACATTATAAATCTCATCTGCCTTTCCTTTTTCACATATTGTCTTTATAGCTCGACAAGTATCTGTTACATGCATAAAATTTCTATAAAAATTTCCATCATGATATAAAGAGATTTCCTCATCTTTCTTTAATTTTTCTATTAAGAATTGTAAAGCATTTCTTTTTTTAGATGCTTTTTTATCTGTAATCCCATAAACATTGCAAAGTCTAAGTATTCTATACTTCATCCCAAATGTCTGACAATATGATATCAATAGCTGCTCTGCACATCTTTTTGTAATTGAATAAAATCCTTTTGGATCACAGTATGAATTTTCATTTGCAGGGAGTCTTGTATCGCCATAGACAAACCAGCTACTTATAAAATTAAAAGTTTTTATATTGGAAGACCTACATGCATCCAGCGTCTCCATTAGAACACATAAGTTTGTATCAATGTCAATAAATGAATTATTTAAAACGTTATAATTGTGAGTCGTGCTAATCAAATAAATAATTTCACTCGAGAGTGGTTTTCTTTCATCTCTTTCTATCTCTTCACAGTCATACAGTTGACAAAAATTACTTCCTATAAAGCCTGTAGATCCGTAAACTGATAGCTTGTTACTCATTCAGACTCTTTATCATTGAAAAAATCATTAGCTGCTTTATAAGAACTCCACGTCCCAGCATCGGTCCACATCCCGCCTAGCAGAAAAAAATTTGTTTTTTTTCTTTTAATGTATTCGTTATTAATGTCTGTGATCTCAATCTCACCTCTTTGAGAAGGATTTGTTTTTTTAATAATTTCAAACACCTCTTTGTCATAAATATAAATTCCAGTTATACAAAGATTTGAATCGGGATTATCAGGTTTCTCAGTTATCTTAACTAAATTTTTATCTTTATCTATTGTAGCAACCCCGTAACGATGAGGATCTTCAACCTCTCTAAGGAATACTATGCAACCGTCTTTGACAGTGTCATTATACTTTTGAACATGACTTCTAAGGTTACATGTAAAAATATTATCTCCTAAAATAACCATACAAGACTCATCTCTCACAAAAGTTTCACAAAGAAGTAAAGCTCCTCCAATTCCATTTGGCTTATCTTGAACCTTGTATGTAAACGTACACCCAAAATCAACACCGCTACCGAGAAGATTAAAAACAGATCCCATGTGGGATGTTCCAGATATTATCATTATATCTTTTATACCGGCCTCTACCATTCTTTCAACAGGATGAAAGATCATCGGCTTCTTACCAACGGGTAGCAAATGCTTATTTATTACCTTTGTTAGTGGGTATAGCCGAGATCCAGTTCCTCCAGCTAATATTACTCCTTTCATTAATTACTCAACAAAACCTCTAGCTCTAACAAAGTTAATAGTAGAAATCTGCTTCATCTCTGCCCAGTCTCTATCATTAACAGACACTGAATTAATATTATAGAGGTAACAAACTTCATCAATATACTCTCGATTATGAGTTTTATAGAGGAGAGGTAACATAAGAGCTTGATCGTAGCCCCTTTCAAACCAATTTCCTGATATGTCTTGAAAATTTTTATCGTCTATTTCTAAGAGGAGGCTTGATCTAAAGGTTCTAAGATGAGATGTACTCCACAGCCACTGGTATGGATTTACGTTGTCAGGCATCGATTTTGAAATGTTCATTCCATTGATGTCCCATCGGTGAGCTGTCCACGTAATATCTGAACCCTTTTCATAAGAATTTAGAAGCAAATCCACGCTGTTCTCATTGCACAGCTGATCATCTCCATCAATGACTGCGATAATATCGTCGACATTATTTTGATACTTTCTAGCTTCTTCTATGATGTTTCTAAGTGCAAATTTTTTCTCATCATTTTTTACAACTGTAAATCTTTCATCATTCTCCGTAAGTTGCTGGGCTTGAGAAAACGTATCATCTTCTGACAAATCATCTATAATCACATGTATCCAGTTTTTATTTTTTTGCTCTTGAACAGATTTTATTAAATGTTTGAGATTTGGAGACGCGTTGAAGCAGGGTGAGATGAATACCGTTCTCATTTTTTAATCCAGTCTTTCATCACTTCAGGATGGTCTTTACTAATTGTCAGGTGAGGAGTTTTTTCTTCGAAGCTCAGTTTTGTGTGAAATACCCAGCCGCCCATCTCACTAGACAGTCTCTCGGAGAGAGTATCAATATCCTCTTCTGACACTTGGGACCACGATTTGTCAAAAAACATGTTATTTTCTTCAGTATCATCCTGAATGATGTTATATAAACTTTGCCAGTGTTTTGACCAGTAGTTTTTATATGTTCTTATCTTTCTCGAAATATCAAACCAGGAATAGTGGTGAACCCCGGGATATTCCTTGACAGCAGAATTGAACCATATCTCAAAAGCTTCCTTGTATTTTTCAGAATCAGGATTGTCCTTTTGAAAACTAATTTGTCTAGCTTGTTCAACATCCGCAGTAAAAAAATTAGCAAAAGGAATGGGTTCAAAACTGTCACATCTTACATAATCACATCCATCAGTTCCTGGGCTGGCATACAGATTTCCTTCATCATCAAATTTTCTTAATGCTAGAGGAATTCCATGTGTGATGTGCGGTTTGTTTCTACTTAATCTCCATTTCCAAAGATTGATATCCATTCTAGCTTTTTCTGGACCACCCCAATACTCAATCACAGGAAGCGCTAAAAGATCAACATTCTTAGGAAAATTTGTCACGAGATTTTTTATTTTTTCATAATCATCCTCGTGCACCACCTCATCCACATCCTGCTGCCAGCAGAAATCGGAGGTGCACAGTGATCTGGCCAGGGCTTTTTGAGCACCATCAAATACAGCGAATCTTGTATCATTCCAGTCCCTGGACTGTTGATGTACGAGCAGCCCCTCGTGACCTCTGGACAGCTCCTGGAGCTTCTCCCAGGTTCCATCCTTGGAACCACCATCCACCACAACTACCTGATCACAGAAGCCCAGCAGAGACATAATAGATTCCTCATAGGGATAACTCTGATCAAAGCAATTCAGGGTGGTGGCGTACCCGCTGATGGTGGGACTATAGGACATATCATGTTTTATTCCGCTCCAAAATCTTCCACGCGCAGCATACAAGTAAGCCTCTGTGTCAAATGGATCTTCCGTGTCAAACCAGATCTCATTTGCATGCTGAACATCACTGTTGATCTTTAGCTGGCACCCTAGCAGCTTAGCCTCTATTACCATTCGGGGACAAGTATCACCTCCCTTTGGGAGATAGACAAAGCCTTCGGCCTGAGCTAATTTCTCTAGCACCTCTGCATAGGGTCTATTCCATACTATCTCATACTTTTTGTCGTTATCCTGACACCATTTTTCTGCATCCTGTGCACCCTTTATCCAGCTCGTGGAACCCAGGACGATCCATCCGTCTGGCTCCTGATCTTCATACTTTCTCTTGAGGTCCTGAACCTTCTGAAAGAATTTTTCGTCAAACACAGAAGAAAGAACAACATTGGAAACCTCTCCCAGAAACGGAAATAGAGTATGATATCTTTCCATCTGCTTTTCAGACATCCACCACAAGGACTTTGACCCATAGTAAAATGCGGATACGAATTTTCCTTGAGGCTCATTGTGACAACCGCAAGGAGTGTTTTCAGCGAGGGCATGTTTTTCAGGGGACCGATATCTACAATATTTGTAATCATATTCCAGAACAGAGTATTTTATTTTATTTCCCACGATAGCCGGAATTAGATTCAAATCCATTCCAGAAAAATTTCCAAATATCCAGAACTTCTTCCATCCTTGCTCCAACAAAGACATGGTGAGGTCCCTAGAGCGGAGCCTGAAGACTTCAAATGGAGAGGAGTCAATTAGAGCATCAGTGGTCATCTCAGCTCCACCACAATAGTCCTCAGAAAACATATCCGCAACAAATATGATATCAGCTGAGGAGGGAATCTCGATATTTACAGGCTGATCCTGAGAAAATAAATTCTTATTAAAGTCACTAAACATAAACTATTTCTCCTACCTGAAACAGACTCTCTACTTCTATATAGATAGATTAATATATTATTATATTCTTCTAGTAAGAACTATAAAATCTAATTGAGAAAGTGTATACAAGTATTCTGAAATAGATTATTCTTAATTCATCTCTACTTCTGAAAGATATCTTCTTTCTTTGAAATTTCTACTTCTCAGTTCTCAGCTTACGGCGTATATGAACTTATTATCTTCCACTCTGGAGATTGTGGAGCGGGAGAATTGGCACACATGAGCGTTACGCTACCATAGTCTGCAGATATCGTCTTGGTAGCAGCTCCGTCAATCGTTTCACTTGCATTCGCGTCGATCGTGATGTTATTGGAGTTTGCGTTACCCGACTCGTCCTTTATCACTAGAATGCGTCTGTGTGAGCTAGCTACAGCTGGAAGGTTTATCTGCACTTCGTCTGGATCGGTGTCAACACCGATATAGTAATCGGTCGCCGCCACGCTGTACGGTGTATCACCGTCGTCGATATAAGTGTCGCCACCATATTGAGCTCCGTTGGGTATAAAGCTTCCTGATATAGCAAGATTCCCATCAAACAAGGCAGCTGATGAGCCTCCCGTATTTCCAACGAAGAGATCCTTCACATCGGTTCCCAAGTCGGTACGATATGATCCCACTTGAAGAGGTCCGTCTCCAGCGAGTGTACCAGATACTACTAGGTCTCCCCCAAATGCTGAGGTGCCTCTTGTGGTCGTAGAACCTCTGGCGCCAGTGGATCCAGAGACAAAGAAGCAGGTGTCCTTCCACCCAGCGGGATCGCTTTCAGCCCCGGGGCTTCCTCCCATTCCACCCGATAAAATTAGAACCTGAGAACCTAAAGCATCATCTGTACAGTAGATCCAAGTGATATCGGTGGGGTTATTTCTGAGAAGGATGCCTCCGTTGGATGCACTATTGACTAGCACAAGATTATCAGTGCTGCTTTCATACACCAGAGCTGCTGCAGTTGAATTGCCTGATCCGTCTATAAAGGCATACGAGCCTGATTTATCGGTATCTGCAATTAAAAATACCGATGGGTCGTTGTCTCCGACTCCTGTTCCGATAGAGAGGTGTCCGGGAAGCGGGTAGGGATTATTACCGCCGTCATTTCTGAGATTTATTCCGACCCGCCGTGCTGATGCATCAGTCACCAAGAGATGACGGCCAGTGTCATCATGAACTCTAAAGTCGCAGTCTGCTTGGGTGTGATTGACATAGACGATGTCATTTTCTGAATCAACGAAGAATGCCGCGGGTATACTGTCAGTTTCCACTCTAAAGTCTACATCCGCATGGGCATCCTCATTGATAACAACCTCTCCGTTCAAGACATCGATCATGGCCTTGCTGTTCGGAGATTTTATCTCTACCCCAGAGGCACCTGGGGTCTTGTGCCCGCCCTGGATAATGACGTTCGTGCTTGCTATTACTTGAATTCCACAGCTGGATCCACTAGTGTGCAAGGCGATTCCAATGTCCCCAGTCTGGGATGCGGATAGAAGTAGAGAAGTTCCTACTGCCCCGCCAGCAGTCTTGGGTTTTATGTAGGCTGTTGACTTGGCCTTCGCGGCTCCTCCATTATTGGGATCTCTTCCGTCAAAACTAAGCTGAATGCCTGGATCAAAAATCCAGTCATTATTTCTACAGTTAACGATCAGGCCGTCGATGACAGCGGATCCGTCATTATACTTGATCTTTATGTCGCGCTTAGAGTTATCCACATTAGTTCCCGCACCGCTGTGAACAAGTACGAAATGACCCCCGCCGTTAGTACTAGTTGGCTCAAATACCATCGCGAATTTGGGATCACCCGAGTCTCTCTTAAAAGCAATTGATCCAGATGCAGCTCCGGCCCCGTCAACATCGAAAAATAGCGTCTCAGTTCCGGTTCCATCCCCTATTTGCAACTCGGATTCTGGAGCTGTTGTTCCAATTCCAACTCTATCAGTGGCTGTGGTTAATCTTACGACAGTTCCGTCATCGGTCCAGCCCCCGCCAGCAGCACCTGCGATTGTCACTTGATCTGTAGCTGATCCGGAAGTAATGGTGATTCCGGTTCCGGCAATAAGGTAGGAAAGACCGTTCGAGAGTTGAGTCAGAGAACCAGAGAGACCGGCTGTCACCTGTAGGCTTCCTGTAACACCCACATTTCCTTTGAATTCGGAGCCCGAAATCGTAGCAGTTATGGAGTCATCGATAGTTAAAGTTACGTCACCAGAATTTCCCCCTCCAGAGAGCCCAGTGCCAGCAACAACTGAAGTGATATCTCCAACTGTGCCATCATTGGTGATGGTGATCTGACCGTTTGTACCGGAGGTTATGCCAATGCCAGCACCGGCTTGGAGATATGAGAGCCCAGTTGCCGTGTGATGAATTGAGCCAGAAATAGATCCGCCGCGGCCCGGGATGTTTGCGCCGGAGACCACCAGGGTCCCTGAGACGAATAGGTCTCCTCCGAAGACTGATCCGCCTCTTACAGCTGTATTTAGAGATCCAATTGATCCAGAGACGAAGAAGTTGACGTCAGTGCCATCTGAGACATTATCTGATGCAGGTGCTCCGCCTGAAAGTATGAGAACTTGGCCTGAAGTGCCTGCTGCTCTAATTGCCTCAGTTTCAGTTCCGCCCACGTTGATCTTAAAGATGATGTCATTATTTGAGCTGCTATTGACAAGGACAAAGTTGTCTGTATCACCCTCGTAAACCAACGCACCACCAGTAGGGTCGGAAGGACCGGCCCGGAATGCAATAGAGCTAGATGATGTTGGCTCTGCTGTCACTAGCACAGTGGCAGGAAACGTTGAGTATTTGATCTCTAGTTGTGAGGAGGGTGTTGAGGTGCCTATTCCCACCCTGTCTGTAGCTGTCTCTAGTCTAACAGTTGTTCCATCATCAACCCAGCCGAATCCTGCGGACGTTCCGTCCAAGCTGAGATTTCCGCTGACGTGAAGATCACCTCCAAAAACTGCTGCGCCCTTACTAGCACCGCCTTTCGATCCTATAGATCCTGAAAACCAAAAACTGCTATCTGCAAAGTTCTGAGGGTCTTCCGAGAGAGCAGCATTCGCACCTCCCACTCCAGATAAGAATAATACCTGAGTATCATTATCAGAAGCTGCACTAGCAGAAGCATACATGGGGAAATGATAAGTTAGGCTGGATGGATCCTGAAGACCAATTGCAAAATCTTGTCCGGCATCACCACCAAGAATAGCAAATTCTTCACCGTACGCCCCGGCCAGCGCTCCGGCTATTTTACCCCCTGAACCAGATCCATATCTGATATACATCCTGGTATCCGTGGAACCTCCGTCAGGATCCTTTCTCACAAAGTTAATTCGTGTATTAAAATTATTTAATGCACCCAGGCCACCGACTATATTAAAGGCTGGCTCGTCTCCCTCAAGAGTTATTTCTGGATCAGCACTAAAAGCAGAAGAAAGGTGCAGAGTATACTGCGGGTTCATGTCACCCGTGCCAATTCCCACAGCTCCAGTATCACCCCTTATTTCGAGGGCGGTTTTATTTTCTCCGCTGCTATTAACTCTTACAAATACACCGCCATCGCTGGTTTTATTACCCAGCACTACAGAATTAGCTTTGGAATCGAGGCCCGTACTTGAAGATAGTATTCCTGCTGTACCAAACTCAACAGCACCTCCAACATTTCCTGAAGCTCTATCTCCCTTAATGTATAGAGTTCCAGAAATGTGGGTGTCCCCGGCAAGAACTGCTGTTCCTCGAGTGGTTGTAGAATTCTTTGATCCAATGGCACCCGAGGCGAAGAAGTTTACATCGGTCTTGGTGGCAGAATCCACACCAACATCTTCGGTAAATCCTCCTCCCACCTTAAAGATAGAGGAGCTCACTACTGTCTTGTAATATGTGGTCTCACCGCCAGCTCCAAGGTGGACAGTGTACTGCTCAGATGCGGTCAGTTCTGTTCCAACAGCAATTGTACCTTTTCCAGAAGCTGTAGATCCACTTGATCCTAAAATTGCAGAAACAAAACCTGATGCTGTGTTTCGCTCACCCCCACCTACTGTTGTACCTACAGCAGAAGCAAGTGAGCTTGAACCGCCTGCCACTGTTGAGAAGTTACCTGATGCTGTGTTAGCATAGCCTCCTCCGACAAAGGAGTGATCACCGCTAGCCAGGCCGTGTCCACCTGCGATAGATCTAGCTCCAGTTGCTGTGGATCCGAAGTATGAGACACTGGGTGTGCTGACGTCGAAGAATATTCCTTTCGAGGCATCTCCGGCAAAGACGGTAAAATCACACTGAGCGACATCCCCTGTCTCCGAGTTAACTATGAGACCCTGTCGTATTTCTGCACTACCTGAGACCAGCAGGCTTCCCGTGACTGTCTCATCAATTTCAACCACCATCTTCTCGGCATAAAGCGTTCCCGAGATAACTACATCACCTCCAAATAAGGTGATCGATCCCTTTCCAAGCTTTTTTCCCTCCTTGCTGCCTGATACGAAGAGTAGAACGTCAGTGCCCACACCATCCACCATTATGGATGCATAGCCTCCGGTGAAATTGGACGCTTCAGAGGCGCTGTAGATTAAAAGTCCGGCTTTTGATGAATTTCCACCTGATGCCAGAAGCTGTGAAGCTCTAATCTGTTTTGCTCTAAAGTCTGATGCCATCTGTTATCTCCTTTTATCTCTCTGATATCGCAGTGTAATGAACGGGAACTGGATCCGTCTCCATATTGACATCGGATATAGAAAATGTCACAGCAGAGGAGGATATAGCAGATACATATACACTTAAACCTAAGTCTGTTGCCTCTGATGCCCCGGTGGTTCCTGCCACTGTGGCAGTCACAGTAGGAATGACCTTATGATCTTCTGTAAAGGTGACAGTCACGCTGTCATTTGTTCTCGTAACAGAGGCTGACCCTTTTTCAATGACGAGCACTACATTTCTCCCTTACGATCCAATATACATTGCATGAAAATGAACCTCTCCGGTAAAAGCCTGACTGGCATTTAAGGTTATGGTTGTGGTAGAAACAGAGGATACAAAGATATTTACATCTGCCTGACCGCTGGATACTGAATCAACAGAGATAGCTGTAATCGTGGGTGCAGAGATGAATATTTCTACAAACGTGTAGGTCTCACTAGATGAATCAGTGAATACCACTTTTCCTATCTCTATTGTAGTTTCCTTATCAGATTGATATTTTGTTCTAGGGACCTTCCTAATGTACGGGTACACTTTTCTTCTTCTATTGACATTTATCTTTTTAAAGGTGGTTCCAGCCATTTCTCGTCCCTCAAAAATAAATAGGTAGAAAACTTAGGAAATCACTTAAAATCATATAACGCTTGATGCTAGAGTTGCGAGATCCGATCTCTCTCCTTTCAGCAGGGTGATGTGACCGGCCAATTTTTCCTTTTTAAATTTTTCAATGACTATGGTTAGTCCGTTAGATAATGTATCGATGTAGTGGGTGTCAATTTGTTCCACATCTCCGATTAATACAATTTTTGAATTTTCTCCCATTCTTGTGATGATGGTTTTAAGCTCGTGAATGGTTGAGTTTTGAGCTTCGTCTACTATTAAAATGGCGTCATTAAATGTTCTCCCTCTAATGAACGCTAGGGGAGCCACCTCAATTGTTCCCTTTTGTTGCATTAGCTCAAAATATGAGGAATCCTTAAAGACATATCTAAAATTATCAAAAATTGGAGCCAGCCAGGGATCCATTTTTTCTCTAATGTTTCCCGGTAGGTACCCTATTTCACGTCCCACAGGCTGTAAAGATCGAGTCACTATAATTCTTTCATAGTCCTTATCATAAATTCCGGAAAGTCCTGCCATCAGTGTTAAAAATGTCTTTCCTGATCCGGCGATTCCCGTCATAGTTACAAGCGGGATATCCTTTCTAGTCAGTAACTCCAGAGCAAATTTTTGCTCCTTGTTTTTTGCATTAATGTTAATAGTTTCATTTAATGCACCGACAAGAGGAACAATGTACTCTTCTTTAGAGATGCCCATAAAAGATTGCTGCTGGCATTTCACAATAACAAACTGATTAGGACAAATATTTTTTGAAATATTTTTTGACAATATTTTCTTTTTTTCATAAAATTCAGAAATTAATTTGGGATTGGAAACGGTCACAGTCATTTCACCGGAGTAAATTTGTCCCTGGTCATCAACAATCTTGTCCTTATAGTAGTCCTCAGATTTAATTCCCAGGCCATCACACTTTACCCTAAAATTTATATCTTTAGTTACAACAATCACTTCTGAGTCTGGATGTTCTTCGATAACAAAAGCAGCAACCCCAATAATTTGATTATCTCCCACGTTGCTATCCAGTATTTCTGGAATAGAATTTTTTTTATTTTTTTCAACCCTTATGGTTTGCCCATTATCAAGACGAATTCCTTCATATAGGTTTCCCCTATCCCTAAGTGAATCTAAGAATCTATTAATATGACGAGCATACTCTCCCAGAAGACCCGGCTTTTGTTTAAATTTATCTAATTCATCAAGAACTGTTAGAGGTATGATGACATCATTATCTGAAAATGATTCAATTGAAAACTTGTCATATAGTAAGACTGATGTATCTATGATGAATATTTTTCTTTCTTTATTCATTATTTATCCTTTCGTGTGTGTACATGGTAAAAAATCAAAGTAAATTATTATTAACGACTTAAATGGATTCCTATGAAATGTTTTGAAGCTCACAAAGATTATAAAATATCTTGCAATAATACCGACTGTAAATTTTGGATAAGACACTCTGAATCAATGAATTGCACTGTTCTAGCGGGCAATAAAGGTCCCATGACTCTTCAAAAAATTGGAGATATATTTGGAGTGACAAGAATGCGCATTTGTCAGATTGAGAAGAAGACTTTATCAAAGCTGTTAGTTTCAATTGAAAATGGTAAAAAACTTACCCTTTGATAATTATTAAATCTTTCTGATCTTGAGTTAAATTATTTAACAAAGTTGTGGATTAGCTAAAGCAATTAAAATATTATTTCACCATTATGGTCGTTATAAATTTATTTTATGAATAGAATTATCATATCTGATACTCACATTGGAAGTAAGTTTTACAAGTCCCAAGAGCTTTTGCTATTTCTTAAGTCTTGTTCATATGATCAGCTAATCTTAGCTGGGGATATTATTGACTTCATTAAGATTCCTGTCTTTACAGAGAGATGTTTGGAAATTTTTAACTCCATTGACAGAGATAAAGATATTATCTATGTTGTTGGAAACCATGATGAAAGCTTAGTCGGTCTAGTAGAAAAAGAATTTTTTAAAATAAAATTTGTTAAAAGATATGAATTCGAAGAGGGTAAAAGAAAATTTAGAATTGAACACGGTGACGAGTATGATAGAGGAGTTATTCACAATAGAATTCTTATTAAACTTCTATCCGTAGTTCAAAATATCTTAGAGATCGCCTTTTCCTTTGACATCACATCGTGGTGGACCAAAAGACAGATAAAAAAGCACAGACTAAGAAGTGTGATTCACATTCTGCGACACAATGAAGATGTGGACGTCTTTATTATGGGACACACCCACAATCCCGAAGCATTAATATGGATAGATGAGAACCAGCGTATCAAGACCTACATCAATGCAGGTGATTGGGTGACTCATCAAACATATGTCACCATTGATAACGGTGTGGCCCGCTTAAGAAAATTTAACGTTACAGAGTAGACAATCTATTCTTACGAATCAAAGGGATCTATTTTAATAGATTGTGCCGGTGTTTTATATTCCAGCTTATCTAATGAAAAATAGATCCTCGACAGTTGAGTTTTAATAGTTTTTAGCTGATTTTCATCTAATTTCTTAATATCCCTATCAGAAAGATAGCCCTTTAACCAACAACAAAATTCACGATCTGTCATCTATTTCTCTTTAGGGTTGAGACACCTGTAATCCCGTGCCTCCCTGCGGATATTGTGGTATCTACTTCTTTTGTACGAAATCATAAAGCTTCTCAGCTTCAGATAAGACTTCATCAGTAGTGTATGGATTAACGGCCTTTCTCTTATAATTGCTGTCATTCTCAGCAGAGAAATGCTCATTATTTTCCATTCGATTATTTCTACTCTCTAAGATGCCAATTGCCATACCAAGCAGATCAGCGCGGATTCCATACCCGCCTTTATTTGAATCACTCATTTTTTCTCCTGTGTGTGTGTGTATGTTGTGATTGTGGGATAAAATATCCCACATCAAATATAAAAAAAAGAGGAAAGGATGTTAATTTATTTCCACCGATACATAATGGCAGCGTTAGGAATGGGACTAACTCCAAAACCGTCTGTGCCATTTCGAATAGCTAGTGGTAGCTCAAATCTAAATAGCGCGTTTTCCCAAAATACAAACTCCATCCCTACACCCGGACCTACAGCATAATTGTGACTCTCTTCAGTGACAGTCTCACAGTTTTCTTCTTCACTGGTCTCATCGTTCCAGTCACACTCTTCCCAGACATCCTTGGACATCATTCCAGCGATGCCTAAGCTGCCGTATACCCCAACTTGACCGTTTGAGTGAAAATTACGCTTGAAATTAACACCGCCCGCAATCATTCCTCCGTCTTCAGCATCCCAAACTGGAAGTGCAGTAACCTGGAAACCCCACATCTCTTGATCACGAGAATAGCTTAGCCCTATTCCGTAAGTGGATCCTGCAGCAAAACCCAAAGCCTGGGTGCCTTCATTTGCAATAGCAGGGGTAGAAATCCCTAGAGCTACTATTAGCCCACATATTTTTTTAATCATTTTATCTCCATAATAAAACGGGCACCATTAAATGGTGCCCGTGAGTAATATTCTACAGTTAAGTTTTTAGATGTTAAAAGTAAAAATTTATACTATAATCATCTGAAAAAATGTGAAAGCAGCAGCATACCTCGCTTTCATTCTCGTGACCCTCAATTTCGATTGATTCGAAACTGTCCCCTTTGGTTAGAGGTGCACACACCGACCTGTAAAGTCGTTCACGAGCTTTCTCTCTGTTCTTGAACTGTAAGGTCCACGGAACAGCACGCCCTACTATCGCCATGACATTCTGCGTTCCCTTGAGTAAGCTGTACACTTCACCTCGCGGTCGCACGCCCTGCTTCCAAACCTTGGGAGCATGTCCACAGGACCCCTTTCGGGACG
>Ga0209434_1000043_pt1 | contig 87671 bp, 157 predicted proteins | sample ETNvirnome_2_300_FD_184068 | JGI IMG/M metagenome (GOLD analysis project Ga0209434, IMG submission 184068) | Marine viral communities from the Pacific Ocean - ETNP_2_300 (SPAdes) (version 2) | ecosystem: Environmental > Aquatic > Marine > Oceanic | place: Pacific Ocean | collected 2013-06-22 | reverse complement strand
TGATTACGTGTGATCTTCATTTTGTTATCTCCCAGCGCCTCTATAGCTCTTTAGCTGCTCTTGTTCTTTCCATTTTATCCACTTTCCAAATGCAGTCAAGACATCCTCAGTGCTGTATCCTACATACATTTGATCTGTCAATACCTCACCGATAGCATGTACTGTACCGTCTAGACCGACACCAGTATCCTTTGCAGCGCGTATTGTTTTTGTAAGATCTAAGTATAGATTACTATCATCATCTGATTCTGTCTCATCCCCGTCGGAGACATCACTGATTTCAGATATGACGGCTAATTCCTCTCTAATAATCCTTCTTAATTGTCGACGCGAGATCTTCCGGAACTCAAACAGGGGTTTTTTAAGAAAGGCAAACTTTGCTTGACGATATTTCCGAGCCGCATCTGCCCAGGGACCAGTGTGAGGCATCCAGCGATTCATGCTGAAGACCACAGTGGACCCAGCACCGTGAGAGGCAACCTGCTCCTTCCATACCGGTAGATCATCCTCTGAGTCGAGTGTGCTCCACCAGTCTCCGCCTCCGGCGTTGGATACATTCATGTGACCTTTCTCATCAGGTTGCCACTCGAGGTCGTCTATTGGGATTCCGGTGTCGTATCTTCCTGGAAATTCTCCAAGTGCGCCGCCATGTGCTTCCCTAATAATTCTTCTTAATTGTCTACGTGTGATCTTCATTTTTCCCTTGGGTCAAGTGCAGCCTGTTTCATTTAAAAGTCCGCCCCAGGATCCAAGGGTCCAGCATATTTTCTTCTAGCCCATGTGGGAGAAACCTTTCCAGCTACCATAGCGCTAGGCTCTTCTTCGAATAGCATTTTCAGTACAAATTCAATAATATCTTTTCTTGTCATGGGGTCATCGCCGAAGTCTGAGTCGACTTTGTTGGTAAGATTCTTTATCAGGGAGAGAATATCTTCTGCCAAATTCCCAAGAGGGCTGAGCGAACCGCCTGGACGTGGACCCAAAGATCTTGGTAAATCGACCTCATTCAGCTCTTCCTTGATGATCCTTCTAAGTTGTTTCTTGGTGATGCGCATTTGAACCTCTTTCTTCCTGTATATACATATAACTCTTTCTCAGTGTTTTTATTGTTAACCGTGCCCGGGTTGCACGTGTCTGGGCGCTCGATAGTTATTTGTGTTATGGAATATCAAGTTGGAGATCTCATCAGATTGGTGAAGTCATCAGCAACAGAAGAGTGTTATGACGAGGCTGGAATCATCCTAAGAATCTACGAGTCTGTGCCGAAGATATTTCCCTATAACGACGAAGCAAACCGGAAGTGGCTTGAGGGAATGAACATCGGAGTGTGCACGGTCTATGACATCGTCTATAAGGGCGCGGTGGAAGAGGCTGTGCTGGCAGAGTGGATCACCCCGTGGAAGGATCAATGATATGCGGATGCTGGATTAGCGTCTACGACGACTTCCGGATGCCTCAGGTGGTACAGCGCCATGCTCACCCATCTTGTGACCAGTTGCATGATTAAGGGTCTGCCAGTATTTCTGAACAGCACCAGTAGGATCATCACAGAACTCGTGGGCCATCTCCTCACTTATCACAAATGGAAAGAAACCCAGGTTATTGACAGAGAAGGAGAGTAACCATTGGGGTTCACCAAAGTTCCATTCACCTGCTCCCTTGAGTCCCACGTGATTCCGGTCAGTAATGGGTTCGTCAGGAGGCATGACCGTGACTGATCCAGTATAATCACCTATTTTCCAATCTTGGTGATCATATTGTTCACCGGGTTGGTAAGCAGTAGTTTTCTCGCATCCCTCTTCTAGAGATCTCACTAGCTCTTCTCTAATAATTCTTCTAAGTTGTTTCTGCGTGATGCGCATTGTGATGTCTCCGTGCCTGTGTATACATATTCTGCATAGGAATTGTTTTTATTGTTTATCTGTCTCGATTCGGGCAGCAGTACGAGGGCCTGCAAACCTTGGCTCCATTTTGTCAATGATTGCCCGTTTTGTAATGAAACCGGCATCATTTTTTGGAAAGGAGGGATTGGCGTCAGCAATTTCTCTCGCCCGTTCGTCAGAGACTTCAGAGCCAATGACGTAATCATCACTTTGCCTAATTGCATATGGGTAAAAGACCTTAAGGTATAGGTCGGTTGGTGATCTATACGGCCCCGATCCTTCAAAATATTTAGCGACATATTCCATTTGTTCAACCCCGGTCATTGATTGAAGTTCACCGGTGCTGGTTCCCAGGCCCTGTGCTGTGGCTGGCATAAACTGAATGAGGCCGGTCGCTCCTGAGCTTTTATTTACCTTTGATGGGTCAAGGCCAGATTCAAATTTCATAATTGCCATGAGATCAGCTGGGCTTGCACCTATTGATGCTGCTATTGATTGAACCTTTGCTTGGAAGTCTGGATCTGCAGCCAATGCATTACCTTTCAACAATACCGCTTTAGTCCGGGGTGGGTCCGTTGTTTGTGGAATATTTGCACTCTTTTCACTCGTTATCTGCAACTCTTCCCTAATGATTCTTCTAAGTTGTTCTCTTGTGATCCTCACTTCTACCGCCAGTCTTCCGAAGATTCCTCTCGGATGATTCTTCTTAGCTGACTACATGTCAGTTTCATTACTTTTTTCACGAGGGGGGAGGGCCCTCATCAATGAGTATCTACCTGAACCTGGGCGATCCTCGGAGATGTTTAACACCTCCTGGGCCTGGGCCAGTGCCTCCAAAATATCGTCAGCGTCCGTGTGTCCCTTGGTCTCTTCCGCCAGGACCTTGAGGGAGTGTCGAAGTCCGAAGCCGGCAACCTCCAGGGCGGCGGGATTCATCTCGTGCACCACATTATAGAACTCATCGTTCTCCCACGTCCCAGAATAGCCGCCAGAGTTGACATATGTGGTTACCAATTTTTCAATCTGTTCCTGAACGGCGCCGCCAAGTTTCGTCCAGGCGTAGGCAAAGTCTATGAGTGTGTTAGCTCCATCGGTGCCTTGCGGGCCGAACTCCTTAAGAAGGGTAACACGCTCTTCCTTAATAATCTTTTGTAGTTCTTTCTTGGTTATTTTCATTTGTTTAATGCCCCTCGGGGTAGGGTTGCTTCTTTTGTTGTGTTGCGCCTCCTTGTGGGCGTGGATCAATAAGCATCCCCTTTTGTGCTAAAATTTTATACCTCTCGGAACCAATCATTCGACCGAAGAAGATAAAATCTTCTTTCTTAGTCATCCCCATTTCCTCCATCGATTTAGCGATCACATCATAAGAGTGATCAATTACGGGGTTTCCCGCAGCCGTTCGGGCTCCGCTAAACGAGAACTTCGCAAAGCGTTTGGGATTAGCTATGGCTGCATTGTATACCTCTTCACCAATTGTGTGCTCCAGATCGTCCTCCCGGTTCTTCTCGAGGTGATCTAGCTCTGTGTCAATGTAATCCTCCTGCAGCCGTGCTGCTTCTTCTCGGATGATCCTCTTCAGTTGCCTCTTCGTTACTCTCATTTTTCTACCTTCCTTTTGAAACGGCATGTCTATAACTATTCTCTTATGTGAGATTATTCTTGTTGCTCACGTTCCCTTCTGGCCTTACCATCTTCATATCCAGCAGCATAATCATCACTAGGGATAGACGATGGAAATGGCTCGTCATGCAAACCATCAACATAGCCTCTTTCATATTCCATCTCCCAGGCCACTTGAACTCGTGGGTCTGGATCTTCAGCAGCTTGATCTTCCCGCCTTTCCCAATCTGCACTCTCATCACTCAAGTCAATAACTGATGAAGCAGTCTCAGATGAGATCACCCACTGGGGTCTTACCCCGGTCTGATCGGTAAATTGCTGAAGGATCCTCTCTGTCTCGGGACTCAGGGCATAGCCTTCGAGATAATATTTTATGTCCGCCGGTAGCATCTCGCTAGAGACACCCATCACGATGTCCTTGAGATGCCAAGGATAGACATCAGAGATTTTCTGCCCAGGTAGGAGATAATCTTCACTGGGTGCGCTGATGCCCTGGAACGATGCGATCTCTGGGTTTAGCCGAGCCAAGGCATTGACGATGTCCCCATAGAATTTTGTGGCTGCTTCAGGATCCTTGGGTTCCTCTTTTAGTATATAATCCTGTAATGCCTTGGGGGAGTTAAACTCAGGAGGTAACTTATAAGTGTGGATCATGTTGATTCCAGTTTTCTCATAGAAATCCCTGGGAGGAGACATCCATTTTAGAGACTCAGTATAAAACGGTACGGTCTCATATTCGCTATCATCATCATAATCATCCTCAGTGAGAATCTTTCTGATCATCTCAGTAATCTGTCTACGGGTAAGTATCATCTGACACTCTTCTCTGATGCTAGCACCATCACGACATAGATCAGCGTGGCTGTGGGCATCTTCATCACAACAGAGTCATATCCTTCTTCTCGCAGGTCGCCAAGCGCATTCGGGTTCATCCTCAGCGCGATAGTGTCGTAGGTGTTAACCCAAGCTTCTCTATCAACGATCTTTGGATTCTTGATGTCAAGTCTAAATTCAGCTGTAGGTCCGTAGGTTTTCGCATACACCTCATTGCTGATGAAGTATGCTATCCCAGGTGGGAGTGCACTGGGATCACCAGATCTAGTTCCCCGATACATTGGCATGCTATTGATCTTAGAAATTATTGGGTCAGTGGACTCTAAGTCATCAGCAATGGATCGAAGATTATCGGCATCGAGAGTGACAGACTCATCGGAGAGAGCCTCACGAATCATCATCTCTCTAATATATTGACGAAGAAAATTCATAAACGATTACCACGGTTTTAGCCGTTTAACTCCTTGCAACTTTGAGATTTGATTAGCGAGCTCACTGCTTTGAGTTGGATCTTGTGCATTGATATCATTAGATACACACACCCTTGCGACACTATCGTAATTATATCCAGCAGGACAGTCATTATCCCTGGGCAGAACAGCGAGAGGGATTGCCGCCTTCGAGGGTTGCAACGTATCCTCTGAGAGATTGGTTAACATTATTTCTCTGATGTATTCTCGAAGTAAATTCATGATTTTCTCGAGACCAGATTGAACTGAAGCTCAGACACATCTCCGGTGACAGGGTCCTCTACATTGAGTGAAAAGTTTCCCCGTTTCATTAATCGATTCACCAGCTCTCTAATTTTCTTGCCCTCTAGAATCCCATGTCTATCTCCCAGGGGAGTCCCCAGAACTACGCTTATCCCCCGAGCAAGCTGTGCTAGCTCCTTCACTGGCAAAGAAAAGAATCCTACTTTAAGCTGCCACCTATCTCCGTCAAACATGAGATGACCCTTTGAAAATCCAATTTCATGTGAGATCCCATCTCTTCCGGTAAAAGTAAATTCATGCAGTCGACCCATTTCCTCAGTGATAATTTTTCTTATGAGGTGTTGCAGCTGATTCTTCTCAATGTGCATTGAAATCTTCTCTCTTAATAAATATTCTCTTGCTGGGTTCATTTCAGTCAGAGAGAAAAGCTTTCTCCGCAGCCACAGGTATTGGTGGCCGATGGATTTTGAAATACAAAGCCTTTGCCTTCTAATCCACTCTGATGATCCAGTGTGATGCCAGCGAGATAGATCGTGCTCTTGCGATCCAGAAAGACCCGAAAATCATCCTGACTGATTACAGTATCACCTTCTCGCTCTTCCGTGAAATCCAGTATGTAGGATAATCCGGAGCAACCCCCACCCTTGATTCCTAGTCGAAGACCTAGCCCGGGATCACCTTCTTCGTCAAGAAGCTTTCTCACCTGCACATTTGCAGCTTCCGTGATGGTCACGAGATTGGTAGTCCTCATGCATCATCCCGGGAATCAGACGTTCTATACTCTACAGGTATTGCATCGTAGATTGCCTCGACTCCCTTGGAGAGTGCAGCCTTTAATAGCTTTAAGCTGGGAAGATCTCTCTCATCAGCCATCTTATCCACAGCCTGATTAATCGTCTCAGCTTCCTCGGGATATCTTTCCCAGGGAAGTGACATGACAATTTTTCGGCTTATCGAATTCACACGAGAATCTGTGCGTCCATCATCAACTTTCTCTTCTCTCGCAGCCAGTTTAGTTTCTATCTGCATTTCTATCTCTTGACGATAAGCATTAGCATCAGATGGGTCGAGCCATCCGGCCTGGACCAGGGTCTGTGCTGCACCTATTGGGGACTTATTCAATTCTGTTAAACAGAACTGGGTAATAAGTGCCAGGTAACCGGGATACTTGGATCGCCACTTTGAGAGCGGTATGGGATCAGCGTCATCATCCCAGTACGAATCGTTCAGGTCCCGCATCAGATCACAGAATCCCTCAGAAACACTTTTCTTATAAATCTGAAAAGTAGCATGAACATCCTCTGCTGTTTCCACCCAGCCAACGAAAGGAATCCATTTTCTCGCAAATTTTCCGCCTGCACTTTTTATTGAATGCTGCAAGGCTTCCCAGGCAATGTCCTCTATCCCGAGGAAACCCTCGATCGCAGCCGAGGCGAAGCTAGGCGAACCGTGAGCTTCAATGACGTGCTCCCAGATTTTTAAGGCATCTCGATCTCCAGCACCGCGATCCAGGCGTGGGTTGGGACGAGGTGGCATGACCCCCGGAGATCCGCAATCACCAAATACTCGAAGATTCCCCGCCGCTACATGGGGATGGCCGTGCTTGGTGAAATAATCGGACTGTTTTCTCTTTAAGGCTCTCTGATGAGACTGTCGGTAGGTGGAACCAGCGGCCCGTTTCGAGCTGACCGTGTGGTCAGACTGTGCCGCCCGGAAGTCCCGGTCGACATCGACATCAATGTCGACCCCTTCCTGCTCTTTGAGAAGAAGAGGGAAGGAAGGGTGCTGAATCCAGGATTCGTTCACGATGCGCTTCCGAAGCAAGTCTATAAGCTCCTGGTCTTTTGTGCTGATCGGAGGTTCGGCAATTTGAGCCAGGCTGGGAAATCTCTTTCCACCTCTAGTGTCTTTCTCCCACTCTATTTCATGCTTCTTTCCTGTAAGAGCTTCGGGATACACTTTTTCAAATGCGACCATAGCAGCTTTCACTTCATCTGGTTTTAGAAGTTTAATCACATCTTTGGGATGATTAGTTTGCCTTAGCCCGTATAAATTAAATTCTTTTTGCTTGGCTTCCCACGCCGCTAATTCTTCAGCGTCCATCCAACTTGGTGATCGAGGTGTTCCCATTCTGTTAACTGTAGCAAAAGTATCGCTCATGCTATGCTCGTACTGCTTAAGTACTTCATCGGCATCCATACTCTTACCGAGAAACTCTATCTCGTCACCGGCCCCGTTCCAGATTTCTTCAGATATTAGAACCTCAGTACCGTGATCATAACGATGGATCCCTCCAGACATTTCAATGACCCATTCCGGAACCTTAAAAGCGTATACATGACCAATCCTTCCGTGGAACGAGGAGATCGCCTGCCAGTTTGGAGATAAAAATATCCCAGATTCAATCGGCTGATCTAACCAATGACGCTTCCATGAATTATCTGGCGCAATGCGAATAAACTCACCTGTCTTCTCTCCAGTGTGTCGATCTACAGCCTGAGCATCCCACTCTTCAATCCACTTCATTTTGGGTATAGGGCGTGGTCTGCCACCGGAGCCTGCGATATGATATAAGGTACGCTTGGTTTCTGGAAATTTCTCCTCCTCGCTCGGAAAGATCCCATGCGCTTCAAAATCCTGTTTCTGATACTCCTGTTCTCGGGATCGCCTTCCGCGTCTCCGACGAGGAGAAATTTCGCTTAAGACTTCAAGTGTCTCCTCACGAATTATTTTTTTGATCTGCTGACGAGTTATCTGCATGTATCGATGCTTCCGAGTATCTAATCATAAATAGGAGAAAGGACTCTTTTTATAATACTAATTACTCACCTTTATCATTCATCTCAAATAAAGACTTGAAGTCATTACCCCCGATGCAACCTTTTCTCACTCCTCTAATATGTCGTCTAGAAAATTTCCTGTAGGGTCGACCGAAATGAGAGAGAGACCCAAGCTTTCTTGCATAGGCATTCCATGTCGCAGAGGGAATGTACTTTGTTATTTCCCCCTCCCATCCGAATGCGTAGAACTTATTATCTCCCGAGAACTTCCTCACCTTAGATTCTGGAAAGCGGGAATTCTCATAATTGAGACTCACACACTCCACAAAGATGGGCTCAGACTGCGGGCTAAGTCTCACGACAAGATCTCCCCAGGTCTGTTCCAGGAGATTCAGCTGTCTTGAGCTTAGCTGTGAATCAATTGAAAGAAGCCAGTCTCTCACAGGAATGACTTCATAAAATATTTTCTCAAGTTCCTTTTGGACATCACCCTGAAATTTTAATCCCTGGATAGCCTGGCGACTATTGGGATCAAACCTCACTAATCACCTCAAGCTCTTCTACAGGGAAATAGCATATCTCTCCATGGTCCCAGAGAATCATTGCTCCCTGCTCGCCTAGTGAATCAATGACAAATCTTGTTATGATGCCAGCTTGACATTCATCTGTAAGGTCAACTAAACTTTTCACTAAATCACCGACTTTCACTGATCACCTTCAATTTTCTTCTCTTCCATGTTCGTAATCCATCCTGGGTCATAAGTTCCACCATCGGTAAGACTACCAAGTGTTCCGGAAGACTATCAATCTCAAATATGCGGATGACAATTCCAACAGCTGGAAAATATCCGGGACGGCTCATTACCATATCACCCACCTTCACTTATCACCTCAAGGTGCATTAACGAAATGGATTTGTAAATCGTACCGAACATCACCCATGCAGCGCCATCAGTTGTCTGGCCAGGCGGTATGACTTCAGTAACAATACCCATAATACTGTCATGACCACGAGAAACCTCGTTGAGCCCGTATATCAGACTGTCAAGTCGTTTCAACATTACCAAATCACCGACTTTCATTGATCACCTTCAAAGCTAGCCAGTTCACAGGTATCACCTTTCCGTCTACCAACACATCTACGAAAGATGAATTCACACCATGCCGAATCTCGCTCACTACAATGCCAGTGTCTGACTCATCCTCAAGGATCCGTTTACTTTTCCAGCTCACCAAATCACCGACATTCACTGATCACCTCAAATGCACCGGACGAAAATACATGCTCATATCCAAACTTTGGAAACAGGATTGTGTGATGATCTACTTCAAGACGTTGATGTACAATGATTCCCAGCTCTCCCAAGATGGTGTGCTTCATCGGAATAGTACAGCCATTTACCAGTCCCGATGAAGATGGTTGCCAGATACATCTCACCAAATCACCGACTCTCACTTATCACCTCTACCCAAGTTCCAATGTTGTGCTTATTGGGCATCACAATAGGCTGACTATGACAATTGCTAGTCACAACTACACAAGGTAAACAGCTTGGATCCCAATCATCATCCCACGGCTCGTGACGAATCTCCGTAACAATGCCAATTCTCCAATAATCGTCACGTGGCACAATTCGGTCCCTATTAGCGGCACACTCATCATAATCAAAGAATCTGACCAAATCACCTATTTGCAACACTAATCACCTCCATGTCTCTTCCCGATTGTACATATATTTTCGATGTACTTACCTGCATGATATGCCACTGCGCCCATTTCGAAGAATCATCATATTTTTTCCAATACATTTGCTCATCCCTTCTCAGCACGAGAAAAATAGCATCTTCTTCATTAAACCTGGGCATCCGGACCAGATCACCTATATTCATGGCTCTACTGTTTCAATTTCTGTCGTACATTCTTGTAGCACATCAAAGTCAACATCTAGCCAGATCTCTACGGGTTCGTCTGCATCTCTCATCTTACACATCCACTGTGTACGCATCTCAATATCGTTGTGCAACATGTTAAACCCCATTACATGTGTTCCTTCTGGGTCTACATGTTGAGCAAACTTTTCTTCATACACCGAACGATTTCTTCCTTTAGCGTTTTCTACGAGGTATAGAATACCAGCTGTATTAGTTATTGTTGTTTTCATTTTTTTCCCTTCTGCAAAATTCACATCCGCGCTGACTTGTTCGAGTAGAAGAATAAGCTGTCCCGCCTCGATATGCGCTTTCTAATTGAGATAGATAGCTTGAAAAGTGTTTTTCACACATACAAATAATTGTGCATCCATAAGGATCTCTTAATTTAACTTCCCTCACTAACTACCTCCAGCTGAGCTCTCATAACGAAACACGGTTCAGAGTCATCAGAAAACATAAGAATGGCGTCATTCCACACATCGCAATCTGGATTCGGGTCACGAGACCAGCCTCTTGGTTTAAAACCGAGAACTATTGCGTAACCCTCGCTCTCGAAAGTTTCATCGTCGCTTCTTCTCACAAGGTCACCGATTTTCATTGATCACCTCAAACGGCTCGTAGCCGAGATTGCTCCACCAGATCTCATCGTAGTGCGAAATTTGTGTAGTTCCGCATGCCGTCCACATTATCCTTACCTCATCAATTGGATGGTGAAAGCCTGTAGTTTTGGCTTCAATAATAATGCCGATCCAGTCCTGAACGTATGCATATCCGGGTGATCGAATGTGATCCTCTGAGAACTTTACCACGTCACCGACTTTCATTGACAACCTCTACTCTACTAAGAACAATCCAGTTGCGTCTACCATCTGCCCACAAGACAATCGGCTCTCGATGACCTTTTCGGGGATCGGAGTTTCCGTGGGGAGCAGTCCAGCCTACGATGATACCCATCATCTGAGATTCCGAGTTTAGGTTCTTTACCAGATCACCGACTTTCATTTGTCACTAACAACCTTAAACTCGTCCGCTTCATGCACCCAAATATCACCGTCTTCCCATAGTACTGACACTGTGAAGTACCCGCCATACTCGTTACGATGTGTATCGATGATTAGACCCACATTCGATGTTGAGTTGGGATGTTCATATTGCACCAGGTCACCGACTTTCATTGATCACCTCCAGCTGATAATGGCTGTCAATTGGCCAGGTTGCTACTTTTCCCGAGTCGCTCAATACTGTAGCGATTCGATGGGGTCCGCCAACATACCGATGCTCAATGCTAATCACCAGCCCAACCTGATTCCGGCTGTCTTGGGTTCGATTATACACCACCATTTTAATCAGGTCACCGGCTTTCACTGATCACCTCTGCATCGCCCCGTGCAAAATCAAATGTGTCAAGTCGCCACTCTCCGCAGTCAAACATAACCAGCCAACTATTCATTGGTGCGGGTGACATGATTAATCCAATACGATTAGAGTTTCCGCTACAGAAAAAACATTCACAAGGAAAGTCGATGGGGTTGATTGGAGCAGCACAGTCCTTCACCTTTACTAGATCCCCTTCTTTCATTTCTTACTGCGCTCGTAGGCTTCTTTTGCCTGACCCCCAAGAGCCCCCATATCTCCCAGAGCATCAAGAAGAGATCGGTCTCCCCGTTTGCTACCAGTGATACTTTTGGGTCCCACTCGCACCGCACCCGGAGCATTCGGCATCCGACCGGTCTTCATGTTCTCTCGGATCTCCTCATCAGTATCTCCATAAGGAGACCACCATCCGCCGCCAGGCTGTAGAATCTTTCCATCTGGTCCCATCACGCTCATTCTTTTTCCTTTGAACCTGTTAGTATTATACCATATGGTGCACCGATCTACACGTTTCTCACCAATAAAATAGCTTTCTAATCTGCCATCATGGGAGCTTCATTTCTTTTTCTTTTTAATATGCCCCTGAGAATTCTCTGGATAATCTAGCGGGATACCAATTCCGATATGAATGGCCTTCCACAAAGCCTTTAACGCTTCAAGCTGGACAGGGTAAAAGTCTAAAAATGGATCTTTCTTTCTTCCATGCACCCTTAGCATAAATAACTATCTTTCTGAAGATGTCAATTCCAGAGATGCTTCCACATTTTCTATTGCAATTAGAGATTCAAGAATGATGAGCTTGATGTCATGCTTCTCAAGAACGGATTTCATCTTATATCTTGCTGAGTCTGTCCAGTAACCTTTCACCTCGATGTACACATCATGATCAGGCAAGTAGAAGTCAGGGATGTACATTCTCTTCCTCCGCCCACGTGTCAGATACTCCAGGCCCAAAGATCTGTCTCTCACCCATCTGATTTTCAGATCATCTAGCTTTTTCGCCAGTGCTACTTCCCATGTACTATCCATGGACACATGATTGCCATCTAGCGTTTCATACACCGATGGTTTACTCCATAGCTTTCTTTTTCTCCGTGGCATGTTAGCCTCCCTGCGGAGATATCTATGCAGTTTTTATCTACTTCTTCTCGGGTATCTCAGGCCGGCTCAGAGAGGGAGCTCCGCCTTTTCCCTGAGAAAAGGTGACTGCTAATGAAGCTCTTTGTCTCCACGGTGCGCCCGCTTCGTAGGCAGCATCGATACAAGCTTGATTAACACCGGTGTGTCCTTGACGCTCGCACCACTTCGAAAAAATACCCTCATGACCCTTCTTCTCGATATCCTGAGAGACTGCTCCTTGCCACTTCCCCTTCTTTTCGTGAAGCAAGGATTCGATCTCCTCCTTAATGATTCGTCTAAGCTGGCCCTGTGTGAGCTTCATATTATTTTTCTAGCTTCTTGATAGCTCGAGTTAATTTCTTGAATTCCACAACAGTGGGAAGTCGGTCAGTAAGTGATTCACCCTCATTCAGGTTTCCAATACTTGCAAGAGATCCGCCCACCCGGGCGACAAATTCAGAGATATTCTCCAGAGCACGTGCCATGTTTCCGGTCTGATCTAAGGCCTCTTCTGCAATGACCTTGGCTGCTGAGACTATTCTTTGTCCGGAATTCGCTACCTTTCGACCGGCTCGACTATTACCGAACTCTGACATCTCAGACCTGTAGTCTACTTCTTCCTGAATAATTTTTCTTAGCTGTGTGCGTGTGATCTTCATCTTGGATCAACTCCTCTATAATATCTATTCCTGATCTTCATTAAAATAGGTAGAAGGGTCACCTTCTATCCGATAGTTGAGCCTTTTGGCTGTAACATCTTTTGAAGCTATTTCCCTTAGGTCAGTTGGTGTTTCACTTCTTTGGGGATAAGCATAGCATAAGCCTTTGAAATCCTTATAAAAATTATAATCAGATTTTTTCCCGTTGGATTCCTCAATTTTAAAGCCGATAATTCCAAGATTAGAAGTGGGACCGATAACAGTATCATTCCCTTCACTCTCAATCAATCTGGTTAGTTTTTCCTGAATGATTTTTTCCAGCTGGCTTCTTGATACTCTCACTTTAGGCTGCCTCGAAACACGATGCCTATGAGAGAAGTGATATCTACCGGGTTCATAATCTATATTCCTTATATTCATACATCATAGTGAATAATCTAAAATAGCCACGAGCCGAGTAGGACTCCGCATATAAAAGCTCCAAGCTTTGCCACAGCCAGTATAATGTAAACCTCTCGGGAAGCCTTTCCCAAAGCCATCAGCTTGGCTAAAATCCAGGCGTCGTGCAAAAGTTTCATCAATCTTCTCTTCCGGGAAATTTAATCACATTTTCAGGATCATCTTCGGGCTCGGGCGTAATTCCCTGGAGGAATCTATCAAAGTCTAGCTCCATCTCTTCGACCTCTTCCGGAGGCTGTTGTCTCGCAAGAGCTGTAGTCTTCTCCATCTCCTCCGCTTCTTGCCATTCGTCTTCTTTCCATGAGCGAACTGACTCGATATCCTCATCAAAGTAGTCACCGGAATCTATCCTACTAACGATGGAGCTTAGATCTTCAGATGTCTCACCCCCACCAAACCATCCTGCATCGAGGCGAAATCGAATATCTGCTGCTAGCTCACTGAACCATTTCGGATCAACAGCCTTCTCGTACCCTATGAGCTCTTCAGCTCTATTGGAGAGTGCCACCGCGAGAATCTCTTCCGGCGAGCTTTGTTTTAAGTGTGTCATCTTTTTCTCAAGACCACGTCCGCGTGAAGCATAACCCTCTGGACCAAACTCCCAGGGTAGATTCCCTTGTGGATGAAAATCAACCACATCTCCCTCGGATAGAGCTCTAGTGACCTCCTCCTTTATAATTCTTCTTAATTGATTGCGTGTTATTTTCATCTTGATTTATATCCTTGTTCGTCGAGATCTCTTTCCTTTCTTCCCACCTGGGCAGGAGACGGCTCCTGTCGCTCCAGGGCAGCAATGCGCTCCTCCAGTTGACGCAAATACGATCGGAGTCCTTCACTCGGGATGACTTGAACGAAATCATCTTGAGGTCGTTTCTCTAGTGGGGGCTTGTCCGGGTACCATTGTAGGACGTTGGTGGATGTCAGTTCATTCGGTGGCCAGGGACCTACAGCCTCAGTCAGCTTGGGAGACTCACTAATCATCGACTCTTTGATGATCCTTTTTAATTGCTTACGTGTGATTTTCATCTTAATCCCCGCTCTCAACTCTAGTTGCTTGTTTCTCGGGAGTCAACTTATCAGGCAAGTCAGTTAGCGTATCTGATAATTCCTCGACCGCATTTTCAATTTTGGGAAGGATGCCATTTGACCCCATTAGATCTGACTCGATGTCTGTTAACCTTTGAAGAATAAATTCAATTGAATCAGGAGTAACTCCCTTTTCAACCGGTTGTTCAATCAAGCTTTTAAATGACTCGTCAAGCTCATCGGCAATCTGTCGAAGCTCGTCGGAATCAAGAGTTGTAGGCTCATCACGCAATGCACCGGCTGGGGCCAGAGCGCTGGGAATATGTGTGCTGGAGTGACCATCCTCCCACTGTACCAGAATGAGGTGACCTAAGCTACGATGCTTGTGCTTGCCACGAACAGTGCCAACTCCCAGGTGTGCATCCTCCTTGTGCTGGACCTTGTCTCCCACTGCGAGTCCACCGGTGACTCCCGCTCGATATCCACCGGTAACTCTTGCCTCACACAAGGAAGCATGGAGCTCCTCCGTGATAATCCTTCTTAGTCGGGATCGAGTGAGTCTCATGCTCCGGGACCCTCTTTTGAGGTATCTCTCTCGTGAAAGTGACCGTCATGAAGTAGATCCTCCACTTGGAGACTACTATCGAGAATAGCATTTTCCAGCCTCTCTTGAAATTCTTTAGCGGCTTTATCCACCTGATCTATCCACTCACTTTGGGTGCTACGTCCCATAAAGAGATGTGGGGCCTGCTCGTATAGGTTGTGCATATTCTCTTTCCACGCTTCAACGATCTGATCCACGCCCACTCCAAAGTATTGTCTATCAATCGGTGCAAAAGTTTCAGCTAATAGCTTTCTTAATTGTCTACGGGTAATTTTCATCAGGGACGCCTCTTTAAATAATTATTATTGGTAATGTCAGAATTCAAAAATATATAGGTAATCAGTGTGGGAAGAGAAAGGTTTATTCCAAAACAATTAAATTATCAAATAACGCGGTCTCAGACTTGTCGCCATTCATCAGCTTAACCATCATCGACCTTCCCGGAACATCAACAATTTCCATCAGCACACCCATTTTTTTCTCAACTTTTCCAAATCTCTCAGAAATAGATAAGACGAGATCTCCAAGCTTAGGAACCGTGACCTCCGCTGTGGAATCCACGTCTCCGTCGTTTACCTTAAGACATCGATTGCCACTGATTTTAAAAACTCTGTTGCTACCCTCCTCCTGGGCAAAGACGTCATACTTTCCCGTGGCAATGATGTGAGCCATAATGCGATGCCTCTCAGACGGGCCCTTATGGGTGAGAGTGGCTCCAACAGCCACGACCAGATCTCCCTCCTTGAGCTTTGATCTAGACATCTATATTGATTGCTCTCCTTCAGCCTCAGCAGAATACAAGGACTGTACAGCATCCTGAGCTGCTGCAGCTATTTCCTCATTAGAGTGTCCACGTTTTTTCATGGCAATAAAGAAGTTCTTCATCTGAATGACCCTCATCTCATGCTGGATCTCCGGTGAGATCACGTCTTTCATGGGTCGGATTCCCTGATGAAAGGTTTCTAGAATTAATCTTCTTAATTGTCTGCGCGTGATTTTCACACTACTCTCCGTAGGGATCATAATCGGGATTATGCTCTCTATCTCTGTAGTCTGTCCTAATTTTTTCATCAGATTCTGGATCTATCCCCAACTCTTTTAGAGTCGCAATGATGAGTCCTTTAAATTCCTGCTCGAATTCCTCGTAGTCTCCATCGAGGAACCAGTACATACCATTCTCAGACGTCTCTGGTTCTAGATAGCTAATTATCTCATTAGCGAGGTCATCTACCGTGCTACCGTAAAAATTCACATCTTCAAACTTCTCTCCATGAGGCATGATCTGGAGCTTTGTGACCGTCTGATCGTAAGGAGTTTCTGAGCTAACAAATTTAACTGAAGTAGAGACCGGACTTCCATAGATGTCGATATCAAAAGATTTCTCGGTGCCTTGTTCGGCCTCGATGTCTGGCATACTTTCTGTTTCCGGGACTGAAGACTCTGGAAGCTCCCATGCCCAAGGTTTTGAGCGTGTTGCTTCACTCAGCTTGGTAATTTCTTCCTTGATGAGTCTTCGTAAGTCTTTTCTTGTAAGTTTCATCTGCTGGCCTTCTTAGTCTGTTGCTTCTCAACTGCAGCAAGATCTATCATGACATCATTAACAATATTTTTAAGATCAATTTCAGAGAAGTCGAGCTCGTGTCCTGCTTCCTCTCGGGCTTCCATCTCATTGTCAAGCCCACCAAGGACGATGTCCCTTCTGTCCACACCCATGTTTAAAAGTGCAGTGTCCTCCACCCGATCGAATACAGCAGAGACGATTTCATTGTGAACCGGATCCACGTCTTCATAGCCGGTTGCATAGGCGAACTCACTTGAGTAGGTCTCCTCCTCTCCTGGGGGAGGGGATATGAAGGCGTCCCCGCTGGGGACGTCTGATGCTTCGTGGATTCCGGCAATCTTTAGCCAGCGAGCCTCATCTAGCGATATATTTTCATTTGGATCATCAAGTCCCAAAGCCTCTGACATGCCCTTAACAAACTCCCACACCATGTTTTTATTGATGTCCGGATTACCGCTATAGGATCGAGCTATTGACATCTCTTCATTCCATATCCTTTGCACATCTTCCCTGTTCGTGTCCAACATGCTTAAGAAGCGCTCCTCTGTGAACTCTCCTCTACCAAGATGATCATCAGGATATTCTGTATTCCATATCTTATGAAGCCTATTTCGAACTATTCCCAGGCCACTTTCAAGAGAGCTTTTTGTCATCTCATTAAGAGCTGTTTGCATCGTGTGCCAACCGTACCCTAGAAAGCCTGCTGCCACAAGTGTAGCCACAGAGGCAACTGTGATGGTCGCTCCAGTAATGGTTGCAGCGGCAACCCCTTCAAAGGATGTTACCACTCTATGGGGTGATCGAAGTGCCTGCTTCCATGCTTGACGAGCTGTAGTACGAAACAGTTGCTGCTGTCCTCCTGACCCACCAGATCCCATGAGAGACCCAGCTAGTGCTGCTGTTCCTACCCCCTTAACTATCATAAGCCCTACTTTCAATCCCGCGATGCAGCCCAAAGCCACGCCGACGGTGGACGCAGAATTTACAAGCATCTGCTGAAAAGGGGTGGCTAGCTCCATCTGCTCATCGGTTGCCATTCTTTCTGCGAGGTCAGTTCCTTTAAGCATACTTTCGACGGAAGCTCCAAAGATATCTCCCATCACATCGGAGATGAGATTACCGTATCCGCCTGCTACCAAAGCACCCGTCCCTGTGGCTCCAAATCTAGCTATTAGCATTACATCGAGAACTGAAGCAGCTATAATTAGAACTAGATTGTCAATAAATCCAAATACAAACATGTAGGTAAGCTCATAAGCATACCTTTCCGCAAACTCCTTCCAGGAAGGTGGGGCAATAGATCGAACATTGATACCTGACTTGTCGGAAATCTCATCGATGTAGCTGTTTAAAATGTCAGATTCAGGATGTAATCGCTTCCACTCTGTTGCAGCAATGCTGCTGGATTCCGATACCATTTGCTGTTTTATATCTGATGGAACCTCTGTTGCCTGGGGATTCGATCGAAGATATTCCTCCAATAATCGATCCTGATGTCTCGCCAGTAATTCTATCAGACCACTGTCTTGCGTGGGAGGCTGATCGAAATTCGGGTTCAAATTCCCCACCAGCATTCTCTCTTTCATCCCCTCAGCAACTTCTCCGCTAATGGAGTCTCCAAGACGGATCGCTTCAGCAACTTCTTGTAAACCCTGATTTTCGTCTACCTCTAAGAGTCTCGATATCTCTTCAGCGATAAATCTTCTAAGCTGTGATTCTGTAATTCTCATTTACAATTCTCCGGTAGATAGGAGCTGAGCTCCTCCTTATATTTCTCTAGCTTCGGCTGCTTCCAAGGTAATTCAGGGCAGTAATTCTCATGATCCTGTTTATCCTGAAGATAGAGCTCTATGGCTCCCGCATCCCGCTCCATCGCAGGGAGATCATCGGACTGCATGATTGCAAAGGCTAGAGGTCCAAAATAAAGCATGGTTAAGCTGACAGCTAAATTTCTCACTGCGGGTCCTGTCCTAGATTAATGGTGTCTCCTCTGCTGAAGGGGTTATACCCTTCTCGGTCCAGGTAGTGAAAGATCATATCGTAATCATCCTCAAAATCTCCCATGCTATCCTGAAGAACAATGATCGACTCCTCATCATGAGGGTCCCACTCATAACTGATCCCATGCTCGAAACCCGCGCTGTTCAGATATTCTGTAATTTCGGTTTGGCGTCTGGTGAGACCAAGGTCAAGTGATGGCACCTCATCTTCTTCTCCGGCTTCCATCTCATCAGCGGTGGCTCTAAGGTCATCCGCATCCAGGGTGGATGGATCGTCATCATCTCCCACCTGGGTCACACCAGCAGGGTCTGAGGCCTCTCGGTATACATCCCTGACGGCCTCGAGAATCATCTTTCTGATCGTGGACCTGGTGAGGTGCTCAGAGAGCCGACGCGCGTGGCCTCGGGTGGGACTGAGCTCCCACTCAGACTCCGGAGTTCTCATTAGCTGCTTCTCGGCCTCGTACTCTGCCTCCACTTCTGCAGGATCAGGCCAGTCAGCTTGATCCTGGTGGAAGCGATCCTCCATCCACTCGTGTGGGTCCTCGGTCGTAGCCTCCTCAGCCTCGTACTCAGCCTGAGCCCGAGCGACCCACGCATCATACTTCTTTTTCTCACGCTTTTCATCGTCATAAAATATCTGATACATGTCGGCAACAGGTTTCGAACCAGGTGTCCCTTCTTCAACACCGATAACAGTCTCACCGTCCTTCCTTCTCCAGTCAGGGTCGTGTTCTGGATGGCCTTTCTTAAAGCGATAGTATGGATTATCGATGACTGCCCACCCAGTATCAAGGCCTGATCCGCCCTTGACAATTTGGATCTCCTCGCCCGGTCGAATCGCCGTATCCGATGTCACGCGTGTTACATACCAATCTGAACCAGGTTCACCTATCTCCTCAGCTGCAGCCGGATCCAGCTGATCAGCTGTGGCCCTTAGATCATCTGCGTCCAGGGTGGAGGGATCATCATCATCGCCCACCTGAACTGCGTTGCTCTCATGAAGGAACAGCATCTCATCAGAGATAAGTCCCCTTAATACCCTGCGTGTTAGTCTCATCTTTCTCCCTCATGACCAGATATAGATACTTATTACGCCCCGGGACAAGTTAAATGAACCGGAGCGCAATAGTGAGAGCAGAAATCCCTTGAGATTTCTTACTGATCGATGAGGAGGGACTTCGTCTCTCCCGAGAACACCTGGGACCAGATCGGCAGACCGTCGGGACCCGCACTGAGACCGGTATCCAGGCGCTGGATGCTAATTCCGCCCCAGCCCTCGATCACCTCCTGGAAGTGATCTCCTGAGATGGTGACGTAACCGTCATCTCGCACCTTACAGATGATCTGCATCTCTCCTGGAAGGCTGCCAAATACCAGCAGCTCGCCGTCACCCGAACCCTCATAGGAGAAGTTAAGGAAGCCGCCGGTCCAGGTCATCTCCGAGTCCCGGTCGTTGAAGGTGACCCGATTAGGAACCTGGGAAAAGCTGTCGCTTTCCCATGCGCCGAAATAGCTATCATGGTCTCCCGGGGCTGTGGCTTCCAACCGCTCCCCGACGGAGAATTCCGGACGCTCGGTGCGGACCTCACCGGTCGAGCTCATCTCGTGGCTCTGCCAGCTGTAGTAGGGGAGACCTGATAGGTCCTGACGTGCCATCCGATACCCGTTCACCTCGAACCAGCTGCCCACCGAGCGGCTCTCCTCCGGGACCCCAGGGAAGGCACTCTCTGGAAAGTGGCTGACCACCTCCTCACTGGATCCCACCCAGCAGTCATCCTCCTCCAGGGCATCCCAGGGATTCTGACAGTAGGCCACGTCACCTGGAGGGGTCCAGAAGATGGCAGACACGTGATCCGCAGGTTCCTCTTTATCGTCCAGCATGGCGTTAGAGTTCTCGACCGTGATGGCTCCCGCCACCCGACACACCTGGATCTGGAGATCCGGGAGGGGCTGACAGTCGCTGGCGCTGGCTGTGGAGCCGTCGATGGCATAGCCTCCGGCGGAAGCCTCCCAGGAGCGTCCACCCACGAAGGTGGCAGCTGACAGGGAGACATTATCCCCGGCCAGGACGTCACAGACGTAATAGCCATCCTCATCAGTGCTGGCAGTGGAGCTGGTCTGACCCCCAGCGCAGCGCACAGTGGCGCCTCTCACCGGGAAGTCCAGGACGTCCAGGACCCGACCGGAAGCGCAGGTGGGCACGAAACCCTGATCACAATTCCACCAGGAGAAGTGTGAGGCCTGGAACTCAAAGAAGAGGGCTCCCTGGGAGCCCTCTCTCACGGTTCCCTCGCCCTCTTCCATCCAGACCCCAGAGTCGGGGTTAAATGACCAGGAGGACTCAGAGTCGCCAGGTCGTAGCTGCTTCTCATCTGGTAGTCCACTATTGTTAATCGGAATGCTCAAGGTGGCACCCGCGCCCTCTTTCAGCGTGAGCATTTCCCCAGTATCCCCGTACGGGGTGATGTCAACCATGCCGTATGACACCAGCTGCGTGGGCACGTAAGTGAGGCTTCCCGGGGTATCGCTTCTCTTTACTGCCAGCGCCGACAGGTCTCCGGGTGCCCCGGCCATCCTCTCAGATCTCGGATCCAGGTGGGTCAGCTCTACGGTGACCGTGCCGTTATAGGTGTTTCCCCAGGCGTCCACCAGGGCTCCAGCCGGGAAGGTGGCTGACACCTGATTCACCAGGGCGGTGCCTCCCAGAGCACCCTCGAAGGTGTCCGAGCCGTCAATCGGCAGCAGGGTCACGTTAGACGTGGCGGTCTCCCAGGGATTAAGGCTCACCCGGGTGTAGCTGCGCGCGTATCCCTGGAGAGTAAATTGTATCACCAGGTCCGACTCAGGTGTGATGTCCTCGAGGAGGTAATCGCCATTCGGGCCGGTACGGGTGACCGTGTTGTGCAACCGCACCTGTACGTCCTCCAGCGGGGCTCCGGTCTCGGAGAGCACCAGGCCCCCGATTCGGCTGTGGGCGGCCTTCGTCGCCTGTGCGGTGTCTGCCGCGGTGGTGTCCTCACCCTGGGGTGCACAAGCACCGATCAGAGCGAGAGAGCAGATAATTGATCTATGCATCTCTAAATTTCCTTTTTATGCAGGGACGCTGATGATCAGCTCCCATTAGGAAATTATACGTCGATTATACCCGTTGTTTAAAACTTATTTATCGGGGTCCCCGCCTACGCAGGGCCCGCTCCTCGAAGTCATCCACTATGTAGTAGAGACGCTCACTCACCGTCCTGGTGAGGAGGAAGGGCAGCAGTCCGTGCACCAGCAACAGGAATCCAAGGGCAATGAGGTTAACCCCCATCCACACAGTGAATGCCAGGTGTTGCCAGTAGGTCTCCCTGGACTCCCGCAGGTGACGTGCGAGGAGTTGTCTTAGTTTCATGATCTTTTTCCGGGGTGAATCAGCTGAATCACGAGAGGTTCACACCTGTTGTGAACGGAGCGTGATTTGCCAGAAATATCTATTTAATAGTCGGAAAAAGATATTTTCTGATTTTAGATTTTACCTGATAGCATCAACAGACATGTTGATCTCACGATTAAAATCTTCACGCAGCCTAATAAGAGGATTAAACTGACCAGCTCGACGTTCAACGATCAAACCGCCTTGCGGCTTAACAAGCTCACCGGAAATTTCTACGCCTTCAAAATCAATTTCGGTCCTCTGCTTATAGATAATATTTCTAGATGAGTCGGGATCGGAATCCTGAGCAAACGAGGTTCCTGGAAAAAGCAGGACAACAAAAACAAACATATTACGCATAAAATTTTCTCCTTTTACGTATCTCTATTATACCACATTGCAAAACAGTTTACACGAGAATTTCATTATCCATACGATTGTTTTGAAATCTTAGACACTGATGCAATGCGATCAATCATGTTAATTAACTCTGACAAATTCTTACTGTAATCAAGAAAGATAAGAAAATGGGCAGGATTTTCTCCATATCTAGATACTATCTGCTCATAGGTGGCACCTCTTGAAAATTGTATCACCTCATCCATTGTCTCTTGCCTTTTTTCCATTGTTATTCTGAGTTCAGCTAATCGTGCTCTCATCTCCGGCAAATGTTGGGGACTCCTGGGTCCAATGGAACGTGTCCACAGCGTCACTGTGTCGGCCCATTTCCTCTGATTTCCGTTAAACTTTGTATCTAAAAGAGACCTTAATCCCCCATGAGAAAGAAAGATATCTCCAAGCTCGGACTTAAAAGCGCGCTGACCCGTGGGTCCGCGCTCTACTGAATAATCATCCAGAAGAATATTTTCAATATGAGAAAGCTCATGAACAAAAAGCGCCTCCATTTCTTTTAGAGACATCCCTGATATTCTATTTTTCATCACTATTATAACGGGGACTTCACCTAACCTTTCCTCATAATAGGATTCGTTGTCCCCTGAGGGAAAATATCTCAATTCACCTCGATGAGTCTGTTGCTGTGTGGCATCACTAAATTCCCACATTGCCTCATTTATCTCTTCTAAAAGGCTGCTAAGAAATCGGTCAAATTCACTTTCATCTGATATGATTCCTGATCTTATTACTCGTCTTTTAAAGGCGGGTTTGCGATAGTGTCTAGAAATATCTTCTTTTGCTTGTCTAAAAAGCTCATCCACCTTTTCCAAACTGGGAATCCCGATCTCACCTGTGACTCCCGGGTCTTCTGGGTAGCCGGTGTCGCCGGTGTCTGTCGTACTTGATCTTGATTCCTGTTCTTGAAGAATTTTTCTCACTTCTTCCTCAACAAATCTTTCTAATCTTCTATCTCTCACTTTCACTACCTCTCCCAATGAGCAAAAATAATTAAATTATTTCTATGCCCATGTATCTAGTCTTCTTTTAATAGAATTCTTATCTCTAGAATTTACTTTAATGAGTACACGTTGTTTTTTATGGTGATCTGAATAACACAAAAACGCATAGGTTAAAACAAATCCAACTAAATATGAAATTAAAATACTCATTTTTCTCTCCCGCCATGAATCAATTGGTCATATCTCCAGTCTCTTTCCTCGCCGTCATCATGTAAAACAGATACAGATGCTGGATAACAACAACACGATCCAGCTGTACCTATCCAATGAACCTCCATCACATTTCCAGACATCGAAAAATCACCAGAATTAGACATACATGTTCTTATCTTCACCCTGTCTCCCTTTTTCATGTTAACGTCTCCGTATTATAATTATGGCTTTCGTTTGAACCAATCTTCTTCTCTATCGCTTATTACTGCAATATCTTTTCTGGGTGACCACTCATGCTTTCCGTCATTCCAGAAAACCCAGGCGATGGCATCGCCGTCGATCCTTGTCAGCTGGGTTACTATACCGATATCACTTCTTGTGATATCTGAAAAAGACGGGAAGGCTGGTGGATAACTTGCCCACGGAATAACCAAATCACCTACTTGCACTTCTTTACCGTCAAAGTAACTTTTTGCTCGGCTTGAATCATGTAACCGTCATGAATATAGGTGAATTTGCGAGTCGTCTCGTCTGCGCTGCTCTGAACAGAATTGGGCATTCTATTAAGTTGGGCCTCTACAATCTTCTTCATCCCCTCTGTAACTCCAACCTCATGCATCTCTTTCGCAAATCGAAGCATAAGATCATCATATTTTTCTTTATTGGTTTTCATCTTGTTTTCATCTTCATTCTCACTTTTGGGATTTTCGAAAAAATGAGAATCGCGGGGAATTTCTCGAACAGACAGGTCATATCCATAGGAAGCCGAAATCATCTTCCTAAAAATGTTCTTCTGAGATATCTTTGTTTTGGTTGAAGCCCACAGAGCATATGTCAAAACATCCGCTTTTATTAAATTGAGGAGAGAAACATGAAAATCGGGAATAATACCTTCTTCGATCAGGTTTTTTTCTGTAAATGCATCGGGTACAGAGGGATATGGGAAGCTTAGGTACTCTCCCTCTTTAAGCGGAATAACATGAATATTGTGCGGATTTGAACTCTCGACATTGTGAAATAATCTAAAATTAAAAATATTTCTAAAATCAAATTTATTTCCCTCTAGTCCTGGGGCAGCCCGACCCGAGCCTTTCTCCCAATGGGGGTGAACGTCTTTAAAGTCACCCAAATATTTTGCATACAAGGTGAAATCACAAATAACATTTTTATTATACTGAATACACTTTTTTAATTCCTCTACAAAGTTATCCATGTCATCTACATAGGGAGTTACTCTATGACACACCACCAGGTCAAAGGATCTAATATTATCCCATGACTTGTTAATATCCCAGTTGCCTAAATCTATATCGAAGAGATTCATTTCTGCCTCAGGAAATAGTTTACTGTAATGTTGCAGAGTCTCATTATTAAAATCTGAAAGGCCGAGCCATGCAATTTTTTTAATATTTTCTACACGAAAAATATCGTGTTCCAAAAAAATATCAATTAATGATTTTTGCTGATTAAAGACTATCGAGTCAGATCCACCCATTTTTCTTTATTCCTTTATTTTTTCCCAGCTCGAAATCAATCGATCAAGATACCATCTTGCCTTTTTAAGATCTTCAAGGGGAACTCCCTTATGACGATGTCGAGCCACGTATTTAATTACATTTCCCTCACAGAAATTAAGATCCCAATCCTCGATGGCATCAATTATCTCAATCTTCCCCTGATTATAGTGCTCAGGATGATTTACTGCTTCTTTCTTATTCACTTTATAGCCTCTACCATTATACCAAAAATGATCCAGGCTGAATAATGCGCACAGCTAATTATTCCTTACTCTTCAGAGCTCGTGGGAGATGAAAGTGAAAAATATTTTCTATCTTCTTCAAAATCATAATTGAGTATTTCAAGATCGAGGCAGTAAGCATCCTCCACAAGAGTCCTTAATTCCGAATCATAGTAATGTGAATAGTGTTTTCGATGGGTACCTGTATTTTTATTTAAATGACGGAGAGTCTTAGACTCAACCCCTAAGAAGTTACATAAGTTGTTTATTATAATGGGATCCCGGAGCTCCCTTTCAAATTTTAAACAAAAATCAACACCACCTCCCACAGATATTCTTTTGACATTGGATGCCTTGCTATACCAGCCAGGAATCTCTTCCGGTGGAAGAGGGTCTGCGGCGGGGGAAAGAACTATATTCTGTATATGATAGACTTGGGGATTCCAGGCGTTGAACAGCTGATGCTGTTTTTCCTTTATATTATTAACAAAATCATCTCTATTGAACTCGTTGTTATTGTCGAACAAGTATAAAGAAATCATTCTATCAAATGGATTTCTAATAGTGGCAAATTTACATAACCCGTTTAAAAGTTCCAAGGGGATCAGAGACTTATACTGTTCATAACTAAGGTGATAAAAATTATTAGTTTTAAATTTTGGGCGGCGCGTGTTGCCTAGATGTTCTTGAAATCCAGGATGCAATGTCTGTCTAAAATTTTTAATAAATTCCTCATGAGTTCTCCAATTATTTTCTTCTAAGCCATCAAAATATTCACTCGCATAGGTATCAAACATCCCTCTCTCTTCATATTTTTTTAATATATCTTTAATAGAAGTTCCACCTGTTTTTTGGGGGTGGATAAAAAGAAATTTTTTTTCCCAAGATATCATCTTTTACTTTTCCTCTAATCTCTGGGTATCTGATTCTCTAACTCTAAATATTTTTCCCCTGTAGAGTATCATAGCGATCTTTTCCCAATTGTGATATTCAATTAGCAACCCCATTTCCCAGGTCTCATATCTAGAAAAAAATGATTTTGACTTAGTGCGGAATCTCACCATCTCACCGGCTTTCATTGTTTTTGTTAGCTTTTTTCTGTAAATTCATTGAGTCTCTATAATAAGTTTCTACTAAGCAGCCTGTTATAAATCCAAAAATATATGCACATAACATGCTACCAACAGCGTAATTCACTATGTAATTCATGATATAACCTCGCAGCTCCACCAAGTAGAAATGTATGTCTCTAAGCTGCTACCGGTCATAATTACCCAACCGCCATCTTTTTCCTTTTTCTCAAAGCTCACTAGAATTCCGACAATTTCTAATTCTGAACCAGCCTGATGTTGGCTTGAGTAATAATGCCGAGGCTTATTTGGAACAATTTTCACCAGATCACCTATGTTCACCTATCTTCTCCAAAAGGTGACTTGAAATTATTTCCTGCTTTTGTTTTCGACTTAGTCTTTTAAACTTGGACTCTTCCGTCTGTGCTGAGGACTTATCTTCCATCTTACGCCAGTACACCGTTCTCACCGGTCGACGACTGCGAGTGTACTTTGCTCCTCTTGCGCTTGTGTTATGCTCATTTACCCTGCGAGGAATATCAGTAGTCACTCCGGTGTAGAATGTTCCATCGCTGCACTCAACAACATAAAGATACCACTCCTTAGATTTCACCAATTACCTCCAGCTCATCTTCCCAATCAACTTCTATCTCGCCGTCGTTCCACAAAACTTGCACGCCAGACGGAATCACCTCTTCACCCCACATGTTTATTCCAGCCTTTAAGACTATTCCGACGAATTCCTCGTTCTGTACCAAATCACCAACTTTCATTCTTCCCCCGTGTCACACATAATATTACCAAATTCATCTAACAGTGGATAATATTGATGCCCTGTATCCCATTCACACCAACAATCATTTCCGCCTGGACAGCTATTGTTTAATGGGTAAAGCCCAGAATTACATCCAAAAAATAATCCTAAGATTAGATTACTCAATCTCATTTACTTTCTCCAAGACTATCCTGTTTTTAAAGCCTCCTCGCTTTTCAAACTTATTATGTGCAACTTCTAAAACATCTTCGAAGTCCACGTCGATAGTCTCTGTTAACGCAAATAAGACTTCAAGCATGTCGGCTGCCTCTTCCACACAAGGATCAACGATAAACTCATTAAGCTCTTCCCTCATCTTGTCAGATAGTCTTTGTTTAAACTCATCAGAATCAGCAACGTGATATTCACACGACCCTCCTCCTTCTTCAATTATTTGAGGAATTCGGTCTCTAACTAGCTTCACTTAGTGCCTTTAATTCATAATCTAAAAACGCCCTTATATCGGGCTCATCAGAAAGAATATGATATTCGCTATAGAATCCGCAGTCTGTGATCTTGGGTTTCCTCACAATTTTTATCACCATCCCTAATCCCTTTTCTAGCTCAACAGAATCAAGCCAGTGTACCAAGTCTCCAACTTTCACTTACATTCCAGCTAGAACAAATACCAGGGCTGTACACAAAATCATCAAAGTCATAAAAAGTCCTGCTTCAATTATTCTCTTTTTCATGATAGATCTTCAACGTACATTGGATTGTTTAATCTTTCAACAGCTTTCTTAGCTGATTTCTTGTTTAGGCTAAGCCCATAACATACTGGTTCGTCGGTCTTACAGAACTCTTTCATTAGAAAGATTCCCCATCCGTTTTTAAATTTTTTAACTTCCCACTTCATCCGCTGACTCCTCTAGTGATCCAGAAACCTCTGGGGTTTCTCTCGAAGTAGATGAAGGCTTTTTTGTTGAAGTTGGCAGATACTTGGGATGCTTACTTTCACTGTCAAAACACTTCTTGCAAACAAGTGCACAGTCAAATATAGACATCGTGTGAAAAACTGTTTCAGCTCCGCACCTGTGACAGCGACCATTCCAATCCATAATTTGATTCATTTTAAATTATTACCTCTTTTATAAACTTGTACAAGGTCTGGCCTCATTGATATTACTTTTCCCTCGTATAAAATTCTAGCAATTTTTTCCCACTTCTGGTATTCAATAAGTATTCCAATTCTCCACTCTGGGTCCTTCATATTACTTTTCATAAACCTTACTAGGTCTCCGGGTTGCATAGTCTTTCCTCACTGAGAGCTCATATTTATAACGTTCCTCAATCTCTTCTTCAATAAGCACTAGATACCCACGTGATAGGCCAGGTGAAGCTTGAAATCTTCCGACAATTATTCCGTGGCTATCTTTATCTTTAACTGTGACTAAATCACCTATTTTCATTGATTGCTTCAAGTTGAAACGTTGGGACAGAACAAATGATTTTATCGAAAAATACCTCAGATCGGTTAAGAGGATGCACCGTCCCGTTCGATTCGGGCTCATACGAGAAATAATCTTCATCTGGGCCTAGAAACACTCCGATGGTGGAATCACCGGGACAAATATAAACCAGGTCACCGACTTTCACTGATCACCTTAAACATGCTAGATCCGCTTGAAGTTTTGGCTCGCACCCAGGAGATCGACCTATCTTTAGAGTAGTGAGACCATCGTCGACCATTCTCATCGTAGGTCCGCGGCCTAAGACCCCGAGGATCTAGACTCTCTTTTTTCCCAGCTTTGCTCCATAGAATAAGGACCATATCCTGAAGCCCGAAAGATTCGTCTAGTTTCATCATTTTTCTCTGTAGGATTATTCCCATTTCTTGTGATCCTCCTACATTATACCACACCAGATCTCCGACTTTCACTATGATGATTTCCTTGTAGCGTGTGGAACTCTATCATTATACCACACAGGCTTGTTATCTACATCGTTTATTATCTATTCATCGTGTAGAGTGACGACGATCATTGCGCCTCCAGCTAAAAGCCAGAGTGAGGCAAACATAGATGCTCCCATTATACTCATCATTTTTCTTCTCCTTATGTAAAAAATAGAGACACCAGAGTGTGTCTCAGTTAAGTTAACTCTTATGATTTAGTGATTCAGATCAGCCTAAGCGTCAGGTTCACCGCACCTTATCTCAGATACACCGTCTGAGTATTCGAAATGAAACAGGTCTCCCTCTTTTATCTCACACGGAAAAAAGATAAGAGGTAGTTCAACTGTTAAAATTTCTTCACCGCTCATGGTTATCTCTGTTACTGCAAAATCTTCTTCAACGCTATCAATAATTCCAATGAGTAGCAATACTGATATTCCGATATTTTTCATATATTCTCCAAAGTAAAAAAGAGAGATGACAAGCATCTCCCTGAAGTTAGTTATCCTAAATTAAAAAATGTGACTGTATATTTTTTATTTAGATATTTTTTCCCGCTTGGCAGAAGGATCTATTCTAATAAAGGCTCTATATTTTTCCGAATATTCTAGCTTAATCTCAGCTAAATAATTGATTAAGTCTTCTTTTTGGAAAAAAACATTTATTATATTTTCCTTCTCGTCCACCACATAGCACTTGTCGTCCTTATTTTTCACAAGGATATCTATGCGATTCTCCTCTAATTTCCTAGAAAATATTAAAGAATACTAGCGCCGGACCCATCGACCGTCTACCCAGCGTCGGTGATGTCCGTGGCCTTGCCAGTGTCCCGGGATCCATCGAGCTCCAGCATGGGCTCTCGGTGGCGGTGGGCCTTGATCTCGAGTTCTATAAGACTTTCCTCGCTGCGCGTGAGTCCAGTAGCCTGAAATCCATTTGTGTTGACGGTAGACAGTATGAGATCGGGATCCGACCTTCAAATAGGTCCAGTGACCCGGTACCCATGTCCAACTGCTTGACACGCTAACAGTTGAGGTAGCAACAGATGGCGGGGGTCCCGACACATGAGCATGAGCAGTGCATCCAAGAAGCGATGCTAGCATAAACGTAATAATCATTTTATTAACTCCTAATATATTATAAGCATGAGAGGGCTAATTTATTCAATATAAAATAAAAAACTTCTTCTAGATCCCGGTAACATCCCTAATTGAAGCACTCTATGGGAACATAAGGTTTCGGCTCAAGGATTCTAAAAGATACTTCTGCTAAGCCTAGAGATATTTCACTAATCTCTCCGCCCGAAGATAAAAAGCTGGCGCTGTTATTATATTCATCTATCTCAATCACCAAGCATATTCTTCCGTTAACATGGATTACAAGATCTCCGATTCTAATTCTCACTTTTTAGAATTCCTAACTATTCTACGCCTTTTTCCTTTAGAGTTTTTTCTCGGAGCCCTCTCAATTACTTTTTTTATTTTCCAGTCGTACCCAAAACTAATCTCTTCCTTAAAGTTATCAAGATCAACCGGTACACTAGCTCTTTTGAGCATTTCTGCATCCGATCTCTCTGTTAGCTTGAAATCAAATCCTGGATGACCCGGTTCGTTATCTTTCGTTTTTCTGATTACTTTTGCATGAATATTGATTCCAGCAAAAGTCTCATAAAGTACAATATCTCCTGCTTTATACCTGGGCATTATTTATACCTCACTGCTGCCAGCTAAAACTTGAATCTCTTCACCCTTAACGAGGATTCTTTTTCCTCGGGTAAACACCTCATAGAAATCATCCCCGAATGACTGGGTTACAACACCTTTTTCATTTTTTCCTACTGTAATCAATGCATTTGGATCACTTGGCGGTGATTCACATTCAATCATTGATGCATCCCAAAAATCTGCATAGTGAATAAACTCGACAAGATCTCCAATAAAGCAATTATCCATGATTTAATTTTATCTCAATTTCTTAAAATTTACATGAATTAAGTCGATACATCTGCTTTAAGTCTTGCTATCAGTTTAACCTTTTTACAAGGTTCCCAAGTAGAATTCAAATTAGACCAGAGTATTTGGGCAACTTCCTTTGTAGGATGTTTATAGACTACCAATCCTATCACTTCGTTATTAGTAAGAGAAACGAGATCTCCTGTCTTTAAAGAAACTTCTGATTTTAAATTAAAGATACAGATCCTAAAGCTGTCTCTGGAGTCAGATCATATCTCCTTCCTTTAATAGAAAATGTATCGTTTCTTTTTACTCGAGGAGAATTGTATTTAGGATCAAGACATCCGTGCCACAATAAACGTCTTTCAACCATTGCAATAAATTTTTTATGATTCCCATGAGAGCACACACTGGAAGGAATAGGCAGCCATATTGTTTTCATATCAAGAATTCTTTCAACAGCTTCCGACCCCGAAAGAGCATCTCCTAATTTAACTAATGACTGTGCTAACCGAGCAAGATGTGGAGATCCAGCAATAGGATCTCTGTGATCAATATGACTTATCATCCTTTCATGGAGAGACCTTCCATGGGTTTTTCCAGCATAAAGAACCTCACGGGTGTCAGAAAAAACGTAAAGACCAACGGGAGTTTTATTAGAGGATGCCAATAAGCAGAGGTCTCTAACTGTAAGATCACCGAGCCTCAGTGAATTAGCACTTATATTTAAAATCTTATCTTTAACAGAATGAAGCTCAAGATCTTTCCATTCATCAAATTTCCATATATGATTCATTTTATTTTTTCTTTCTCGACTTAGAAATTCGAGTTAGTGAACATGTCTCTAATAGAACTACTCGGAAAGATCCGGTACTTTCATCAATCAAGCTCACAGCTGGACCCTGGTCATCATTAGGATAGAAATCGAGGATTTTTCCTTTAATGATCTTACCGTTGACAGTTACGCACCAAATACGCTGTCCGATTTCAAAGTCTTCCATTCCTATTTAAATTTTACTATAGGCTTTTAAATTTTACAACTGGAGATGGAAAAGACCTAGTATTCCTTAAAACCGGGGAGTCTGGCATTGAGTGATTCGATCTCTCCAGCCGCTCAACTTTAAATTTGCAGTCTCGCAATAGCGTTCCGGGTGGTGAGATGCGGTGGATGGGCTGCCAGACATCTTCGCGATAAAGTATAATTGCCGCCATGTCATTATAAGACTTCCCTTCCCACAGTGAAGAAGCGATAAAATCATCTATGGCGGGCTTAACTCCCTGTTTTTCACTTTCTTGTCTCGGTGTAGCTATGTCAACTGATTTATATTCTTCTCTTTCAGAATAAAAAAGATCTTTTTCAGACCATCGCCCACCATAATCATCGCAAATGATAAGTGACGTAGGTTTAAGAAAATTCTGAACTAGCTTCAACTCATTTAAAACTGTGTGATAATTGTGATCACCATCTATAAAAACTAAATCAAACTTCGTTGCATATGGTGAATTCGAAGTAGCCACACTTACATGACGGGAGAGCCACGATAAGCTATTTTCTTGAATCAAGATGACATCACGACCTGTTAAATCATCTAGCCCATAGATAGAGACATTTTCAAATTGACTAATCTGCTCTACTAGATCAAGCTGTATTAAAATATCAATACCCATACATACAAAATTATCAAATTTGTACGCCACATTTTGAACAATGGGAAGCATAGATTGTCCTTTATCTACGCCAATTTCTAAAATAGCAGGAGCGGCTGTTACTTGAGGCAAGTAATCTCTACAAATACTTCTAACTAATCCTAAATACGACATGCCATCTATATTTCCTTTTTACTTATTTTATCTCCTTATTTTAAATTTTACAAGGGAGGTAGTGGAAAATAAGCGGGATCAGGAGTAACACCGAAAGCTTCTAAAATTAAAGGAAGAAGCCAGATCCCACATATGATTCCATCCATCCAGATCAAACCAAACACCCCCCACCACATCAATCTATATGATCCCAAAAAAAGAGAATCTATCAGGTGGTGGCATGAGTCTACAAATTTTTTCATAAAGTCTCCTCAGATATTATTGTTTATCTTTTCTTCTGCCGGGAAAAATAGGATGCAGCACTGCCATGTTGCTTGCTTATATCGATATCTCTTCCCCCACGCAGGGTCTTGACAACATGCTCTAGCATGCTCATTAACATTTTAACGTCTGCTAGCGCGCTGTGCCAGTCATCAGTGGATATACCATACGCACCGGCCACTACTCCTTGAGATGCACTATACCTTCTCCCTCGCTTAATTTTTGATAAAAATTCAGCAGCCTCAGAATCATCGTAAGGTGGATCTCTAAGGGTTCTAAGAAGTGGTATGAGAAAGAGCTGCATAATTCTCATTGTATCTATTATGGGATACCTGTTCATTTCCATTTGTGATCTTGCAAAAATCCACTTCATATCGAATGAAGCATTTTGTGCGACAAGAACTGGACCTGGAAATGACTGAACAAACTCTATAAATCCTTTGATTACTTCCTGTTCGTCTTTATAGTCTCTATCCCACTCATGATATCTTGTGACATCGAGAGCTTTTTCTATGGTCCACTCCCGACTCGACCTTGATTTTTTTTCTGCATCTGTTTTCTGTTTCTCGATGGTTGCAATCGTCTGGGGGTTTAATACTATCTTCTCATTAAACTTGCCCAGGACCTCAGCCTCGTCGTTCCAGTTTTTAGGATTTATAGCAACTGCTGCTATCTCTGTTATCTGTCCTGTATGTACAGTTTTTGGCAATCCGGTTGTCTCTGTGTCAAAAAATATCCATGTATTGTTTCCAAAACCCTCAAAATAGGAGAGAATATCCTCTATCGACATTCCAGAATACTTAGATTCTCTTAGAACCTCGCTCACAAATTGACGCAATGATGAAAAATTAGAGTTCACGAATCTTTAGTATTCCGTTATAGTAATATTTAGGATCTATAAAGTTATATTGCTTATAGTCATTGTCTGAGAACTCGATCCTGCTAGTCCCCGCCGAAAGTCTCATAAAGTTCAATTTCATCTTCGTACTCTTCTTCGAGCCCTTCAATCGCACGATCAATCGGTTTTTTATCCAAGATATCATCAGTATCAGTCTCACGGACTGTGAGTAAAGTTCTTCTAATTAGGTTGACTTGCCTTTCATTGAGCACTTTATCATAATTGTGATCAAGATATTTCTGCAGCCACCCGATAAATTTATGTTCAGTCATTTTATTCTCCTAAGAATTATACCTTCTCTATAAAATAGAAAGACGACCTTAATACTATATCACCGAGCTACTCATTTTTTAATCTAATAGGCGGTGAGACCGCATATAGATTTACGAGAGGATCAATACAGATCAGGGTCCAAAAATTTAAAGTCTGTGCATCTTTTGGTGTGGCATAAAAACTGGACTGCGTCCAGTAATTCTCTTTAGGAGAATATGTGCACCGAATTTTTACGGTGTTATCTCGAGGAATAACACCAAAGTAAAGAGACTCACATCCCGCTGCATCGATATTTACCATCGCTCCGTCAATGCAGAGACTCTCACTAGCGATAAAATTCTTACCTGCAATATTTAGCTTGAGAGAACAGGCGCTCAAAAATACTAAAAGCCAATACATCATTTAGACAATTTTTTCCATTAGACTGTGAGAGATGCTGGCACTTATTTCACTTACACCGCCTTTGTCAAAAATCACGTAGTGGGGAACACTTACGTGAGCTAGCAAGTCTAATCTATCTCGGATCTCAAGCACTAGAATAGAGGGAGTCAAACAGGATTCAATCTGACCCATCGAAAATTTCACCCTAAGTAAATCACCTGGTTTGAATTTTAACATGCTAAGATCCATGCTATTCATAAATATCATGAAATGCTCTTTCTCGTAAAATTATCTAGTCGCCCGAACAGGTTTGCTGTTCGCTTTTAAGATCATCGAGAGCTTGTTGTAGGGCAGGTTTTTTAGCTTGATCCGCGTTAGAGCTCGTCAGAGCTGCAATCTGTGCTTCCGTGCTCGAGATCTCAGCGTTAATGGTGGTGCAGGGTCTTTTCTCTGCAACAGGTGCACCTACGACACCCGGAAAAGCCTGGGGAGGTGAGGGAGACTTAACAATCTCATCGACTGTCTTACCAACATAGCGTTCCAGTTCAAAAATTCTTTTTATCTCTTGCTGGACGATTCTTCTAATCTGAGACTCAGTGAGCTTCATCTCTTACCTCAAGTATAAATATACCTTCAATATAATAAATTAATCCAGCTTACCTATCTCTTTGCTGGGATGAAGAGGAAAAGCTATCTCGCTCTTGTGTTTTTATCTTTTCTTTTTCCATTACGACATATACCCAGAGACAAATTGCTAGCAACAAAGAAACAAAAGCAAGACCAGGAAATCTCGGAAGATGTACTTTCATATAATCCTATGTTTATTTTAAAACATCTAGCTAGATTGATTATGACAACATGGGATTTTAAAGATTTTTTATTTTTTCGGAGACAACGCTGATGAAATCGATGACCCTTTTCTTTTCATGATCTGAGAGATCTCGAGATGAATTCACATGATCAATTATGTGATCGAGATTTTTTATATTGGCATCAAGATGATTTTTTTTAACCCCTAAAAACCTTAACCACATTTCTATTCTTAATTCAAGCTCGTCAAGAAAAGATACCAAATCGCCATCAGACTGGTCCTTGATATTTTTTAGAAATACATGAGTATTTTTGGAATTTTGTGGATGGAGGAGGATTTTTTTCATCAGGGAGCTGTTTATTTTAAATTTCAGCGCCTCAAAGATTTTTATCATCTCCGGATGCCGTTCCTTCTAAGCGGAACAATCCACTCACCGGAGTTCCAAAAAATCCCCCACTCACTGGTTTCCCACCTTCCTTTTCTCCAGTAAGAGACAGGATATTGCTTATGTGGACACTGGGAAGACCTGAGATTCCATGTGTATGTTGGATCTTCGTCATCCCACTGTTCCACGATAAAAACCTGCACCAGGCACGGCTCCGGAGGCAAAGAATTTACCGGAAATCTTAATGTGGTGGCGCACCCAATTAAAAAAAATAGCATCACCTAACTCCTTCAGCTAGATTTAAAATTTCTTCAATCACGTCACCTGACGTCACGCCGTTTCTTTTAAACCACCCTTGATTCATTTCAAGAGCAAACTTTGCTGCACCGCGTGAGCATTTATTTACCTTGTCAAAAGGCTTCATGTTCTCAATATTAAGGATCCTTCCGTTTTCATTGAGGAATGCTATGGAGAGAGGAATATAGGTGTTTTCCATCCAAAAGGATTGCCTGTCTGTCGTGGGAAAAACAAAAAGCATCCCGCTATTTTCTTCTAATTGCATTCTATTCATTAGTCCATCTTTCCTGGTTTCAGGTGTTCGAGCAATTTCAACAACAATAGATTTTCCGAGACACTGGATTTTCTGAGTGGGTAATCGAATGTTAAAATTTTTAAAAACTATCGATTCCTGCAAAGGAGTCGGCTCTTCCTCTCTCATGTCTTCTAATCTCGCAGCCAAAAGCTCCGCAGCTCTAGAGTATCCTTTATCATTTAAAAGCTCAATTGCAATTTCATCAGCTTCAATTTCATGCTCTAGAATCCCATACTGATCATGACCCGCAATCCCGTGTGCTGCCTCGTGTGCCTCAATTGCCTTCATGTGATCACGAGTAAACCATGGCTCATCTTTTATTCCTCCGTCGATGACAATCAGATTGGAACCTTTAATAAAAAATCCATGTCCAAATAGATCTGCCTTAAATAGAGAAGAAAATCTCTCATAAAGAGCATCATCTTTATCAACCACGTAGATATAGAATGTTTTTTCAGGAGGGCTAAATTCACTGACTGGAAGGTTCACTTCTTCCTGAGCCTCTTTCTCTCTGGACTCCAGTTCCTCAGAAATTATCTGTCTTAGATGGCGTATCTTGATCTTCATTTCTCAGATATAAATATCTCATCATATCTACATAATCTTTATGATTATTCAAATTGATCGCTCTCTGTAGACTCACTGAGTGCGAGAGTAGAAGATTTCCCTTTACTTAGCACTCCACTCACGCTATCAAAGTACCCGGTTCCCACCTCTCTCTGGTGACGGGTAGCTGTATATCCTCTGTCCTCGGCGCCGAATTCTCTCTGTTGAAGAGACACGTAAGCTGTCATTCCTTTTTTCTCATATTCACTAGCTAGATCAAACATGCTGTAGTTGAGAGAATGAAAGCCTGCTAGCGTAACAAATTGAAACTTATACCCCATCCGGTTTAGTTCGTGTCGAAATTTGCCAATTGTGTCATCATCTAGATTCTTTCTCCAGTTAAATGACGGAGAACAATTATACGCAAGTAGCTTTCCCGGATGTTTCTCGTGAATAGCATCAGCAAATCTTTGAGCTTCATCGAGATCAGGAGTTGATGTTTCACACCACAATAGATCTGCATAGGGTGCATACGCTAATCCTCTAGCTATGGCACATTCTATGCCTCCTGTAATCCTATAGAATCCTTCTGGAGTCCGTTCTCCAGTCATAAATGGATGGTCATAGGGATCTATATCAGAAGTCATCATCTTAGCGCTGTTAGCATCTGTCCGAGCAATTAAAATTGTAGGTACTCCCATGACATCAGCAGCAAGCCTGGCAGCTTTAAGAGTAACTATAAATTGCTGTGTTGGAATTAAGACTTTTCCTCCAAGATGGCCACATTTTTTCTCTGAAGAGAGCTGATCTTCAAGGTGAACTCCGGCTGCACCGGACTCAATCATTCCTTTCATTAGCTCATAAGCGTTCAAAGGACCCCCAAATCCAGCTTCTGCATCTGCCACGATAGGAATCATCCAGTCTCGAGTAATCTTTCCTTCCACACTCTCAACTTGGTCAGCTCTTTGAAGAGCTTGATTTATTCTCTTTACAACATGAGGAACACTATTGGCCGGATATAGACTTTGATCTGGATACATGTGTCCCGAAAGATTAGCATCGGCAGCAACTTGCCAACCAGACAAGTAAACAGCTTTTAAGCCGGCTCTTGCTTGCTGAACAGCTTGATTGCCAGTTAATGCACCCAGTGCAGCCACTGGATCGTCACTATGTAATAAATTCCACAATTTTTCTGCACCATGTCGTGCTAGAGAATACTCTATTTTTAAACTACCCCTTAGTCGATCCACATCGCTTTGGGTCCACTCCCTTTTCGTTCCTTTCCATCTTTCACTTTTATCATTAATCATTTTAAATCCTATGCAATGTTTTTATATGCTGCTAGAGTTAAGAAATTCTCTAACTCTTCACCTACTGATAACTTTTCAAATAGAGATACTGCTTCAGCAAATCTCCCATTGATAAACTCAACATTTCCCACTTGAACTCTAATATTATTTACCTCATCACTTAATATTTTTTTAAATTCCTTCTCTGTAAATTTACCATGTCTTATCCACTGCCACACTTGAGTTCTAGAAATTTCGGCTGTGGCAGCATCTTCCATTAGATTATAAAGCGGAACACATCCATTTCCCCGAAGCCACGATTCAACATATCTGATCCCGATATTAATGTTATTTCGAAGACCTTCTTCTGTGATTTCTCCTTGAGGAGTCTTTAGCAAGTCCGAGCTCTGAATTTTTACTTTGGGTGTTAAAAATTCAATCTGATTAGAATGAGGCATCATTTCATCAAACACTTCTTTGGCGACCTGAATCAATCCTGGATGAGCTACCCATGTTCCATCATGGCCTGCAAGCACTTCTCTGATCTTGTCTTCTCTCACAGCTTGTAAAGCTTTTTCATTTTCTTCTGGATTGTCTCTAATTGGTATTTGTGCTGCCATCCCTCCCATGGCATGGATTCCTCTTTTGTGACACGTGTGTATGAGAAGATCTCTATAGGACTTCATACAATGAGACATCATCGTAACCTGTGATCTGTTAGGCAAAATTTTATCAGGATGATTTCTAATAGTTTTAATAAAACTAAAAATATAGTCCCACCTGCCGCAGTTCAATCCGGCGGAATGGTCTTTTAACTCATACAGAATTTCATCCATTTGAAAAGCTGCAGGCAAAGTTTCGATTAAGACTGTTGCTCTAATCGTACCTCTTGGAATAGATAGATAGTCCTGTGCCCAGTTAAAAACATTATTCCACCATCTAGCTTCTAAGTAGTGTTCAATCTTTGGTAAATAAAAATACGGAGCTGTTCCCTGCTGCACTAATTCATTTGCATTATGATACATGAATATTCCAAAATCAAAAAGCGAAGCAGAAATCGAACTATCATTAATTTCAAAATTTTTCTCTTTTAAGTGTAAGCCTCGAGGGCGAACGAACAACACAGACGTTTGATCGTCTAGTGTATAGGTTCCTTTAGTAGGATGATCATATGCTATTGTTCTGTTAACAGCATCTTTAAGATTTTTTTGACCTTCTATGATGTTTTTCCAAGTAGGAGAAAGAGAATCTTCAAAATCTGCCATAAAAACATTTGCTCCCGAATTAAGAGCATTTATCACCATTTTTCTATCAGTTGGACCAGTTATTTCTACTCTTCTATTTAAGAGCTCGTGAGGGATTTCAGAGACTTTCCAAACACTATCATCTCTAATGCTGGCAGTCTCTTCAAGAAAATCTGGAAGCTTACCAAGATCATATTCTTTCTGCCTTTCTTGTCTGGCTTCTAGCAGAGATTTAAGATCGTCTTGAAAACACGAAAAAAGAGCTTCTAAAAAATACGAAGCGTCTGGCGACAATATTTCACTATAGCAAGATAGCATTATTATCTTCCTCGTGTCTTTTTTTCTTGATATCGATTTCTATATGGCTTTAAAGCAATCTCTACTTCTTCGGTCGTTAAATCATATCGATCTTTCATCTCTAAGAAAGAAATTTCCATATCATCGGTATGTTTTTCTATTTCTATTTCTGTTTTTTGATTATCAGCTATTTTATATCTTAAAAGAAAATCTTTAAATTTCATTACAAACTCACAAAATATCTTAACTAACGTAACATTTTAATCATCGTGCAAGGTGTGCCGTGATAAAACATTATATCTATAAATCTATATGTTAAAAATTATTATAGTGTAGAAATTATTTCAAGATCTTCAGGATAACAGAGCTCGTCTGTTCCTCCACACAAAATCCTGTATACCGGGGTAGTTGTCTCTTTGGGGTTTTCTTCATCAAAAGCAATAATATTTTTTTCAATAATAACCCCGAGATCACCCACACTCAAAGTAGCGTCATAGTGAAATTTTACTTTAATTAAATCTCCTATTTTCATGGTGATACTTTCTGAATCTCTTCTTCGTCTTTGCTAACTAAAGATCCGTTCAATAGAATTCTATAAGTATTCTGAATAACCGATCTACCGGGATTCCATATATCATATAGCGACGTGGAACTTTTTGAAACTATTACGCCTACCGGCTTTTCTGGTTTCTCATCATTTTTATCTTCATCCCATTGTCTTATCTTTACCAGCTCCCCATCTTGAAATTTAAATTGCGACATCACTTCCTCTATTAGTGGCTGGGGCGGGAGGACTCGAACCTCCAACTTCCGGATTAACAGTCCGACGTTCTGCCAATTGAACTACACCCCATCTCCTAATCATTAAAATATTTACGCTTTAATCGGGGATCAGCATCTCTGCCGGTTTTAAATTCAGGTCTTTCCTTCTCTCCGGTTGCATAAGATAATTCTTTTTGCAAACCTTCAATATTCCAATTCTTTTTTTTAAATTTTTCAATTTTTCTCATTAAGCGATTAACGTGCTGATTTTGACGATGACTTTTTGATCCCAAAATTTATTCTCCTTAGATGATCTTATCGTATAATAATATACTAGCTGTCTCAGATGTATTTAATCACTATTCTGATTTAGATATCAAAATAACAGCTTTATTTATTTTTCTTGTGACAGCTAATTGTCACATCGTACTCTGCAGTTTTAAGAATAATCCCTGCCCCTTGGCAAAGCCCACAGGGCGTGTGAATAATTTTTCCCGCACCTCGGCAGTGTGAGCACGCAATCGAAGATTGAAATGTCAGAGGACCTTGTTTATGAAACTGAATAATTTTTCCCGATCCACCACACGCCGGGCATTTCTGGATATCACTGCCGCCGCAGCCTTCACAAGATGAACACGTTTCCTGATATTGCACTTGAAAAGACTTGTTGATTTTTCTTTCTGATTGCAGCTCACTCAGCGGGATATCAAATCTGATAACTCTCTCTTGTTGAGGTTGACGAGTTTGCCTCCTGTGTCCGCCACTCCCGAAGATATCTCCTAGCCCAAATATACTCTCAAATAAATCATTGAAACCAAAATCGTCTCCGAAAGCTGATCCATTTCTCATGCCATCATATCTCTCCTTATTAGATTTATTGGATAAAGTATCATACGCCTCACTTATTTCCTTAAACTTTACTTCTGCTTCGGAGTTTCCTGGATTTTTATCTGGATGATATTTTTGAGCAAGTTTACGGTAAGCCTTTTTAATTTGACTCATTGAGGCAGTTTCATCCACACCTAAAATTGAATAATAATCTTTCATATCAACCTAAAATCTTAGTCCTAAAACTGTCCTATACATTCCCACCCCAAGGCAAGCAGAAACATGGTCGTCTCCCACCTTTGCAGCAAGCTTTCCTCCCTTCATTGGATTAATAATTCTCCATAGTTCCCCTTGATGTAAAACTATATCGCCGCACATCAGTGAACCGAGTCTAACCTCGTGAGTTTTAAAAAGTAGTTTTAATAAAATTTTTTGAATCATATTGTATCGTATCCTGCAGAATGGCACCCTCGACAGGATTCGAACCTGTGACCCACGGCTTAGAAGGCCGTTGCTCTATCCAGCTGAGCTACGAGGGCTTAGTAATAATTTACTTGGAAGATTTTAAGTTTACACTATTTACTCCAAGAATAAATTTTTCATAAAATCTAACTATTTCACACAGCTGAACTGACGTAGCCCTGCCTCGAGCAATATCATCTCTCGCTGCATCTAAATAGTCTCCATCATTATATCTCTCTGTAAATTGATCAAATGTCAGATCATCTTCCCAAAATACAAGACTTATCTCACTCGAACTGTACCACTCATCCCCACTATTGAAAATTGCAATAGACTTCATGATTAACTCCTTATTCTAATCATAAATATCTCATTTTCAACTATTAAAATCGAGTTCTTGTAGCTCCCCATGTCTCAAAAAATTTAATAATCTCTGGAAGCATCACTTTAAATGATGATGAATATTTTTCATCTATAACCGCGTATCCTCTTTCCTGCTTAAACCTCTTCACCCTTATTGATTTTAAAGACTTGTTTCCATTCTGCCCTTTTCCCCAAACGGGATCGTAGTGAATAAATGAAGGTTCAAGATGTTTGTTATCCATCTTGAACCTGCTTGAAATTACAGATCTAATTCTCCTATCAATTTCAGCATTTAAAGCATTGTTAATTAGTATCTGAATTACTTGTACCCTAGCAGCATTACCACTCGTCAGATTGGCCAGTCCAGTCTCGATAGGCTTCTTTTCCTCCGCGAATTTCCCAGTCAGAATCGATAGTCAATCGAGAACTAATTCCGCCTCTTGGATTGCACGTCATTACAATTCTTAATCGATTAGGCTTGTATGTTCTCATCACATCATCATAGATTACATTAATTAATCTCTCATAGGAAATAATTTTATTTCTAAATTGATGAAGATATTTTTTAAAAGACTTAAGCTCTATCACCTTTTCTTCCGGATAAAAAGTAAGATATAAATCAGCAAAGTCAGGCTGATCCTTTACCCCTAGAAATGTCACCTCAGGACTTTTAATCTTAATCTCATACCCTTGCACAGTTGGATTAACAATAGTTGTGAGCATAGATGTCTGACTCCATTCACTGTTTTTCACTTTTTACCTCCTTTTTTAATTCTGGAACTAACACATCCGTAAAGTGAAGAACCATATCTTGAGCATACTGATCGTCATGCGATGAAATTACCTCCATTAGAGAGATCAGATAATTCTTGATGTCTTTATTCTCACAAAGAATATTATTTTTAATCATATCGAATAAGTATTTCGCCGCCTTTTTATAATCCTGCATCATTAAAAGCTGGACTCCCACATTTTTAGCTAAGATATCATTCATTTATTACTCTCGTGAAAAGTCTAGTTAAAGAGTGGCCAGAGAGGGACTCGAACCCTCACACCCAATGGGTAACAGATTTTGAGTCTGTCGTGTCTACCGATTCCACCACCCGGCCCTATATCATCTACACACCGGACCCTTTACAAATAGCACCTCATCACTCGAAATAGGCTTCCAGTTCCTCTCTCTCTTAAATCTTTGCTCAGCATCTTCTCGACTTTTTCCTAAGAAAGAGGGAACTATTTCTGTATATTTCTGTGTTTTCTTATTATAAACCATAATGGTATAGCTTATCTCCATTTGTATATTTCTCCTACTCAAATAGATTCTAAAGATGGTGGGACCTCAGGGACTCGAACCCTGCCCGCTGGATTAAAAGTCCAGTGCTCTACCCGATGAGCTAAGGTCCCCCACTAAAAATTGGTCGGCTCCCTGGGACTTGAACCCAGAACCTACGGTTTATGAGACCGTTGCTCTGACCGATTGAGCTAGAAGCCGAAATCATAGTAAAATTATATCACAGAAGTAAGCGATTTACACGAATGCAGAGCTATGGGAGAAAAATTGCCACAATAGCAAATAACACTATTCCAAACAGAGACATGAAACAGAGACTGATCAGAATTTTTTCTGGCAAGCTTATTCCTGCTGGCTTAAAGGATACCTCATTTTCATTAGCATTATCTGTCTTTTTAGATCTAGACGTTTTTCTCAGGAAAGATAAAAAATCAATCACGTTATCTTTATCATTTCTCATTGTCTGTATTTTCAAGTCTTTTAAATTTTAAGGTCACTGTCTTTCCATCGATGTCCTCATAAGACATCGTCTCATCAAAATCTTCGGAAGAATCAGAAATGAGCTCGTAATCTTCCTCTGCTACGATCTTAGATGAACGAATTATCTTGCCAATCTTTAAGTCTCGTACGGCAATTAGCTCGATTTTTTCAAAAAATCCGTCTTCTTTTCGCCTAAAAGATACAGACTTTTCTTCCTGTAGATCGGGACCAACTTTACCAATTTGTTTTGATGCCATGAAGTCTTAACTATTATCTATATATCTATGAAAAAGTTTAATATTAATCCTATTCTTCCTCAAGATCTTCAACAACCTCCACTAGTGTCACTGTATTCTTGATCTTAATAATATTTTCCTTTATAGCTCTCATGTTTCCTAATTCATTTGATATTCTATGAACATCACAGGCATATCTATAGCAATCATGATTTACACTATAGTATCCCATTAATCCCAAATTTTCAATTTTATCCAGGCTTTCCTGAGAAGATTTAATAAGCTGTTCGCATCTGGTCTTGAGCCTCATTAGAGCTAGATTTTGTAATTTTTCTATCTGTTGAATTATCTCGTCGATGGAGCTCACATCACTTCCCTATAAACCATCTTTGAGCCACGAGAGAAAGTATCCTAGTGCTCCCATCAATGCAATAGATACACAGAAACCTATCCCTAGCCAGAAACTGCTAGAAAAAGATAAAAATCCTCCAAAAATAGTTCCCGAGACGAGAATCCAATCCTTGGCTGACCGAATATAAATTTTTTGATAACTATCTACTAGCACTGTGAATTAGCGTCTCTCTTGCTACTTGTGTCACTACAATCCGGCTGCCCATGTAAACCAAGGGGAGCTTCTGCCTCATTCTCTTGGATTTTCTCTTATCAGTCCTCACCTCAAAGAGGGGACCCCCGTCATCCGAAGTCTGCTCTATCTTAAAAACTCCCGTAGTTATTTTATCAACCTCTTTTTTAAGCATTTTAAGTGCAATTTTAGATGAATTTTTACTTTTCATGTTTAATTCTACTCTTCTCCCACAAGACTGTACATGCTTAAAAGCCTGCAATGAAATAGTTTATTATATGACGAACTTTTTTAAACGCTTGTTATTTTTAATTATTCTATCCCCCGTTTTATCTGGATCAACTCCTGTTCTAATTGAGGATCCATATGTCGATGTTCGACTTAGAGGCGGGGAGATAGAAAAGCTAGGAAGCTGGAAATTTCCTCCTGACATTCAAATTTGCGAAGGATCTCCTGCTGCACGTGCAGAAGTGGCAGCAGCAGTTGAATGGTGGAAAACCAGAGGATACACCTTTGGTAATATTGTTGAAGCTGGCCACGGTAACGGATGTATTGTTGGCTCCGCGTACGGATCTATTGTGATCTCTTTAATTAGTCAAGAGAATTTTAATCCTTCGAATCACGCCACCACATTTATAAGATTTGATCGCGAAACAGGCGAGATTGTGCGGGTGAGGATTGAGCTTAAAGAAAATCTCAGGGAAAGAATTCTAGAACACGAAATCGGTCATGCACTGGGGTGGCTGCACATAAACCGTCGTGGACATCTAATGCACCCTATTCTTGAAAATGGGGGCTGGAACGACGAAGGCCTGGTTCAGAACCTGTGAATAGGAATCACAGCGTTTAGATCTGGCCTGACGCTTTTATATTCCTTGCCGATTGATTCAACGTAGGCCTTTTCAATTTTATTGGCAAATGATTCGACGTCATATGGAAGATTATGATCACATACATTAAACCAGTAATGTGACACTTCATGAGCAATAGTCTCTTCTCTCTCATCCCCACAATCTCGACACACAAACAGGTAAAAATCCCAATCACTTATGGGGGCTGTCATCCCTGAAATAGTAGCTGGAGGAGGTGGGATTACCTCGGGCGTATAAAATGTCATAACCTCAGGATCATTGATCTTTTGTTCAGAGATATCAAAAATCCTAAGCTGGGAATCCGCAAGACAAGAAAGCTCTGAATCAAAGATCTTCTGCCAAAAGATGGGTCCCTGGTCATCGACGTCGATTCGGTCGGAATCGTCGATTACGGCGATCATTTCAGAGAAAATCATCCTAGATGATCGTATAAAGTGAGTAGCAACAAACATGGTATCTTCTCTGCTGTTGTCACTACTGACCCAAAACTCAGTTGGCTCTATGGCAACAGTCTCTTCTCTATCCTTTGAACCAATACTGCCAGCCACGCCATGAGAAGTATTTAGCCTGTCAGCGGTTTCGAAAACTAATAGGGAATGGGATTTATCCTGGCATCCCATCAACAAACTTGCTATAGCTATAGAATATATCATTTTATCTCCTTTTATTATTATACCATTTTTTTTTGAAAGCTACATCAAAATGAAGTAGTGCTCTCTTTTAAAAGACGTTTGACCACTTTCCTAATTCCAGGATTTACCTTAAGTGCATGTGGCATTATATGTTCTCTTACAATAGAGCGAGAAAATTTATCTGACTTATTAGAAGGATCTAGCACATAGGGAATATTTTTTCTTTCCACCCACTCAAGCAATTCTGACTTTTCAGCAAGCAAAAAAGGCCTAATGACATTTCCATGCCGGTAGGGAATCAGTCGTGGCTGTCCGTGCATCGCAGTCATTATCCACCACTCTACAGCGTCATCTAAATTATGACCGGTAACAATAGGAGAGCTTATCCCTCTAAAAAATCGATATCTCTCATTTCTCCAATATTCCTCGGGAGATTCCTCTTTACTTTTTGATCTCTGAATTTCTTTCACTACGATGGGAATTTTTTTGAACCTGCAATAGTCAGTAATAAATTGTCTCGCCACATTTGCATGCTCTGTTCCATGATCAAAATGCACTACAGTAATAGACTTTCGACCATTTAAAAGAAAATCAAGAACAGCCATGGAGTCCGGGCCTCCTGAGCACGCTACATGAACCTTTGTAGGAATCTTTCCAAACAGATGAATCACTTTAAACCATCCCGATAGTTTCTATCCTTATTATATCTCAAAAGAAAAGGATTTACATGATCGGCATACCTTGCATGAGCACATATATATTAATGACATGTTTCGTTTAATTCAGTCACTTGTTATTCTTCTTTCTCTATTTAGTTGCTCAGATTATGCACTTCATCCAAAAGTAGACCGTGAGCCTGACATAGATGTAAATCCAACTACAGTTGATTTCGGATCATTAAATGCAGGATACGAACTATCTCTTGAAACAATTACGATCTCAAACGCAGGGAATGAAGTTCTCAATATTAATGCAATCAAATTTAATCTATCAACGTCAGTTTATTCCATAACAAATATAATTTCAAATGAAATAGAGCCGGGAAAATCTACAGATCTTATAGTTTCCTATGACCCAATTACCTACGAATCAAATATAAATTCGATTTCAATTTTATCAGACGATCCAGACGAGGAAATTGTTACAGTCAATCTATCTGGAAAAGGTGACGCTCCTGTGATTGAAGTAGATCCTGCCGCGCATGACTTAGGAACAGTTTATCTTGGATGTGATGACTCATTTGATATTACTATCTCAAATATTGGCAATGCTAATTTGGAAATAAATGACATCAGATATTATGTTACAGTCCCTGTTGACTTTTCAATGATTCAATACGAAATTGAAAATGGACCGTTACCGTGGATTATTGCCCCCAGTGATTCTTTAAGCCTTACAATTTACTACACCCCGCTAGACTTATTATCAGACGATGCATATGTTGAAATAGTATCTAGCGATCCGCTTAACCCCGTTGTTATGTCAGATCACAGCGCACTAGGAGCTTATGAGTATTGGGTGATAGATAATTTTACACAAGATGGAGAAGCAATAGTAGACATTCTTTTTGTTGTTGATAACTCTGGGTCTATGTCTTCTAATCAGACTAATCTAAAAAATAATTTCGGAGATTTTATGTCCGTCTTTGTAGGTGCTGGAGTAGATTATCAAGTAGCTCTAATAACCACAGATGATGCCAGTTTTGTAGGAAACATAATCACTCCCGCTACTCCTGATCCAGTAGCAGAATTTAGCAACCAGGTCGATGCGATTGGATACCACGGAGCACCAATTGAAAAAGGATTGTGGTATTCATATGAATCCACAGCTACTGGTGGAGATGCAGCTCCGGGATCAGCAACGGGATTTTTTAGAGCATCGGCTCGCTTAGTGGTGGTATATGTTTCCGACGAACCTGATGCCTCTACCAATACTTCAGCCTACGGAGGAGGATCAGCTGGAATGACTCCTTCTGATTATTCTACGCACCTTCAATCATTGAAAAGCTCTCACGAGCTTGTTGTGGCACATGCGGTCGCTGGTGATTATCCTTCTGGATGCACGTCAAATGGCAGCGCCCAGTTCGGCGATGGATATTATGACGTCGTGGCTGATCTGGGCGGAACGTTTATGTCAATCTGCGCTGCAGATTGGAGTGTCACTATGGACACATTAGCTAGAGACTCAATGTCGATGCTCTCTTTTCCTTTATCAGATTATCCCATTGAAGACACTATCATAGTGAGTGTTGATGGTTTACTTTCAGCAGATTGGACATATGACACCGCAGCCAATTCTGTTTCATTTACTGTAGCGCCTGCAGATGAAAGTTCAATTGATATACAATATGCAGCTTGGGCGGACTGTGACACTGGAGAATAAAACATGTTAAAACACAAATCACTTATATTTTTGGCCGCACTTGCGTGGGCCAATTTCACAACAGCTAATCTCATAAGCTGCGCGACGCCTGGGGAGACTTCAACAGGCATAAATGATAAAACTTCGAACGACACAGTCATAGAAGAAGACACAGTCGATGATGATTCCGTCGTCGATGATGATTCTGTCATTAAAGATACTCATATCACGAACACGGATACTTCCGACAGTGATAGTGACTCTGCAGTCGAGGACACAGATCCATCTCCCATTACGTGGACTGAATGTAGCGGAAAACCCGGGGAAAAAGCTTGCGACTTTACATTCCAAGATCAAAATGGAAATGATTGGTCACTCTATGACAACTATGGCACTGTTATGGTTGTCGATTTTTCTACAATCTGGTGCGGAGTCTGCAACAGTATCGCCGGAGACGCTCAGATTCATCAAGATACCTACACAGCTTTAGGCTACGATTTCTTATGGGTAACGGTATTAGTAGATGGACCATCGTGGGGAACGCCGCCGACGCCATCAGAAATTCAGGATTGGGTTTCTAGGTATGGCATGACCACTTCCCCTGTCTTGGCTGGAGATAGAAGCATTATCGATCTTACTGCCGAAGATGGTTATCCAATTTCTGCGTGGCCAACAATTGTGGTGGTAGATGAGACTCTAACCGTCCATAACGGTCTACTTGGGTGGAATGAGGAAATAGTTTTCGGCTGGGTTGATGATGTATTTGGGATAGTTCGGTAAGAAATAAGGAGCACTAGAAATTAAGATGTTAAAAAATAATTTGATAAACTGGGGACTACTAATGATAATGGGACTCGGGGGATGCAAGCCTAGTCTGACATCTGGCGATACCAGCAATACTCCCGTAGCTGATCCTTATCCCTGGGCGTCGTGGGAATCCTGCTCACAAAATACTGGAGATCATCCCTGTAATTTTACCCTAAGCAATCAGCTGTTGATGGATATTTCTCTTTATGATTATTATGGTGGTGTTATTGTTCTCGATCTCTCTACGATGTGGTGTGGACCTTGCAACAGTGCAGCTGCAGAAGTCCAGCAAGTCCAAGATCAATATGCAGAAGAAATTACCTATATCACTGTATTAATTGAAAATTCTACGGGAGACCCTCCCACTGCAGCAGATATCACCTATTGGTGTGACACCTATGGGATTACCTCTCCAGTCCTCGCTGGCTCACGTGATTTAATTGATGTAAGCGGAACAAATGGATGGCCATTAACAGCATGGCCGACTTTCTTTTTTATTACTGATGAGATGGTACTACACACTAGATTACAAGGATTTAGCTCCACCTGGATTGACACACTGATTCAAGAAACTCTGAATCAGTAAAAAAAACTATTCCTACGCGGGAAAAACTCTCATTGTTTCCCATTCACCTAGATCGTTAGTATATTTAACCTTTTTAATTCCAGCTTCTATAATATGTTTCATGCAAAACTCACAAGGCTTCGCAATAGCATATTCATTATCTGACTTACGAAATCTCATAACTTCTAGAGTATCTCCGGGCTGGGCAAAACGTAGCGCGTCCATTTCAGCATGCATGTGATAAGCGCATGATCCATCAGGATACACTCTTCCAAATTGAGGATGAGTTTTGCTTGAGTTTACTCCAATTTTAACAATATGCTTTCCTCTTCGCAAAATTGCTGCAATATGATAAACTCTACCGTTATTTAAGGCTCTTTCACGAGCCAGGTAATACACTAGACATTTCTTCTCCGATATATGTAACATTATATCATAGAGAAATACAATTTACATCAAATCAATTTAGAATTTCTCTCATTCGAGATTTACTTAAATTCCACGCCGGAGATGCCCAAATCATGCTTTCAATTAGCTGAGGAGGAAAATGGTTAGATGATCCTATCTCTATGCCGGACACAATTCCAACGATTCTTCCTCGATGATCAAATATACATGACCCTGAAGATCCCATCCACGCATACGATTGAAGAATTAATCTATCATTCTCATATCCTGCGATAATACCAGATAAAACTAAGGGTTCATCATGAGAATTAGGATATCCTGCATATACGATATTTTCTCCTGCAATATTTCGACTTCTGGGAAATTTAATGGGATTAAATGCTACTGGAGACCGAGAATCCATTCGGGGAATCAATAGCACAGCCACATCTGATTCAAAATCGATATAAACGGGAGTTGCGAGGACCTCTTCAGAAAAACCTGCTACGATGACAACTCCCGCATCGCGAAGAACATGAGCAGCTGTGATAACAAAGTGCCTATCTTCAAAAATCATGTAAGATCCGCTTCCATATCGATAGAGAAGATCTGTATCAGGACCTGTAGGAATAAGAACGGACTTGACTTTAACCACAGATAAACGCAAAGATCTCCTAAGAGACCTGGGAATATCATTTGAGCTTTTAATGAGCTCGGGTCCCATCGTAGCAGTAGAAAGTTCTCTGGATTCCGATTGGGGTGAGTAAGAGCTAAAACTATAGCAGCAGATACAAAATAAAAACCCTATAACCGACAGCCTAAGTAGAAATTTATTTTTAAATTTAAGCATCCTATATTAATTATAGGAAATTGATAAGATAAAATTAATAACTTTTATAAAAATGAATATTGGATTTACCACTTTGTTCTTTTTTCTCTGCTCGTGTCTATTACATTCTAATGACACATCTACGGAAAGAGATGATGAACCCGTTAAGACTGAAATTTCTCCCAGTGGGAGAGATTTAAATATAGAAATTTATCCTCACAAGTTTTTGGATAGCGGGACTCCAGATTCTTCAGGAGAAAACCCTCTAGTCACGTGGTCCAATTGCTCCTATGATCTCCAAGATCATCCCTGCGAGTTTAATCTCATTGATCAAAATGGAAATGAATTTTCTCTTTACGATCATATGGGAAAGGTAATTGTTTTAGACTTTTCAACGATGTGGTGCCCTGTATGTAAAATGATAGCACCTAATTCTCAAATTATACAAGACACGTATGAGGATCAAAATTTTGTATACATAACCATCCTCATAGACGATCAAACTGGCTCCGAACCAGGTATATCAGATATCTACTCTTGGTCTTCTCAGTACGGAATGACTTCATCCCCCGTTTTAATTGGAAATAGATCTCTAATTGATCCGGACGGGGAGTCTGGGTGGCAGGTAAGTAGTTGGCCGACATTTTTTATTATTAATCGAGATATGATCACAGAATTTTATCTTCCCGGCTGGAATGAAAGTGTTATTGTTGAAGAAATAGAGTCTCTTCTATAGGAATTAAAGTGGACGACAATCTTATCTCTCACCCTCGATTAATACAAATGAAAGAAAAAGAGCTAGAACATCTTGAAGAACAAGTTAAGATAGCTCAAGAAAGATTATATTCTGACTATGAGATGCTTAGAATTGAAAAAAGCCACCTTACTAAGCAATCCCGGCAGCATGGAATTGCTTTAATGTTGTCATTATTAGTTGGGCTCATCTTGGGCATGTGCTTGACCTTTGTCATATTCATCTAGCTTTAAAAGCATATCACTTTTAAATCCCCAAACTGTGCCCCTTATTAATACTTTACACCTGCGATCACTGGAATTTATTACTATACCCAGGTCATTATTTAATAAAATTTCACTTTTATCTAAGCGCTCAATGTTTTCTTTTAAAGTTACTAAATCGCCTGGTTTCACAAATCACCCCTCTATATCTAATTATTTTAAAAATAGGCTTATATCGACATTTAATCCATATAAACCTTGTAACCTGCTTCAACCACCGATCCATAGTCAGGAATCACGTCTAAATATATTGAATTACTAGGCTCGCTGTACGTCCATGCATAAGTAATCTGCTGATCCACATAGACCACCACTGATTCTAAAATAGGGATTTCAGTAAGTTGAATTTCTCTAATCATCTGAGTGAGAAAAGAGCTTTCTGCTAACCAAACTTCCCAGCCTTCAGCACATATATCAATAGCATCCTTATTGTAAAGAGCAGATAATTCAATATATTTAAATCCTATCTCCCAGGAGCACTCACTATCTTCGAGGGAGGTGATGGAAACCACGTCATGGTTGACTTCGGAAAACTCATTCTGTAACCAGTCTTTAAATATAGCAGAAGAAATACTGCTTTGTTCATCTTCATCTGATATTAAAAATAAAAGAAAATCCGCTTCGTCTCTTTTAAACTCTATTCCCTCGTCGCTGGAAATAAAAACATAAGTAGATTCGAAACCTGCTTCTCCAGAGACAGAGGGTAGAAGACCCGGTGCTAGCATTAAATCAATTGATGATGACGAGGTGTCATAGTATCCTGTGTATCCCAATCGATCGGCGTCTGTTGTTATAAAAGCGATTCTATAGGTGGAGGTCAACCCCTCAATATCAGACCTAAATATCTCAAGACCCGATCCCACCTCATCTGCATCATCTAGCATTGAACCAGAAGTATCCACTACCACCAGTACATCGAGATCTTCTATCTCTTCGGCTTGAACAAAGGAGTCGACAACGACTCTAGTTTCTTGCTGGTCATTGATTGAATAGTCAGGGGAACACCCCCCGAAAAACAGGAAGGACATTCCCCATATTTTAAATAGTTTAGACATCCTCATTTAATAAATATGAGGAATTAATTTTTTATAATTTCAACTATTCAAATTTAACATCATTCTTTAAAAGATCGTCAATGCTGCGGACTATTGTCTCGAAATCGAAAGCAACTTCATCTTGCTTCATCATGGCACTTGATTCGGTTCTGCCATCTAGCTTATCGTAACGTGAGATAACAAATTCTCGCAGCTTTATTAAATCGTTTAATAGTTTTTCTTCCATGTTTTAAATCCTCTTCATAGATTATATCATTTTAATGATATCGTATACAATAGTATAATTTTTTTAATAAAGGGCGGAGCCACCGAAGGGATTTGAACCCTTAACCCCCGCTTTACAAGAGCGGAGCTCTGCCATTGAGCTACAGTGGCTCAGAAACTATTTCCAATATTTCCCAAATTTGATCTCCCGCAGGAACAGTGACTTCAATATCATCTCCGGGAGATTTTCCCATAAGCTCTTTTCCCACGGGAGACATGTAGCTTATTTTTCCCTTCTTGGCATCAAATTCTGATTTTCCTACAAGCTGATAGACTTTTTCTACGTCTGTTTCCAGATTTAAAATTCTAACTCTTGATCCAAATGAAACGATATTATCATTAGATAGATTTTTAATATCTATAGCTTTAGAATTTTTAATGATTTCTGAAAGCTTTATAATCTTATCTTCTATTTGGGCCTGGCGCTCTTTGGCGAAGGAATATTCAGCATTTTCTCTCAAATCTCCAAAAGACAGGGCATCTTCGATATCTTTAACGACCTGGGGTCTTACTACAGTTAGATAGTGATCTAGATCCTCAACTAGCTTGCTGTATCCTTCAATTGTGATTAATCTCTTTTCCATTATTTTTATTACTCCTGTATTGTTATTAGTTATGGGTAAATCATATCTATGGGATAAAAATATAATTTAAATTCTAGAATAGAATTTTATTACTAATCTTTATCATTTCTCCAGCATACGAACGTTGGAAATCTTAAGCTCCCGTCTGGGGTGATCTCCTGATATCTCACTTCCACGGTACGCCCAATATAGGCCTCTGGGTGATCCCAGATTGCTTTACGTTGTTCATCAGACAGCCCGCTGCCTATTCCTACCTGGACGCTGTTAAAATCAACCACGATGCTGCCACACATCCCTCCATACTTTCCCGTTCCTTCTTCAATTCTCACTACTTCGCAATCAGAATCAAAAAATGCCTTAAGCTTCATAACTTCATATCCTCGTCCAAATATATACGGAGAGTCAAGATCTTTGATCATAACACCCTCATACCCTTCTAAGACAAATTTATCATGTAGCTTTTTAATCTCTTGATAGCTAGATGCTGTAGATAATCGTTGAACTACTCGTAGATGCTTTGATATTTTAGGAACCCTTTTGACAAGAATGCTATAGCGCTGTTCACAGCTTAACTTTGCTTGCCTCTCTTTCCACTCTCGGATGGGAAGATAGTCAAACAAAGCAAGATACGTCCCGTCAGTATTTACATCCTCTTTGCGATATGCTTGGCGCATCAGCTCTATAAAATCTTTTCCCATGATCTCTCCATCATAGCAGCCGTCGCCTAATTTAGATATCTCTTCTCCGATCGTGTTATCAAAGTTTGTAATAAGCTTTCCAGAACGAGCATACATTAAAGCATTACCATTTTCAACAACCGTAAAACATCGGATTCCATCAAGCTTAGGTTCAACTGCAACTCTCTTTTCAACAACTCTTTTCTCCTCAAATTTCTGTGCCAGCGAGACGTCAAAAGTCGGAATTAATCCCGGAAAAACCTTATTGATAGTTTTTGTTGAAGCTCCAATGTTAAGATGCTTTTTAAGAATCTTTCTCATCCATTTTTCTTCCTCCTCAACAGCAACACAAAACGAGCCTTGTATCATTTCAATTGCATAGTTTCCTGTATACTCTCTTTTCTGGCACAGATCAGCCATTTCAAAAAAGGAGTTCCATCGGAGATTCTCATCTTGAGCAGGATATCTCTTTTTAATAGAGGGTACCTTTACAATATTAAAAGTCAAATAAGGATCTCCGGCATATCTTAAGATTCTCCGCAGAATTTCATTCTCTTTATGCTCCAAGAGAATCTTAGATTTTAACTTTGGACCTCGAGCTAAGCGAATCTCCTCTAGGATCTCATGTACTAACAAAGCTTTCATCTTTTTTAAAACTTTCCATTCGATTCATAATCTTCTTTCGATCATCCTTGCTAAGCTTTTCCACAATAACATCTCCCTGTAGATGATCGATTTCGTGTTGAACAACTGCTGCGAGCAAACCTGTAGCGTTTAATTCGTGCTTTTCTCCCTCGACATCCTCATATTCAATTACAGCAATCTCCGCTCTTAAAGTGGGAACACATACAGTGGGAACCGAGAGGCAGCCTTCTTCAAAAACTCTCTCTCCAAATCCATCTCGAAGAGATGGATTGATAAGAACTAAAACATCATCAAATCGTTTATCAATCTTGGGAAGATCAATGACAGATATTTTTTTTGAAATACCAAATTGAGGAGCAGAGATTCCCAGAGCTCCCAGGCTTTGCATTGTTTCTATCATATCATCAATTAAAACTTTATCATCTTTTTCTAATGAAGAAACTTTTGCTGATGATCTACATAGACCCGCGTCAGGCCATAAAAGTATTTTTCTAATAGTCATTTATCTTTCTAGTTATAGTCGTCAATATCGGGAGTAGGAATAAATTGATACCGAGTCTCATCGTCCTCTTGAACTGCTCCGATTTCTAAAGATGCCTCAAGGACTAGAGCTTCTTTAGTATCCTGGATCATATTATAAAAGTCCAAAAACTCTTCAACATCTAGTGCAACTGTAACCCGATCCACAGCAAAAACTACAGTTTGCTCAGATTCATCATACCAAGAAGTGTTAGTTAATTGCTTAGGCTCTTTGGGATTCACTAGCCTTATCCTGGATTCGCTGAAGATTAGGATTGAACCACACGACAATATCTCCCTCACAGAGAACCTTCCAGTAATCCTCATGGAGATCGCATTTTTCAATAAGAACCCCTATATTTCTTGAATCTAGCCTGTTGTTCACTACAACATCTCCAGATCCCAATCTTAATCTACTCATATTAGATATCACTTCTTTTTCCCTGATTTTTTTCTTGCTCTACTTGGCGTCGATCTCGTGGTGCTTTTTCTCTTTGGAGAGTTTTTAGAAGATTTTTTCTGAGTGGGTCTTTTCAACCCTGGCTTACCACTCTTCCCTTCTTCTGAAGGGTCTCGGAGAGTTTCTGTAAAGCCCATATTCGAAATATCTGAGTGTCCGGGTGGCGGAGGAACCACATCTATCTTCTTTAAAGATCTAACGAGCTTCTCATAGCTTGTAACATTATTTTCTGTCACCCACTTTTTAACGTCAATCCTTCTTCTTCCTGTAAAAAAATCCCAGCTAATTGTCATCTTTGTATTCTCCAAATAAATCTAAATTTTGAAGATCGTCTTTTAATATCTCCAATAATATATTTATTTCTCCATTTCGATCGTTTCCCTCTAGTTTACTCTTCAAAAGTTTTTCAAAATCTGAGTAAGAAGAAACAAGCTGATCTTCCTTTTTAAGTTTTTCAACTAAAGACACTGTGGTTAAAAACAGAGCTTTAACCCTTTCCTCGTCCCACTCACAAGCTTCCAGAATCTCTGTATAACGACGTGTGAAAGAAAGTTTTTTAAAAAAATCGTTCATCAGCTGTCCAGATCAATGAGTGGTTTTTGAATAACTGCAATATAGACTCTTCTCCACCACTCCCTATCAGGATCTTCACTCCAGCCTTTTTAATCACCAGTCTTATCATTCAGGCTCATTATTTCAAATATTCCAGATTGAAATCTAGGATCAGCTGAAATCATATCAAGATTTTCCCGAGTCGGGGAGATACTATAAATTTTACAAACTTCAGCTGCAAACTTTCTCATAGCAGACAAAAATATATTTCTAGCAGTAGAGTGATTCATTTTAAATCCATTCTCAGTCATTTTTTCAGAAATCTCTCTATACCCCATTCCTCCAATGTCACTTCCAACGGTCGCGTATCCCCCTGCAATTTTATATCCTTTAGGCATTGCCATTCTACTTTCTCTCCTGTAGTTTAATTTTGTTAGTTTCTGATTCAGAAATTTCTAAATCATCTAATGTAAGAAGGTCCTGGACGATTCCAAACCGAAGTCTTAAAATTTTCTCTTCTCTTTCTGAAAGCTGCCCAAGACACTCACAAATTGCATCCATAATTTTTTGTCGATCCATAATCTTATTGGGATCAATTGAATTGGGATCAGCAAGAACTTCGGCAAACCTGCGATTATCACTATCATTATTGATCGATGCGTCAATCGATAGCATATTTCTTAAGGTCATGGACTCAAGGCTCACTTTTATCAATGATTCAGAGACATTGAGCAAATCGGCCAGTTCAGAAGATGTAGGATTTTGTCCAAATTCCTGAGAATATTCTCGGGTAACTCGAGAAATTTTATAAATTAAACCCGAGGTGTGTGAAGGGATTCGCACAGTGCTCCCGTGTGTACACAAGTGCCTAGTAACGGACTGTCTAATCCACCAGCTGGCATAGGTGCTAAATTTAAATCCTCTTCTCCAGTCATATCTATCTACCGCCTTCATTAATCCAATGTTAGATTCCTGAATTAGATCGGGTAGATTTCCACCACCACGAGAGTATTTCTTAGCAATGCTGATTGCCAGCCTAAGATTAGATTCTATCATTATGTCCCGGGCACTTTTGTCCCCTTTTTCTATCCGTTGAGAAAGTAGAACCTCTTCCTCCCTAGTGAGAAGACGAGTTCTAGAAACATCTTTAAAGTAAGAATCAATTGTTGTTGACATAAAATTTTCCTAACATGAAAATATAGACACTATTGTCTAATGGGAAAGGGGATCGTTGACCTTTTTCAATCTTTTTTCGATCCGTCTGTGAATATAGCAAAACTCAATTTCAGCTTGTTTTGTATTTGAATTTTTCTTTTTAAGTTTTTCAATTTTTTTTAATAGATACCGAGAATACTCTATTAAACCTTCGGTGGGCATTCTGACGACATCATCATTAGAAAACAAAGTATTTCTCTAGATTGTATCTATTATACCACATCTAAAAGGTATTTACATGAAATTTTATATAAGATGTCTAAAAAATATGTTTATTATCACACCAGTAAGCCCTATTGTCACTACCCATAAAAATTTTTGATATGTTGAAACCTGTGCCTTAAGTAGAGCAAGATCCTCATTTAATCGATCTGGAATTCTCCCACAGTGAGCTTCTAAAAGCTGCAATCGAGTTTCCTGATCAGAAGAAGCCGACTGCATATCCTCCATGTTGCTTTCAATTTTCTGAAATGCAATTTGAATTTGATCTAACTTGGCCTCAACGTTTACTGAAGATATCTTTAGCTCTGTTAGCGCATCTTGCAGCTTTCCTACCCAGTCTTCTGTTGTTCCGTTTGGCATTATTCAACCCTCCCGATATTACCAAATCTGCTCTTTACGAGATCTTTAACTTTCTGTCTACCGGAAGTGGATGAAACTCTAACTGTGACATAATAAATATTGCCTGCCTTTTTAATTTCACCAATTGATTTGCAAGCCTTGTTAAGCTGGAGCCAATTGAGGATGTGTCTAAGATTACCGGGAAATGCACAAATAATTCGTGCAGTTTTTTTATGAGGTCTTTTAATTTTTTTTGACTCTATAAGGCACTCTCTAATGAAAGCGTTTAGCTCATGTGACATTTAAATTACTAAGGGCTTCCCTTGATACATCACCCTTTTTCCCCCGACAGCTATGATTTTTACAATATTAACTCCCGGCAATGACTTCACCAATCGTGCCATTGCACGAAGATTCTTAAGGGTATTTCCGGGAGCAGGTAAAAATTTAATATAAATATCAAGGCTCGCTTTGCCGCCAGCAGCTGAAGACCTTATCACTTTCTCTGTTTGTCCTACAACAGAGACTGTGGGTAGAACCCTTATTCGTGTCAGCAAGTCGGGAACATGTACACGATCATCAAGATTCAGCTGACATGTAACATTTACTAGCTCTCTGTCTAGTCTAAACTCAGACTCAGGTTCCGATTGTTCAAGAATAGATTGAATAGAGCTTCTAAAGTTTTTTTCAGGAGTAGGGATCATCTATATTTAAATATTCTTTTCGTCCACGACTTTTGTTAAAAAGTCCACTGTCTAAAGATTCGGACTCTCTTTCTTCGATCATGGCACATCCTATGGTCAGTAACATTGACGCAGAAGATGCAGCATTTTCTAGGGCGCTCCGTACCACTTTGAGAGGATCTATTATTCCCATCTTAAACATGTCTCCGTAGCAATCCTCCTGAGCATTGTATCCGTATTCCTCTCCTCCGTTTCGAATTTTTTCAAGCACAACATCAGGGGTGCCCCCTGAATTTCTTACGATCTGTCTCAACGGAGAAAGGCAGGCTTTTTTTATAATATCCACTCCGGCACCGAATCCGTCATCCTTGTGATCCTTGGGAGGTTTTAAGTCTTTAACACTTCTTACTAAAGCCACTCCACCTCCAGGAACAATTCCTTCCTCAATGGCTGCCTGTGTTGCATTAAGAGCATCTTCCACCCGGTCCTTTCTTTCTCCCATTTCAGCCTCCGTGGATCCTCCCACACGTAAAACTGCCACCCCTCCGGCCAGCTTAGCGAGTCTCATCTTTAAATAACCCGACTCATCTTCTTCAAGAAGATCATTCTCTAATTGTTCTTTAATTTCCTTAATTCTATTCGCTATGTTTTCTGACGATCCCGCGCCTCCCATGATCAAGGTTCCCATCTTTCCTATAATAGCTTTCTTGCATGTACCTAGATCTTCGATCCCGATATCACTAAGTGTCTCTCCTGAGGCGTCTGAGATTATTTTTTTACATCCTGTCAGGACTGCAACGTCTTTCATCATATTAATTCGATTCTCTCCAAAGCCTGGCGACCTAATTGCACAAACTCTAAGAGCGCCTCTCATTTTATTTACAACCAGCCCTTGCATTGCATCACCATCGACATCATCAGAAATAATAAGCAGGCTTCTTTGTGTATTTAAAACTTTTTCAAGAATGGGCATGACTTCCTTTAAATTATCAAGCTTTTTGCTGCACATCAAGATTAGAGGCTTTTCAAGGTCACATGTCATCCTTTCTTGATTTGTAACAAAATAAGGCGAAAGATACCCTCTTTCAAGCTGCATACCTTCGATTATGTCTAATGAAGTATTAAACCCTTTTGCTTCTTCTACTGTTATCACACCGTCTCGTCCCACTGCATTCAAAGCTTCTAAAAGTAACTCTCCTATCTCTTCTTCACCATTAGCAGAGATAGTTCCCACCTGTTTCACCTCTTCATCTTCTGTTACGGGAATGGCAAGTAATTTAAGATTTTTAATTGCTTTCTCCGTTGCAAAATTTATTCCTTTTCTAATGTCAGCTGCCGGATATCCGGCAGCTATCATCTTGACCCCTTCTAAAAATATTGCTTGAGATAGAACTGTGGCTGTGGTGGTGCCGTCCCCAGCCACATCAGAAGTACGGGAAGCAGCTTGCTTCACCATCTGTGCACCTAGATTTAAAAATTGATTTCTTAAATTGATGGCTCGGGCAACAGTTACCCCGTCTTTTGTTAAAACAGGATAGTCTCCAGGGTTCTCAATGATCACGTTCCTTCCCCGGGGACCCATTGTAACTTTTACCGCATTTGAGAGAATATTAACTCCTTCAAGAAGGAGCTCTCTAGCTACAGAATCAAATTCAATTAATTTATAAGTGCTATTCATTTTATCCCTTTAAGATTTTTCTTCCTGATTCACCCAGAATCTTATTCACCTCTATTATCCTTCGCTTTCGGGTACAAACATTTTCGGCCACGAAGAGATCCCCAGATTGAAATGCAATTTCATCCTTCTCTAATATGTGAGCTTCTCTAAGCTTTTTTAATTCATTCTCTGTTAAAGTTTTTTCCATTCTTTCTCCTGTTAAGAACTTTCTGTAAAGTTAAAATTTCCAGTAAAACCATCGCCGAGGTCGACCTTTATAGGCGAATGAGAATCAATATTTTCCACTGCAGGGGGTGGTTCGTCTTCAACGGGGACCTCTGAAGATAAAACATCAAAACTTTGATTCGCTGTAGCTTCTGCTTCTCCGATGATTGACTCAATCATTTCTTTAGCATTTTTAATCATTTTATTTTTAATTTCATCGGAAGATGTAAAAATTTGTGCGTCTAGTTTTTCTAAGTGAGCTTTCGATCTTTTATTGTCTGGGAATTCTACTAGATAGGAAATACTCTCTCCCTCTAGAGTCTTACGTACAATTTGTTCAATAATTTGAGCAGGCACTACCTTTCTTTCACTATTTAATAAAAGATATATTACCTGACCGACACTGTATCTCATCTCTTTAACATCATAAAGATAACACTCCTATTTTTACAAAAAAAAAGAAGTCAAGTTAATGACTTCTAAGATTCAAATAAAAATATTTCTCTATGTTCTATGTTTTTCCATGTCTTCGGTAAGAACTAAAATATCATTTCCTGTAGATTGCTGTGCATATACAGTAAAGCTTAATTCATTCAAAGCTTCTTTTAATTTTATCTCTTCTCTATGACCGCCGTATTTTTCGAAAACGGTCACTAACTTTTCAATAACAGTTTGGTGAAGTTTCATATCTCTGTTGAATATTTAGAAGATTACCTCTTAAAGCCAATTCCAGGAATTCCTCTAATTATCTGACCCTTTTTGCTTAGTGTTGGCTTATTATCACCATACAGCCAGGAGGAATCAGTGTATAGGTCTGAATCAGATTCTGATAGAGACTTAATAACTTGCTGGATTTCGCTTCGAATCATCTTTCTAAAATTATTTTCCTGAAGATTTTTCTTTCTTTTAGCTTTCATTCTTAAAATTTCTCTTTTAAGCATGTTCTCATCTATCTCGATCACACTATTCTCATCGACGAGTTCATCCTCATCATAATCTAACTCGGGATCGGCTAACTCACCCTCTCCATCTCGGTGAGTTTTTGACAGATCATCTTTGCTGGATGTGGTCCCAGAGAGCTCTTCGTCCTCATTCTCTCCCAGCTCGTAGTCCTTGTAATGACCTTCGACATCACCGGTGCGATGTCCGTCGCGGCGTTTATACTCATCCTCATCGCTGCCCCAGTCATCGTCATCTTCTTCACCGAGCCATTCAATATCTTTTAACTCTGCAAGATCATGACCGCCTTCATCTTGGTCACCCTGCTCATCTCTTTTACGCTGATTTCCAAGTTCCTGAAGCTGGCCCTCAGATAAAACTCTTTTTGATTGGTCGGTAGAAAGTCCAGCAAGCTTAGCTAGCCGATTAGCATCAAAATTCATTAGTATGATCTCCTATTCCTTATTAAATATATGGCAAAGAAGTAAAATGCTTTGATATTAATAGCTTTAAGATATCTTTTCAAGATCAATGCTAAACCTGGTCGTGGAAATTTTCCAGTAATCAATTTTTTTTAAAATATTTTTTATTTTCTTATCAAATCTCTGACTTTCTTGAGTCATCATTCTCTGTAACATTGCAGACTCTTTTTTCCTAGCTGATTCTTTGAGTCGATTACCAATTTCCCCAAGACGGACGTCAGACTCCTTTAAAGTTTGAGAATATCTTGCTGAAAGCTTGTCCAGCTCAATTTCGTTATTATTTATCACTTCCCCCATCAGTGCCTTGCATTTTAGCATTGCCTTTGATTTAATCATTTGTGACTTCCCTCTAGCACCCAGAGAGGGAACTCGGAAGTCATCGCAAGTCAAACCTTTAAAATGGAGAGCTGCAAAGGAATTAAAATCATCCGACGCTATGACATAAATGTAATCTAAGCTGCCTTTTGATTTCAAAGTCTCATAATCAGTCTGTAAACTAATCTGACCTGATCTGTTTCTAGTAGTAAGTTTACATTCAAGCTCAGCGTCTAAAGATTCAATTCTAATGTCCGCTTTCCCAGTTCTTCCATCACAAACTACACCTTCAAAAGATTTAGCAATCTCGTGAGCAATAAAGTTTTCCTGAGATTGAGACATAATATTGTTTCTTCGCCCCAGATTTTCTAAGAAACTTATTTCAAATTTTTTATGAAGATCGTTCATTTCTTTATGAAAAATTTGCATTCTGATGAGTGCATTTCTCATCATCTCTCGGTCGAGATAATCTATCACTTTTTTTCAACCGTATTTCTAATTGTTTCGCTAATTTGTTTTCCTAGCGCTGCTGCTTTTTCTATCGGCTCGAGCCCTAGGGCAAATCTAACATTATCATATTCAATCCAGTTTAAATTTTTTCTCAAGACCTCCATATCTGCATATTGATGCAGGTTCCATTCAAGAACTGGAACTTCTTCTCCTTCCGAGCCTGGTTCAAATTCCCCAGTTTCTCGACTTTCGAAAATAAACAGAACATTAGGCATAAGCTTCCCTTCCGGCACCATAACAAAAGGTATGGTGGAAGAGTCTCCCTCTGCAGTTTCCTCATACATTATTTCAGGAATCCACTTACTATTATCACTATCCGAACTCATTGTTCTCTCCTAAATTATTTTATAACAATTTTTAAAATTTTATATTAAAATTTAAATTCGTTTACTAAGTCGGCTATAAAATGTCATTATTTCTTCTTTCTTCGAGGGATCGAAGAATAAGATCAACCCCGGTGAGATCTTTATAGTACTCAATTAACTTCTTTTCAAATTCATTTAGCCACTGCTCTTTACTCTTGGGATCCCTGGTAGAAAAGTTTTTTCTCAGATGAGAGGGAATTCCTCTCATAATTTCCTTTTTGATTGTAACCCAGTCATCACACTTTTCAGCATATGACGAAACAAAGCTAACTTGCTCTAAAATTACCTTGGGAATATCACTCATTTTTATCAGAAGAAGAAATATGCTCGGAAATAGGTGACCCTTTTATCTCTATTCCTATCTCTATTCCCGCAGCATCCATTGCTGTTAAAATATTTTTAAGAGAATCATCTGAGGCCCCTCCTACATATCGCAACAAAGCCAGCCTGAGCTCTTCTATTTCGACATCTGTTTCCTCCACCGGCATGAGATTGATTATCCATAAATTTTCCCACTGGCCAAAGATCTTAATTGCTGCAGAGCCTTCCAGCCTAATATCTCCTCCTCTATATGTTCCAATAAAGCTTACCTCAACGTCATTACCCTTCACCTTATAAATGACCGATTGCCTTTCTATCATTTGATCAGGAGAGTTAAGGTCTTCGGGCATTTCAATTTCTCCCCCACTTAAAGAAGGAGTTGCTTCCCACACGATGCTTTTCTTATCTTTTGTTTTGAAACATCCGATTACACCAAATTTTAAACTGGGATTATTCAAAACATATTTCATCTGAGAAAGTTTTAAATTAGAGGAGGACGTCGCAGTATTTCCACTGGTGCCGCCCGGGTTTTTTAGCGAAGTCTTAACAGAAAAATGAACTCCGCTCGGACTTATAACATCATAAAAGGTTGCAACTTTAGGACCGCCCTCAATATCCGTCTGCTGAATAAAATTTAAGCTGGAGAGCATGTGTTCACCCACAGTCTCCCAGGCTGACTTGTACTTATCTGGAAAGTTTACAATTGCTGTAAGCTCTTCGTTTAAGATTTTGACCAGTGAGGCCTGTTTTTTAAATCCTTCATCCTTAAATTTTTCAAATAGATCTGCAAGACTTGTAATAGATCCCGGAGAAAGAGAATCATCATCTATAGCAAGGTCTCCAAACCTATAGGAGTGATATACAAGGTCCTCCGATAAAGCCTTTCTAATTAGTGATCTTAGGGAATCTTCAGTAATAGTAGCCATTTTTTCTTCTCCTTTTTCTTCCTTGTCATAAAGAATGTCAATTGCTTTCTGAGCTGTTTCTGGATGCTGTCGTAGATATCTGTCGATATACTCTTCAAACCTAGAGAGAACATCTTGCCTTCCCGACCTTTTAAGATATCCAACTAGCTCTTCAAATGTATCGACATCAGCCTTATCAAATCCCGAGGGATTTGTTTGTGAGATTATCTCGTCTGGTAACACTCCCATCAATTGTGGAATGTACTCACTGGGATTCCAGTTAATCTCATCTGTCTCCCACTGATTTTTCTTAAGATTAGCGTCTCTTCTGCGAGTTCTTTTTCTTAATCCTCCTTTAAGTGGATAGGTATATTTCACCTCGAGGTCAGATGTAGATTCATTTTCTCCGAGAATCTTTGCTGTTAGTCCAAAAAGAAGGTTACGATAGGAAGCTTTGACGCCACCTACGGTGCCGCCTTTCATGGCATATCGGGTGGCATCTGGATATTGTGTAGGAACAATGTCTATTGCAATGGGATCTTCAGTCTCAGGAATAATAAAGTTGACAGTTACGTGCTGGGGAAACTGTTTAACATTTTCTGGTCCAACAATTTTTTCTATTTTTGCACGTAACATAGAAGGAGTTTCATCTGTCGGAGTCATAACATCTATATCACCCACGATCTGATGATCAGGATCACCAGCACTGCCAAGTGCCTCTATTTCGAGTCCCAATGGAGCCAATATTTGAGAATAGAAAGAATCGGACCTATTCTTATCTAGGGTTCTATTTACCTCATCTCGAGTAAGCTTGCGGGTACCAAAGGCAATTCCACTTTCACTTAGAAGGGGATAAACGGAATCGTGAAAAATGACACTTCTTAGCTTTGTTTTCACCCACTCTCTCATTTCTGTCTCGCTGTCTGAATCCTTTATTTTTGCTCCGCCATAAGCAAAAAATCCTCTAAGTTTATTAATGGGAGTGAAAAGGCCGGTGAGCTTTTTTGTCTCGCCCTTCCAAGAAAATACGATTCCCTCTGTATTTTTATATAGATTCTCATCCTCTCCAATTCTATCCAGAGCAACTCTAATCTTATCCATTTCTTTGGGATCTGCAATAACATGTCCGGATTGAAAAGCACTTCTAATTTCACCAATAAATTTAACGGGGTCATGAGCCTCTCCCTCGAAGTGAATTCCACTAGCTTTTAATGTAAATTCAAGATTTCTAAAAGCAAGATCGCCCACTCTCTGAATAATTTTCTCAAGTGGAATAATTGATTCAGCCAGAAACGTTACTCTTCTATCCAAAATTTCCTTGAATTCATCCCAGTCTCCTCCTGCTGCAGCAAATTGACGCGCACTGGCTCCAGATGCTCGACCGGTCACAATTCTCCGAGCAGCAGGACCTTTCATAGACTCAGGAATGTTTTCAGGTAATCTCTCTCGAACCATTGCTTCAGCTAAGTCTCCCATGGTATTTTTCTCATTTAAGCCATAGTCGGACACCAGCTCAGAAAAAGAATTTTTAATTGCCTTCGCATATTTCTTTGTATTTTCAAGCGCTCGTGAAAGATTTAAAATCGGAGTGGGACCCATCTCAAAGCTTTCATTAGCTATATCACTTGCATACGAGATAAATTCTCTATAGAGATCCTCATTGACAACTGCGTCGGGTCCAACTGCAGCAGCCTGGATAAATTTAATCTCAGGTTTATCATAAAAAATTGTATTGGGATTCTCAGGAGTCAATAGTGCGGTCTCAATAAGCACCCTTCCATTCAAGAAAAGGTCATCCCACATCGTTTTTTTCTGGGGAGGGACAGCTGCTAAGCTTAACGCATCGTAAGCTTTAAGAAAAGCGCTTTTCACACTTTCAGGATAAGGATGAGAAGAAATCCCTTCTTTGTTTTTTCCTTTATTCTGAATAACATTTCTATAGGTGGCTCCCTTATTAAAGAATAGAAGTGTGGGTTCAGCTCGATCATCATATTTTACGCTGAAGGTGATATTTTGTCCGTCCATTTTTTCTGAAATGTCTTTTAGTTCTCCGTTATCGATGGCATCAATGAGCTCATAAAGATCAGATAGCGGGAGATTAAAATCCTCATAAAAATTCCAAATATGGCCTGGCAGCTCATCCACAGTAGAAGACGCCTGTTTCTTGTCCGAAGAGACCTGCTCGATCATGAAGGGTGAAATTAAAATCGCCATATCAGCCTCTAATCATTCCTTTAATTAGCGCGCGAAGATAGATCTCTTCCAGCTCTTCATCCTGAGTTTTTGGCTGATATTCAGGAATTGAATATTCAGCCTTTAGTGCCGTAATAATTCTTTCCTTTACCTGATCGTCAAACTTAGGATCTCCGGTGATATTGGGAAGATTATCTTTTACCTTTTCCTCTTGGCCTATTGCTAAATAGTTTCTTATATGATCTCCGTGAATTTCAGTCTTCTCGATGGGAGTGGAAGGATGATATCCGCTATTAAAGGATATTTTTGGATCTGATGGGGCATCCATAAGACTTGCGAGCTTTTTCCCCACTGGGTTATCACCCATCTCTCGTCTCTTGATTGATCCAATAACCTGGTTTTTGATGTCTTCATCCCCGCCATAAACATTTATTTCATCAACGTTCATCAGATTTACACCCTTATACGAGATCTCTTCTCCATTTATCAAAGTATTAGCAAACATATCTAAAACTCGATTTACTTCTGCCATCGGTGAAGTGCCTCGAATAGCAATTGCATCAAGCTTATCTGGAAAGTTTTCCTCTAGGACCTCTTCGTAAATTGCAAAAATTGCTTCCTGCATTTGTTCATTGTATCTCCGAGCGCCTCGATCCGAACCAAAAGGTCTAAATTTTGTAGCTGTCTTTTTTCCTGTGATCTTGCTATACCCTTGTTTCTGAATTCCAAAAAATAAAAAAACCCTATCATTGCTCTCTAGCGCAAGCTTTAGCTTCGAAAAATGTCCCGCATGGAAGGGTTTAAACCCTCCTCCGTAAAGTCCTAGCTTCATTTAGCTCTCCAATATAAATATTTATGATTTTCTCAACGAATAAGCCTCTGAATAGACTTTATCTATTATCTCAGAAAAATCATCGATGTGAAACTCTCCTGAAATTTGAATTCTATTTTCATTAATTTTGAATTCACAGGAATCCGGAGTAGGCGTTTCCAAAGAGAGATCCTGAATTTCAAACAGACTAATTGGTGAAAAATTCCACATGTCTGTGCTCACATTAATGTGCTTCCCTCTTACTTTAGGGGCGAGATGGATGTGGCCGTGAATCATAACATCGTATCCCTTAAGAAAACAATTAGGAACCGGATAATGCTTAACGAGAGACTTCCGACCGTCTGGCAGATAAAAGTCCATCTGCTTGTGAACCTCATCAAATCCGCACTCTTTCATCACACTAGTGCTTCTATCATGATTACCCTTGATTAAAATTTTCTTTCCATTAAGTTGTCTAACATGCTCCTCTCCCTCTCGTGTAGAGCATAAAAACACATCTCCCACAACAATAACAGTATCATTGTTTGAAACCTTATCATTCCACCGTTTAATCATCTCTCTGTTCATCTCATCTGCTGAATTGAACGGTCGATTACAAAAGTCAATGATGTTTCTGTGTCCGAAATGAAGATCGCTCGTAAAGAAAAATGCCATCAAATCCCCTAAATAATAGACTTTTTAAAATCATCTGAAAAAAATCTTCTATTTCTACCATAAAATCTTCTCCAGTCTGAATCTAAAATATAAGTTACAGCATAGTCGTCCATGTTTCTCACACTTCTTCCTGCAGCTTGAACAATTGTTTTTGCCGTCTTTAAAGGATACCACCACTCCCACTTATTCATTCTTTTCTTAACAAGCTTATCTCCCAAATAGGGATATGGCACCTTACAGATGATTTGAAATCGACTAGTATCACCCACAAGATCCACACCCTCAGTCATCGAAGGAGATAAAAGGACAGTCGGTTTCTCAGAGCTTATGTGCTCTTTTAAAACTTTATCCCGATTTTCACTATTATGAACCAACAATCTAGATGATCTAATATTTTGCTTAAGGTAGTTGGCAATTTTAAAGGTGTGACAGTGAATAATTCCTTTCTCATTTTTATGTTGTTTTAGTATTTCCTTAACAGCAACACAAAGCTTGGGAAGTGTCTTATCAATTTCTGAAGCTGACATTCTTCCCACTGACGCGGCAATAATTGGTCGATTCTTATGAGGAAAGGGTGAAAGAAGAGAGATAAACTCTGCCTCATTTCTAGAAATTCCCAGGGATTCACAGAATGCCTCCTTATCGAGGATTGTGGCAGACATCATAAGAATATTTTTTCCAAGTCTAAAAAGAATTTGCTCAGAATAAGGGGATACGTCAATTGGTTTAAATTGAATTCTCCTACTCTTTTTCCCGTGCTTGTCCACAATATCACACACCCAGTTCTCTTTGTCATAGATACTTAAAAATCTTTTAATTTTTTCATAGTGACCGTCTAAAAGCTCAAGCTGACGAGCCAAAGACACGAATTCAGCTATCTTTGACTTAAGTCCGTGATGCTTTTCTAGTAGCTCAGAGACATGTTTCTTATATGAGGAGAGCTTTGGATAATATACGTCTCGAAGCCATCGATGAGACTGATATTGGGTTTTAAGATCTGGAATGGAAATCTTGAGTAGCGACTTTGAAAATCTCTCGGTGACAGTTATTTCAATAAACTTGCTTAATTCCGTTTCTGCATTGTGTGCTTCATCAATTATTAGAAGATTTCTAGGGCCTATCTTTTTAGAATACGTTGCCTCTGTTAAAAGATAAGAGAAATTTGTCACACTATCCGGCGATCCGAGAAATTTTTCTTTTTCCTTTCGATACATACAGTTAATCATACATGCATTCCAGAATCTAGTTCCTTTTTCCTCAGCTCGTAGCTCCTTGAGACTGTCGGCACACGTATTTTTCTTTTTAAATTTACACTGATAATTGGAAGAACTTTTAATAGATTTCATTCCGAGCTGAGAGTAATCTCTTACATACTGATCCTGTAAGATTTTTTGTGTTGTCACATACCACGATCCCTGGGCATAAAGCTCTTCAGCATTCATTTTCTCATAAAGACACTTGGATATGGTATATCCTATTGCGCTTTTTCCCACGCCGGTTCCTGCCTCAATGATGACAAATCTCTTTTTCTTATTAAGAAAAGCATCGAGACAGAACTCAATTGCATCCTTTTGAGCTTCCCTTATCTCAGAATAAGGAAAAAATTGAGAATATTCCATCTAACATCTCCTTTTTAATTTTACCACAATTTTGATAAAATTACATAAAAATGCTAGAAACAATGCTAATTACTTCGCTATTTAGATCTCTCAGCATCGGAACTTTTTCTTCAGGCATTCCTCTGGCAAGCTTTTTTTGAATTGTAGCCTCTAGTCGAGTAGCATAATCATCAATAAAGTCCTTTAAGAGCTCCCTATAGTTTGTGGGATACAGCGTTTTTATTAAGCCTTTTATTCCGGCTGCCAGATCCGAAATTTTAATATTGTTAGGATCAACCCCGGGATGATCAATGAGTGACTTGTCAATTTTAACATCATCTTCTCCGAGATAGTGTGCAATGTGCATTAAAAAATTTCTTGGATCCCTTGACACTAAATTCGACTCTACACCCTTTCCAATTCGAGAAACCCTTTTTCCATCCTTCGTCTTTGATATCACACCAGAGGTTCCCGCCTCGAGAGTCAAAAGATTGCCCAGGGTCGTGTAAATAAGTCCGATGGTATATCCCTTTTTTCCTCTTTCGGGAGTATATCTCCCTCGCATCCAGTCAACATTATCGGGAAAAGTTATAACTGTATCCACCTGAACATGTCCCACTTCGGGTACTTTAAGAATCAACATCCAGGGAACAGATCTTGTGGTCTCCTCAACATCAACTAAAATTGGTCTTTTTTCTCTAAGAAATTTTACAAGTAAGCTCTCATACTTCTTTAGAAGATCCCTGTTGAATTTTTTTCTATCTGATTCAGATTGCACAGCAGATTTTTCTGCCTCTGTCGCACTAAGTGTAACGAGATAATCAGTGTCTCCATACGATATTTCAGGATTTTCTATGGCATCTTTCTGATAATAATAGGTTGATCCAGTTGGACCAACGAGCTCGACGGGAAGAAAACCTTTTGATTCAAGATAATCATTCCACTGTCTGAAAATATCCTCATAAATTTCAACAGTCTTTTTGACAGCTGCTGGATCTAATTTAACTCCGGCTGTCTTTGATGATTTTAATCCACCTTCGTGTAAAATAATCTGAACATATCTTCTCAGAATGTCATTTTTCCTGATCATCAGTTTCCTGAATCAATCCGGAACTCAATCCTAGCTTATATGCTTTTTTTCTGAGATGTCTTAAACTTTCTAAGCATCGAGTTATTCTATCTTGTTCTTTTCTATCAGATCTTTTTAGTTGTTTTCTAATATTCACTAGTTCGTTTATCGTCTGCTCATACTCGTCTACGTGAGATTGGGATCCGTATTCCACCTCCGTGCCTTCGAGTGTCATAAACTTTCTCACAGGCTTTTCAAGAGCTTCCTTGATTGATTGTCGGATAGCAAGTCTTAATAAATCATTTTGAGACATTATTCACCTCAATATAATTATTATCTAAAATTGACTTTCTTCTTCTTCGGCCATTTCTTTTTCTGCTTTTTCTACAGCTGTTATCCCGGCACGATAGATAAACTCTCTAATGTGTGAGTCTGTTATCTCATCTATGCTATTGAGATTAAGACCTTCCCTTATCTTTAAGAGAAACTCATCTTCATACTCAATTTCAAGTTCGCCGCCTGCAGGAAGCTTTATTATTCTTTTAATCATATCACTAAAATTATAACAAAAATTTTAAAAATGAAAACTAATAAGATCGCATTAATTCTCTAACTTTTTTTCTTAAAGACTCGGTGACCTGGGGCGACCCCACTTGAACTGGCGGCATGTCAGCTGGCTCCCTTTGAGATTTTTTAGGAGGTCTGGGGTCGGCTTTGCCAGAGCTGGGGGAAGGCGATGTGGGTTCTCCCTTCTTACTCATTTTAACAGAGGTGGGAGGATCACTTGGGTCTGGAGCATTTTGACTGGAAAGGACGTCTGTCATAATTCCTGCAATTGACTTAAGAAAAACAATTAGAGTCTCTTTTTCATTTACATCTAGATCATTGAAATATTTCTCTAGCTGTTGCCGAGTCTCCTTATCCCTTAAAGATCTACCACTCCTTATGGTGTTAAGTTCATCCCTAAGATTAATAAAGGAGATATCTGACTCAGTTTCAGACGATACATCGGGAATGTCCACATTGACACTGACTTCCTCTGCTTCATCCTCCAGAAATATTTGTGAATCTTGTTGAATTTTATCAACAAAGTATTTCTGCTCTGGATCTACAGACTCTAGTGTCCTTTTAGATTTCTTAACACTTTCTTCAGCTAAGACTCTTAAAAAACTTTCAAGCTCAGTAGCAGTATTTGCCTTTATTGCTTTCACTTTTTCTTACCATCTCTAGAGACAAATCTAATCGAATTTTGCCACGCTTCTCGATAAAGTCTATTGTACCTTCTTTGAGGAAGCTCTTCTTTCTCTTCAGTCATCTTTTTTAAGTTTTCCTGATTTGACTTTTCACGATTACAAATATCTTCTATAAATTTATCAAAATTTAATTTTGCCATTATATCACCCTCCTTATTAATTATTTGATTCCTTTAGTAATAGCATTGTTAGTTCCACCCTATAGAGATTTATTCCAATCGAGAGACCTTTAAGATTCTTAATTTCAGAAATTTTATCTCCTGAAATATTAAGCATCTCCCTGTCACCATGCAGCAACGTTGCCTGAAGAATATTTTTAGGATTCATTAAATCAGCTAGAAGAGTAGCTTCTGAATCAAACGTCAGAGTTATAGTGGACTCAACTTTATCTGTTGTTTTTTCAAATGAGATTAAGTCGATTAAATATCTGTCACTCGTCGTTTCAATACTACACGCGATTACACTTATAATTTTATCGGATAAATCTGGAGATTCATAAAATTGACGAGTATCAACTTTATCTGCAATGGAGTCACTCATATAAATAGAACTGTCTTTCATAAGGATTGGTCCTCTTCATCTCGTGAATAATAGTGCTTTACATCCTCGTAAAGAAGATCACAAAACTTAGCAAGCTCTAAATCAAGCTCAGTTACTTCATTTAAATTATGGGTATGCGTCTCAATACCGATATTTAAATTCTCTATTATAATTTTAGCGTGATGACCCACACTTTCCTGATAGCTTATTAACTCCATTGTAAAGTCTTCCAGGCTTTTAATGTTATCAAATTTAAAATTTCGAAAAATCCTGTTAGGATTTTCGAGAAGTGACCAAGTAGGTTTTTGAACTGATATGGGAAGATCTTGATCAATAGACTCCGTCAGGTTAGTGAGACCGTGGGGTAAAGTACTATCTCGGACTCTTTCCTGATCGGACTCACTTCGATCAAACTTTGCTAATAGACATCGATCTCTTAGTATCATGATGAAATCCCGGCTTTTTTCTTTGAGGCTGCCATGGCCTTTTCAAAAGCATAAGCAATATCTTCATCAGAGACGTCTTTTTCCTCATTTGACTTTCTCGCTAGTTCGATCTTATCCACTTTTTTCTTTCTGCTTATAGCATTTTTAGCGGCTTTAGCAACGATTCGTTGCAAATCTGCGTTATCAATGGTAGAAATATTCTGGCTTAAGTCTCTTATTATTTCTCCGTGACGGGAATTTTCTGAACTGTGAGGATCTCCTCCCTCCATTTCATGCCATGTAGTAACAATTGAAACGGCAGAATCATCTGCGTAGATATCGTCTAAGATAGCTGACATATAGCCCTGTGTCAGTAATTTTTCCGATGAATTTTGAGGAAGAGCTGAAATTTCCTTAAAGTTTGAATCAAGCTTGTTTAAGGCCACTGGTGAAAGGCCCGACTTGGTAAAAATATTATTTATCTTTTGAATAGTGTTCTTTCCATCCTTAGTCATTAATAGGCTCAGGAGATTTTTATGTATTAGAGATCCCATTTTACCCACTGTCCCTGCTTTTTCAGGATCAACCACCACAGGCATTGTTCTTCCTGCAGGAGGAGGATATTCTCCCAGTCTTTTCATAAAGTCATAGTAAACATTTCGGATGGAATTAACAGCAGCAGGTCGTTTCATCACCTGAGATATGTCCTCTCCGCTATACTCCACGTAAATTAACTCTAAAAGCCTGCGTTGCAAATTTCTTCCGAGCTCTCCTGCAAGTCCTCCAGAGGCATCAGATTGTGCAAGAACTGAAATCATCTCACGTCGCAATTCGGGATCCCGAGCAATCTCAACAAATATGACGGGTCTTAAGATTTCAAGATCCTCGTCTGTTATCTCTTCGACGGGTTTGTCAAAAAGAGCTGACTCAATATCAAACTCAATCTCATCTTCTTCTTCATCTGGAACACTTTGTTGAATCGTGTGCACCTTGACTTTATCCTTGCGAGATTGTTCAAGCTCATCAGCAAATTTTTCTCCAGGAATTGAAAATTTTCCCAGACCAGTAATAGAAAAAGTATGAATATCAACATTTTTTATTTTTTCAATTTCTGCCTGGACCAGTTTTGTAAATTTCTCTATATTTTCTTCTGATTCATCAAAAAGCTTATCAATAATAATATTTGATGCCATTTCAGATGTAATCTCAAGTGAAACTGATGTGTCTGTTGGTTTCACCACCTTCCCATGAACAAGTCGACGACCTACATCAAGAATAATGGTATGTTCATTATGTCCCGTAGCTGCTATAGCATCCTTAATTAGCTTATTAACTTTAAAGCTTTGCCTTGAATTTTCGATGACTTCATACACCTCATCTGCAGTAGCTACTCTCTGAGTGTCTCCAAGCTTATAATACTTTCCCTTAATGATCTCACTAATAATATCATCTATATAGTTCTCATAGTAGTGTTCATATGAAGCTGGAGATCTCCTTTGCTTCAGATCGGGTTCCACATTGGGTTCATCATTTTCATTGAGACTTGCTCCCGTATACTTTATAAACTGATGCTTCTCTACCGCTTTATCCAGAATTTTGTGTAACATTCTATAGAAAAATTCAATCTGTCCGGAAGGAACTTCTTTTGCAATTGCTGATGCAGCTTTTGATAAATCTACACTGTTAGGCGGCAAATATTCAGAATCATCCACCGGAGGAACATCTGTTGAAAGTTGCTGTGCCATCTGAGGCGTGGGCTCTATTGGAGTTTCATCGGCTTTGGCAGGTATTTCTGCAATATTAGTTGAATGAGCATCAACTATTTCTAAAATCTTTTTACTATTAGGTCTAGATACAAGCTTTAAAATTAACTCTTGCAGTGCTTTTTTCTTAACGATAATTTGCATAACATTATAAATAATATTCGGATTGTCTTTTTAAACATATAAAAAGAGAAACTAAGTTAATTATTCATCTGCCCCATAGCCCATGCTGATCCCATTGTAACGGCGATGCCCGCTACAACACCGGCTGCTAACCATATCTCTGCTCGAGGTCTGTGAGAGACAGCGAGTTCATCACTTAAAAAATTAATATGATTATTTTTAATAACTAAAATATCTTCATATCGTGCTTCACAGCTTTCTAGTCTGGCTGACAGGGTGTCAACCTGAAGTTGCATTTCAGCGCTGTTTAGGCTTACTTCCCTTTCTATTTCTAGGTTACACATTTCCTCGGTAAATTTAAGCTCCGATAGAATTCTAGCTGCTGCTTCTGTGTTAAAGAGTGTTCCTGCAAAAGGTGCGGGTTCTCCCTCATCAAGTGTTGTAATCAACTCTTCTCCGTGGGCTGTTCGAGGAAAGATAGCAATCACTGTAAAAAAACTAGCTAGTATAAAATAAGATACTATATTTCTCATGCTTTCACCTTAAACCCAGTAAGTTCAGAAATTTGTTGTGTAATTGCATCTGGATCATCCTGATACTTGTTGAGAATCTCCTGAATTTCTTTTCTTTTTTTACTATCCAGATCTTTCTTATCTTCTCTATATTTTTCTTCTATCTCTCTCATAACCTGGATAGCTCTCTTCTGGGCTTCTTCTCGTTGCTCAATTTCTCTTTCATAATTTTTAGAGAGAGCATCTATTTCTTTTTCGTAATCTTCACGCGTTCTTTTTACAATTTTAGATAGATCAACCGGACGACGGGTAACCACATAAAGAATAATAGGAATTGCAATGCCAACGAGCAGCTGCCAATGTTTTTTAATCCAAGCTTTTACTCTTTTAAAAAAATATGTAGCAGCTGCCCGATTCATGACTATGACCCATGTCGGTAGACTTTCATTGCATCCACAGCAGCCTGAGATCCGATATATACGATGGCTATCATTCCCCATGTCTCTGAGGAAAGGCCATCCCATACCATCAATCCAGTCGCGGAAAGAAATACCAATAACTTTCTAGAAATAAGCTTTTCTAAAAATATATCTAGCTTTCCTTTTTTCATTATTCTCCCTTGGATTTTAAAAGTCTGTCTTTAAGTCCTACTAAGACCCCTACCCCTTTCGACCACACACTTTTAAGCAGGTCAACACATAAAGATAGTCCTCTGCGGACCCATGATTTTGCCACTGACCAGAGATCCTTTAGCACCTCTACGCACTGATCCCACACAAGGTCGGCTACATCTAGCACTAACTTAAGGGGAGAGCTTAACACTTTCAATAGCGGGTGACGATCACGTCGAGAGAGGAGCCATGCCAGCCCAACGCCGACTAAAAGACCCTCAAGACGAGGAGAGCTCACATGCAAATGATAAAGCAACTCACTTAAAAACACTACCATAGCACTAACAAGATCCCACGCCACATGCGTAAGATCAACTACTAAATTCCAGCATACCTGTAATAGTTCTAACATTGTTTACTCCTAATTGTTGATGTTAGTTAATCAAATCATCATCATCATCCCTGATTGGAAACAGTGGAAGTGATAGCGATTTTTTAGACTTTTCCATATCTCCTGTTAAGAGATGATACTCGCCTGCTAAGTCACATTGAATCTGTGAAAGAAAAAGAAGAAGTTCTCTATTATCGGTGATATCTTTTGCAAGATTAGAAAATTTTTCCTCTAGTGATACCACTCTTTCCTCAAGGCTAGAGTGAGAAAGGGCAGAAATCTTTTCTAAATCCTGACTCGAACTCATAAAATTTCTTATTTGATCAAGTAAATTGTTCATAATTTTGATAATGGATTTTCCTCTTGAATAACATTATACAGTGACTCAGCATCAGAAACAGAAAGATCTTTAATAATTTTATTTCTCTTTTTAAACGATAACGCATCCATAATCTTTAACATTCCTGCATCTTCGGAAGCTATTTTTTGTGAAATTTCTTCAAATAATTCTTGCATAGACAACTTTTGTTTAAAACATGCAATTCTCAATTGAGAGTGAGTCTCTCTAGTGATATTGAAGTGAATTGTCTTCTTAGTTTCAAAGTCTACGTAAGTTTTAGTTGATTTTCCCATTAAACAACAGCACCTCCGCCTCCCATCGAGCCTCCGCCGACTCCGGCGCCGGCTGCAGCTGGAGCAGAGGGAAAATCTGGCTCATCACCTGTATCGAAATCAAAATTCGTCTCTAAAATCTCTTTCATCTCATCCACATGGGCTTCATCATAGTTTTCTCTAACAAAGTTTATCGCTCTATTTATTACTACAGATTTTATGTCAAGTAAATCTGCTGAATTCATCGCTAATCTGGCAACCTTTTTTGTAAATGCATCTATGTCAATATTAGGAATCTTTTTTTCCTGAGCGGGTTCTTCAATATCCATGTCCTCGCTACCGGAAAGCTTATCTTCCTCAGCTTCTGGAGCATCCTGCTCGGTAAAGAGGGATAGTGAGCACCTCTTTAAAGACTCATCAAGTTCTACATCTCCCGGTAACTCATCTGACGACTCCACATCAACAGTGATGGTCGCATCAGGCTCTCCCTCTTCTGGCAGAGATTCTGTTTCTGCTTTAAGAACATAAGAGTCAATTTGATCGTCCACCGAATCCTGAGAAAGTCGAGTGGCATCAGTGGTCATATACATTTCAGTATCATAGACCGCTACCTCAAAAATCATCTTTTTTAAATCTTCTAGTCTAATTTTCATATTAATCTCTCAAAGCCTTGGCCAATCTTTCTGCCTTTTTAAATCTATTTTCAATTACTTCCCAGTTTAGCTCTTTCATCATTGCATATGTATAGGTCTTAACATCCTTAAGATAATCCCTATAATAGGCATGCTGCCACGCATCCATTACAATTACAGGATATATGCCGACGGGAACGTTTAAACTGTGTAAATCCACCATGCAGTTCACATATCTCTGCAGATAAAGATTAAATCCAGTTATGGCCCATCCGCAGCGTGAAGATAGTGTACATGCAATAAAATCCTGCTGCCAATCATCAAATGTCCCAAAATCTCTTTCAAGTCTCATAAACGTCAGAGAATCCATTGAAATTTCGCTGTGAAGATCACTAATGTTAGCAAAATAAAGTTCATGAAGATAGGATCCATTTAGATTATAGGTCTCATCAAGTTTAAGAGACCGATATTCCGAGTGATCAGAAGATGCAGCAGATCTATCAGCGACATCCAGCTCAGCACTTATTCTATTAAAATCCTTGACATTTTGATCGTAGATCTCTATGTGGTTTCTTTTATTTTTTGAACTAAGCATTTCAGTAGGAAGCTTGAAAGATTTTTCCTGAATGACATAAGCTTCATTTAAAGTGGGAGATGAGTCACTCACGCCTAGCCCGAGGGAATCTTTGATATTTTCTTTTAATTCTTTATTTGTAATAGTTGACATAGTTACGCTCGTGAATAATTTTTAAATTCTGTGTGTGGAATGATAATAATATTACCTTCGGACTTCTCAGCGAAGCAAATACAGTCTATCTTTTCCCCGTTGTTTATAAATTTTACTTCTAAAACTGTATAGATTAATCCTGAGTTATCATGGCGAATTTTTAATCCATTTTTTATAATTATCTTTTTATTGTCTCCTTTTCCTACGAATGGATCAATTCCTTCAGCTCTAACATGAGAGAGATGCTGACTCTCTCTATGAGCAATTCTTATAATGTCATCGCTGGTTAAAGTTTTGATCAATTGAGACGCCGTTTCTATTATATAAATATCACGTCACATGTCAAATTTGTCAACTCTAATGTTGTAAGAATTTAAAAGTTCGATCCCAGCAGTGTCCCTATATTCATCGCAATACACTACCCTAGAAATTCCTGCATTAATAATAGCCTTGGCGCACATCTTACAGGGTGAAAGGGTCACATACATTATTTTCTCCTTCGGGGTGTTAAAATCACACTTTATTAAGGCATTGATCTCAGCGTGTATAAATCCCGACTCGCCTGGTTCGCGAGAATCAATTGTATTTGGTCCTCCTGCATGATCTCCGTTATATCCCACAGCAAGAACCTGAGTGTTATCCTGAGTTACTACGATAGCTCCCACTTTATATTGAGGATCACAGGATCGTTCGGCGATAGAATGAGCAAACTTCATCCACACGTGATTCCAAGAAGGCCGCATAGTTTTCTCCTTAACTGATATCACTCAGAAGAGTTTTCATTTTGAATTTTAACATCTTGAATCACTACTGTATTTTCCTCGGAGTCCACTTTTACATTGACACCTGCTTCTTCAGCCTTTTTAATTAGAACTTGAACCTCTTCTTTGATTTCCTCTGCTTTTTCTGAGATTGTCTCTATCTCTTCCTCCTCTATGTCAAAAATGTCATCAACATTTAAATCTCCTGCTAATTGAAATCCTGCTGCTTTTCGATGGCCTCCGCCACCAAATTCCTTAGCAATTTCAGAAACGTCTACTGCTTCGTGAAAGGATCTAAGACTTACCTTTATCATCTTGTCCTCATGATCGTAATACCAGCTAATAGCAAAGTCACAGTCTGGAGCTAGTCTCGCGCCGATCTCTGACATCCAGTGAGATGAATTTACAACAAGGACATTCATTCCTTTGTATTTTCGAGATACAGCTTTGTCGCACACCTTTTTAACAACTGTCTTTGAATATGCAAGAATATAAGATCCTCTTTTTACAGCATCATCAAAGACTGAGTCATCCTCAAATTTTTCAAACTCTTCAAACTCAAAGGGAACCATATCAAATGCGGCTGAGAACTCTTTCGAGTATTCAAGTTCCCACTTCCAAAGATCGCGATCTTGAATATATCGAATGAATTTCGGCGGCTCTTTCCCTGGATGAAAGAATTCCCATGCAAGAATAGCGCCTGACTTAGTCATGTCAAACTGAGTATTAGAAATATCATGAAGCTCAACCATTGCAGACTTATGATGATCAATAATCAATAGAGCTTCAGCTTCTTCAATCATTTTTTTAGTAGTTGAATTGTCAAAAGAAAAATCAAGAATTACAACATTTTTTCCCTTTATATCTGGAGGAACTGTACCGTGCTTGCAGGAGTGATATTCTGCCCTATTACCTAAAAGTTTCCAAGCAGAATAAGCTGCTCCAAATCCATCCGTACAGTCGGCATGGTAGATCACACAGTCAATGTTATTGGATTCAATGAGGGCCATGATAATCTCTTAAATTTATATGAATATGGTGACAAAAGCATCGAGGTTCATAAAGCTCGGGTCCCCCTACCTCGATTTCTCTTATCTCTTCTGATTTTCTGTAAGTATAATACGCGTCATTTCCGGAAACTGTACACACTGCCGGACAAATCTCTATCTTAGTGGCCCAGGGCATCATATCACGAATTTCTTCAAATATCTTTCCACTCGATGAAATTTGAATAGAAGAAACAATAATAGTTTTTCCTCTTTTAAAGAGATCGATTAAAGAAATAGCGACGTCCTTTATCATAAAAGCCTCATCTACTGCAATGACATCAATGTCAGAGTGATGGTTAGAAATATATTTTATAATATCATTTCCTGAATTTACACATTCTGCATCGAGGGTACCACCTGAGTGGGTTTTAATTTTTGATATGGCATATCGATTATCTAGACTCGGTTTAAATGCAGCAATAGTTTTATTTTGGTATCTAAACCTGTCCACTGCAGCAATTAATCTTGTTGTCTTGGACCCAAACATGGGACCAGTAAAAATAATAAATTCAGGATTTACCATGATCCCTTCCATGCAGACCTAACATGCTTTTTAGACTCGAATATATTGGACATATTATCTAATTATATGGGGGATACCCTCTTTGAAGCCATTGTATGATTGGATCCCCCATCGGGCTTTAATTGGAATTTCTGAAATGGTTTGAGCTCCGCAATATGACATCCCACTTTTTAATCCCAGGGCGAGATGATTTATTACATCTTTTACAGGACCCTTACACGAGACTCTCGTGGCAACCCCTTCTGCAGTGGGAAAGCTAACTCTTGTGCTGCCGTATCTGTTTTCCATTGCCAATTGGGAGGCCATTCCTCTAAAATCCTTACTCGGGCCGTCTGGGGTATAAGTTATTTCTCCTGGAGCTTCTGTGGTTCCTGCTAATAAACTTCCCAACATAACAAGGTTGGCACCTGTGGCGAGAGATTTAACAATATCTCCTGAGGATCTTATTCCTCCGTCTGCAATGACCTTTATGTTATTTTCATCTGCTGTCTCACAGCACTCTAAGAGACAAGAAAACATAGGGACTCCGTGACCTGTCACCACTCGGGTCTTACAACAAGAGCCTCCCCCAACTCCCACCTTTATACAGTCTGCTCCCCACGAGTGCAAATGTCTGACTCCCCCGGGAGTTGCTACATTTCCCGCCACGATATAAATTGTATCTCCAAATTCCTCTCTCATCCAAGACAATTGATCTTTCATAAGCTCAGAATGTCCATGAGCTACATCAATAATAAAATGCCTTGCTCCTTCTGCATACAAAGCTCTAGACCTTTCTTTATTATTTTCATTAATCCCTACAGACACAAAACAGTCAGCTCTTTTATCCCGGACCCTGCCATACTCGCAAACATTTTCTTTAACATCCATAAATCTATGGAGAGCTCCCACGGCACCTGCCTCCCAGAGGGTAGATGCCATATGGCTTTCTGTTACAGTATCCATATTTGATGAAATGATTGGAACCTTTAATTTAAAATCTCCAATGGTGACGGATGAATCAATTTCAGATCGAGATGTACAATCAGAATAGCGTGGAAATAAAAATATGTCATCAAATGAATAATATGTTTTCATATTAAATCAGACCCCACCAGTCCAGGGTTTTTTGAAGCCCTGCCCAAAATCTTACCTTAACCTCATATCCTAAATCATTCTGAATTTTAGAAATATCTGCCTGTGTATGCATTACGTCTCCTGGTCGCCACGGTGCTTCTTGCACAATAGTGTGAGAAAACTTTTTCTTAAAATGTTCAAGAATTTCTCTATTAGTTGTTTTATCTCCGCAGGCAACATTATATGCTTCTCCCATAAATTTTCTCTCGGATAGTGCTGCTAAAATATTAGCCTCAACAACATTATCAATGTAACACAGATCTCTAGATTGAGATCCATCTCCGTCAGATCGAAGGGGCATTGCATTTTTTGTTCGATGACACCATGATGAAACAGCAGTTGCATAAGGTGAGTCGCCATATTGTCCTGGACCAAAAACATTAAAATATCTCAAACAAACAATGTCAAGATCATACAGAGATCCAAAAAGGGACGCTAGGTCTTCTATGGAAGTTTTTTGCCACGCATAGGGAGATTTTGGATTTTTTTCTGTGGTTTCCGCAGTAGGAAGAGTATCAGCTCCACCATACACTGATGAAGAAGACGCCCAGACGATCCGGTTAACAGATCCCCGACAGGCCTCAAACAACCTCACAGTTGAAGAAATATTCACATCTGTGGTATGAGCAGGATTTTCAACTGAGTATGAAACTCTCGGTACAGCTGCCTGATGAAAAACAACATCATACATTTTTTCTGAAATATTTTTACAAATATTTTGATGTGCAAAATCTCCTTCAATTACATGGACCTCATTTGGGTCTCTTGTGTTTCCTGTCGCTGCATACCTCTGATTATAAAATTCATCTAGTAAATCTATAGGAATTGCCCGAAATTTTAGACCTTCTAAAAGATCTAGATGCCCATTAGACATATCATCAATAATATCAACTGTCCACCCTCTTTTTACCAGTTCGTGAGAAAGATTAGAGCCTATGAACCCACACCCTCCTGTTACTAATGCACGTTTCAAAATAACCTCCAGAAATATTTTAACCCATAAATAAAAAGAGTTTAAATCTCAATTAATAATATGCGCAGAATTTAAATTAAATCTCATTCTTACCTTATCACAATCTTTTTCAAATTTATCATAGCATGTTGAGGCTAGATAGTAAAGAAACTTAAGATCGTGTGGAAAGATTTCTTTAACATCAGTTGATCTAATAACTGAATGAAAATCCATAATTTTATCTCTTACTGCCATGTGAATAAAAGAGATACATGATGGATCAGAATATACAAATCTTCGGGATCTATGCGTTTCAATCCTGCTATATTCATTTTTACCCTCTAGTTCATTATTAATTTTTTTATGAAATGAATTAAAAATTCGACGATAATAGTCTCCTTCAGATTCATGACAAAGAATTTCTGAATTGGATTCTTCAAATTGTCCATTATCATAGAGAGTAAATTTCAAAGGATATGACTCTCCTCCTTTGCATCTAACAAAATCTAAAACTTGATCTGAAACCTCTTGGATCATACATCTTTCAGTGAGAGTTAGAGAGCAGGATATCGTCTCAGAAATACTATCAGTATTTTCTTCTCGGCATACGATGACATTAGGAAAGGAAAAGAGGCCTTCGCACTCCTCCGAAAAAGCATCATAAACATTTTTAATTGAGGTGAGATCCTGATGTAGGTCATCTCCTCTTTTTAAAAACCTTTCTTCAATGGTTTCAAAGGGTGGCAATAAAAAAACAAATCGATTATTAAGATTGGAGATTTCAAAATGAAAATCAGAGTTAATATTGGAATTTTTTCTTTCATAGAGTTCTGCAAATACCTTTCGAGAAACTTGTGATCTATCATGAATGTGCCATCTATAATTGCTTAAATTATGAATTTTTCTAATCGTTGTGGTCTTTCCAGCACAATCTGGTCCTTCAATAAATAAATTTTGGGTAGGAAAAGTAAGCATAGTTTATTATACACACAGAATCAAATTTTATAATAATCTATAGATACTTGCATAGGAGCATTTAATGATATCAAATAAAAAAATATATTCTCACCAAGAAGTTACCGATCTTAAAATGTCTTTAGATTCTTTGGGATTTGATGTATATTGTACTTCTGGAGGGTTTGATCCTCTTCATGTAGGACATCTGAAGTGTATTCGACAAACAGCCCGGATGTGCCAAGATAGTAGAAAAGGAAATGCGGGAATTTTTGTTGTCATCGTTAATGGAGATGGGTTTCTCTATCGAAAAAAAGGTTACGCTTTTATGCCGCATAATGAAAGAATGGAGATTGTTGCCGGAATTGAGGGAGTTGACTATGTTCTTGGCTGGGATGACGGAACTCAAACAGTGACCGGTGCCATAGAAGCACTGAAGCCGCAATATTTTACCAAAGGTGGTGACAGGGACTCTGCGCAAAATGTCCCAGAGTTTGAACTATGTGAAAAAATTGAATGTAAAGTCATTTTTAATGTGGGTGGTGGAAAAATTCGATCCAGCAGTGATCTAGCAAACCTAGCCAAAGAAACTGAAGAAAAATTAAAAAAGGTTTAATTTTTATACTCAAATGTTTATCTGCTTCATCTTGTAGGAAGAAGTGGAACACCCCCAGGATTCAGTTGAAGCTACCTCAGCTATCCAGATCGTGTACAAGCTAGGCAGTGATTGAAACTTAGTCCACACTCTCAGCCATGAAGTTTCGAGATTATTGTCACAGACCTTCATCCGGTAAAAAACTTTTCCATTTTTTGTCTGCCTTTCTTCGATCTCCTGTATGCAGAACCAGGCAATCTTTTTTTGATTTCCAGATAATGACGCAATAGAGGGAACTTTAGAATTTCTAATTTTTTTCATAAGCCCAGGTGGAAAAGCTAAGTCCTCATCTACTCCCGACATCAAGTCTATGCTAAACCCTATTTTATCTGATCGGTTCCAGTCCTGAATATCATGAGATTCTCTTGTCTTTTCAGGAATAAAGGCAGGAACGAATTCGCCAGCCTTCTCTAGCCTTTTAAAAGCAGTTTTTGTCATTCCATATCGACCCTTTTTAAGGAGGTCATAATTTCCAACTATAATCTCATGAAGCTGTCGGTGGTTATCAATATCTCCATCCCGGAGCTCTTTAAGTGAATTAAATGCTTCCACCTTACACAGGGAATCAAAGCATGTCTTGTTCATCTTGGAGGGACTCCATTTTCCATCCTCAGTAAAAAGCATCTCATCAATATTTGAAAAAGGTCGTCTTTCCATGATTTCAGACACTGCAGCGTCACCCAGTCCTTTAATTGCGGTTAAAGGTGGGACAAATCCATTTCTTTCTTCACTGTAAACCCAGACGTCTGAAGAGGTATTTATATCCGGCGGAAGAATTGTATATCCAAGAGACTTTATCTCACTTATTACCTTTCCAAACTTATTACTTCCATTTTGAGTCTGAAGACAGGTCGCGAGCCACTCTTTCTCATAGTACGTGTGGAGCCATGCAGAGTAGTAGGAATCAATGGCGTAAGACACTGCATGAGACTTGTTGAAGCCATACCCGGAAAAATACTCGATGGTCTCATACAGCTTCTCAGCCTTGTCTCTATCCATCTCAGAGGTCTCAACAGCTCCATCAACAAACTTCTTCCTTAAAGCTATTCTCTCTTTAACTTTTGCATCATTAGAATCAAGTGATTTCTTAACAAGCGTCTTTCTCATCTTGTCAGATTCTCCCTTGTCAAAGTTTGCAAGCTTCTGAGCAAGAAGCATGAACTGCTCTTGAAAAGAGATGAAACCGTAGGTCTCACTTAGGATTTCCTCGATCACCGGATGATCGTATTTAATTGGGTTTCCATCCTCAACAGATTTCTTTGCTTTCACATACTTTCTATGCACTCCCGCTGCTAGCGGTCCGGGCCTATAGATTGCTGTGATGGTAGCGAGCTCTTCAAGGGTCCGAGGCTTAGCAGTCATGCAAAAATTCCTTGCTCCTTGCTGGGTAAATTGAAATATTTGAACAAATCTTCCCTTGTGATATACATGCTCCCAGACATTTTGATCATTAAGATCATTATACCGACAATTGATATTATCATCAAAAAACTTTTGAATATGGGAAAATGTGGGAGAGCTATTTCCTTCTTTCCTCAGAACAAGACGAATGCAATCCTCAACCATTTTAAGAGTGGTGAGACCCAGAAAATCAAATTTTAAAAATCCGTTAGGCTCAAGGTGTCTAAAATTCATTCCTTCTGACCATGGAGTTTGAAGCTCGCCTCGGACCTTGATAACAGGCATGTACTTCTCAAGGTTTGGACAAATAAGAACACCGCCTGCGTGTCTTCCAATCGATCTTGACTCCATAAAGAGATTTTGTACATGCTCGCATAGCTTAGGATATTTTTCCATAAAGTCAACATAATCACTCGAGTATTTCATACAATCCTCATGAGTTAAAACGTAAGTAGACCTCTCTTCGTGATCACCCATTGCTTTGTGAATGACATCTCTCTCAAGCTTGTTTGTCATAGCATTTACTTCTCCGAAGTCAATGCCGTAAAACTTTGATACGTCCTTAATTAGAGACTTTATCTTGAGCGTGTTAAAATTTGAAACGGGGACGACAGACTCTTCGCCAAATAACTGTCGAGCAGAGTCAATAAGAATATCTCTATCGCCCGCGTCAGTATCAATATCTGGCCATCCTGCCTTAGATCGATGAAGGAACCTCTCCCATAAGAGACCATATTTAATTGGGTCTGTTGTGGTAATTCCAAGAAGATAATTTACCAGAGATCCTGCACCCGATCCCCTGCCAGGACCGATGATAGTGCTTTGTGAGGCAAGATCAAACACCTTTGTCATGGTTAAAAAGTAGTTCTCAAATCCAAGATACTTAATGTCTTCGAGCTCCATCTTAGTCCTATCCACATATTCCTGAACTGTATGAAGATCTTCTTTTACCAGTGCACTCTTAACTCTCTTTACGAGCTGGCTAAATGCAGAGTTTCCTGGTTTATCGAATGTTGGCAGCTTTGCCTCCTCATCAAACCACACCTCTTCACACTGATCCCACGCAATATCGTGCGTTCTCTCAATTGCATCACAAATAATCT
>Ga0209434_1000042_pt1 | contig 87794 bp, 96 predicted proteins | sample ETNvirnome_2_300_FD_184068 | JGI IMG/M metagenome (GOLD analysis project Ga0209434, IMG submission 184068) | Marine viral communities from the Pacific Ocean - ETNP_2_300 (SPAdes) (version 2) | ecosystem: Environmental > Aquatic > Marine > Oceanic | place: Pacific Ocean | collected 2013-06-22 | reverse complement strand
AAATCAGACTGTCTTGCGACATCTATAGGATCCCGACTAATGATAACCGGCTTGGTGTCCATCGCTTCTAGGACGCCAGGATTTCTTTGAAAGTAGTCTAAAGCTGGTCCGCTTTTCTTGACACCAGGGACCGGCGTATTCAAATATTTAATCCAGGTGTCAATTTTATTTCCCCCGGGGGCACCAGAGACATCGCCATAAGGAGACTGGTGTAAATGAAACCGAGCCAGGTGTGGAAATTCCCCACCCTGCTGAACAGCCACTCTTAAGCCCTGCGATTGCTTCCCGGTGTATGGATTTATCCCATTTACGCTATGAACCCTGTATAGTGATGGTCCAAATATCTCTCTGAGCTTGTCATCTGCTTTCCAAACGGGGCTGCTGTTCTCCACGGTAACTTCCATTTCTTTTCCCTTGAAGTCTCGCCCTTTAAAAACCGCCTTCCCCCCAAATTTATCATCTTTTATTTCAGCAATCCAAAACATAAGAGACTGTCCATAGAGTAGTCGGTCATATGTTTTGTCCCCATTTACTTGAATCTTTTCGTATTCGGCATGTAAATTTCTTGCTTTTTTCGGAGCATCCGCCTCTAGACGGGCGGTGTTGTGGACGATATAAGGTGACCACGACTGCCAATTTTTATCATAAAAGGCTTTCGGCTTCACCATTTTGGCTTCTATGGCTGATTTTACTTTCAACATCGCCTTCATTATGGGAAGCGTTACAGGTTTCTCACCGTGTGCGGTCTCCAGCACTTTTGTAACAATACCTTCACCAAAGTTTACAGTCCAGCCGTTCTCCTCAAAAAATTCAATAATGTCAAAGATTGTTCCATCTGGTCTCACCTCCATGAAAATTACTTTTCTTCGCTTATCTCCAAAGAGGTTGCCAAAGGTGTACTCTTCCATCGGGCGCTCTCCGAACTCTTTAATGCGATCAGCTAGTTCGGGCGACATCTCATTTAATAATGATTCTTGCAAAAGTGAGGGCGAAGAACTCTCATTTAAAAAGTTCTTCCAATTTTTCATCATATTATTATAATTCATTTAAACACCGGGTCCTTTGCCGTTTGTAGTATGGCTGGCAAAAATGATTTTTTAAGCTTCAAGAGCCTATTAAATTTTACTTTCTGACGAGAATCAGTATATAGGGCCGTAGGTTTTTTAATTTGACCATCAATTACTTGCTCCGAAAAATCATAAAATTTTGATTTCGACTCCGGGGGTGCGCCTTTAACATTCCTTACAAAAAAAGATAGAACAACCGCAAACACAAAAGCCAAAAGCAACATATAAATGATGCCAAATATCATCCTCATTTTATTACCCTCTTATAAATCTTCTCCAGCCAGTAAATATATTATTTATTTCAGCAACGGGCTTTTCGCCTTCCGGCTCTTCTTCTCTAGTAGCCTCTACTTCATCGCGTTCCTTTTCAGCTTTCTTATCCATTTCCGCTTGTGATGCCATGCGTTCCTTTTCAGTAGCCGCTTTTTTGGCCTCTTCGTCGCCCTTATCTTTTTCTTCTTCCTCTTGCGCAGATTTTTCTTCCTCTCCCTCGCGTGCAGCATCTTCTCTCGCTCGGGAAAATTCGTCGTGTGTCTTGGCATAAGCATCCGCAATAGCTGCTGCCTCTTCTTGAGCTTTGGCCAATTCTGCCTCGGCGTCGGACCTCTCATTTTCAGCGGCAGCGCCAGCTTCATAACTAGCCACCGCTTCCTCCCGGGCTCGACCCATCTCTTTTTCTGCTGCCGCTCGCTCTTTTTCTGCTGCGGCCCTGTCAGTGGTGGTGGATGCGAGGGCATCTTGGGCTTTGCCCAGGGCTGCTTCCACTTTCCCTCTAGAATCAGCAACTTTCTCTTCGTCTGCTGCCACTTTAATGGCCGTCTCTTCGGCCTTACGCGCTAATTCTGCCGCTTTTCCTTTATCTGCGGCTAGTCTTTGTATCGCATCGTTAACTTTGGCAGCATCAGCTTGCGCTGCGGCCAGAGCTTCCTGGGCGTCGGCTGCTTGATCAATCATGCTATCTATAGCCGCCACCTTTTGGCTTGCTGCGGCCAAAGCCTGTTCGGCAGCGGCTCTCTCTTTGGAGGCCCCCTCAATATCAGCCATTTTTTGTCGAGCTTGAGAAAGCTTTCTCTGGGAAGCTTCCCGGTCTTTGCTCGTATTGGCCAAATCCTTGTGGAGGCCGCCCATTTTCTTGGAAGTTTCAGTACTCACCTCCGAAAGATATTCGCGCCAATTTTCAAATAGTGTTTTTATCATATGAAAGACCTTTAAAGTATAAGGTAAATAGTGTTTTTATACACAAAAGGCGCTAAAGTTTCTACCTTAACGCCTTTGTTCTTTACACTAATAAAATAAAGAATTTATGATATCTCAATAGCAAGAGGCTGAACTTCCTTTTTGTCAAGAGCTTTTTCCTCATCATCGTTCTCGGGTTTAAAAGTTTGTTGTTCTCCGTCCTCGTAGGTGATGATTGTTTGGTTAGTCGGATGAGGGCGAATGTGCACTTTGATAAAATCGTTGATAGAGTCAAAAACAGCGATACTTCCCCGGGGTGGTGGGTAGAGCCAGTGAGCGATACACTGACCCGTAGCTAGGACCACACCCTCGATCACAATACCATCTCCGGATACTCCTGTTTCGTCATGCCCTCGGAACACCGTAAAAGTTCTAATACCTTGAGGCGCTAATTTTGCCGGAGGGCGCGGCTTTAAATCACTTTTCTCTCCTACCGCTAGGCTAGCCTGTTTTTCGTCATTCAATTTTATATCCTCTTTAGATGGTATTTGTACAACGCATATCATATGTCCTATAAATAGTAGCGACCCCCCCCATTAATTGTTAAATTATTTTTAATGAACAGTAAAAGAAATATTATAGATCTCCAACTCCACTTTCAAGAGGTCGGTGGCCGAAATTATTAATTGTAAACTGCGACCATCCTCACGACTTACAACATAATCATATTCGTCACGCTCCTCATTATACTGCGCAGGGCGAGACTCTTCAAAACTTTCTAGTAATTCTCTAATGCCCGCATTACACATATAATACTCGCACAATTTACGCAGCAACAAGGAATGTTCGGGTTCTACACTTTCCTCTAGATGGGTAATAATATCATAATTTTGGAGGAGAGATGCGGTTAGCCTTGCGTGCTCTCCGGCCTCCTCAATAAATTCGAGACATTGTTTTTTACTTAAAAGAAAAATGCTTTTGGGTAATTCGTCATTCACCGTACAACGCCTTCCCTCCAAAAATTCTTATTCTTTCTTTGATCGGTCAAAAGAAGAATTTGAACCCTTGTTTTTTTAGTAATAATATCTTTTTCTTTTACATAATATTTATATAGTTCCAGTATTCCATAGGGCGGCTGGGGCTCGCGTTTAGCATACTTTTTACGTGGAGGGGGAAGATTTAAATAGTTCACACACGCTTCCACCACTTCACGCTCTGACATCTCTTCGGTGCTGCAAGCACTAAAATCTACGTCGATCTCACAGAGAACCACCCATCGAGCGCGCCCATACGCTGGGACGTCAGCAAAAAATGAGCCGTGATATCTGCCAGATTTTTTTGGAACCTCTCCTTCGCTTTTCAAGTGAGTCCACTCGGGCATCAGCCGTAAGGAACAGGGAAGTATTTTAGTAGTTAACGGTTTACTCGCCGCCGAATTCGAGCGACGGGTTGTTCTCTTCTTCGTTCGTCTCGGTCTCACCATCGGTCAAACTCCCTTTAAGATCGTCACACCCACCAATAAACCTATACTCATTCTCGTCATTTACTTTAAAAATAATAGGGACAGTTGTGTGCCCTGCACTCTCCTTCAACCTGGCCAAAGCCCCGGGAGCCTTGTCCATCGCAGAGACTACATGTTCGAGCTTATTCTCCCGCAACATTTTGACGGCCTCTTTACAATGAGGACACCTATTTTTTGTAAACAAATGATAATATTCCATTTTATTCTCCTTTATCCTTTTAGAATTTTTTTCTTTGCTTTGCCCATTTTTTCTTCCACACTTTGGGGGGGACCTACTACCACCACATCGAGTCCTAACTGTCCCCGCGTTAACTGAATGCGTGTGAATTCTTGTCGGGCATCAATTCCGTCTGGTAGCCGGCCTTCTTTCAATAGTTGAGTAAATCGAGGCGCATCCCTTAAACACACCACATGCTCTGGATTAATAAATACCTCGCGCAACTTGTAATCTTTACGACCAAAAGCATGCTCTTCATATATTTCTACTAATTTTACCACCATTTTTACTCCTCTTTAAGCGCAGGAAATAATAAATTATCCGGCACACACCATTGTTCACCCTCATATAATATTTTCCAATATGCATAATCATGCCGAGCCACCACCAGCACGTTTAGAGGGCGTTTCGTATTCTTGTGCCGACAAACAGCCCCATCGTCATCAAACTGAAGGAGGGAAGTCGATGCCGGGAGCCAAACAAGATCACCGTTATTCATCCGAAGCCTCATCTTGGTTAATCGTAATGTAGGCTTGTTGTAAGTTACTAAGAAGGTTCGCACAATCAGATAATTGCTGGTCAGCCTTAAAAAGGAATTCCCGCAAAGAATTTAAAGTATCAATTGAACTCTGTAGGTTCCCTTTCTCCAGGAGGTGGGCCTTAAATGTGTGATTGGTTTCTTCTAAGCGCGAAATGGCAGCCTCCACCGCCTGATCAACAAGGGTGTGGACCTTCTCGGGCACTTCTTCTAGGTCAACTGTATAACTAATCTTTACTCTCATATTCTTATATTATCTGTTTTATATAGATTTGTCAAGAGATATTTTTATGTTAACACAAAATGTTTTATTATTAAAGTGGTGATTGTGGTGACTGCGGTGCCGATGACAAGCCATTGAATTTTTTTAATAGCCTTGATCATTTCTTCTATTTGTGTCATCCGCAGTTCCCCGTCTTTAATGGTATGATAAGAGATTTTTTCCTGGATATTTTCAGTAAAGTTTGTTCTCCACATCTCCACCTCTCGTATTCTGGAGAACAAACCTTGCTGGGGGTCATAAATGGCTTCTTTAATTTTAGAAATATTTTCAGCCACTTCTTCTTGTTTTTCAATCAAAGTGCCGATTTTATTATTCAGTTCAGCGATCACAACTGCTAAATCAGTATCGTGTGTAGGCATTAAAGATTCCTCTTAGGCTTTCTATAAATAGTGGGGCGCTGGCGATTAAGTTTCTACGATGGCAAAATTAGCTAAAATTAACGCAGCGGCCACCGAAGCAGCATTTTGGAGCGCCACTCGCGTCACCTTCGCCGGATCAATAATCCCGTCGCAATACATGTCTGTTATCTCCTTAGACACAAAATTATAACCTACGCCCGTTTCGCTGTTTTCTATTTCATCCAACATTATATCCGCAGAGATCCCCGAATTTATGGCCATCTGGCGAAAGGGCTCTTTAATGGCCTCTTTAATAATTTCGTACCCGAAGCGTTGATCGGCGTTTTCGGCGTTGGTGGAGTCTAGAGTAGTACTCGCCTGTACGAGGGCGGTTCCACCACCGGCAATAACACCCTCTTCTTGGGCTGACCGCACCGCCTCCAGAGCATCTTCTAGGCGATGTTTCTTCTCTATCATCTCAACCTCGGTAGGCGCGCCGACATAAATAATAGCAATCCCGCTAGCTAGGCGCACAATACGCTCTTGAAGTCGCTCACAATCGTGAAGTGATTCGGTTTGTCCTATCTCCTGCTTTAGATCCTCTATGCGTTTTTCTACCTCCTCGTAATCACCGGCACCATCCACAATAGTGGTCATGCCTTTAGAAACTTCTACATTTTTAGCCACGCCCAAATCGCTTAATTTAACATCAGCCAAGCGTGTCCCCGACTCTCTAGAGACAAAAGTCGCACCAACTGAGATCGCCAGATCTTTAAGGATATTGCGCCGCTCTTCCCCATAGCGTGGGGCCTTAACGGCAGCTATCCTCATTGTGCCCCGCATGGCATTCATGATCAAGGCCGCCAATGCTTGTCCTTCAATATCCTCGGCCACAATTAAAAAAGGGCGTCCTTCCCGCGCAACCACTTCGAGAACGGGCAAAATATCATCAACCATTTCTATTTTAGAATCGGTGACTAAAATAAGTAAGTCCTCATATTTCACCAAATTGCGCCTCTCATCGGTCACAAACTGTGGCGACAAATACCCAGCATCAAATCTAAAGCCCTCTACCACGCTTAGGCTAGTTTCCACCGAGCGCGCTTCCTCAATAGTAATAGAGCCGTCTTTGCCTACGCGGTCTACAGCCGTTCCCACCATTTCTCCGATAGTGGGGTCGTTGTTAGCAGAGATGGTGGCGATATGCGAGATGTCTTGTTCCGAAGTGATGGGCTGTGAATTGGTTTTGAGGTACACCAGTACATCCTGTACTGCCTTATCGATTCCTCGCTTAAGCTCGATGGGGGAACTCCCTGCAATAATATACTTCTGTGCGTGTTTGAGGATGGCCCGGGCCAACACGGTAGCTGTAGTGGTGCCATCCCCAGCTGAACTATTAGTGCGTTCGGCAGCTTGGCGTAGAATCTGTACACCCGCATTTTGTACTGGGTCTTCCAACTCAACGAATTTAGCTACTGTCACCCCGTCTTTGGTAATAAAAGGGTTCGTGCCTTTTTGGTGGAGGATAACGTTTCTACCTCGCGGACCCATGGTAGAGGCGACGTTATCTGCGAGGATGTCTATTCCTTCAAGAATCTTTTGTTGTAGAGAGTGATTAGAATCATATTGCCTTGGCATTAAAACCTCATAGTGTTGTATGGATAATATAATCTATTTTGCAGTATTTGTCAAGGGCTATTTGTATCTGATGCTTCTGCTGCCACTTGTTTGCTCGTCTGTGTTTTAATATCCTCGGCATTTCCAACGGCTTCTTGACCTCGCTGGATGCCGGCTTTTCGATTTTCATAAATATAATATGAATTTATATTTTCCGATAGGTCCTTAACTGTCTCAAACAAAGTCATTATCTCATCTTTCAAAACATCAGAATATTGTTCCACGACTCCTTTCAGATTTTCCGGATCTATATCTAACACGGCCAATTCTTTCCAGGCGCCCCACTCCCCTTTGGTAAGGTCAGCTTGGGTTAAATGCCATTGAATGTCCGTTTTGCCCTCTGTGAGTAGAGAGGGCCCTGGAATATGAACAAGGGGATAGAGACCTTCTTGCATCATCTCCGGATCCTCTTCGGGCTCAAGCTCTGCTTCCTGGGGTGTACGACTATATCCGGCTGTTCGTTGGAGAATGGGGTATAGTTCTTCCCACCGACCTTCCCGCGCCATGCCGATCAGAAGATCGGGGGTTAGTTCATAGTCGGTGCCAGTCTCCACCTTTAAAAGATCTGAATTTCGATGATTAACAATTTCTACAATATTTTCTCGTGTTATTTCAAACTCTCCAATTGTTAGAGCACCCGTTTTACCACCGCCGCCTTTTTTATATGCAATAACATAAACCATCCTGGGGTATTTATTCATCGCGTCAATCAAATTAGTATAACTTCCTTTGATTGCTCCGCCGCCCGTTTCAGCACCCCCTTTGCCTTTCTTACCTCCTCGCAACAGCTTTAAGCTCATGGGTACTCCGCCTCCGGCGCCTTCCTCTAATTCAAACGCGATGATATCTTCAATGGGGAGATTTCCTCCTACAGGATCAGCAACTTGGCGACCTCCCAACAGGGCCGCTAAGAACCCTTCAAACACAAAACCTGCACTGGGCTCTGAAAAATCATTAACACAGGAGGCCAAACTTTCGAGGATGACGAGGGTAGTAATAACCCGCTGGACGTGCGGAGGATTCTTCCCCGGCGGTTGCTGAATTCGAGCTATCCAGTCCAGTTTCCCTTTTAAGCCTCTCCCCCCCACTCTCTTAAAGAATCGTTCTATTTCGGTACGGGCTTCAGAATTCGGCCTTCCCCATGCCTCAGAAGGTGTGAACTTGGGGAGTGAAAGAAGAAACTGCTCGGACTTTATAGAAGCCATTTTTCCTTTTTTACCTTCTTTGAGAATAGGAGATGCCTCCATTTGTTCTGACACTATCTCAATTAACTCGCAAAAGTTTATTTTGTCCTTTTCTTTAAAATGATTTTCTATTAAGAGATCCCAATTTACGCTCATAATTTAACCCTCTTTGATATATTTAATAATTTCATCGACTTCTTGTACAGTCAACTTATTTTTATATGCCGGCATTTTCTTTTTTCCCTCTCTCATAAACACCCCATTCAGAATAATATCTTTAATCTCTTCAATGCTTTGAGAGTGGACCGCCTTAAAAAGATCTGGGGGCGCCCCGCGCTTTAGCCCTACCTTAGTTGCCACCCCCTTTGTACCATGACATGTCTTACACTTTTTCATAAAAATGGGTGGTGGTTCTTTAGCCACCATCAATGACGGAGGCAGCAGACCAATCAAAATAATCCCAAAAAAAATATTACGCATTTTTTTCTTCTTTGATTTCTTGTATAATTTCATCTATCTCCAAACCAGCACAATCAATTTTACGTGTGGTCAAATGGTAATGGCTCACCACCCCTTTAAATTTTCCGTCAGCAGCTTCCTCCGATACGCCACACAGCATTTGACCTCCCACCTCTAGAGGGCATTTTAACTCTATTCCGTAATGAGCATCAAGGCACTTCAAAAGCGCTTTGTATGCTTCAATTTGCACAGGGTAATAACCCAAGTGAGGTTTCAATTTATGGCCATGGACTCTCGAATCGCTTAAAATAGGACGATTGCCAAATCCCTTTTTACGGTAATACCCTTGATATTTGAGGTAATAAGCGTTACTAAAGTCGATTCCCACAGAAACGTTATTAACTTTTCTGTTACCTGCGTGCCATGCAATGTGCTGGGTGTCTACCATCTGATAAATTGTGCCGTCATTATCAATAACAAAATGACTAGATATGCCCCTTTTTTTCAAGATAGTGTAGCAAGACTTGGCAGATAAAGCGGCATCCCAGTGTGTAACAACCATCGTAGGATTTCTTTCTCTCTTTATGTTACGATAACAGTTGTCGGGGAGAGCCAAGTTGTCATCACCCGTTAAATTAACTGTCTTGGGCCATTCAATAGGGACCTCCTTCCCGTTCGCAATAATCCCAGAAGGGCGGCTCATCTCAAAGGCGGCCTCCCTATCGGTGCGAAGACGCCGATAAGTTCGAGGACCACATAACCCATCTGAAGCGAGATCGTGCTCTGTTTGGAATTCTTGAATTTGATCGATTAGTTCTTCATCAAAATCTTCCACACCGAACCACGAAGGGTTCCAACCGAGTTTGGCGGCGCTCCCTTGATTGTAAAATATTTTGCCCTCTATATCCATTAAAATACCTCATCTGCGATTCCATACTCTACAGCCTCTTGTGCTGTCAAATATACGTTCACTTTGCGATTTAATAAATTTTTAATATATTTTTGTGTCATGTTAGTTTCATCGGCCAGGGCCTTGATATATTGACTCTGTGTCCATTGAACTTCCTCCAATTCATTCTCTAGATTATAAAGCTCCCCCATGTGGCCAGAGACGACAGAGTGAAGCATGAGGCGACAATTCTCTCCAATCAAGCGCCTCCCTTTGGTGCCAGCCGCCAACAATAAAACGCCGGCTGACATTACTTTACCTAGACCACGAGTGGTGATATGGCGGTCCTTTTTTACCATGCGCATCGTATCATAAATAGCAAACATATCAGAAGCCGAGCCCCCCATCGTAGAAATTAAAAATTCGAACTCTGGTTTCTCTTCTTCCTCCTCCTCTTTCATGGCGGCTAAAATTCGCATCGCTTGAATTACTTCTAAACATTTTTCTTCATCCACATCTCCATAGAGGCTTATGAGTTTTAAATCATCTTCTGCTTGTTCTGCACTCAGCAACAAAGATAATTCTGCTTGTGGCCCCTCCTCACGGGAACGTTCGACTGTTTCGTTTTCTATTTTTTCTTGGCTTTCCATGATTCCTCTTTTTTAATTGATGTTTTTGGACTTAAGATCTGGAGGCTCCCTTCTTCCCAGGAAAGCACTACTTCTTTGTTAATGTGTTTGTCTAATAAATCTAGGACAGAACTAATGTGGCTGATGTTGAAAGCCGCCTCTTGGTCAAAATACCATGCTAGAACGGAATTAATTAAAAACGCATTTTTCGCATGAACCACGTTTCCCTCCTCATAATATTCTTCATCACGCTCTAAAACAATCTTTCTCAACGAACTTTTCATCTCTTCTATTTCTAACATGGCTTTCTTTTTCCCTCCTAGTAATTACTCTCAAAATTTCCTTTTTTTCATTTCTTTTGTAAGTACTTCAAGTGCGTCAGCCCATGTTTGAAATTTGACCACTCCACCCATCTGCCGTGGCCAAGCGCTGTGGAATTTATAAATAATGGATGTCTTCCAATTGTCAAAAGTTCTTTCATCCATTTCTTTTGCGAGTTGGACGGCATCAGTCGTTGCGCCCCCCTTTTTCATTTGAAGATATTTTAACTCTCGTAGGTGGGCAACATCTTCGGCCAAGGATACTAGCAGTCGCAATGAGCACCTTACGACGTCTTGTGCAAACAGGGCAACTCTACCATATCCCAATAACATGCTCATAACTTTATGAGATATAACTCCCACAAAAAACCATAATGCTTCAGGGGTAAACAAAGCTTCCATAATTTTCTCCTCTATGAAATAAAGCTATCCATAGGATAGCATATTTAATGTAAAATGTGAATTGTTTTCTAAGGCAGGAGGGAAATAAAAACAAATGCGAGCAACATATTATTTAGAGACATTCATCTTTTCGCGGATTAGTCGTTTGGCTACGCGCTTCAATACCTCTTGTACAATAGGCTCATTATCGACTATCTCAATACCGGCATCATCTAAAAGTTCCATGAGTTCTTCTTCACCGCCCATTTCTACTTCTTCTTCTTCACCGCCCATTTCTACTTCTTCTTCGCCGCCTAAGCCAACCTCTTCTTCTTCTGCGCCCATTTCTACTTCTTCTTCACCGCCCTCTACGGACATGGGAATATCGTACTTGTCTTCAATCGCGGTAGCAATTGTATCAACTAGATCTCTAATGGCGGCTTCGTCTACATCACCTCCTTCATCGCCAAGTTCTTCATCACCCATTTCTACTTCTTCTTCGGCGCCAAATTCCATTTCGTCGCCTTCATCACCCATTTCCACTTCGTCTTCCATTTCCATCTCTTCTTCTTCTTGCTCTTCCAGCCCATAATGATCAAAATAATTTTCTTGGAGGGCCTCCATGTTTGCAAGCTTCATAAAGCGTCGAATAGTGTTTTCCTGAAGTAGGGTTTTCTTTTTACCGTTGCTCATCGTTTATCTCCTTTGAAAAAGAAAGTTTTTTCACTTACTTTAAATAGTTAAACAAAGCATAAAAAGTACTATTAAAAATCAATAGATTTTATTTTGGTCAATTTTTTGAGGGCCTTATCTTCAATTTGTTTAACCCTCACAAAACTAATATGTAATCTATCCGCCACTTCTCTCAACGTCATGTTACCATTTTTGTGAATCGCCAACAACGAACAATTAAAATCATCCTTGTACTTTATCCAATAACGGCACTCCTCCTGCGCACAACATTTCTGTTTTAACTTACATTCCTCGGCACATTTTTTCATAAGTCTGGATGTTCCTCCTCTAGTATATCAAATATGCTTTCAATCTCGTCCCCCTTCAAAGCAAATTTATCTATTGTTTCTTGACGACCTTCGGCCATTTTCTTCATTTTGTGCTTCTTTGACGCGCTCTGATTTTCGTTATTATCTTTCAACTTGTTTATGTAAAACATGAGATCTTCGTCTTGATTTAAATAGCCCGATACCATCCCGCGAAAAAACGCAGATTGAGTAAGCCCATCATAGTGGAGGCGAATTTTTAAATCCGCATGCCTCTTGTCGGAATCATAAAAAACAATTTTCTTTCCCCCCTTTCCGTACTTCACCATTATTGGCCCCGCATGATATGTGTAGAACTTTCCACCTGACCGGCTCCCGTCTGGCGAATAAAATCAGCCTTCATCCACAGTTCCTCGATGCACTTCGCGCCGGTATAGGAAAAGCCGCTCTGGATATTCCCCTTCATAGCTACAAGAATATTCTTAACGTCACCTTTAAAAGGAATGGTGGTTGAAACCCCTTCGGGCGCAGATGATTTGCCACGCCAATCGTCTTGAGCCGCCTTGCTGGCCATCCCGCGATATACCTTATATTTTTTGCTCTTACTATGAAATATTTCCCCTGGTGATTCGCTGGTGCCAGCCAACATGGAGCCCAACATCACAAAATCTGCTCCCGCTGCGAGGGCTTTAACAATATCACCGTTGTTTTTTATTCCCCCATCAGCAATCAGTTTAGCATCTCGATCCGAGTGGGCGCAATCTAAAATAGACTGAAAAGTGGGTACCCCATGCCCAGTTTGGATACGAGTGGAACAAATAGATCCACCTCCTATCCCCACTCGAATGCTATCGGCTCCCCAATCTGCTAAATCATTAAAGCCTTCTAGTGTTGCAACATTCCCCGCCATAATGTGGACAGCATCTCCCAGGACATCTCTCAAAGTCTCTAGAGCTTTTTTTACCGAAACGTGATGCCCGTGAGCAACGTCAATACAAATAACGCGGGCGCCGGCGTCGTAAAGGGCGCATGCACGTTCTTCAAAATCTCCCGTGGCGCCAATAGCAGCGCCAGCGGTGGGCACTCCGTCCCACTGAGCAGACAAAACAAGGTTAACCTGTGTTTCAATAGAATTATATCTATGGATGATGCCTAGGCCACCGGATTTGCGCATAGCGATTGCCATCTTTGATTGTGTCACCGTGTCCATGGGGCTTGAAATAACCGGCAGACTTAGAGCAATATTGTCATCCAAATGGTTGCCGATATCGATATGACGTCTGCTTTCAATATGGGAACATTTGGGAACCAACAACACATCATCAAAACTTAAAGCTTCTTTCATCAAGCCACCTCTTGTTTGCGCTTGGCCCAAAATTCTTTCATTTGTTGGCTGCGCTTAGAAGAGCCTTTGCGCTTATTGGTGTGAAGAAATTTAGCCACCTTAACAGCATCCTTTTCTGCTACAAAAAAATTCCCCTCTGTGTCTCCATCTTGCGACAACGCACATCCCATAGAAATAAGTTTCTTCTTGACCTTGTTATAAGTGGTCTCTGTAGGGCGCCTCACCGAGACTCCAATTCTGCCGTCATCGAGGCCCGTCCACCACAAATGGTCATCGCCAAACTTGCGAATGCGGGAAGGGCTGATAGGCTCTCCCACTTCATTTAATTTGTAACGCAACTTATTATTCTCACAAAATTCTTTAAACTTAGTCTTGCTTTTTCGCTCGCTCACTCAATTCCTCCTTAAACTTTTGCACCAAAGATATGCCCCGCTCCCAACATTCAGGGCAATATAAATTAACCAGATCCTCTTCTTTGCGCACGGTTACATACCATGACATGACCATTTCTTTGTCTTTTTTATCAAAGGGTTTATCACATACAAGGCAATTATCTTTTAATTGGCCGAATAAAGCAACCTTTGCCTCGAATTCTTTGTCGGCCTCTTTATCAGCTTGGCGTTTTATTTTTCTTTTGATACTCATTAAAACCTTCCTGTAGAACCAAAGCCCCCCGGGCCCCGTTTAGTCTCCGAGTTCAAATCTCCCTCCGCAAACACTTCTTCCACACCACAGTGGACCACGGGGACTAGTACGGCTTGAGCAATTTTTTCACCTGCTTCAATAATCTGTGTTTGATTGCCAATATTGTGAAGATTGACAAATATCTCCCCATCATAACCCGGGTCAATCACACAAGCTCCCACCACAAGTTGGCGCTTTGAAGCAATCCCCGATTTGTTTTTGATTTCAAGCATATAGCCCGGAGGGACTTCACCTCTCAACCCAGTGGCTAAAACGCACGTTTCGCGAGGAGGAATCCAAAATTCTCCTCTCTCCTCCAACGCGGGGGCTTCCGGATCCGGGCAATAAAAAATGTCCATACCGGCGTCAGTGAGGTGGGCCCGCACGGGCAATTTGGCATCTTCTCTAATTTTCATAAACTTAAGATTCATTTGTTACTCCTTTTCAGTATGTTTAGAAAGCTTTGTTACCAACAGGGTAATAAACTTTTCAACCCCCGCCTCGCTGACTCCATGATCAAAATAGTTTCCACCTTTGTAGCCCCTTCTATGAGGGGAAAATTTAAAAGTATGAATAATATCCCCATACCCTAGTACCCGGTCCATAGTCCGCACCAGTCTCGGTTTGATGTCGATAGCTAGCGCTACCAGAATGAATTCTACGTCCTCATGTAATTTCTCGCTGACGTAGGGGAGTTCCATAAAGTTTTTTACTACTGCCCGTTTAAGAGTATAAAAAGGCTTATCTACCCATGCACGGGTTTCAATCACTAGCGCCACTTTGTCATCCACCCATACGTGCAAATCCATTCGTTGAGGATCCCACTCTTCAGTATCTTCGGGATTAAAATATTTTTGATCGATCTTGATCCGTTCGCTCAAACCCAAATGATCGGCCACGGCATCGACTAACTCTTTTACTAGTTCCTCCATTCCCTTGTTCTTGCCGTCTCCAGAAGTATAATTTTTCAACTCCTTGCTGCGGAGACCAACACCCTCATCATAAAAAGACCTGACACCAGATAGACACTTCTCTTGCAATAAATTATTATTTTTCATTTGAGTAAATCTCCAATTGGTTGTTGCTGACCCTCTCCTCATTATTATTCAATGTCGCTTTAATCCTGTCTGTTGCTAGCTGAAAATATTGTTCGTCATTTTCTATCCCGATAAAATTTCTATTAGTCTTGATGGCTGCGATGCCAGTTGTGCCAGACCCCATCACATTATCCAATACGGTTTCGCCCTCATTAGAATAAGTATTTATTAAGTACTCCATTAATGGTATTGGTTTTTGAGTAGGGTGTATCGTATCGCTTTCTATCTTAAATTCTAACATCTCTGTAGGATAATTCGTATACTTTTGTTCGTATTCGCTATCACCCAGCATTTTATTGTTTTTACCTACGAACTCTTCGACGCCCAACAACTTGCCAAGTCTTTTTCTACTATTTCTTTTTTTAACACGCTTTTCGATTAGACCTTGAGGGTTATAAGTCATATTACCCTTTTTCGAGTTAGCTGATGCTGCAGCGGCTCCTCCCTCTGAAAAAACTAGAATGTCCTCTGTAGATTTCATGGGTCGATAATTTGCTGTAAAAAATCCTGTAGTTCGAGATTTCTTCCAAATCCATTCGTACTTGAACCATTCCAAATTAGACATCACCAATTGTGCAGTAAAGGGTTGATCAGCAGTTAACACCACCGCTCCATTTCTTCGCAGTATTCTTTTGTACTGAGCCCAAAGCTCGTCCAGCGGGATAACAGAATCCCACTTAAAAATTCGAGATCCTTTTTTCCCGGCCCTATCAGTTGTTCCATATGGTAAATCAGCTAAAATTAAATCAACTGAGTTGTCTTTTATTTCTTTCATAACCTCAAGGCAATCGCCTTCAAACAAATCAATTTTCATATTTTTTCCTTTGAAACAATAAGCCACAAACTCAACTCCAATAATAAGGGATTACACACAAAAAGTCAAGAACTTTCTACGCTAGCAATTTAAATGTGTGTCGAACTGATCTTGTACTAAAACCCCACTGCTCATCGTAACTCAACTTTGCCATGTAAGGTCTATTATTATATATTCTATCTCGCGTCGGGTCAACCCCCCAGCACTTGATAGATGTTTGGACACTGTTGTTGTCAATCACTTCAACAATATAATAGTCCTTCCCATTTTTAGTTTTCCGCAGCGTGGTTTTCCTGGGTATAAACCACGTAACCAAAAGGTCGGGGTCATACTCTGAAATAGGCGGGATGTGGTTCTCGTTCAACCGTCTCAAAATATGCTCATCCATCACAAGGTCCATGGGGAATACCCCTGTCAAAGAAGAGAGGTGCTCAATCTTTTCTTCGTTTGTGAAATCTCCCTCTTCCACATATGAATCAATATTCTCCAACAGATTTTTCTCCTTGCGCGGGCGGTCCACAGCAACCGCGCTCCAGAAATGTTTTCCACCACTAAAGCGTTTATCCATCAAGCACTCCAAAGCCTCACTTCGAACCAACACATCAAGGGCGCGCTTGTTGAGTTTGCCATATACAATCTCTTCGTGAAACAAGAACTCCTCTATATTGTTGAAAGGTCGATGCTCCATGATCTGTTGCATGGCTGCGTCCCCAAGTCCCTTGATCGATGTGAGAGGCTGGATCAAAGTCTTGCCGTCCTCTGATATCTCCCACACCTTCCCAGATTGGTTGATGTTAAGTGGCTTGATTTTAAATCCAAACTGCTTGGCAATACCAATAGCCTTTTCTTTTCTTCCCTCGGGCTCTTTGTCTAAGAAAGCAGCCATCCACTCAGCAGGATAATAGTTGTAAAGCCAACCGCACTGATAACTAAGTATGCTATAACTAACTGCATGCGACTTATTGAAGCCATAGCCTGAGAAGTATTCAAACTTCGCCCACATTTCTTCGGCGTCTCCTCGCGTAAGCCCATTAAGCTTACACCCTTCAACAAAGCGCCTTTTAATGTCCTCTTTCTTGTCATCCTTTTTGCCTGTCCCTTTTTTAACCAACAGCTTTCTTAGAGCATTCCCCTCGTCTAGAGTGATGTCCTTTCCAAGCTTGTGGGCAAGCATGGCGATTTGCTCCTGGAAGATCAAGAACCCATACGTCTCTTCCGTTGCTTCCCTAAAAAGGCGATGAGGGTATTCGATATCTGCAGGGGTACTCTTTGCCTTGACATACATCTTATCCACCCCAGCACTCAGTGGTCCTGGTCGGTAAATACTTGTAATGGCTGCGATATCGATGATGCTGCGCGGCTTTGCTTTCTTGCAAAAGTCTTGCGCTCCCTTCTCCGTGAACTGGAATATGCCGGCCCACTTTCCCTTGTGAAAGATATTCTTATAAACCTTCTGATCGTCAAAATTAATCTTATCAGGATGCAAATTTTCATCGTAAAATTGTTTTACGTCCTCAAAGCGCGGCTCGTCAACCCCGTGATGACGCTTTAAGATGTGCCGGATTGCGCCCTCCATCATACGGAGTGACGCCAGCCCCAGGATATCAAATTTAATGAAACCCATAGGCTCTAAGTGCCTGACATTTTGACCCTCGCTCCACGGCGTTTGAACCACTCCACCGCTATTGATAAGGGGCATGTGCTTATCTAAATCCTCCCCAACAACAACACCCCCCGCGTGCCTACTAACGGATCGCGACTGCCCGAAAAGGACGTTAATATGGTCCGCGATATGAGGATATTTGGCTAGAAAGGTCTTCAAGGATTCTGAATATTCCATTAATTCTTCAAAGGTGGGAGCGTACACCCCCGCTTTGATGCCATGTTTTTTCTTCGCGATTGGAGTTGCTTCTCTAATCATCTTGGAGGTAACTGGATTCACTTCGGTGAACGGCACTCCATAAAATTTAGAAACGTCCTTAATAAGCGAGCGCAATTGAAGAGTATTAAAATTAGAGATGGGCACTACTGTAGTCTGGCCCCACTCCTCCATCAACTCTTCTTTTAACTCCATCGGATCGGAAACATCATAATCAATATCGGGATAATCTTTCTGCTCCTTGCGCATAAATCTCTCAAACTGAAGATTATACCTAATGGGGTCTACTTGCGTAATTCCCAGCGCGTATGCCAACAACGACCCGGCGGCGCTTCCGCGTCCCGAACCCACCAATTGACTGTCAGTCGCAGTGTCGGCTACACTTTTCATAGTGAGAAAATACTTGGCGAATCCTCGTTCACTAATAACATCGGTTTCGTATCGAAGACGTTCAAGATATTCATTATCCAAAAGCCCTCGCTCCTGCAGACCTCCCATACCTAATTTGGCCAGCGCAGCGTCTGCTGTCATCCCCGTGGGAACTACAAAATCCGGCAGCCGCACCTTGTTGTCAGGCATAAAGCTGCCTATCCTATTCATAGCGATATCATGAGTTCGCATAATTGAATCGGCAATCATATTATCATTATAAGACGCCCCCACTTTTTGGGAATATGTCTTGTATGCTTCCCACATTTGATCGCCGTTTTTTGGATAAAGTTCATAACCAATCTCATCTACATCTGCTGGCAAGTCGGCTGAAAGGTAGTCGGGTCGAGACTTCCCAAGCCACCCGAGGCGTTTATAAAGTTCTCTATCCTTCCATGCATCAGGGTTGGGGTAATGACTGTCGGCTGTTGAAATTAATTCAATACCAAACTCGTGATGCATCTGAATAATAAATTGATTCAATTCGTGTTGTTCTGGAATATTATTCCATTGGAGTTCCCCGTACCAGCGATCTCCAAAAATATCCAGCATGTTGTGTGTGGTGTTACGCATAGCATCCGCAATAGCATCTTTACCACGTTCTCTATTTTCCCAATAATCTCCAGCATATACGCCGCCCAAACATGCACTTGCGGCTATAACCCCCGTGTTGCGTTGTTTAAGAGCGGCGTAGTCAAGACGAGGATATCGATAAAAATTATCCCCTTGATATGAGGTGGATATCATACGAAAAATATTATTCAAACCCTCCTGATTTTGAGCCAGTAAAATCAAGTGGCGTCGTCTATTGAGGATATTTTTAGCACGGGCCTTGGAAGCTCCTTCGTTTTCAATAACAAGTCCGCTACTCTTTTCAATCTCCTTTTGGCGTTTTTTATCCGCTTTGACAGCCTCGTATTCCTGTTTCCACTTTTTTACCGAGGGTAAAAAATACGCTTCTACACCAAAAATAGGCTTAAAGTTTTTCCCGTCTTCTCGCATCGTGCGAGCGTGCATAATCTGATAACTTAATCCGTTCATGTTTCCATGGTCAGTAAGCGCCAGTGCTTCGCTTCCATTTTCGAAAGCATAGTCCATATGTTCTTGAGGATACCCGAGACCATCAAATATAGAGCCCGCAACGCTATGCGCGTGGAGGCCCACAAAAGGTATGCTAGATTTTTTCATTCGTTATCCTCTCCTATTGGATTCCATTCTTTATACGAAAACAGGTCTTTAGTGGGTCGCTCCACTTGCTTATCACCGGACAAATAATACCTCAATCCCTCCCAACTGTCAACCTTTTGGTACCACGGGACTTCCACCACCTTGGCACCATCCAGTATAGCACCCCCAAAAACTTTGTCAAGTGGAAAATGCCTTCCGCTCCACCTTTCTTGAATGGGCAGGTTTTCCATAGAATTTCCTATCGTTTGTCCGGGCCTTCTTAAGCCAGTTCCTTCTCGTCTGATAACGCGCACATATTCTTTATAGTCTTCTTCGTCAAATGTAAAACCTAGATATTCGTTATCTCGTACTGTTTTTCCCCGATAAGTAACATAAAACCTTTTATGGCTTGAAATCTCTTTGCGATGCTCGCGCACACTTGCCGGCTCATATATCCCATATGGGAAAGCTGCATAATATTTAGAGGGAACCACCCACTTACTTATTTTCTTACTTATATGATAGGAGGTGAGGGCTCCATACAAGACACTCCATGCAAGACAATCTCTTTTACCCAAGTCTTTAACGTGAATGGGAACGTAGTAAATCGGTATTTGTTTATGCACTTGAGTTGCACCGAAGTGATGTCTTCTGTTTAAAAATATTGGATCTTGAACATACTCTCCCAACCTATAGCGAATCAGAGGCTGCATATCATCGTTACATACCACCCATATTGTTTCGCACCCCGCATACGCGCATTCCACAACTGCTCTTTCTACTGCTAAATAGTCTTTGCCAATAGGCTGAAGGGCGTCATGCCACGGAAAATTAAAATCTAATTTTTGACCCGCCACGGGCACGATACCGGCCAAATGAAAAGCGCTCATGGGGGTGCCCCTTTCAAGCTAGAATACAATTCAAAAAGGGGAGAAGAAACAGTGGCAGCATTTTTCAATAATTCCTCTGCGGTGTCGTACTTAAATTTAATAAAAGATGTATTATTATACAAATTTTTTTCCTCCAAGTCAACCTCTCTTTTATTCATTTCTAGTTTTATAGCATAATGTTTATATTTTGCGGGATTGTTGCTATCTTTGCCGTTCCGTCTTCCCCGAATACCCACTTCCTTCATCATCTCTAAAACCCTGTAGCGAACAAGCAAGTCAGAATAATTTATATTATTTAATTGGTCTCTAGTCAAATACGAGACGGCTACCAAATCCTTACGGTCATGATTCCCATCAATCCGGTTAGAGGGATAAAAATGAACCGAGTTCACGAATGGGAGTTCGGCTTCGATGACATCGTAGGGGTGTACCATCCCTGACCTTACATCAATCCAATCCAACACCGTGCGCTTTGTATCATCCCCGCACGTCTTAACAGCAGCCGGAAGACCATTTACATTTTTATCATCAAAAATTACAACTCGGTTACAATGAATTATTATTGAGCGTGAATTGTGAGTCACAATTTTTAATTCTTTTTTTTCCTCATCGACTCTGATAAAGGAAATTTTATCTGCAAATGGAATCTTTCCTCTTATCGACAGCAAAAAAGACAAGCGGTTCCACACTTCAAGCTTGTTGGGCCCAACTGTTTTAACGACAGTAGCGGTTTTCAATTGAGTAGAGGGGAAATCTCCAATAACCGGCAGAGATGTTTCTTCTAAATATTCTACTTGAGATGGCTTTTTAATGTCAGCTAACAATAGAGGAAGGTCATTTAAAAAGGCATAAATGAGAGCATCGAGGCGCGTTCCAATAACAACCTTATCAAGAACTATTTTTCTCATCCACTAACTTTTGATACTTTAAAACTTTTTTAGCATAGCGAAAACCACGCTTGTTTTTGTTTTTTCCCTTACACCTAAAGCCAGCATTGTACCCACATAGGCCCACTTTTATATTGCCTTTCCCATATTTATAAATCCAATAGTTAAGCTTCTTAGCTCCTTCCATGATTGAAATCTTAGGATTCCGAGTTAAAGTACGGCACGAATATTTAGAATATTTAACCAATACCTGTGTCAAGCCACAAGCACGCGAACGACTCACAGCAGTCGTCTTCCAATTGCTTTCTACCCGTATCATAGCAATCATCAGCGATGGCTCTAAATTATATTTCTCTGAGGCTTCTACCAAGGTTGGCATATATTTACAAGCTACATCTGCTCTAGGGAAAGAGAGGGCCACGACTGTGGCGCATAAGAGTTGGGCTATCATTCGATTCTATCAGCAGCGTACTTCTTGGCCTGGTTCAAAAGCTCTTTTTGACCCTTGCTCCTGAAGGCTCGTTTTTTGCCACCTGTCCTCTCAAAGGCTTCCTCAAAACTTAATCGTAGTCGTGCTATCCACCCACCGGTTAGGGCAGTTACTGCGCGGTGGGCTCCGTATCGACAATGAATATAAAAAGGCTCACTTCCAATAGCAGACGCGATTTCTTCAAACAAGGTGATATTTTTGCCATAATGCTTGCCGCTTCGATATATCTTTCTGCAGATATGTTCGATAGGAGGGTCCAAATTAACATTCATTTTTCTAATGACTTTGTTCACATCGTTACAATGATCCAAACTAAACACGAGCCTTACCCCCTTTTTGTCGTAAAGGAAGCGTAAATTTTCTTCCGCTCGTTTAGCATTAAAGTAACGAGGCTTCTTGGCAAAGCCCGGTACTGCGCCCTTAAAAGCGCCCATAAAGCCGTATATGTTATTGGGCGGCTGCGGCGCTTCTTGTGCGAATGCTGCAGTCGTCATGAGTAGTGCTAGAACTGTTAATAATACTTTAATCATCTTTACCTCCATTCAAAGCCGTTGCCAAAATGCCCCCATGTGGCACTCTGTTCAAAGACTGGTTCTGTTAATTTTAAATATGATTTAATGCCACGGGGAGTTAAGTCATATTTGCCTAGCAAGCCCAATTGGACCTCAACACCATCAACTATTGCTGTGGCTTGAACTGGCTGATCATGTCCAATCGCATACGCCAAATAGACATACACTTCATCGGCTTGATGATCCCCCAAAATATCTACTGCTATACGGCGTGCCATATATGCAGCGCTCCGGTCCACTTTGGATGCGTCTTTACCACTAAACGCGCCCCCTCCAATCGGGATGCGAGGGCCATAATTATCCACCACGAGCTTGCGACCTGTCACACCAGCATCGGCATCAAAGCCGCCCATCTCCCAATCCCCCGCTGGATTGCAATGAATTTCAGGCTCTCGTCGCCCATCCAGCCACGGAAGGCCGAGCCACTCCTTTACCATCGCATGAAGATCTTCCGCTGGTGCATTTTGGAAGCTGGCCACCACGGCAACAATCCGATCATCTTCCAAAGTCACCTGTGTCTTGCCGTCATGAGGGTATTTATCATATAGTAATCGACAAAGCTGACGCGCCAAAAACAACTCTTGCGGAATTAAAGCGTCATTTTCATTGCACGCATACCCCACCATAATGCCTTGGTCCCCAGCCCCTCCTGTGTCAACACCTTGAGCGATGAAATTACTCTGCTGGACAATATTAGTTTCAACCTCGATAGGCTTCCCGTAAACTTCTTTAGCGATGACTGGAATGTCAACTGTTGCGCTAGTGGTAATCTCCCCTGTAATATATATTTTTCCATGCCCTCCACAAGTTTCCACCGCTACGCGAGAAGAAGGGTCCTGTCGTAGGCATTCATCTAAAATAGCATCTGAAATCCTGTCGCAAATTTTATCGGGATGTTTGGGTGTTATACACTCCGCTGTTCTAATCATCGTATACTCCTTTTTGTTTTTCGCTCCCACGGGGGGGTGGCTTCTTTAATCCATTCAATATTATCATATTCCTTTTTATTTAAAATTTCATCTAATTTTTCTCTGTCTTCCGCAAACAGCCAAAATTCTATCATTCGGTCCAGCGAAATGGACCGTGCTCGAATATTATACCACATTTTTCTCCTTTATAAAAGCCTTAACTGTAACCGGAAACAAATCTTTAGCAATATCCAAAACAGCGTTGGCTACTTGCTGGATTTCCCACTGTGCACCGGGATGGGTGCGCAACGCAATAAATTTAAGAATATTATTTAAATTAGCTGTTCCATAATATTCAGTATAAATATTTTGGGGTAAAACCCCTCGCGCTTGTTCCCGGCACACCCCAGCATCCAAGAGCGCCTCATATAGGCGCAAACTAGCCCCATTGTGATTTTTCACCAACTGGCTCGCCGTGCTCGATGCCCCATTAGGAACAGAATGATAAATCACTTTGGGGTCCACTAGTGCGCTCGTGCTCGCTTGTCGGTTTGATTCGTGTTGAGCCCGGAAAGCTTGAGGTTCATAAAATTCTATATTAAAATTGGTGTACCTTCTACTAATTTCATTGTAGCTCCACGTTCGGTGACGCATGTGCTGCTTGGAAATAAATAATGGTACCTTGAATCGAAGCGTCATAACACAATGTTCTAATGTGCTGGTGTGGCGATGTGCAATAAGATAACTAATTAATTTTTTATCTTGTTCTTCCAGTTGCGCCTTATGCTTGCCAAAAGAAACACGAGCGCTATTGACCACGGAAAGATCATCGCCAAGACTATCAACCAGTTGTACAAACCCGATATCATCTCCATATAAATCTATTTTCTTTTTCACTCATCACCCAATTTTAGGCCATGCTCACGGGCCCATCTCTTTACTTCTTCAACCGGAGGAGTTTGTTCTTCTCTTTTAATTCGGCTCATATCTACAAGAGATAAAACAATGGCTCCAATTATACATGCAATATAAATAAAGAGGCAAACCTCTGCCGCCCCCCTGTTTATAAAGACAGAAAATATAGTAAAAAAACAAAATATTTTCCCCAATACAAACAAGAGGGCGGCAATCCGCGTCAAAGGCTTCAAAGATCATCAAAGACTCCTAAAACTGATCCTCTTCGGTAGAGTTCTTCAACGCTAGAGTGGAGGGGTCCCCGGATGAAATAACCTGCGAAACAGCGTCAAAATATCCCGTTCCCACCTCCCTCTGGTGCTTGTGAGCCGTATAGCCCATTTCCTGCGCGGCAAATTCCGCATCCTGCAAATCAGCATAAGCCAACATATCGCGCTTGTTATAATCTAGCGCAAGCTGGAACATGTGATGGTTGAGATTGTGGAAACCGGCCAAAGTAATGAATTGAAATTTATATCCCATTTTTCCTAACTCACGCTGAAATTTGGCGATAGTTTTATCGTCTAAATTTTTGCGCCAATTAAAGGATGGAGAGCAATTGTATGCTAGCATTTTACCAGGAAATTTTTTGTGGATCGCATCAGCGAATTTTTTAGCCTCTTCCAAGTCTGGAGTGCTGGTTTCGCACCACAACAAGTCAGCATACGGAGCATATTGAAGACCCCTCGCAATAGCCATATCAATTCCGCCCGTGATCCTATGAAATCCTTCTGAAGTTCGATTTCTGCTCTCAATAAAAGGCTTATCAACTTCATCGATATCAGACGTCAACAAACGAGCACTATCAGCATCCGTGCGAGCGATGATAACCGTAGGAGTGCCCATCACGTCAGCAGCTAGCCGCGCAGCAACAAGCTTCTTAATAAACTCGGAAGCTGGCACCAGCACCTTTCCACCCAGATGGCCACACTTCTTCGCGGAAGACAGCTGATCTTCAAAATGAACGCCGGCTGCGCCGGCGCGGATCATAGCCTTCATTAATTCAAAAGCGTTCAAAGATCCTCCGAAGCCAGCTTCGGCATCAGCCACAATAGGGGCAAACCAATCCCGTGTGGGGATGCGGTCGTTTTCACTCCACTCAACTTGGTCGGCACGGCGAAGCGTATTGTTAATCTTCTGGACTAACATGGGAACACTGTGTACCGCGTACAAACTCTGATCAGGGTACATTTCATGAGAATCGTTGGCGTCAGCGGCCACTTGCCATCCCGAACAATAAATTGCTTTGGTGCCCGCTTTAACCATCTGCATTGCTTGACCCCCTGTTAATGCCCCCATAGCATGAACATAGTCTTCCTCTTTCAACAGGCGCCTCAAAGTCTTAGCTGCCCTTTTAGCCAAAGTATGCTCCTCTCTTAAAGAGCCCCGCAAAAGTGATACATCTTCTTCAGTATATGGTCGTTTAATCATTTTTAAAGCTCCTTATACGCCTCTAGGGTTAAAAAATCGCTCAACTTTTCTGAAAGGCAAAGCGACTCAAACAAGTTGCGAGCTTGACCCTCTTCGTCAGACAACTCCTCCTTTAAAACCTGGCGCAAATAAGAAGAGGTTACTTTATGTCCATTATCTAGTTGAACATTATGCCTCCTCCATTGCCAAATTTGAGCGCGGGAAATTTCAGCAGTAGCCGCATCCTCCATCAAATTATTAAGGGGCACGCATCCGTTACCGTTCACCCACGCCTTCAAATACTCAAATCCAATTTTAATATTTTTTCTTAAAGCCGCCTCTGTGCATGTTCCTTTGGGGACACACAAAAGATCCTGCGCTTCAATTGGTCCATTAAGATTATCCAAATGTTTATGAATTTGATTAGACTCTTTCATGTGAGTATCAAAAACTTCCATAGCGATGGGGATCAGGCCCGGGTGAGCCACCCACGTCCCGTCATGTCCATCGCACACCTCCCGCATTTTATCCTCTCGGACCTTCGCCAAGGCAGACGCATTCGCTTCAGGATCATTTTTAATTGGAATTTGAGCCGCCATACCTCCCATCGCATGTGCACCACGGCGGTGGCAGGTAGAAATAAGAAGTTGGGTATAGCTTCTCATAAAATGCTGGGTCATTGTTACTTGATCTCTATCAGGCATCACGCTCTGAGGGTCGTTCTTGCAAGTCTTTATAAAGCTAAAAATATAGTCCCATCGTCCACAATTCAGTCCAGCAGAATGATCTTTAAGAGCAAACAAAATTTCATCCATTTGAAAAGCAGCAGGGAGGGTTTCTATGAGAACTGTGGCTTTAATCGTCCCCTCTGGAATACCAAAATAATTCTCGGTATGACGGAAAATATCAGCCCAAATTTTAGCTTCCGCATAGTGCTCCAATTTCGGTAGATAAAAATAAGGACGTGAACCGTTTTCTACCAAGTGGCGCGCATTATGGAAAACATACATGCCAAAATCAAACAAACTGGCACGCATAGGCTTGTCATTCCACAATATATTTTTTTCTTCCAGATGAAGTCCTCTCGGGCGCACGAACAAAACCGCAGGGTTGTCATTAAGGGCGTAGTGTTTGCCAGTCTTGGGATCCCTATAGTCAATAGTCCCGCGAATAGCATCATACAAATTGTTCTGCCCTTCCACACAATTCTCCCACGTAGGGGAATTGGAATCTTCGAAATCGGCCATAAAAACTCGGGCGCCTGAGTTGAGGGCGTTAATAACCATTTTGCGGTTAACTGGACCGGTGATTTCAACACGCCTGTCCATAATCTCGGCAGGGATTTCCCCCACCATCCAATCGCTCTCGCGGATCTCTCGGGTTTCAGATAAAAAATTAGGTTTCTCACCCGCATCAAAATAAAACTGAGTATATTCCCTAGACTCTAATACAGAATGTATTCGGGCATCAAACAGATGAGACAGATCTTCCACAAAAGATAATGCCTCATTGGTTAAAATGTTTTTATATTTTTCACGATCTCTTACTTTTAGCATCCTACTCCTTTTTTAATTATAATCAGCTATACCGTTTCACAGTCTTCCCAGAACTCTTCCTTCCCATCCGGCGAAAGAACTCCACATACATAATTTTCTAATACAATAAGGTGGGTCTCCCCCTGAAAATTAATTTCTCTCACCATGCTTTCTTCTACCACAACCACCTCGCCAGGAAATACACTAAGTGCTACTTCGGGGGCTGCTGATACAACCATATAAGCCCCGAATTCCTTCTTCGAGGGAGTGTAGCCTTCCGGCAACAATACACGCTGCTCTTCTTCAACACTCTCTTCGCGGATAGTCTTTACCAGCAGATATCTGCTACAGGGATAAAAGTTCATTTCAACCTCATTTGCTCACAGTTTTAGAAACACGGTCATAAAAATCCATCAATTGTTCTACATCAACATCGTCTTTCATGAGGCGATATGCCTTCACCGCCATGCTGATTTCCTCTTTGGAGAGCCACCCATTTTCTACATAGCTCTTTTTCAAATCTCGCTTATGTTCTTTAAAGGGTTCCATCTCTTCTTCGACAGTAGCTAGCGATTTAATATAGTTGGTAATGTGCTCTTCTTTTTTTTGAATGTCCGTTTGTTTTTGCTCCATGACAACCTCAATTACGGGAACTGGTTTCATTTTGACTCCTTTTAAGTTGATTTTCACATAAAAAATATTCTTCTCTGGTTAAAAATTCATATATTCTCTTTTTACAATGCTTACATTCAAGTTGAACTGTAATATTGTTGCCAGCACTAGCCTGTGCTTCTCCTATTGTCACCCAATAGTGGGTGACACTAGCATTACATACAGATTTTCGATTTGGCCCCGAGACTAAATGTGTTAAATCCATAACCCTTTTTCCTTAACAACCCACATGCTATCATACCTAAACATAGTTGTCAAGTAAAATTTAACCACATTTTGCAAAACCACATTTTTGGCATGTAACACAACCATCTTGGTATATCATTCCTTCTTCACCACACTCTACACATGTCTTGTCCCCGTTCGCCCTCTCCCCATCCTGAATATAGTTCTTTAAGATACGGGCAATACATTTAGAAAACGAGAACATGTCACTATCCCGATCTTTATAAAGCTGTTCAACCAAAAAGCTCGGCTTTGCTCCATGACGAAGGGCCAAAGAAATCATTCGCGTAAAAGCAGAATTGTTTGCATTATCAAATACTTTTACAATATCACGAATTACCACTTCGTCTCCGTTATCGCCAAATTTTAAATCATAGCGACTGTCTTTAGTTTTAAAACTATTTTTAATTAAAGCTCCGTCACTGTACTTTTTTGGGATTTCCACCAAATTAGATAGACCCCCCATTACCTCATAAGGCTTACCCTGTAGGAGGCCCACCAGCACGACCCACTTTTCTCCCTGAATGGTAGTGTGATGAATGGCGCAAGGTAGTTCATTGGGGCGCTTGGGGGCCCCGTTCTGAGGGAAATTACCCTCTTCTTTTTTGGTAAGCAGCACTCCCGAGCGTGACCCGTCTACATAAACCGTTATACCTTTAAGACCCAAACTCCATCCCAACAAATATAATTCTCCCACGACCGAAGGGTCGGTCCCCTTGGGGAGATTAATGGTAGAACTGATAGAATGGTCGATACTTTGTTGGATAACGGCTTGAATCTCCACGCGCCTCTTCCAATCGATCTGATCGGAGGTGGTAAAAAAATCAGGCACTTCTTTTCCCCTATTCGCCTCCAGCCATTCTTGCACGTTGTGGTGAAAAACCTCATATTCTATCCACTTGTCTCCCAGATCGTCCACAAAATCGGGTACCAAATGCTGTTCGTTGTGGCTTAATTTTCTTCGTCGTGTATAAGAGTTGCGAAAAACTGGCTCCAGGCCCGAGCTAGTTTGTGACATGATGGAAACACTCCCGGTAGGCGCGTTAGTTAAGATGGAAATATTTCTTCGACCAAATTTTTTAATGGCCTCTCGCAGCTGCTCGGGAAGCCTCCCTATAAATTCGTTAGTCGCTTCTTTCTCCCATTTAAATATCGGAAAAGCTCCGCGTTCTTGCGCCAATTGTACGCTTTCGGAGTACGCAGCATCACGCAAAGTTTCGTAAATACCGTGTATCACTTTGTAAGCCGGTTCAGAATCATATGAGGTTTGAAGACGAGCAATTGCATCTGCCAAACCATGAGTCCCGAGTCCGGTGCGTCGGCCCTCCCTACACGCTTTCAACAATTTTTCCCATAACACTTTCTCATCAGCCGTGTCACAAACAGCAATAATATTTTCTAGTTTTTCTATCTCAAGCTCAATCAAATCATCAGAAAGTCGCATCGCTACTGAAACTACTCTCTCAAATTCTTCAAAGTCAAAATAGGCGTGAGAGGTGAAAGAACTTTTTACCAGATGCTTTAAGTTAATAGAGATCAACCGACATGAATCATAAGCTGAAAGGGGTATTTCCCCACAGGGGTTGGTGGTGAGCGTTTCAAACCCATCCTCTTTATAACAATGAGCTGGGAGATTATTAATTATGTTATCCCACATTAAGAGCCCGGGCTCTGCTGTTTTGGTTGCTGATTCTACAATTTTATTCCAAAGCTCCTCCGCTTGAATTTCTTTTGTGTGAGTGGGGTTGGAGGATCCCACAGGAAACTGTAAAGTAAATGACTCTTTATTTTCGACAGCTTTTGCAAAAGAATTATTTATCTTTACAGAGACATTTGCACCGGTAACTTTAGCTAAATCGTGTTTCATTTCAACGAATTGTTCTATGTCGGGATGCCGCACATCCATAGAAATCATGAGTGCGCCGCGTCTCCCATTTTGTCCCACCATCCGACACACATATGAGTAAAAATCAGCAAAGCTCCATGCTCCTGTGGTGGTGCCAGCCGCATTATTAACAATAGCGTTTTCCGGACGCAATTCGGAGATGTCTAACCCTACGCCACATCTCCTCTTAAAAAGGTTAGCCAAGTCTTTTCCCGCATCCATAATCGATGAAATAGTATCGGCAGGAGAGTCCACCACAACACAATTAGACAAAGAAACGTTTACATGATCATTTCCGATGCCCATCATCGGAGAACCTTGAGGTACAATATATTTAAAGTCTTTAAGAAAACTATAAACTTCTTTTTCAGAGAGAGCCCTTTTGCCTCCGAACTTTTTTTCTATCCGAGCAAATTCTTTAGCCAGCCGGCGGTGCATGTCATCAGGCGTTTTCTCCAACAAGGCGCCTTTCTTGTCTTTAAGACAATATTTGGTCATAAAAACATTTTTTGCTAATTCGTCCCCCCTAAAATATTCTAGAGTGGCACTCCCAACTTCCTCTTCGTTATACATCCTTTATTTACCTTTTTTAAATTGCTTATATTTTTCTTTGAGAAGTTCTCCCTGCTCTTTGGACGTTTTAGATACAACGCTATCCATCGTTTCTCCAGTCGAAGGAAGCACCTTTATCTTCACATTGCTCGTGTCCATAAATATAGGATAAATTAATCCGTCCGGGCCATTTCTATTTTTAGCTATAAAAAGGCGCCCACTGTTGGTGTTTTTATCTTGGATGGTGCGCGATAAGGAGAAGATAAAATCTGCTACAAAGCATTTATTAAAAGCTTCTGAAATAGATTCCATTGTAATTACTTCCGCGTTCAAGCCGCTCCTGTTAGTTTGACTAGCCGTATAACAAGGACACTTAAATTCTTGAGCGAGGGCTCTCAAATCTTCGTAAATAGTTTCCAGTTCGTGCCTTTTCTCTTTTCTTATCACATTTGGTCGCAATAAATCTCCATAATCAACAATAATCATATCAATGGGTATGCCCCGGTGGCGAAGCTTCTCCAAATGAGTCTTGATTGTGGTGGGCGAAGCTGATTTTGTTGGGTATTCCTTAATAATTAAATTTCCTTCCAACTCTTGGACAGTTTCAAATATTTGTTCTTTAAAAGAAAAGAGGTCTTTCAAGTGAACGCCTGTAATACAACTATCATACCTCGATGCAATTATAGTAGATCCCAATTCCAAAGTATAGTGTATGACAGTTTTACCTTCTTTTACAGCCTCGGCCCCCAAGTGTACCAAAGCCATTGATTTTCCCGCTCCGGTAGGAGCAATAACCACTCCCAGTTCTCCCTCTCCCAAGCCCCCCTTACATAAGTCATCAACTTCTTTCCACCCAGTACTGACGGCATTGCGAGCTTTAATTTCAAATCGCTTTTCAAAGTCTACTTTATAATCGTATCCAAACTTATTATCACTCCCCAGCTTTAGAGCCTGATTAATAACTTCGCTAATCTCGTCAAAAGACGAACTTTTTAAAAGCTTAACCGATTCAAGCATTGCCTCCTTGAGCTTTTGTTTTCGACAAAAATCAAGCGAAGTCTCCTTAATATATTCATCGCCATCGACGCCGAATCCTGCTTTATGGATACGCGCAAAATAATCCCTAACCTGTTTCTTAACCGCGTCATTCTCCTCATCTAAAGAAGCGCGGAGGAGAGTAATCATTATCTTGCTGGTGGGATGAACGCCATACTTGTTGCGATAATCAAATATCTTTTCAATAAATACTTGAAGATATCTAAATTCAAAGAATTCGAGCTTCAAAACCTCTTGCATTTGATCTGAAAAGGATCTATCCTCCAGGATTAATTGTGCCAGGTCCTCTTGGAAAGCTTTCCCATATTTAGAAAAATCAACTTTTTCCATTATTTCTCCGTCGTGATACGTTTCATGTTTTGGAACAGGGATGACCAGTCAAAAGCTCCAAAGCCATCCTCAGTCATCATCTTAACCGTGCCTGTCTTATTAAATTCAGGCACAAAATCTTCAATAGCATGCCGCACAGTTTGTTTCCCGTTAATTGGGATATTGGGGGAATACAGCTGCATTAGTTTATAATTCTGTTCGATAACGTCCACGTTCTCCTGAATAGTCTGATAAACCTTTGCCTTTTCTTCTTTCATCTCCCCACAATGGTCGATAAGACTGCTTATATAATGGGTCTTTTCTTCGCTTAAAAAAGGGAATCTCTTGGCTACTGTCTTCATCCCAACGCCTCCAACACCCTTGAGATTATCACTCTTATCACCAGAAATGGCGCGTGCGAGGGCGAAATTAGCCGGATGGATGCCGTACTCTTCCACCACCCTTTTGCTGTTGAGAAAGACCTTCTGTATCGGCCTATACAACACTGTTTCGTCATCACAAAGCTGAATAAAGTCCTTATCGCTAGAGATAATAATCTTTTGCCAACCCTTAAAACAATTCATCTGAACCGCATACGCGATGATGTCATCAGCCTCGATGTGAGGTACCATGGTTTGGATAACAGGCAACTCATTTAAATATTGTGTCAGACGAGTTTGTTGCCAAATTTTATTCTCTATTTCTTCATTCTCGGACATATTCCTAATGTCCCGATTCAGCCGGATCGGCTTCCTTCCCGCTTTATAATCCTTTTGAACCAATTTCCGTCGTTTTGAGCCACCGATGCCATCCCACGCGATAATAACGCGGTCTGGCTTCATTTCCCTCACCATTTTCTGTAAAATCTTAAGAAAGCCTTTAATTCCTCCGATTGGATAACCGTTGGTAGAAAGGCTTGGGTCCACAATATACGCCCTGTAAAGCATGTTTAGGGCATCAATCAATACTACTCTTTTCATAATTCCTCTACGTAAAAAACCCTCCCCAGTATAACCGAGGAGGGTTGGAAAGTCAACAGTAAATTTTATTAGTTAACGAGTAGACCGACGATTCTGAGGGCGTGCGGGCGCACTACGTCGGGAGTTGTGGGGACGACTCGCACTGGCGTGTCGCTTAGAGTTTCCTCTCTTAGACGGGGCAACTTGTCGCTTTTGAGGAGCGGTGCGACCCTGATGCACGTTGGAGCGACGAGGGGTACGGCGCTGCTGCTGAACCTGCCGGTTTTGCGGAGCGGTGCGCCGTTGGGTCACGCGGGGGCGCTGTGTCTGCCTTTGAGAAACGCGGGGGCGCTGTGTCTGCCTTTGAGAAACGCGGGGGCGCTGTGTCTGCCTTTGAGAAGGACGTGTCACGCGCTTGTTCTGACGAGGGCGCTGCTGCTGAACCTGCCGCTTTTGATGGTTGCGCTGGGGGGCTCGGGCAGAACGCTTCGGGGACCGCTGAAAGGGACGCTGGGCGTTTGCCTTTTGTGGTCGTTGGTTCCCACGCCTTTGAACATTACCACGCTTAGGCATGCTTTTACGCTTGTTCGCACCATTTCGGAAATCACTTCGCTTCGGCACGTTTTTTCCTTGACGGTGATGGCGCTTGTTGTTGTGGGCGCTATGGTTGCCGCGATGGGCCTGTCCATTATTGTTCTGGCGCTTCTTGTTCTTATTAACACCCTTGTTGTTAGAGCGCTTCTTATTATTATTGACGCGAGGGGAAGAAGCCGACTGGTTCTCACGCTTTTTGCGATTCTCCTGTTGTCGATAATGTTGAGATCCCATTTTACCGTTCTTTCTCAAATCAGAATGTTGGCCCTTCTTGCCACCCTTCTTCTTCCAGTTTTTCTTAGAAGACTTCTTATTTTTCTTCCAATCACTAGATCGGTAATGCTTGCTCACGTTAACAGTCACGTTATTGTTATTGACAATCTTGTTAACCACCACTTTCTTGTTATAACTATTCTTCTTCCAGTGTCCTGTGTGCCACTGTTTCGTTTTCCACGTATGGTGCTGATTGTTAGTGTAGTGCGCATACTGTGAGTGATGGTGGTGTCTCATCGTATAAGGTTGCTGGTAGATCTGGTGCGGGTTGTAGTGATGGGCATACAGCGATCCATGGTGGTGAAAAGCAGTATGCATCCAATTGAAGGTGGTTCCCCAATAAACATGAAATGCGGGATAGGTCAAGTATGTCTGAGTGGCCCGATGATACGTGTTATAAGTAACACGGGTGGGGCATCCGCGATACCCTTCATAGTGGACGTTTAAGCCCCGGTTATAAGCCGACAATACGATCTTTCCGGCGCGGTGGCAACTCATCATGTTGGTGTGGCTGTTAACCCACGTCCATCGCCCAAGTCGATAGTCATAAACATGATCGTAAACGATTACCGGCACATACTGGTTTCGAGCATAGTTGGTATTGGTGTACGCATAATCACCAGAACTATAGCCATCATCGTAATAGCTGTTATCCCCGTAATCATCGTCATAGTGATGATTATCATACCCATAGTCATCATGGTCATAATGAGCCACTTGAGTGCTTTGAGGCTCGCATGCATCGGCGCTAGCGATATCGAGCATCGTGGCTACCAAAGCCAAGAGGATCGCCAGACCCAAAATTGTAATAATTGCTTTTTTCATTTTCTCTCTCTCCTTAATAAAAATTTCAGTCTACGTTAGATAGAATAACCCTAATCTCACCAAAAGTCAAGCCAAAAATCATTTTTAATGGTAATTTTTTTCTATCTGCGCTAATCCACGCCTTTACCTCTTTCTTAAACTTCTTCTTCCTTCCAAGGCCCTGGATAGACGCATCTATTTTATGTGCTGGGATGATTCCCATTTTAGTCCATACATCTTCTACTTTGCCGGGGAAGCATTCCACCATATAAAAATGATTGCCACTAAATATTTTAAACCTAAAAGGTTTACCAACTTCCAAATCATGATTCCTAAGATAATTTATCCAGCTTAATAAGTCGTGAGTAGGTACAGTGGTGGGTTGGATAATAGCTCTTTCTTTTTTACCCTTTACCTTCTTTGAGCCGGCAATCCCTTCAGGTCCAAAATGTAAGGTATAGCGCTTTTTGTTGTTGTTTTTGTTAAGATGCATCTCGGATAAAATAGGAAAATCATCCTCCAGCACGATAGATGCCACCTTGTGTTGGACAGAATAAAACTTAGCCCAGTTTTCTTTAGTCTCCAAAGTACCAAACAGTTTTAGGACTTCTTTGTTCTCATGCTTATCCGGCTTATAAACCATAACAGCCTTTGCCACATTCGCACTTAAAACATTAATGTCGTAAGTGAGCTTTTCTTTCGCGTTCGCACATTGGCAACATAATGCTTCTACGATCAATAGTGCCAGAATAATCATGACCGTTATAGCATAATACTTTCTAAATTGTGGACTCATTCTATCTCCTTATAAGTAACTAGACCGCTTCTTCAGAATTGTAGAACTGGTCGGCGTCTACCTCCCGCTTGTCAAATTTTAAAATCACTTCTTCATCCATGATTTCTAAAATTCTGGTCCTAAACTTCTCATCTTGAATTTTTTCAGGCCACTTAGAAGGTTGAAATTTTTCTTCGGTGCCGTCCGCATGTGCAAGAGTATACCACGCTCCCGATGAGGCCAAATGCTTAGAACCTTTAACGGCCTCAAACCAACTCTCCTCGTCTTGAACACCAATTTCCTCACCCCACAAAATTTTAAAATTACATTGTCTTCCCTGTGTACCAAATCGGCTCTTTTCCAACCGAACCTTCACTTCGGAACCGATGCGATATCCCTTATCATCGATGATATATGACGCTTTGGCTTTACGCCCTGTCAGCCACACGCGCAGCGAATAAGAATAAATCATCGCCTTACCACCAGGAGTCATATAAGGTGTGGTCATTGCCTCAGAAGGGCTGCGGGTGATGTTGGTTTTCAATTGGTTGAGAACCAAAAAAGTTGATTGAGTATTGGCAATAGGAACGGTCAACTTAGACATTCCCTTGGCCAAAATCCTAGCCTTGACCGCCATTGATGAAAGAGGATTAAAATCTCCCTCGATATCAGAAATAGCTGGGGTTAAGGCCAACGAATCCCAAATAAACAGCATTCTGTTTTCATTGGAGCCCAGCAGATCCTCAATAGTCTCTAGCACAAATTCAACAGATTGCGCCTGAACATAAAGAAGAGTATCCAAATCACAACCGGCGCGCTCCAAGAAGCTCGGATCAATCGCTGATTCGGAATCAAAATAAATCACATCGATACCCATTTTCTGGGCATTTGCTGCGACTTGAGCTGCCATGTATGATTTCCCAGTAGATTCGAGGCCAGCGATCTCGGAGACTTTCCCCACCGGAATTCCTGCCAGCTTACCTCGACAAACAATAGAATCGAGCCACCGCGAACCTGTTGGAATCCAATCGGCAACTTGGGTGGGATTTTCTTCGCTTAAATTGTGAGCCACCGGCATGCCGGCTTTTCGGTTAATTAAACTACGCATGTCCGCAATCGAAAGCTTGCCAGCTTTTTTTGCTTTTGCCATTCTTCTTCCTCGTATTGATTAATGTAAGTTGAGACATCTGTAACCCCATGCCTCCCTGCGGGCATTTACTAACTAAGCAATTCGCTGAAAGCATCATCAACTGATGATGTTTCCTTGGCGTTATACTTAGAAGTTTCTACAGAACTGTCTTCAGCACTATCTTCGTCAGCCAAAAACTCGTCTAACATCGCGCCCACTTGTTCTGTAGTTTTGCGCTCAAAAAGCCCCTCAAATTCTGGAATGCTTTCCATCATTTCAGCACACTTTTCTGGACCGTCCTGACAAAGCGGAGATGATTGTCTCCGAGGTTGGAGCTTTGTCTGTGGGAAGGTAGCACCGGGAGGCTTCCCATACGTAAGAATAAGATCGGTGCCTTCTTCAGCATCGGTGATATCGCCATACTCAGGATTCAACACCAAGTTAAGAAGTGACTCATACGCCATCTTCCCATAACCCCAAATGCGCACCCCATCCGCCTCTTCACCACGCACAACTACGGGAGAGAAGAAGCGTTGACGAGCAAAGAGAGACTTTGCCATCTTGATGCTGTCGTCAGTCCCTTCATTATAAAGCTTTGTAGCAAATCCGCATACAGGACAGTCATCACCAAAATTCTTTTTGGGGCACACAAAACCCGAATTTTTGCCTACGTTATAATGAAAAAAGAAATCCTTGAAGGGATCTCCATCTGGAGTTGGTACAATACGAATGGTTTGGTCGCCATCTTGAGGACGCCAAAAGTTACTGTTACCTCCTCTGTTGTCCAACGCCATTTTTCTTGCTTTAATTTTCTTAAGATCAATACCCATTATTTTTTTCCTTATAGTTAGAGTATGCCCAGCAAATTTTCTGAACATCTGACACTAATATTAACATACCTAGTCTAGGCTGTCAAGAGAAAAATTTTCGATTTGTGAAACATCCCCCTTCGCGGTATTCCAATTAAAAACGCGGAAACTCTTCTCATCAAGATCCCACACCAATTCATTGCCCTCCACGAGTTTGCGAGTTTTGTTAGTCCCTTTAGTTTTTTGTTCCACAAACCCCTCTGGTAAATCCTCCAGCCGAGCAAATTTCATAGCTCGCTCTTGGCCATTTTTTTTCTCAAATGTTCCCACATACGCACGTATACGAATAGACATATTATTCCTCCTCGGTTTTTTCTAAGATAATGCCTTGCACCATAGAACTTCGAGCGATTAAAAAACCATAATTCTTTTTATACTGAGTTGAATAAATTCCGTATGAGATTTTCAGTTTATCCTCAATAATTTTTTCTTTCAGTTGTCCAGTAATAGTTTTAAATAGCTCGCGATCCGTTTTTAACGTTTCGTTGTTCACTGCATAATAATAACTCTTTTCCCTAGTCGCTGTCAAGGGAAAAAACAACTTCTCTTCGTTTTTTTCCACATCTAGAACGCCAACCGTTGTAATGCGCGTCATTTCAAGCGGTTTGGCGATTGTGTTCATAACAGCTTCAGAGTGGGTAAAGACGTTTATCATGTGAAGAGCAGAAATTAAAATTTTATTCAATTCCTTATAATATCCTATTACCGGAGCCCCTCCCGCTATTCTATCTAGTTCCATATTGTCAATTAAAATAATGCGTTCAAAAACACTAGATCGCGCATATTCTTGGAGAATATTGAAGACCACACGTTCCTGCTTCATCCTTTGTTCACTCACTAGAGAGATATCGGGCTTAATATAAAGGAGGTGAATTTTGCACTTTTGAAGTTGCTGCAAAATCGCAAGAGAAGCACCACTTACAGTTCCTCCGCCCCCAATAATAAATAATACCTCTTCCCCCTCTGGGATTTCTTTAAAGTATCCTGACAAATCTGGAGTACGCGACTCGTACTCCTCATGGTTCGCACACTTGGGAAGAAGAAAGTGGTTAGGAGTGTGCTGCGCCTCGGAATCCAGCGTATAAACATTATACTGAGGGTATTTCGCGAAACCCGTCGCGATATTAAAACCGGCTTGGCCCAATCCAATTACAGTTTGCATCTTACGTCCATATCTCCATAATTTTGACCTTCTCGAACATTAGTCAAAAAATCTGAAAAAATTGTCTGCGAAAAAATTTGAGCAATGTCGGAAATCAAGTTGCGCTCGCTTTCAGCAAAATCAATTACTAGGCTATCATGTATTGAAAAAGAAATAAAGGATTTTCTGTCTGCCAAAAATTTATGTACCGCTATCATTCTATCCAAAAATAAATCACTCGTGGTACTTTGAATAATATAGTTGAGAGCGTGGTGCTGGTCAGCATCGATCTCTCTCCCAAGAGGAGTTCTTACAACTTTACCATCCCAGTATTTTTCAAGCACTTTCTTTCTGTCATAGGCCCGGGCCGACAAATAATCTTTCGATGAAGGATTATAGAGCCAAGAAAAAATTCTCTTCTTTGATTCCTCTCGGGATAACAATCCCCGATAAACATGTTCCGCATTCCAGTCGTGTAAATCCTCCACCGGCTGTTCGTGTTCTCCCAATGCAAGCAGCGTCCTCAATTCCGCTGCGTTGAAATCCAATTCGACAAAAAAATCATTTTGTGGTCTGATTATAGAACGATAACTTTTATCTATCGTTAAGATGGGAAAACTACCCTTGGTGGTAGTAAGGCGTCCTGTTTTTGTTCCAAAAATATTATAAGAAATGGAAGGATAGGTGTGGGAGATTTTTTTATAAAATTGGCGCACTTTATATTCTGCAAAGCGCTTCTTTAAAATAGAAGGATCAACATTTATTTTTCTTTCTTTTATTTCTTCTACTACTTTTGTTAACTCAAACAAAAAATCATAATTCGCAGGTTTTGGATAAGTATCAAAGACGTGAGTAGTAATCTGGTTTTTCAACTCCAAATATTCTTTTAACAAACCAGGAGGGAGTTGCTCATAAAAACAATGTTCTGTCAGATCAACCTTAGCCTCCCTAAAAGCGCGATAAAAAGCCTTCAAGCGTTTAGTTTGAATTTCCCACTTGTCACGCAGCGCTGCAGGGCACACTTCATCTAAAGTCTTGCCCTCGCAATAAAGGTTAGCGTATTCATAAGAGCCCTCCTCCAAACAAGGGTGATGTCGCCAAGTCCGACCGCTAGTAGGTACCGTATTAGTCAAGTGGGGGGTCAAATACAGTAGATTTGCCGATGTTGGTTTCTTTTGGCTTCTCTTTTGGCTCTTGATAACCTGAAATAATGTCATTTACGCTTGGTCCTGTCTGTGGATATTGATCCTGTGCTTTTTGTATGTCGGATGCCGATACTCCTAAAGACTTATCCGTAGCTAGCATTTTAGCAAGATTGAGTTTCATCTCTTTCTTCGCCCAATCATTAATATACCCTATTGCGGTCTCAAAGTCAAACACTTTGTAATATTCAAACACTTGCTTTGTTTTATTTTTAAAACGATCCCGGCTCCAAGTAACTGCGGCGCCACTTTCATACATGCGTATTAATAAATATGTTTTCAGCCAAAATGTAGGCCCGTAAGCCGCATCTACTTGCTGTCGTGTCACCTTTTGTCTAAAAATTCTCCTTCGAGAAATTCTTTCTTTGTTCCCGGTTGTCCCGGGCGTATCCCAAGATACAATCTGAGTGGGGCAATCCGTATAGGGGAGTTCGAGGGCAAAAGAGTTGTAAAACTCAACCAAATACGCCTTCATCGTCTCTATATCCAAGCGATGAGACTTATAATAATATTTATCTATCATATCGCTGCTACTATCCCACAAGCCATAGCGTGCTATGTACTCCTGCATCTTGGGCGATGATAGATCTGCTACCAAACGCCAAGGGGCGTTCCGATCTACCATAAAACCAAAATTTTTAGCGGAATCACGAAAAAATCTAAAATTGCGATCTTTTATAAAACTATTTACCTTTTTTAAGTCGGCGCCATGGGCTGCTCCCGCTAGATCAATCATCAACCCAGACACCGTATTGGGACATCGGTTAGATAATATAAAACCTGTTCGAGTAAAGGGAAAATCTACTCCTACATCACGCAAGAACATAATAAACAATTGTACAAAGGCGTCAAAATTTCCTATTTTTCTTTCGGCGCCTCGGGACGTTATATAATTGGACACGAAACTCTTATAAATAGAGGTCAAATAATTGTGGTACATATTGCCAATTGGAGCCCATGCTATCTGAGGATCTAGGGAAACATAGGGGGTGTCTTCTGTTTTTATTCTTCTCTGAAAAGCAGCTTCCACAAAGTGTGTTTGCAGATCGCTAAACGCATCGGCTACAAAATCAACCGCAAAAAGAGTTTTGTCTCCCTCCACCCTAAGCTGCTTCAAATTTGTTTCCGAAAGAAAAATGGCGTCTCCCTCCGCACTAACTTTTCCAAACAAGGGTTTATCGTACCACAAATCTATTAAAGCTTTTTCAAATGGCTTGTGCATTTGAAGATACTTATCCTTGTAAAACTTCCGGAATTTATAGGACGCAATCGCATTAAGGCCATTTTTCCCTTGAGGGGTGAAAATTTTATTGTTAAGAGGTTTTCTATCTTTCATATATTTTTTCCCTCATTATTGGTCCGGGGTTATGCCCTTCGGAAGAGTCATATTGTCAGGTATGGCATCCACAGGTGGTTCCGTTGCAGCGGCGCCATCAGTAGGAGGTTGGGTTTTAGGATCACTATTCTCGCTTCCGTGCTCGCGCACACCCTCTATGGTAGTGCGAAATCCCGCCGCAGTAATATCGCCAGACACTTTCTGTATCGTGTAATACCCACCCAAGCCCAGTTTCTCTGTGATAAGACGACGCGACTGAGGATCTCCGCTGCCCATAGTGGAGGGATTAATATAGACCATTTGCCCGGGCTTAAATATCGAATTGCCAATCATCTCTACTACAATTTTATACGCTTGTTGTAGGTGTCTCAAATCACAACTTTGTTTGAGCGCCCGGGAAGCCTCTATGTGGGGCATGCTTATTTTACTGAACTTCATACTTTTAACAAGCCCTCGGTCTCCTCCAATATTAAGATGATAGATGCCTTTGTCATAATCGGCTGCAGGATCCCCGTTTAAATCTCCCGCCGACCATGCATATGAGTATATGTAAATATAAGTATGAAGGCCAGTGGCGCTGCGGTCTTCGGTGCCAGGAACCAATTCTTTAATGTTCACAGACGATATGTCCCCTACGTTGAGGCGCCCCCCTTTCGGGATTCTAGCTTCCTGGCCGCCCTCGCCTGTCCCCGGCACAATCAAGGGAATCATGGCCACAGTGGGCGACGGTGTGGGGGCACCTTGACTTTCCCAGCAATCATCCCCTAGTGCCGACATCAATAGCCCTTTAATAGTATCCTTCACAAACTTTTCTAAAAGATATTCCGTCACCCCTTCCCCCACCACGTTACGGTTAAACCACTCTAAAAACTTATTTAACGAAATAGGAATGTCAGCCAAATTACAAATCGTTTTAACGTTAGTTTTGGCATCAGTAAAAGAAATCGGCCCTAACATTGATCTTATATTTATAGCAGCGGGGTTGTCATTTAACACTCCAAATACTACGTCCAAAAGGTCGCCATAGTAGAAATAAAAGACTCTGTTAATGGGAGACTGGCCGCCTGTTTGGACTAAATTTGTTTCTATATGCTTCTCCAAGTCCTTTTTGGCCCCTTCGGGGTCTTCGACGGTTTTTTCAACAGCCTTTTCCACGGCAGTGTTATTATCTCCAACAGGTGTCTCTCCAGGGTCAGCGGTCTGAGGCTTTATTTCAGGCTGGGTGGACTCGTTTCCCTCTACATCCTTCTTTTCTAACTCCTCCTGCTCTGCTGGTTTGGCTTCGGCTATCTCCTTCTCCTTCTCTTCGGGCCCTTTGGTATCTGATGCTTCTGGAGAGGCCGGGGCTGGAGCTTTGGCGCCGGCTCCAGAACGCGCCTTAAGAGTGGCGGCCACATCGGCCTCATAAGCGGTAATTTGTTCCGGTGTTAAATCGAAATAAAGTATTCGCCCCGACGTGTTAAGGGCATTCAATAATCTCTGATATACAAACACTTTATTGGCCGCCGCATCTTTATCATAAGCTTTCGCTGCGGCCTTCACCTCCTCTTCTTTTTTATCTATGACCGCTTCCGCATCCTCAATTTTTTTCTCGGCGTCTTGGTTTGCATCGCTGCCCAGACCAACCATGTCACCGAGGTCTTGCCAACCACTCTGCTCCTTCTCTGCTGTCGCCTCTTCTTTTTCACCCTCTTCCTTTAATTTTTTGGCCTCATCCAACTCTTTTTTAGTGTCCTCTATCTCCGTTTTTTTCATATCCTGATTTTTAGATCGTTTCTTGTCGAGCCACAAAACATCAGAAAGCGGATCACGCAGGACGGCATCGGCATATCCCGTGGCATCCACACTCAACTGAACGCTTCCGTCTAGTTGAAAATCTAGATCGTGCCCGGTAGTGTTTACCATCAAAGTGGTAGCAGCGCCGCGAATCGCGGCCTTGAGGTCATTACTAATCAAAGACCCGTTGGGGACCGCCCACCCATACACCACCTTCATGACAAACTCTTTTGTATCCCATAAATGAGAAATATTTACAGCGCCCCCTTCGGGGCAATTGAGGGGCGGCTGATCGCTTGCGGGAGGTAATGTAAGTAAATCAATTAAAGCGGGGTGACCTTCGCTTCGGTGAACTAACATTTCCAAATTTTGAAATAAAAATTTAAAATTAAGCTTGGTAGATCCCTTTTGGACCATCGCGGCGCCGCCCTTTGGTGCACCCCCCTCTAGTTCATAATCAAAACCTTTAATGCCAATACCGTCGCCACGGCCATAACCACTTTTCATAATGTTTTCAATCGAAGAGCGGGAGGTATGGTCCTGAAATATTAATTCTTGATCTGCCCCTCCTCCGGGACGAGATTTGAAGATGCGAATTTTAGGGACCAGAGCAGATACTTCAACAGGCTTCAGTTCAAAGAGCCTCTCTATTCCTTTTTTAGACAGAAGGCGGTTAATAATCATCGAGGGTTCACCCATTAAAACAGTAAAATTACTATAGGTCTGACTCAAATTTTGTTTATGGAAGGTTGACCAATTCCATAATAAGTAACACTGTTCTGCAAATCTTGGTTGACCGGCTGGATTTTGATCCGCATCGGTAGTGACTGTGGGCTCAGTACTCATTCTTTTATACCTGTAGCATGCCTAAAATTGCGTGTAAAGGAAGCGGCACATAAATGGTATCACCCAGCGCGACGTGTGCTTCCGTGGGCTTTTTATTAAACCAAGCAATTACCCACCAATACTGAGATTCTCCGTAATGTTTATGCGCTAATTTATAATATCTGTCACCCAGTGTCCAAATATGGCCAACCTTTTGAACGAGACGCATCTGATCTGCTGTAGGATAAGCCAGAACCGGTGAACGAAACTGTCTAATATACTTAACATTTCTATCCTCAAACACCGATTTGTAAAGTTTATTATCGTTTCTCGTAATTTTACGATTTATATATCTTGATGCCATTTTATTATATACCTTCCTAGTCTAAAGTGTTAACAGTGTAGTCAGCGGTTTCGTCTGCCGAGGTCATCGGTGCGCCGGCTTGGTTCGGGTCCATTGACATTCCACCCTCCAAAATAATCTCTTCAGCCGCCTCCACCATTTCATCCGTTCCCGATGACCCCGCATCGTTCTGTTGCGTGACCTCTTTATCCGGCAATTCCATTCCCTCCGGCTGTTCCATAAAGGGTGCACCATAAGGGAACTGCGTCCCGGGTCCTCGGCCTCTCCAGCTACTGCCTGACCACCCCAAAGCTTCAGTATGTAACACAGTCATGTCACAACTAACACTAAATATTTTGGGCGTAACAAAGCCCGGATCGTCCCACACTCCCGCTTCTAAATCCGGCGTAAAATTGAATCCTTTGATGCCTCCCACGAGTCCGCTCTCCTGGACCGCTCCTCCAGTACCTGTGTTCACCCAATTGGTAAAGGAAACTTTGAACAGCGGTGCGGTGGAAAGTGCGTTAGCACCCCCTCCGGAATACCCGGGATATAACAGGCCGATCAGTAGCGAAAGGCGTCGAAAATTAGCAACCGCTTCAGCATAGTTAGCGGAAGGGACATCAAAAGCAAAAGTCAAAGCACGCTTTGTTGATTGGAAAGTAAGAATAGGGTCCATCCTTCCATATACTTCTTCTTCGTTCCAATTTGAAGAGAAGTCATCAGAAAAGTCCGTTAAGAATGCTTTAAAACGAACGGCGCGGCCTGTCCCCACTCCTAAAAAATTAATATATAAGTTGCGATAATTGGCGTAAGCGGAACTCTCATCATCATATGCCACGCTCCGACTTTCCGGCTTCGGACCCAACTTCATGTTCCACCACTCAAACGCCATTTTTCACTACCCTCCTTTATTTACCCTAGCTGCAAGTTGTTCACTTGGTTTAGTGACTTAGTTACGGCCCTACCCAATTCTCGGCCATCCACCTTTAATATAATGGTCTGGTTACCGGCGCCGGCGGTTCCTGCAGCAGCTTCTTTTTTACCACCCCCACCAGTCATCGCATCAAAAATGCCTCCGTAAATACCGAAGGGATCAAGCACGTCGCCAATTTTATCCATCCATGAAGTTTCTACCGAATTTAGCGCTTGAACTACTTTTTCCAACTGCTCCGGGGCCTCTGGTTTAGCAATTTCCGGGAACGCGACTGCCAATCCATGAAACATGTGCCCCAAACTAGCCGTCGCGGATTCATCAAGCAAATTGGTCGCCCAGCTAACTTGCCACAACGACCAACTAATGTCGTCCATCATCCCTGCAATACCGCCTTGAAGAGCTAAAACGAGGGCCTTGAAAAATTCCGCTAGCGCGTTGAGGGTCTCCGCCTGAATACTATTGATAGCTGCCCCGGCCCAAAATAGTGAGGCCCCCAGCGACATCATGCCATACGCAGCAATCATACTCCACAGCGCGAATTCTCGTATAACGGCGGCCAACATCATAGCAATAGGCATGAAAGTAAGCCATACCGCAGCCAACTCAAGCCACATCGGAGTCATGCTAAAAAATTGTGGCAGTACTGCGAAAGCCAAATGGTCAAAAGTTTGCGTGAAAAGTTCCATTATTGGGGTAAGAAATGATAACACACCACCAAATAATTCTAGAGCCGCCACCCCCATTAATACATCCCCACCAAAAGTAACGAAAGAAGTTCCAAGCATGGCTAGGAGAGGAATCGCGTCTTCATAAACGGGGAGACCATCTAGTAGAGAGTCGTTCATATCATCAATATAACCCGCAGCCGACTTTACCTTATCCATATTTTTGGCAGCTGCAGCAAAGCCTGTCATTATTACTCCCAATGCTATAAGATCTTTGGTCTTAATCAGCAACAAAGCAGCGGCCAGATACCCTACACCAAGCGCCATAATTCCGAGTCCAATTCCAGCTAAAGGTCCAAACACAGTCAATAGCATGGCAGACATTCCCAGAAGCATCATCGAGCCTGCGAGTAACATTACCTGTGGGATCAGAGGAACAATTGCGAAGAGAGCGTCCGCAAAGGCCCACATCCCGGCGGCCATGGCCTTTATACCAGCCGCCAACATGGTAACAGCCAACGAGAAAAGCATCATGGGTATGGCGACAGCTGCAATACCCACCCCTAGTATCACCAAAGCACTAGAGATGAGGATCATGCCCAAGAAAATAGGAAAGGCAACTAGAGAAAGGCCCCACAATACGGCTGCTAAAAGTCCCAAAGCAACCACCAGAAGGAAAACGGAAGCGACATGGGGTACCAACATTAGAATAGCATTAGCTACAATCCATAATCCCACACCGGCCAATAATACAGCGAGGCCGAAGAGGGCAAAAGCGGCTCCTAGCATAAGAATGGGGACGGCGGATGCCGCAGACGCTGCGGCAAATGAAAGTAACGCGGGAATGGCAAAATATAGCCCCACCCCAATTCCAATAAGTATCCCTGCCAATAAGAACATTTGACCACCCGATAATTCACCTATGGCCCGGGCCAAGAGCACAATACCATATACAACCAAAAAGAGAGCGAGCCCCATCATCAAGAAAGCTGCGCCGATGGCCAAAATGGAAGGCCAGACGGCTCGAATAGATTGTCCCATTTTTTGAATACTCTCCCCTAGCTGCTCTGCTCCCTCACCGGTGGCGTCCATTACACCCCGAATGGCTTCGCCCATCCCTTCCCCTATATATTGGCCCATTTTCTTTGCGACAATTCTTATTACAGCCGAGAGCGCCCAGAGCCCGAGAATCAATACGCCAAATAGTATCCATCCTGCCGCGTCGCCCAACTCTAAGAGCCCATCTAGAATCCAATTAATTCCCTCGACAATAAACGACGCTCCAATAGCCATTCGTTCCATAATAAGGGCAAACTTCTCTCCCATGGACGTAGAGGCTTTAGTAGCTTCTGCCAATTGTTCTTGATGCATTGTAGCTTCTGCCGATTTCTTGGCGTTTTCTTCATAAGCCGAAGCGCTCATGCCGAAGAGTCTATTGGCTTCCGCCATATCGCTAATTTGAAGAGTGGCCGCCAGAGCCTGTCTTTCATGTTGATCCATCGCTGACCACGAACGACCCGATTGAGCAATACGCTTTTGGACTACCTTTATTCTTTCATGCTCTTTTAAATTCAACAGTTCCATGCTGTTAAATAAATTTCCTCCCATAATCATATTAAGTTTGGAGGATGCCTCTGCCGCTTTATCGATGGTGTCAAACTGATCAGCTATTCCCATTAGCGTATCCATTTCAACACCCGCCGTTTTCGAAACAGCGGCCAAATCCTTAAATATGTCTACGGCTTCAGGCCCATATTTGCCCAGCTCTTTCATGGCGGTCTGAAATTGGGCTCCATATTGTGTTATATCCATGCCCAGGGCTTGGGCCGATGCTGCTAAGTCCATTGTCATTTGTTCGGCCTCACCAACGCTCATGCCCCACCCCTTCATGGCGTGATCCATTATTTTGCCGGCGTTGGCTGCCCCAAACCCCATTTTCTCCAAGCCGGCAGCCGTTGTGCCCAATTGGGCTGCTACGTCGGGGGCAAGATCTGTATAGCTCGACATGTTTACGAAAAGCGCTTGTGCGGCTTCGCCAGCACCGGCGGCATCTATGCCAAACTTCGCTGCCGCATCGGCTGTTGCAACAATTGTTTCATTATATTTTCCGGCTTGGCCAGTTGCTGCGTTGAAAGAAGCGAAAGCGCCGTCGAGGCTCAACACCATCTGTTTGGTTGTGTCAAATAATTTGGTAATAGCCATCCCCGCAACGTTGAGAGGCTGTATCATATCTTCGAAGCCATCAGCAATTAGATTTAAGTTATCAGCAAAGTCTTCTCCAGACTCGGCGGCGGATACCAGGGTGCCCAACATTGTACTATCTTTCCAGGCAGTATTAATACCCATACTAGAGCGTAAAATGTCCCCACCTATATCGCGTAGTTTGCCTTGTGCTTCAACGCGCCTATTGGCAAGGTCTAAATTATCCTGGGCCAGACCCACAAGTCTTTTGTTGGCATCGATTTTTTTTAGGAGGGCGTCAAGTTCGTCTTGGTCTTTGTCGCCCTTCTCTATGGCCAGTTCTAGTTCACGCTCCATGTGCATAGTCTGTCTTTCGAGCGCTCTAATAGTGCCTTCGTTGGCTTTCTGTGCGGCTTCCGCTAAGGTAAGATTTTCTGCGTTTATTTTAGATAGCGCCTTAGCGCGTTCCAAATTAAGGGCGGCTAAATCGGCGGCTCTTTGAGCAGCAGCTTCGTCTTGTGGTCCGTTCGTCACCTATAGATTCCTCTCTATTTGAAGGGCCACCTTATACCCGTTGCTCGCTCAAATTTAGAGACAGCATTTTGGAGTTTAGCCTTGGATTTATAAGTATTGGGATCATTTAAACCATATTTATTATAATTCTCAATATAACGCTTTTCTTTTTGGAGGGTATTGGCGAAAGTTTTAATCTGGGAACGAGTGCCGCGCACGGTAACGGGAATCGCAGGGCCCCCGAACATACGATGCATAATACTGCCTATCCAACTGCCCAAAAATTCGGGGGATGAAATAGCCAACTTCTGTAAATAGTTGAGGCGTTCACTAACCTCAACTTTATTAGCTGCGCTCAAGTCAATAACAATAGGGGTTTCATCAGGCATCTTACTGTCCATTATTTCTCCTCCAACGGATATAGTGGTTCATTATAATTAGTTATTGTATTAAAATAAGGAAGGAATGTTTAATTTATCATCGGCGCGGGAGGGAACGAGAGCCACCTTTGCTCTTAGCTTTTCTGGATGCCTCATCCATTTGCTGCTTTTCCTGTTCCAACTGCTTCTGCAAACGAAGTAAAAACCAGCTACGCAACTTCACCGGAAGATTGTATGCCTCAAAGAAACTCCATCCTCCGTGGTATTTGAGGACAAAAAATTGTTCATAAACATGTTCGATGTACTTATCACTTAGGCCAAAAAAAGTCCGTTGTGAACGGCACCTCCGCTTCCTGTTCATAACCACAGGCAGGACATTCGAATTCATGTTTCATATCTACATTCGGCATGATTTTTGAATAAAGATCGCGAATATAACGAGCGTCTGAAGCGGGCAACGCACCAATAAAAAGATTAATCATATTAGGTTCTTTTGTTCCGTTTACTGATACGATGCTCAATCTAAGTTGATCTGTTAGAGTAGACTCGGGAAGGTTCTTCTTCTTTTTAAACGCGATTGTTTTAGCCAACTTTTTCTCATCTACCCCTGTTAACAATTTTACTTCCACCTGTGCTTCGGTACGAGGAGGAATAATTATAAATGTCCCGTTTGCTGTGCGATCCACCTCTTCTGGGAACTCTACCTCTGCATGGGGTACTTCTCCCAGATCAATAGATGTCTGGGTATGGGTGCCGCAAGCAGGGCACATAAGCTTCGTGCTGTAATCCGCACCATACCCCGTAATCCTTGCAGCAATCACTAAGGCATTTTTGTCGCCAATCAATAACTGTTCAACTTCAACATTCTTATCAACAATAACATTTTGCAATAGCCTGTCAATAGCTATTCCCTTTTTCAAAAGGGATTTAGAGGTTAGAATATCCTCGTCCCTCGCTGTCATGTAACGAATTTCAATTGAATCCTTCCCATGGAGTGGGTGACCCTCGGCATAGAACATTCCCTTTGAAGGTAGGTCTACAAATTCTGTTGGGGTTGAAAAAGCGATGGGAGGCGGGGGTGCCTCCTTTGTGTTTTCTACTTTTTGGTCTTCTACTTGGAGGGGGGGTGGGTCGCCACTATTTCGCTGTCGGGCTCCCATTCTTTCTTCGTTGTTTCGAATCGCCATATATCACCTATTTGTTTCTCCTAAAATTCTGTTAACCCAAAGTATCAGCTAACTGTTGGGGTGTCGGAGCCGGAGCCCCATCTTGGTCCTTGGCGGCGGTTTCCGGATCAAATGGATCCAACACAGCATAATCATACCGCAAAGTCACTTCAATGTTAACCATATCTTCAGATTCATAATCCAGTTCGCCAAACCCGATGTCTTTGATCCAGGCATTAACCAACGTCCATTGTTCAATGGGGTTGGCATTATCAGCACTAGATGCCTGAGAACCCAACTGGACCACTCTCACTTCACCAAGTCCTGCTGTGGACTTGGCTTTGGAAATGGTGGACACGCTATTGCTAAAGTTGTCTGGATATTTGTACCCAGACATCATCAGTTTGCCAAACATAATGGCAGCAGCATCGGGATTAACGGGGTCAGCAAGTGTAAAGGAGACCGTATCCCATTCCGCTCGACCGGGATACCAAAAAGTATGATTAAGAAACTTGTGTGAAGTTTCACTAATTGTTACCTTCGGCTTTGTAAATTTCTTACAAAGAAAGGGGTCCATTCCTCCGATGTACGCCAACCATCTATACGCTCTTTTTGGTTCAATATTTATGTCTGTCCAAAAACCTGCCATTTCATTATGTCTCCTTACTGAAGTGTATTATAAATAGTGGAGTGGATTAAAATATCCACTCCACTATTCATTTTTTTAATTAATCGGCAAACGCCGCTCCGCTATTTGAGATATTAAAGTCAATAGCAATAAACTCAATAGCTCGTGTTGGTTTCAAGAAAATCTTAGCATACATAATATTTCTATCAATCAACTCCGGAGTTGTAGTAGTGCTATCCAAAACAACTTTAAAATCTTGCAACCCAAAACGAGCTTTAACAGATCTCAAGAATGGATTAACTTTGCTTAAGAAGCGATTCCAAGTAGCCGGCACATTTTGGTCAAACAACACAGTGGCCGCCATGCGTGATACTTCTTTCTTAATGAAGTTCATGAGACGACGCACATTAATTCTATCTAATGCTGACGTCTGAACCTGTAAAGTTTTCTGGCCAAAGACCACAAGACCTTCACTTGGGAAAGACGCAATAGGATTAATATTGGCCTCATACAGCTTATCTCTCTCCTTTGAAGAAAGCTTTGTGCGTGCATTGGTAATGGGAATGCCCGCTGCGCCAATTGTTAATCCTCCTCGGTTAAAGCCCGCAGGAGCAAACCACAATTCCGCTTTCTTTTCGGTATTGGCCATAACTCCCAACGCAGCAATAGATGGTGGTGCCCAAAACATAGCATTATTTTGTGGGTCTCTTATCTGAACCCATGGGTAATACGCACATCCGTAACTCGTATTTTCTTGCATGTCTTCGAGTCCCTGGATTACGCCATCTATACTGCCCATTCTATCTTGCTCGCTACCAACTGCTTCAGTTTTTGGCTGATAGCCACCAGGAAGATCGATAACAGCCAAAGAATCCGCTCGGGATTCAGCGGCGCGTAGCAACCTCTGGTTTAACCCTGGAAGTGTAAGACCCGGCATCGTGATAATATTGCAATCTACCACTTCGGGATCGGTCACCGATTCAATGGCCCTTTTAATACTATTATATTCATAGCTTGTGGTCTCGTTAACACTCGTGGCACCCATCTTACTGTTTCTAAATGGATCCATTTCATGAATGTCAAGCCCATTAGCACCTCCGTAAAGAGGTATCACAAACTGGTCGAATCCACGCTTCAAAAGTTCGCTATACGATCCGGTTCCGCGATAGGACACTCCTTTCGCACGAGCACCTTGTTGCCATCCCATATCATTTACTTGAGAAGTGGTTGATTGTCCGGGACCTCCGGCATAATTAACCGAAGCAGATAAGTCATCCAAACTAAATATAAATGATCTTGTCAGCGCACTAAACATCGCATGGGTTTCCGAATGTTGTGCTCCCACAACATTCGCGTTCAGGGCGCGCACATAGTCGTACCAATTATAATCAAATTCTGCTGGCTTGCCATGAACTTGAGCCGTGGCACCCCAATATGCCTTAGAAGGATTCGGTGCTGTCAAGCTAGAAGTTCGAGCCAAGATCGAAGGAGTCACAAACATGATTGATTGTGCCCCGGCGGCAACGCGGGGGGTATACGAGATTAACTGACCATCGATACCAGTCCAACCTTCAGCTTCGCCCGCAACGGTCTGGCCGCCCGTGACAGGTACCGTCGTTGCGGTACTACCCCCCGCAGTTGTAAATGCATCCACCCCACCACTCAAAAAGAACCAGGGCCCATATTTGGTTGGCCCCCGGTATCCCCAAGGCAAAAACATTTCGTTTGTAAAGGCGCCATCTACTTGCTCGTTCATTCCAACTCGGATATATTTTGAACGATTCTTGTAGTTTCCGTACTCCCTGTATCTTCCTTCTTCGTAGTTCCATACCTTATAAACATCCCCAATTTTTCTAGCTATATAATTGGGGGATTGGGGATCTAAACTACATTGAGAAAATCTTTCTATATATTCAATCGCAGAATCGCTGTCTTTCGCGTTCCGAACAACAACCGAAAACGATCCGTAAGGATAGGCACTATTAGTCGAAGCTTTAATATCTTGAATCGCGATCTTAAACCGCTGTCCTTCCCACAACCCGCTATTCAACGCATAAAATTTAAATAAATTTTGCATCTGGCCATATGTATATGAACCAGTCGCGCTCGGACCTTGCCCCAAATCCTGCGAGAAAACCCAATCAGTTTGGGCTGTGGTCATTTGCACTTGGTTATCCGATTCGTCTACGCTCTCAGCGGCGTTTCTCAAGGGTAAAATAACTCCCCAATAAGAACCGACAGAGGAGGTGACGTTGTGACCCGCGTAGGGATTACCAAGCCAGTTCTCATACGTCGGGCCAAGCCAATAAGATGCGGTTGTTGTAGTCGATGGCCCAATATTAGTATTTGTCAAAGTAGGATTAGTGTTAAAAACCTTACGAATGAACTTGCTGCTATTGGGGTTAAAATTAAACTCGGTCGCCAGGTCGGCGTTGGCCGAGTGCACGCCGGCAGGGCCTTGATAAACCATCGCTTTAAACCCATAGGGGGAATTGCTGCTCTTTACAGCCACCCCCTGTCCGTGGGCGGCGCCTGCGGCGCCATCGCCCTCATCTGCTCTAGTGCCACTCAAGTAGATCGACCCTCTGTCCATATACCAAACAGCGGCTAAAGTGCCGGTAATGTTGTCTTGGAGGGAAGACGAGGGGGCTATCCACAGACCAAATGCGCCGCCGCCGACGAAGCTATTATATGCGTGATTGGTTTTCCACCCAGCTTTTCCGGATGCGGCGGTGGCGCCGGGATTGGCATCGCCCAATAGGCGAACAACAGTAACAGGAGCGCTATTTCGCAAATAAGCTTGAGCAGCATAAGCTGCATAGGTGGGAGAAGTGTAGTTTCCGTATCTCCATACATCCTTGCCCGAGCCGCCGGGAATAGGATTGCCGAAAACATTTACAAATTCCGCAAAAGAATTAACCTTATAAGGCTCCATCGCAGGGCCGCGCTCTGTTCTGCCGATGACGACAGGGCCAACCTTGTCTGGGATCTCCGGAAGAAAAGAATTGTCAATCTCGTTGACAAAAACACCCGGGGATACAAATTTAAATTGCTTAATTGACATCTTGTTGTTCTCCTTTTAACTGCAACTAATAGCTTTATTTACAATAATTTCTCCTTATAATTAGTTCCTTACTTGACCAAAAACTCTAAACAAATATGTTTTTTATATTAACCCTCGTCCAAAAAATCCTCACAAGGAAGGGGGAAGCCCGGGGCACCAGGATTCTTGCCGGTTCCCGGATTATTAACTCTCTCAGATCTGTGATTTGGAACCCCACAATAGGCACCCCACTCAGCTTGGCTTATGCCTTGCGGGATTTGCCCAAATATAGCTCTTTCATTAGTATATTTAACGTCCACCACGCTTTCTCTCACTACCACCTTGGGGGTCTCCTGGTTTGCATCTGCTCCAATCACATATCCCAAAACATTAATATCGAATTTTGTTTCAATGGTTCGCTCATCAGTTCCCATATTAGAAAAATTGTTCTCTTGGCCAAAGCTTTCGGCTATGAAGGCTTCAAAATTATGACCATCTTTAAAAATAGTAAAATAATTAATTCCTCCGGTGTCCGTCCAGAAAGGAGCCATGGCCTGATTCATCTGCTGCTGGTATTGAGTCCGTATTGTGACTGCATAAGTGATATATAAATAGACGGGCATCGGTACCGACGCATATTTGTAAACCGTCTTGGTCGGAGGGCGAGGAGAATTACTTTTAGTAGTATGATATTTGGATAAAGCGTTTTCAAAATCGCCCGTCTTAGCTTGGTTCATTTGTCGAGCGACCGTAACTCCGTCACGCTTGCCGTCAGGATAAAGGTACGGCACATAGCCAAAGAAGCTCCCTTTTTTAGACAGGCTCTTTTCAACAGCCGTTCGCTCGATGGTCAAAATAGGAAGGATAAGACTCCCATCCGGATCTCTAAGGTCCTGGTTATGCTTGATCTGATAAGCCCGTTCGGCGGAAGCCCATATCACCGGCATTTTTTTCCACCCTTGGTTCCCAATGACATGAATATTCATATCTTGAATGTGGTCCCAGAAAGCACCATCAATCGTCTCGATTGTGGAGACATGATAGGGGAGATTTTCTACTGTTTTTGTCATCTCTACTTTTTTCCTTTAAGGATAAGAGTTGGGGTTTCCTATTATTCCACCAGCATCAAACAAACTTTGACGGGCTTTAATACATTGCGCGCTTATTTCCACCTTGTGAGCATTTTGCCCAAATAATTCTTTTGGTTCATCCGTTGATACGATTTCGTAATATGACTGTCCATATAAAACAAAATCTCCTTCTCGCACATATAGATCTTGGTCTTGTGTTAGTCTTCGATGATGAAAATGGATCACCACAGACGGGCGCCTGTGAACCCCCATGTGAGTATTCTCAGTTTCATACCCATTCCACTCTACAAGGGCGTATACTCGGATTGGAGGAAGAAATGTTTTTCTTATCGCTTCCCCATAAATATCGTGAAAGTCCGTGTGATCTATACTAATGGGATAATATAAAACTTGTTGCCCGATAACTCTTTCAATGAGTTCATCGTTGACTTGCTTAACAAGATTGCGTTCCTTTTGCCCCATAAACAAGGGCGGTGGCGGCTGGTCGGGCTGGCTCCATTTGTTTTGTGTCATTCATATTACCCCACAAAGACCCCAAAAGGAATTTGCTGCATTACTTTATTTGAAGAATCTACCAAAGCAGCATCTTGTTCCGCTAATTTATTGTAAGTAAGTTCATCTAATAATGTTTTTAATTCTTCTCGTAATTTCTCTTGCTCTTCTTTTCCTTGTGTAACCAAAGCATCCCCATTTAAAGTCACCGACTCATTAGGGATAGGGATGGTAGCAAATTTGCTCCTCACTTGTCCTAGCATCTCTTTTGATAACGCCAAAGCAAATCTACGTATCCACTGTTTCCCGATACTATTAATGTTAACATATGGAATATTCTCAAAAGGCATCGTATTCATGTTGTTTATGCCATCAGTCCCCGTTTTAGAATCTGCGTCGTCAACCCAGGCATCTGTTTGGACTGTAAATTCAATCCAAAATTTCTCCGGGGAGTAATTGCTCGTAGGAATGGGAAACAACCTTAAATTATTATTTTTAATTTCATAGGACCAATGTGAAACACGAGTATAAATAGCATCTTCGTAGGCCATGGCCTGGGCCTTGTTCTGCCAAACGGGCACTATCTGAAAAGTAGAATCATCGGCAAATTGCCCGTAAGTGGACATGTTGCCAACAACATTCATCCCCCCATAATACCCATAAAATCGCCACATCGAGCGAGGAGTTCTATAATAAACTTTTCTTACAGTAATTTTATTATTTTTAACCAAATTGTAGTAAGGTCGTGCAGTATTGTTTGCACTACTTGAAATTATTGTCTGTAAATCATAATCCTGAATGCCGCCCGTCATAAAAAAAGATGCCGAGTAAATGTTTTCTGACCCTCCGATATTGGCCTCTGTAGAAATACCATCAGCAATTCTACGTGAATAGGTATAAGTGAACTTAGGATATTTTAGTTCCACCTGGGAGCCTGATAATTCATCCCCGGGCATGATCTGGCCGTCCTCGTTAAAAGAAGCCGTAGTATTGCCTAAAACGTCGGATAAAACATTTTTAGCTTGATGCGAATTAATAATATAGGAGTATTCTAAAACAGATTCTTCGTAAGCAGCATAAACTTGATATTCTGTTATCTCTAAATCTAATACATCACCACCCAACTTTTTATACACGTATGCCACTTGGTCTACGGCGCCCGAAACAAACGCCAGAGTACTACTTTCCAATTCACTTTGGCAATAAATCCCGAAAGGAAGTGGGTTGGTGGGTGAATTAACGTTGGTATATGTGCCTGTGACCGGCAACACAACAGCACTCACTACGCTAGCTGGTGTCAAAGTTGGGACTGCCATAAATATAATCCTCCGCTAGTAAATAGATTTGGCTTTTATTAATAGAAATAAAAAACCCCACTTTCGACAAGCGAAAGTGGGGCGAGATACGACTCTCAGTTATTACTTAATCTTAGCCAAGAAGATTTTGAATAATAACCAAGCCATACATATCGGGTCGGACCATCTTCTTAGCGTAACGAGTCATAACCCCTTTACGCGGTACGAAATCTTCCGTACCAAAGATAGTGGGAGTGACCTGGAGTGGAACGTAGGGTGAGTAAACATATCCACTTTCGAGGAAGCTACCGCCCTTACGACCAACTAGAATCACATTACGCACGAAGTACGGATCAACATAAATGTCCCACTTCTTGCTAATTTGACCCACCTTAATTGCCCCGGCTGTGCCCTTGGGGGTATCAGCGGTCACGCTTGCGCGGAAACCGGTGGTAAACTCAAGGAGATTCGCCACTTCGGGGCTGCAAACCAAGAAGTTTGCCCCACCACGAAGCGTCTTACGGTGAATCTGAGCGGAAACGTCATTGACTGTTTCCAGAAGTGTCTCATACCACTCAGACACAGTACCCGTAAAGTCGGGAGGATTGGCCCCATTACTAGTGTCCGCTCCGGTGTTGCGATTTACGAATAAACCGGGACGCCGACTCCAATAATAAGTTTCAGCAGTAGCACCTTTGATAAGATCTTCCAAAATCTCACGATCAATTTCCAAAGCAATTTGCTCAGAAAGAATACTCGTAAGTTCGACTTCGGCATCAAGGTTGTGATATGCTTGCAGATCCTGTCCAAGCTCTGGAGACCACTTAGCTTTGAGCTTTTTAGTAATCGCCGTCACCGCAACACTATCCACTTTGATATCAATCTCAGGAATTACGTTTTTGGCATCGCCGGAACCGGACAGTCCGGTTGACGGCTTGGGTTCTTCCAAACCCCAGGCGTTCGCACCCACGACAGCACCAATAGCACCTGCACCAACGTTGTTAAATTGGTCAGTAATGGCAAAACTACAGGTCGCGAAATTAGTCCGCCTATGGGGGCCAGAACGGGCGCCGCCACGATTAATAGATTGCGTCATGTCTGCTGTAATAATTTCGCTGCCGACACTAGAGGTGCTCTCGAAAACAAGAACCAAGTTGCTGGCAGCACTATTGATAGGCAACGCATTCAATGCCAAGCCGGCGTCTGCTGCACTCGCTCCCACGAGATCTGTCAAGCGTCGGACATGACGACAAACGACGCCCTCACCAGTGTTTTGACCATCGGCAGTACACCAAGGATTGCCACCATCGTTAAAGTCAATTGTGATCATATCATTACGATTAAATTGAGCGAAAGTAGCGGATTGGCCGTCGCCGTCGCTGCCAACAGCAGTTAAGTTCGATGGCATCGTGTAAACAACAACTGATTTACCTTCCAAGTCAGGATCATACTGACACAACTTAGACAAGTTCGTAGCAATATTGCCGCCACCATAAGAGGCGGCTGTCACAGGACCGCTCGCTGAGATAGGCGCATCGTCGCGGAAATTACTTCCAACAACGCCAGAAGCGATGAGAACCATATCCTGCCGCCCCGCCCCAGTTGGAGACGAATAGCCCTGATTGAGCGCATAAAAGCTCCTTTCAGCATTCTGGTCGGTAAGAACAACACCGCCCGTAATTTGGGAAGCCACACGGCCACCGCCATACAGCGAGGTGTTCAAACCCTGATCAAGCTTGCGATTCGCAAAAGTAAAATCAAGGAAGAAAATGAGGCCCGATGGCAAGCTCATTGGTTGAACCGACACGAGATCATTTGCAATCAAAGAGCCAAAAACTCGGCGCACGATTGGAAAAGCAACTGCGGCGAATCCTTGAACATCGCCCGCTGCCATGGAACTAGCTTCACGAAGAAGCTCTTTTGCTTGGTTTTCAAGCAGTCGGGCCATACCCGATTTGGCGTTCTCATCGCCCATCCCTTCAAGAAGTCCAGTCTTTTCCCACTTATTAAGCAAAGCGGCACCTTCTTTCTGGAGATTGCGATTAACAACACCTTCTGTTAATCTATCTAATACTGACATTTTGTTTAATCCTCCATTAAGTTATTTAATACCAGCTAAAAGCTTCAACCGATCAGAAAAATGATCGGCCTTGGCTTTTTGTCCCCTGTTATGGGGAAGTGTTATAGACCTTCTCTCAACAGCCTCGCCTAGTGATTTTGGCGCTCTTCGCCTTGAAACGGAAGCTTTACCCACCGTGCTCTGAAGTGCTTCGAAAATTGTCTTAGCCTCTGCTACAGAACCGGCTTTTGAGATGGCCTCGGCAATAGTTTTACGTTGCCGCTCATTCAGGGAGTCGTCACCCAAAGCTTGGTTTGTATAGAGCAACTTTGCATTTTGAAGATTAACTTCATTTAAAGTATCTCGCATTTGCAAAAGTATTTGTTTATATTTCACGTTTTCTTCTGTACGTTCCATAATATTATTTTTTAATTTATTAATTTGTTTTTTTGCCTCTTCTAAAGACTCGCTCAAATATGTAGTAGACTTAGCCACCTCTTCTTCATCCACCTCGATATCCAGTTCTACAGGCGTTTTGGCTTGTAATTTGTCTACCTCATGCTCAATTTCATAGGTAGGCCGGTTCATCCATCCGGATTGAGTAGCTTCCATGTCCAAAGTTAATTCTTCTAAAATGTCTATAAGTTCGTCTTCGTTAAGTTCTACTTCTTCTTCGCCTTCCATCAGCGGAGAGCCTATCTCTAGCGCGGCGTCCGTATCTTCTTCCCCTTCCTCGTCTTCGGCTTTCATTTGCGCAGCCAATTGATCGAAATCGATTTCAATTTCTTCTTCCTCTCCAGGGCACGGGCATAATTTTTCTCCTTCCGTAGAGGCCAGGGGAATCTGCTGTGCCAACTCTTCATCTGTTTCCGGGACTGCTTCTTCCCCCCCTAGGGGATCGAGGGGGTCCCCGAAAGGATCATCTTCAGGTTGCTCTAGAAGGGTCTCAACTGCTTCTTTTATTTCCGTTTGGTATTTTTCGATCACAATCTGTTCAGCATTCTTGACAGCAGCCTCTTTAAGGGCTTCCGCATCCAGAATCGCTTGCTCTAACATTGTTGACATTTTAGTGCTCCTTCGACTTGGCAAAACTAAATTAATTTACATCGTTTATAAATAGTGTTTAAAATAGTTAAATGACTGTTTTTTAACTTAAGAAGCTATAAGGCTAAAGGCTTGCTAAATATAAGGGACAGCGGTCGTATCACCCAACCCCTATGGTGCCCGACCAATTGGCGGAAATTGAGCCGCTTGAAATTCCTGTAAGGCCGGCAATAACACTGGCTGTCCCCCCGTGGTGTACGTTATCCATCATCAAATATAGACTCTCTACGCGCCAATCGGCCGTATAGGAATTTCCTTCCTCTAAAGTAAAATAATAATTCTGACCCGAAATACCCCCAACAGACACTTCTGATCCCGTCACTCCTAAAGACGAAAATCCCACTCGCATGCGCCCATCGCCGCTAGTCGATCCTGAGTTGACAACAGTTACAAATTTCGACACCATCGGAAAATCAACTCTTAGTGGAGTGCCTTCGGACAAGTGGGGAACCGTAATCGAGGACGTGGCATACGGGATGCTTGATATTTGGTATGAACCCACATTTCCTAGCCCCTTCTTTTGTTGGTAATAAGCCATTTAATTTTTCCTCTCTAAATCTTTTTTTTGTTCTTCTTGTTTTCGCTGGGCGATGCGTTTTTGTCCACTTTTAATTCTTCTCTTTTTGTCAGAAGGCTTCTCATAATACTGCCTCTCGCGATATTCTTCTAAAATACCTTCTTTTTTCACTCTCTTCACAAACCGTCTAAGGAGCCTCTCTACAGTCTCCCCTTCTCTTCTCTCTACACTTACATTCACGTTCTTAGCCATTCCCAATTGCCTTCCATGTGTTCCCAAAGACGCCAGCCAACGACGAAATATCTACACCGGGATCTCGTGCGTCGATACCCGACAGGGGTGACGTGGGTGATGCCGCCTCTCCAGGTGTGCCAGCGCTGCTTAGAGGGTCAGTACCTTCAAACAGATTGACCCCGTTGTAGGACGTGGTACCAATGCTATCTAACATCTGGTGTCTTTGTTGTTTAAGTTGCTGCAGTACTTCGCTTTCACCCCTCGGCTTGGCCTGGTGAGTGGGCGCCCTTTCCCTGTCTTCGCTAACTAATTGCGCCTGGGGAGCTAGCCCCATCATTACTTCAGATATGACCCGAGACAAAACCCCATCTTCCAAAAGTGATTCTTGTATGCACTCTTGCACAATGGGTTTAATAAGTCTTTTAAGGTCCGACTTCTTCATCTATTTCTCCAGTACGCTGTTGAGCGCCCTATTAATTCTATCTGTCTTCGAAAAAATCTGTTTAGCAGCCCCCTCTTGAAGAGCCATGTAAGCGCCGGTGGTGGAAGGTTCTGAAACAAAATCAAAACATATCAATTGAAAATCATCTTCCACCAGTGTGCGCCCGTTAGCTTCGGTCACAGAACCTAAGCCTCGGGAGGAAATGCCGAGAGAAACTCCTGAATTAACTAGAGATTTTAACACACCCCCAGAAGGAGTGTCCAAAATTCGTACTTTGCCCATCACGCTATTTCCATCCCACCACGCTTCAGTGACCAAGTGAGAAGCGTTCTTTAAATTAATAACTGAATCATCCGGATGATCTAACTCGCCTAGGGCGCGGCGGTCGTCTATTACTTTTTGGTAATTTTTCATTTCTCTCTGAAGTGTGGCAATCGGATAAACGCGGCCATTTCCATTTTGAGCCTCGGCTTCTTGAAGTTTTCCAGACAAAATCATGCCGCCATTTTTAACAAAGCGCTTTTCTTCCTCTGTTAACAAATCTTGGCAAATTCCACCCTCACACAATTCATAGTATTCTCTGAGAAGTTGTTTAGGCATACTATTTTTCCTTCATGCGGGCACTACCCGCGTGAGCTAAGAGCCACTACAACACCGTCGAACTCGTTGAAGTTGCCATTTTTTATTCTTTGGTGATTTTGTGTTCATACCTTATACCCTCATCCTTTAATAACATATTAACAAAATATGAAGTTCCAGAACTAAGCCAACTCAAAATAAAAAAATTGGCGACGTTATAGTCAAATGTAAATAGTTCTGTAAACTCATTAATGCCGAACAAAAACGCGCCGACCCAAAAGCCCATGCACATTGCACAATGGAAAAAATGATGCTGGGGGCGGATGGGGCGGAATATAGAGGCGAAAACTAAAAGCTGAGTTAATCCATAAGCTGTTAAAACAAAATATAAAAGATCCAATTATTCCTCCGTTAATAATACTCGTAATATAGGCCATAAGGCAACATTCCAGGGCGGATATCACCTTTAATTTCTTCCTGGGGCACTTCCCCGAGTTCGGTAGAGTGCTTGGCATCCGGATCCAAAAGCCAATCTTCTTCTTCCTCAAAATAACTTTTAAGAAAGGCGTAGTAAGGTTTTTCCTCCATTAAAAATTTACCAATATTATACAGCACGCTCTGAACGGAATTAACCCCTTCAATTTTAGATTCTAAAATTGAAGCCTCCAAAGAGTTATAAATATTTCCCCCTTGTACAGAATCAAACTCAATCGTACCACGCCTAATTAAATACTGGAATAGCCTATCCTGGGCGTCATACACATTCTTGCTCGCCTTTTCCTTAGAAAAGGAGACAACTTTATTTTTCTCTGGCATTACAATAATATCAATCTCAGGGTGGTTAAAAATCATATAATTGCCATCCAAACTTCTTCGAGCATTTAGAGCTATCCGACTTTGAACAGGTCTCTGTTCTGCTTCGGAAGCTTCGACAGCTTCTTTCCCTATATTAACGGTAATCGGCATTAGCTTTTTATCTCGCTGGCTAAATGTTGAATCTTGACGATTTTTTCTACCATCGCACTAGAAAGCGGTTCCTCTTTAAATGTTTCCATGAGAGTTAGAACCTCTTTGCTTTTGCGCTGCAACACGCTATCCTTTTCGATTTCTTCTATCTTGAGCCCATTTTTAATGACTGTCTTTAAGCGTCCCAACTCTTCATTCAAAAATAATTTGAATTCGACACCGTTATCCCTAAAGGAGAAAATGTATTTTTGTAATAATTCTTTTTGCTCCCTTAGCATGGCAGCGCCATATCTACTATTAAAATTGTCAACAAATTTTCTTATTACTAAATTATCTACTTTTGGTAGATTGCTCCCCTCGGTGTGGGGGACGCCGGTGAGCCACCCCACCACGGTATCTTCTAAAAGAACTCTTTTTCTAGGAAGCAATTCATCATTAAATATTTGATAAACGGTAGCGATACTTTTATAATTGGGGATATAGTTCGCAAAGACTTTTTTAGATAAACTTTGATTAATCTCTTTGATTAATTTACTTTGCTCTACAAAAATCTTATCTTTATCAAGTTTCCTATATTGGCTGCGTGCCTCAAAAATTAATTTTTCAGCTAAATGGATTTTTAGATTCTGTCTTTGAAGTAGAGATTTATATAACGTCAATTCTTTCCCAAGAATCTTCTCTTTGTTAAAAGTTTCTTTAATAATAGAAACTAGTTGTTCTTTGTAACGGGGGTCTTTTCTTATAATAGATTTAGTAAGTTCCCGCACTAACGTTTCAAATAAAAAAACGGTATTCCTCTTCTTATTGTGCTTTAGCTTCATTATCTCGTGACTCCAATTCTTTTATTAATTTTTTCACTTCCCGATTAACTTCAAACATCTTTTTTTCATCTTCTTTATAATTAGGTTCTTTCGCTTCATAAATTCCTTTTGATAGCTCAAAACCTTTATATATATTTCTTAAGTTGCCTCCCCCCATCTCGGCGGCGTACTTGCTTTTATGGTTTTTCTTTCTGTCCCCGGCTGGGTTGCGGCTTACTACGGGTTTATAATCTTTCCCTTTTGCACCACGGGATGTATACATTTTTCTTCCAATATCATCTCGTTTGGCGGGTGGTGCAGCGAGCAACATTCCTTCATCCTCACCGGCCTCTTCGCCTCCCATTTCTTCTCCACCAAGCTCGTCTCCCCCTAAGTCGCCACCAAGCTCGTCTCCCCCTAAGTCGCCACCAAGCTCGTCTCCCATCTCTTCCCCGGTACCGGGCTCTCCTCCCGCAGTAACAGCTTCGGCAGCTTTTTCCAGGAGTGCTTCAAACTTTCTATCGTGATACATTTCCCGCTGAATGCGCACGAATTCTTCGTCAGGAACGTTAAAGACATTATGAGCCACCCATCGCTTGCTAAAGAATCCCTCCGTTGCCGACCCTGCGATCTCGAACTTCGTTCTCCAGTGCTCTAACTCTTGTAATTCGGCAATTCTGGACGGGTTGTTTAACTTAAGCTTGAAAGAAATTAAATCTTCTTGCCTGAAGCCAACAGTATACAAATGAATAATGCCAATTTTTTCTAACTCGGTCACCACAGACCGCTGGAGACGCTGAATTGTTCGCGCAAAACGAATGTCTTTTTGTGCTAGTGTGGTCTTTTCTTCTGCCGCTTCCTCGGTAGAAGTGAGATAAGCCGCAGGAATTTTAATCGCAGAAAACAATTTATCTCTCAAATATTTAACGTCATCGATATCGCCGGTGTAGGTCCCTCCAGCGAGAGATTCTATCTTAGAGCTAACTCCCCCACGCACCGGAATAAAATAATCTTCTTCTACACTCATGGGATTATATCGTAAGTCCACTCTTCCAGTTGACGGATCAACAACCTGATTACGCTTCATTTGCGTCATTACTCGCTGCATATATTGCTCCACATCATTAGGAGAGATGTTGCCCACATCAATATAAAATACACGACGTTCCGGAGAACGAACAATACGATAGGCCATCATCGCATCTTCTAAAAGAGTTAATTGGCGCCAAATCCGGCGCGCCGGCTCCAGAACCGATGTACCATAAGGAGCGTACTTATCGTTGCCCAGGATCCTAAAATGGCCTATCTGCCAGTTTTCGAAAGTGAGCCCTCCGGAGTTCCATTGATACTGAACATAATTGGGATTAGTTTTATCCTCTCCTTCCAGGCGCTCAACTTCAGGAGTCGGTAATCCAATAACGTTTGTAATCCCCTGTGTCTCGTCAATATCTAAGTAAAGAAAATAATCTCCAAACTTGCACATAGTCCGACACCAGCCAAACAAATTGTAATCCACGTTTAAAACGTTGTGATACAAAGACTCTAGGACGGCCTTGATCTCGTCGTTAGGGCATTCAATGTTAAGCAACGGCTGTAAATCCGACGAAGTAGTCATCTCATCTGCATAAATATCTAAAGCGGAGGCTAGCTCGGGGGTATATTCCATTTGATCGAAATCAGCATATCTCTCTGCACGACTGATTTGACCCATTAAGGAGTTGGGCGTAAACCCACTTCCCATCAATTCATAGGATTGTTTTTTAAACTGCTTTCCGCTAGCCGATGTAAAATTATATTTGTCTAGCTGGCGGCGTTTTAAGCGTCGGGGGGTCTGCGCTCTAAAGTTTACAATAGGTCCAGAAAATAATCTCGTTAAACGCTTAAATAATTGAGAACCTTGTTCACGAGGGTTTTTGGTTTGATCTACCATTTATTTATCCTTTATAAAGCCAACTAAATTCGTTATGTTCAGCTATTTTATCATCTTTTGTCACTTCTTTATAGCCATTCATTCCCGGAATTGTCGTATTTAAGGTCGTTTTCGTGGTCGTCATTGCGTTTAAAAATGCCTTATTGTACTCCATCGCTCTCTGATTAGTGGTAAGAGCAGTATCTTTTACCCAGCATGCGATGGCGAAACTTAATGTCAAATCATCATTATAGCCACGCATGGCCTCGGGGCGCCCATTATGCCAGATAAAAGTTCTGAACTCATTCACCAAACGTGAAGAACGCAAGGTAATTAGTTTATTCCGTATGAATTCCTCTAGTTTGGCCACAATTAATGGACGTGTTTTCATCGAGGTGGTGAATCCCGCTACTGTGCCTGAACGTGTCTCTGCTATAAGTTGATCAACATACTCGTGCGTAGATTTGACAGAGTAATATAAATTGGGATAATCATAATCCCCGGACAGTTTGTCCAGCACAGAAAATCCAATATTATTGTTTTCTACAACCAAAAGACAATCCCCGTATTCTCTGCCCGTTTCGCTCAAAAGATTAGAAAACATATCTAAATTAGGTTTTCCTTGATATTCAGCCACTTGCTCCATAGTATCCACATTTATAATATGAAAAGCTGAATTGTCTTTCCCATCTCCTCGCGCTACATCAGCTACAAGCAAGTAAGTATGCTCCGGATTGTAAGTTTCCCAAATCCATAAATTACGATCAAACCCCGTTTTATATTTAGGTTCACAACATTCATGCTCCTCCATCCGCGCCAGATCATCAGGATGTATAACCGTCTCACCAGAAGTATTAAAATTACATTCTAATTCTTGAGCAATTTCACGGCGAGACATGTTTTTTGTTTCTTTTTCAAACCACAACAAGTCGCGATCTGGGTGGACATCCCATGGCAAGACGGTGGTGTAAAAATCATTTTCTTTGTTTGCGGCATCAACGTAAGTTTTATGGAACCAGTTCCCAACACCGTTAGGAGTTGACAGCGCAATACACCTTCCACCCGTTGAAAGTGCGGGATATAGCCCAGCCCACAAATCATCTAACCCCTCAACATGGGCGGCCTCATCCACGACCAGAAGGGAAAGAGCTTCAGATCGGCCAGCATCTCCCGAGGTGGAAGAAGCTTTAATTTGTGAGCCGTTTGATAATTCGAAAGAAGCACGGTTGTCTATTGTCACTTCAGCGATATTAATCCATTTTGGTAGATTTTTGATCATGTGCTTCACTTTTTTTACCAGATTGGTAGCTGTACTAAACTTTGTTGCCATGACAAGAATGTTTTTGTCCCGATGGAAAATCATCATCCACGCGACATACGCAGCTACAATAGTCGAAATCCCAAGCTGACGTGCTTTTAGAATAACGTTAAAGCGATAATCATTAAAATCCAGAAGGAGTTCAGATTGAAAATCGTAAGTTTTAAAAGGAATGAGCCCATCGATGGGGTGAGCAATTTTGGTATAATTATTTATGAAATGTACAGGGTCTTTGCCACATTTGATTATTTCTTTAATGACTTGCTGTTTAGATAGTTGGAAGTCAGACATGACATATCCTATTCCTCGCGTTGGGAAAGTTGCGGCTCGGGTTTGTCCTTGTCGAGCATGCTCATAAATCTCTGGAGATTTGCGGCTGCAGTCCCCGCAGCTTTAACCTGTTTGCCTAGATCTTTCCCATATTTATGAACATCCTCGTTATCGGTGATATCTGCGAAGCTTTCCAAATCTTTAAATAAATCCTCATACATATCTTCTAATCTTTTTTGGAATATTTCAAGCTTCTTATTAGCCCCGGCAAAAGCGCCGGCTCTCTTGACATTGACTGGACCTTCTCCGCCCTCTTCACCGGCGGCAGGTAAAGCGCCTGGGGCGCCTCCAATATTCCCTTTGGCTCGCTTACCCATTCTTTTGAGATTTTGCAAGTAAGCTTTGCCCTTGGCTTTGCCTCCGGCAAATTTCATTCGCATGCGGTCCAGGAAGCCTTCATCCAATTCTTCCATTTCTTCTAGTTCTTCCAGAACGAGGCTTCTTAATTCATTTTTAGTTAAGTTCATTTTACGTTTTCCTATTGGCCTTTTTGAATTTGTTTCGCCACTAAATTAAGCGCCATATAAATGTCTTGAGGTTTAAGCTTTTCGCCCACCCCCTGAACAAGCTGGAGGAGCAACTCTTGTAACTCCAAGCGGTTGTCAATATTTTGCATCATATCGGCCAGTCCAGAAGTTGCACCCATCTTTTTCGACACCCTCGCTACGTCGGCTCGCTGCTTTGGCGCAGCGGCTTGAGGTTGTCCCTCTTGTTCTTCTAAAACCTCTCGGATAATATCTTTTAAAAACGTTTTTGTGACTTTCATGTTATTCTCCTAGTTGTATGTCTTATACATATCTTTAAGTCGCTTTACTGCGGGGTCTTTATCATTTGCCCCTTTCTTAATATTCTTTGCTTTCTTGACGCCCGGGTATTCTTTCTTCCCAATTGCCATAAACTTCTTCACCTGTGCAGCAAAGTCTTTAATGTGGGGATCTAATTCTCTATCTCCCCCTTCTGTCTCCACTACATCGGGCATCTTTCCAATTTTGTAATGTTGGTTCGCTACAATATCCGTCCGAATCATTGAAATGGGCTGCACGAGTATGTTTATTTCTCCGTCTTTAGTAAGTGTTAGGGCGTCACCCGTTACTTTCTTATACTCTCTGGTGATGAAATTTTTGATCTTGTTGATCATCGACTCCATTTCGCCCTCAAACTTATTATTGTTATGGACATCTTTTAACCTACAGCCTCCATGATAACTAAGTCTCAACCGATTACCAGAAATGGTATATGCGAAGCCATCCATCACCCGACTGTCTGTGATGGGGTTACCCTCCTCGCGATTGAGGCCAACTTCAATTTTGTTGCCTTCTTCGTCCATAGCCCCATCATATGAGTTGGCCATTACTTGTGAAATACCTCTAACAATTTCTAATGCGGTTGCCATCGTCTTCTCCTTGTGCATAATAGGAAACTAAAAATTCCACTCGCTCGCTCAAATCCATCCAGAGTTCTTCGTTTCCCTTAACAAAACCCCTGTAACAACGATGACAACAATCATATTTATTCATGTACACATCATCTACAGGTTTGAAAGAATAGCTAAAGCATGCTGGGCAAGTCCTATCCTCTCTTTTATTAAGTAGTTTTTTGGATACTAAAAACCCATCTTTTTGAACTTTCTCTTCTTTGTCCCTCTGCTTCATTTCTTTCTTGTGTAATATCTTAATTTGCTCAAGATAATCTTGCTCTTTTTCGTCGTTCCAATTTGCTCTTGGATTTTGAATAGCTTCTTCGCCATACTTCTTTGCGATAGCTTTTTCTACTTTGACGATGTAGTTTAAATCTTTTTTATTCATCTTCAATGTGTACCCGGCAATTTAGGAATCGTGAGAAGCATATGATCGTAATTTTCCAAATTTAAATAAATTTTCATTAACTCTACAGGAATTGTTGTGCCCTTTTCCATGTGTGCATCAAATTCATTAGTATACTCCTCACGAAGCTCGTCCACAGCCGCTCTTAGGTCGGCTAGCTCTAGGTCGCCATCGGGAAAAGTGTTGTTATCTTTAATGCCATCTTTAAGTTGTTCTTTCGTAATACTCATTTTAACTCCATACCCCACGAATGGTAATTGTAAAATAATTCTTTTGTGTTGATGAACCATTGGCAGTAAATGCTAATATAAGTGATTCTCCAGCAGCTAAAGCATTATCACTACTAATTGTTTCAGCTAGTGTGAAACACTTTCCATTTGTAGCAGCCGATATTGCGGCGCCAGCATTGATTTGTGTAGCAGTCATCGAATCACTAGTACCAGTCGTATCGTCCGTGCCGGTAGCTTTGTATAATCTAGCAGTTAAAATATCTGCTCCGGATCCACACTTAATATAGCCCCGAAGCTCAGTTATCGTGCAAGCGGCAGGAGCAATAAAAGTAGCTCCAGATGGCCCAGCAAGTTGATAATCAATGGTAAGTGTGTCACCCGCGTTAGTGGTTTGCCCAGCTTCTGCTGTGGTCCAGTAGCCAATTCCGCCGGCACTTCCAGGGAGGGTACGAAAATATGTATTAGATGTATGACTGTATGTAAACCCTTGACACGTAATTACAAATTCATTTGTGTCTGTGCCGCCACCGCCAGCAGAAGCAGTCAATACAAGTTGGTTGCTTGCATTAAGTCCAACGTAGCTTCCCGGGCCAGCAATTGAACCGCTTGCTATACCGGTAGCGAAAATAGAGCCTGTAATATCAATACCGGATGCGGGTCCGCTGATGATTAGTCGGTCGGTTCCATTTTCATCATATTCAATAGAAGCATCATCGCCTGTGCCAAAATAAAGTTTCTTATCGTCAATAACATTTAAATGACCTGTGCCGTCATTATATGTTAAAGAAGCGACCCCTCCAAAAGAACTACCATTATTGTATTGTATTTGTGTGTCACTTCCACCAGGACTTGTACTGCCGCCTGCGGCAGAAGCAGTCAATACAAGTTGGTTGTTTGCATTAAGTCCAACGTAGCTTCCGGGTCCAGCAATTGTGCCGCTAGCTATACCAGCAGCCGTGATGGTGCCTGTTACGTTTAAAGCTCCGGCAGTCGTGATAGCACCAGCAGTTTTAAGAGTGCTTGAACCCGACATAGCACCCTTAACAAAGAGGCCGGCGGAAGTGATTTTAATCATTTCATTGCTGGAGTGGCCAACAAAAAACTTTTGCGCACTAGCGTCAAGATTGATTTTAGTAGTTGTGGAGTTGCTTGAGTTTCTTCTAATCTGATTTGTGTAGAGATCGCCGGCTGCTCGGACAGAGCCAGTGGCAACAATAGCCGCAGCAGTTGTGATCGCGCCAGTCACATTTAAAGTCTCAGTAAAAATAGCTCGGCTGCCCGTAATAGCGCCGCCAACAATAGAGATCTCTTGCGCACGTATTGTACCCGCGACCTGAAGTGCGGTAGCGGGATTATCTGTACCAATACCAATTTTTCCCGGCTTGATTATAACTATTCCGTCCGATCCCGTTGTAAGAGAACCAGAAGTAGAAATCGTTGTGTAAGCAGCGGAAGCAGCATATTGGGTGATACCTCCACTTACATGAGTTATTCCCGTCGAGGCAGACAACCACGAACCCGAAAGAGAAATCTCATGTGTAACCCCGGGATTACTCTTTGTAAAATAAAACTTCGGAGGCGTGCATGCAGAGCCGGCGCCCTCCTCCATAATAACAGGGCCAAGAAACTTATGTTCACAACAACTAGCCGTTAATGAGCCAGAAATGTGAACGAAATCGTCGCAGTCGGTTCCCATAATGACACTTCCTGAAACATGCAACTGGGCGTGGATCTCATCCTTGTATGGGCCGCCGGTGCCCCAATTGGGCCCGATACCAACATTCCCGTTTTCAGCTATAATAAAACGCCGCCTCGGTGCGCCAGTACCGCTCGGAGTGGTGGCGATTTGAAAAAAACCGGGAGCATCACCAAATGTAGCGGCTTGCCCGCTGGCTTGATCAACCCCCACCTCAAAGCGAGCGACCTCTGAACGAGTTCCACCGAAGCGGCCGAAAAAACGAATAAGTCCTATCTGGTCATTGCCTTCCACGTCAGTGGGAGAAGCGTTGGTGCCTCTCGTCTTGTAGAAAAAGAGATCAGAGCCATCAATCTCATCACTATGCTGCTCGATATCAACTACGGTACCAGCGGATGTGTTATCATCCGCATTTGAAATTTTAAGTCGAGGTGTTAGTGACAAATCCGAATCAAAACCACCCGGTACACCAATTCCAACAACTCCCGACAGGTAAGTGGCACAAGCTGCTGTTAACGAACTGGAAAGATAAAAGTAATTAGTACAATTTGTTCCAGCAATATTGTCGCCGCTTAAATCGGGAGTTGTGTCTTGAGCCGAAGTCAATACCAACAGACTATCGCCATTAACGCCTATATAACTGCCGGGTCCAGCGAGTGCCCCACTCTCAATATGGTGGCCATAAATGCCGCCCAAAAAACTTGTATCAGCAGAACTACTTACAACAAGGCGTCTGTAGGAGACACCCGTATCATGATAAATCGCTCCCCCATCAGGATCCGGCTTAATCCCCGATGCATCCCCAAAAAATACTCTCTTGTCATTTAATATTAAAGTATCACAACTAGCCGTTAGAGAACTGGAAAGGTAAAATTCATCAGCGCAAGTCGAGCCGGCAACGACATCTCCATTAAAATCGCTTGGACCTGGAGAGACATGAATTGTGTCGAATGTACCGGCGTCGGGAGTTTCAGCAGGACAATCAGAGTTTACGACAATGCAAATAAAACGTCTTAATTTTCCAAGTGTCCATTTTCCAATCGCAGACATGATAAATTACCTATTTACTTGCTTGTGAGGCTGCATAAAATATTCCAATTGAAACCAGCGCCCCTGCAATAAAGCCGCCGGCGGCCCACCAATGTGCATAATCATTTGGCCGCTCTAGGGCAATCGAGCTTAACCTTTCAACTTCTTCATCTTTAATCTTTAGGAGTGAAGTATACTTGTTTTCTGAGGCTTTCATAGAAATTTTCAAGCTCTCCATCATCAAATCGTGTTGAGCTTTTAATTTCTTTAATTCAAAATCTACTTTTAACTTACATCCTGCTTCAGTAAACTTTTGATTTGCCAACATCTGTGCGCCGGCAGTGGAGTTTAGCAAGACTCCAGTAAAGGGTGCTTTCTCATCTTTTTTCAGATCAACAATTTTTGGAGGCTCAGAAGGAATTGCCTGGGCAAACAAGGGCGCCGGAAATATAATATTAAAAACTACGGCTAGGACAACTAGTTGCTTCATTACAGTCTCCTCTACTCTCTAATTCCAATTCACGAATCTTTACCGCCAATATCAGCGCAACCAAATCCGTTTGTCTAATTAGGCCCGTCTTTTCTAATATGTCCCAGTCTTCCCTATCTTCTTCTTTGAGTACCTTCAGATGTGTTTTAACTTGGTACAAATTACATAACGCATTATAGAATTCGATGGCTACAGGAATATTTTCAGCATCCTTTTTTATTAAAGCCTTGGCCCCATCAATACGCTTTTGGGCTTCCTCATGGAAGTAATACACACATTCAAGTGTTTCCTTCTCACATTTGAACTCTCCTTTACAACCTAGAGAGTAAGGCTTGTTATCATATTCAACAGCCGAGATTACAATTCCAGGAGTATAGTTTTGGTAGTCGTTAGTGGCACACGCAAAAACAGCTGCTCCCAGACCCGCCAAAATTAATAACTTCTTTATCATGCTTCCTCCTTTTTAGCATATACAAATCCAAATTTTTCGCTCATAACTTTTGCCAGCCCTGCTGGATCATCTTTATACTCTTCTACGATTTTCTTTATCTCTTTTTTCTTTTTGCTTTCTAATACTAATTTATTATCCGCATATTGTTTTTCAAGAGCCGAGATTATCTCCGTGTATTTTTTAATTACTTTATTCCTTTCGGCAATTTCGGCATCATGCGCGTCATTAATTGCTTTTATTTGAGCTTTGTAACTCTGGTCTCGGGCCTGCAATACTTCGTAAGCCTTATCTCCTCTACGAAATACAACCCACAAAACAAGAGTATAAAGCACAACAACAGGTGCATACCAATTTTTCTTAAACCACACCCATGTTTTTTTGAGAAATGCTTTAATGGCAAGAAAGCTCATTACACACCATGTTTCCAGGCTTTGGCCAGATCGGCGGCGCCTTGGGAACCAATATATACTAAGCTAACGGCGACCCAATCCGAGGAACTCAAATTAGAAAAGAAAAGAAGCCCCGTTGCTGTGCCCCATACTAAAAGTTTTCGTGATATCACTTTGGTTAAAAATTTATCTACTGCGTGTCTCAACATATTGTCCTCCTATACGCAGTAAATAGTTTAATGATTAACAAATGCATAACCATCTTTTTTGTCAATATCAATTGTTATATCTGCGATATCCTTCAAGCTATCCACGTGAGAAATAAGAAAAACTGTCTGATAATAATTCTTAACCATTTCTAGTATCCTAACGAAGCCGTCCATATTTTCAGCATCTAAAGCAGTCGCTGGCTCATCGAGAATAAAAATATTAGATTTAGGTAGACTGGAAACTGATAACAACGCTAACCGCATAGCCATAGCAGCAATTGTTTTTTCTGCTCCGGAACCCATTTCAATAGGGCGAGCATCATGCTTGGGGTGCTTAAGGTATATGTCTAGCTTTTTACCATCGTCATCAAAAAAGACTTCAAAATCAACGACATTGGCCAAGACCTTAGAAATCTCTTCATTAACAATGGGGAGCTTCTTTTTAATAATATCATAAGAAATACCGTTACTGTGCATACAGCGCATAAACAAATCATAAGCAGCATATTCTTCACGCAACTCGGCCAACTCTCTCTGCTGCTCTAGAAGGTTGTTTAACTTCTGTTCTAGAGATCCGTGCTCTTTATAAAATTCTAGTATTTCTTCATTACACGCTTTAAGCTCTTGTTGGTGTTTTCTAAGCCGCTTATTTTTATCTTTCTTCTCCTTGTTTAAAGTCTCCAAGTTTTCAATAGTTTCTCGGTTTTCTTCGTATTCTCCTTCTTTTTTGCGTAACTCAACCAAAGAAATATCTTGCCTTGCCAATTCAGCCTTGTTCTTTTCAAAATTGATCTGATCGTTGGCCAACTCCGTAGCTGTTGTGTTTTTCTTTTCGAGTACCTGAGTATACTTGTCAATATAATCATCTACCTGATCGCAGTCCATCCCCCGAATTTCTTCGCCCTTTTGGTTAATAGCGATGCTCAAATCAGCGATCTTCTGCGTGCTCTCGGTCATTAACCCCACAGCTTTATAGGCATCTTTGATGAATTTACAATGGGAAAATTCAGAACCACACGGCACCTCATTAAGGAGTCTTTCTTTTTTGATGTACCGAGTTTTCTTATCACTTTCTATCCCCAGATCGGCAATGAACTGTGTAAGTTCGGCCCTCTTGGCAATAATCACATCCTTTTTGCCTCGATATTCTTGAATATCAAATGTCTCCAAAAAAGCTTCAATCTTCTCGTAATAAATTTGATTTAAGTCAATCTTTTTTGAAACCTCTTTGTTTACTTCCTTCAGGCTTTCTATTAACTCTTCATGCTTAGAAATAGATTCTTTGACATCAATAATGTTTATAATCTCTGCTGGGATTGAGCTTATCTTTTCATCCAACTCACCTACTTCGCTTTGTAATTCTTCAATTGTTTCTTTATATTGTGCACATTTTGCCTCGTGCTCTTCTGTCTGTTCCTGATTCCACACCAAGTCTTTCGCTGCTTTTTTTGTTTCTTCATCGAACTCTTTGCCCTCCAAACTTTTAAGGGCGCCTCGCAAATCGACAATATCCTCTTTGGCCATGCGATATTTTCTTTCAAAAATTTCCAGATCAAGGAACTTGGCTAATAATTCTTTGCGCCGTGTCGATCCCTCGTTAATGAACGCAAGAGAACCCAATTGAGAGGACATCGAGGTCATGAGAAAATCGTCTAAGGTGCCTAGATATTTGCGAATATTTTTATCTGTGCCATTTCGTGTCAGCCCGTTATGGCTAACCACCTCTCCGGTGACAGAATTGCAGCTATTAAATTCAATATTGGTTTTAGCTTCTAAAGTTTCATCTCCCTTAAGCTTTTTAATATATTTCTCAGTAGTTCTTTCTATGGTATACAAGTCATCACCAATGGTGAGTTCTAATTTGCCGCTGCAGTTTTCTTTGTTTTGATTGATAATATTTAAATTTTTCCTTTCATTCTTAGAAGTAGAATTGAAAAGAGTATAAAGGATACCGTCAATAATGCTCGATTTTCCTGAATAGTTTTTACCAAATATTCCAACAATTCCATTTAGATTAGTAAAGTCAACACTATTGCCCTCTCCATAGTTAAATAAGTTGTCCCACTCAAATTTTTTCAATTTCCAGTTAATATTTCTTGAGACCTCTTCTTCCGCTTCGGCCATGGCATTATATTTTCTATTCAATTCATAAACTTTTTCTAAAGTTTCATCGTCTGCTTCGTAGTCCTTAACATACTCACTAATGAATTCTTCCTGTACAGTTATGTCTCTGAGATCTTCTTCGACTAGTCCGTGAGTAAGATGTTTAACGTCTCCTCTATCCCCAGCCGAGCGATTTAAAAATGTAATGGTTTCTGGTTTATATTTCACCTTCGCTACATCTACTGCTTTTCGCATCGTGTGGAGAGGCAAATTATTATTTGTCACAAGTCTTAAGCGTGCCCCTTCTTGGACCTGGGTGCCTTTGGGAATTCTACCCTTTGGAGTAAGCTCGATGGTGATGAAGGGTTTGGGGTTTAAAAGTTCGATATGATTACAGGTGAAAGTATTTTTATCTTTGATATCCCATATCAAAAATCCCTTATCATTTGTTTCTCCATGGTTCTGCTGGACAGTAGAACCGGCATAACGAATTTTTTCTTCCTCATCAAGTATTTGGTTGGTCTTGTGAATATCGCCTAGGAAGGCATAATCAAATTCTTCGAATACAGATATATCATTTTCTCCATGTTCCATCACCCAATCTAAATCTGTTTTACAGCCACTAATTGACCCGTGGTAAAGAGCAATGTTGACTTTGTTATAATCCGAAGGATCACACCAGTTATCCATATCAAAGACTGAAAGAACATTTAAAGCAAAATCGTCGTTCAATATTACTTCGCCAGAATCTTTCAACAAATGTAAGTTGGGATGTTCTAGGGCATCCACAATCGGAGTGATCGCGTCTTGTCTACTTGAGTTCTTTAGATTGCCGTCATGATTGCCGAGAATAACATAGGTGGGCGCTATGTCTGCCAAGCTTCTAAAAAAATCTGTACACATCTCCACAAATTCTGGAGATAATTGTGTTTTTGTATGTGCAATATCTCCACAGTGAATTATATAATCAACTTTTTCTTTTCGCAAGTGGTCATATAATTTCTCAAATACGATTTTATATTCATGATGGTATTTTAGATTTTTAATATGGGTATCTGCGATATGGGCAAACTTCATTCAAACCTCGTGGGTATTAATTCGTCTGTTCTATTATCTAATAAATGAAGGCAAATGTCAAGAAGTTTTTTGGCTGGTTTCCCATTCTTCATGGGATTTATACTCTGGATGGGCCTCGTCACATGATTGGCCCGGGTGGTCTTCTTTTTCCCCTATAAATATAACATCTTCTTCCTCACGGGAAGCATCTCTCTCAGGTCATTCATAAATCATCGACCTTATTTCTTCTTTGATAATTTGCTTAAGTCTTGATTTGGTGAGTTTCATACGTTTTACTCCTCCGCAGCGCGATAGCCGCCCGTATGTCCCATGATGAAGTCGCGTTCGGAATAAGGGATAGAGCTTTTCTTCGGACGTCCCGCCCCCCACTCGGGGCCCCGATCTTCACACCCTAAGCGTTTAAGTTCTCTTTTTGTTTTCATCCACTCCGCATCAGATGCCGTTGGCGAATCGTCAAGCTGCGCCCTCAAGTCGGCGCACTTGTCTGCTGTGGCGGGTTCTCGCGCCACTGCTGCCGTAAACTCTGGGTTTGTTCCGCCATAGCCAGCGCCGAGTTCTTTTAAAACGTGTTCTATTTCTTCTTTAATAATTTGTTTAAGTCTTGATTTTGTAAGCTTCATATTAGAATTCCTTGACCATTATTCTTAAGTGTACATGTCAAATTCACTCGCCAGATCTCCGTCGTCTTGAGCGCCCATTTCGATGGCCAAGGCCACTGCTTCATCGACTTCGTTTGTCTCCAGATGGCCGAGGAGGCGCATGAAGGCTCCAGGCACAGCATCAATGTCCGCGCCACGGTCTTTTAGATCGAGCTTAATGCTGTTCCGAGCGAAAGTTGCGTCTTTATCACGGCTCTTAAGATCTCGGCCCTTCTTCTTGTATGTTTCACCACTGCGTTGGCGTCCTGGCTCCAACCCGGTTACGGCTTGAGAACGTTCGCCCTTGGGTTTCATGCCCGTCGTCATGCTGAAATCGGGGTCGGTGCCGGCCATTCCACGTAAGCCTGTATCACCCCAACTTTCATGCAACACCCTTTTAATCTCTTCTTTGATAATTTGCTTAAGTCTCATCTTAGTTAGCTTCATTTTTTCTTCCTCTTTTTCGCCATCTTGCGAAATGTCTTTGCTAAATTATATCTTTTGCTGTCAGGAGGGCAACTGTCGCTCCCGAACTTGTCTCCTGTACAGACGCCTTCAGTCCCACGCTTCTCAATATCTTCTTCGGCATCCTGGATCCACTTATCATCTTCTTTCTCACTCAAGATATTTTCTAGCTCTTCTTTGATAACCTGTTTAAGTTTTGATTTTGCGAGCTTCATAATAATATTCCTATTTTTGTTCTCCTAGTTTAAATTATCCCATTCCTGGGTGCCATGTCCAAAGCTCATAAGCTTCTTCCAGTTCTGCCATTGAATGCCAATCCGAAATATTTTCATCGATTCTGGCAATTGTTCTCTCTAGATCCATATCCCTCAATCTCATGACACTTCTCCTTTATTTCTTTTTAAGGTTCGCCTCAATTGCTCTTCGGGATCCGATATCCGGATCATCCCACTTAACAGAAACCTCTCGACCCCCTGTAGCATCAGTAGACGCTCCCGGGTGAGTTACGGTGCCTGTCCCGTATTCCTCGTGGGTCACTTTATCTCCCGACTTAAATTCAGCCGGCCGTGCACGTTTTGCCTCTGACATTTCTTCTTCCTCTTCTCTTAAAGCTTTTTCGAGGCCGCTTCCGAACTCTGATCCGAAAAAGCTTTTCTTCTTCCCCTTCTTCCTTTCTTCTTTTTCTTTTTCGTGCGCCGCCAGTTTTTCACGATACGCTGCTCCGGAGGATTCTTCGCCAGCCCTCATGCGATCCAGCCAATCCCCAATTCCCTCTTTTTGTATTACTTCTCGAATAAGTTGCCTGAGATGTGATCTTGTAAGTTTCATGCTAATTTATCCTGTTGTAAATTGAGTATAAAGATTTTCCAAATCCTGATAATAAGGGTGCCGCTTGTCAGGCCACTGGTCGAGAAGTTCTCTCACCCCCTCTTCCAAAGAGGGCGTTTCAGGATATTGTTCAATCGCTGTCGCTTCGGCTTCCCAATCGGGCTGGCCTGGGGATCCAAAGTCCTCTTCTAAAACCTCTTGAATAATTTGCTTTAATCTTGTCTTTGTAATTTTCATGCCAACACTCCTGCTAATCTCTGTATCCGATTAAAATTTTCCTGTAATATTGCCCCTTTCAAAGCGGGCTGGCCAGCCGCCTTCCAAGCCATGAAGCCCACCTCTCCCGTTTTTGAATCCTTGAATGCCTTGGCGGCCTCGATGAATTCAGCCTGTCTACCCTCAAAGCCGGCCGGTCCAAGCAGATTCTTGAGGCCCCCGATCTCTTGCATCCAGTCTTTAAACGTGGTCGCCCCTTCTGCGGCGGCTTCGCCGGCTTCAAAAGATCCAGCAGAAATTTCGCCACTGGCCTTCATAGCTTCTGCTGCAGATTCAGCCCACTTCGGAACGGAATCAAAGCCAAGATTGGACCCCATCTTGACAACGCTGTTAACGAAAGTCTTTGGATCCCAACCCTCTCCCTGGATGTCTTTTGCCAAATTGAACAGTTTTTGATAATTGTCTTGGGTGTCTGACATCGCCACTCTGCCCAACTCTAAAAAAGCATCCGACGTCGTGTCTGCGGCTCCGGAGGAGTGGGCGTCGGCGGCGCCGGCGGTGGCCTTTAATCCAAGTCCATATTCTTTTATAAACCCAACAGCCTTCGCCACCATCTGGGCACCTTCAGTCTTACACGCCCGGGCGGCTTTGCCAAGATTTTCAAGAACCTCTTTTGATTTGGCACCGCTTCCAACGCCTATATCTTTACCCGCTGCTGTCAACGTCTCGTGATATTTATCGACAAACTCCAGGGCCTGTTGTGCGGCGGCACCAAGGTTGCCCTCTTCAGATGCCAGATACTTAATGACACCCTTGACCAAATTTAAAGTGTTGTTTGTGGTGGATGTGGCTGCCGTTGCTGCCAAGTTGCACAAATCAGAAGCGCCCACTTCTTTTAACAAGCTTTTGGGTGCTGGGCCCTCACCAAGAGCGCCAGCGACGGCTCCTGCCGCACATGCCGTGCCAGCAGCGGCTGATATCAGCAGCCCAGAGGCAGTGACACCCATTGCGGCCATAATTGCTCCGATAGCAGCTTTTATAGCAAAAGCGAGCGCGACAGAGAGCACCATATTGCACATTATTTTGACCCATTTATTTTTGTCACAAAATTTCTTGACAGCAGCTATAACCTTCTCAATTCCCGACACGGTATTCTGTAACCACTCTAAGTTGTATTTTTGTGCAAAAGCACTAATCATCTGACCAATCTTGGCAAAAAGTCCAGAAACCACCTCCCACACCTTGTCTTTAAACCATTTCCATGCTTTAAAAGGGGTCATCAAGAAACTGCCAACTTTTTTCAAACCTTTGCCAATAGCGCCGAAAACTTTCTGGCCTGTGGTTTTGATGGATTGAACATCTATTTCTTCCTCTTCCTCTTGCTCCAAAATAAGACTAGCGGCATACTTTCGCATGTCACTTTCAACCAAGACGACGCCTCTTTCTTTCCTCTCTAAAAGACGCCCTTTCTTGGTAATTTTTCCATTCTCAGCGATAAGACCTTCAGAAATCATATGTTGGCTTAAATTTGTGTAAGCAGCGCTGTAACGATTGAACATACGCATGTCATGATCAAAAGAAGATTTTAAAATATCGTGAACTTGTTGTTCGCTAAAGACACCCTTTCTCTGTTGCTTGCGAAGAGAATTAAATGAAACTGTTTTCATTTTACCATTGGATTCTTTTAGATAAACTGTGCATTTGGACTTTCGAAATGCGGGGTGTGGGATAACCTTTTGAATATTCTTTATATTCTTAAGTTCTTCTCGAATAATCTTTCTAATTTGTTTCTGTGACAATGACATTTTTTGTTTCCTTTTTAATTGGCGTTGCACTTTCCGAGGCAATCATGGCACTCGCAGCAACCGCAGCAACAACAGCAATGTTGGGAATTGAATAAGTTTAGTAACCTGTGAATAAAACCACTCATTTTACACCCTCCTATAAAGAGTTTATAACTTCGTACAATAAGTAGTATTCTTCATTTAAAAACGCCGCAGCAACTTTCCTCTTTTGAAACTCTTCTTTTGTCATCTCGCCAACATCCGCATACGGTGATACGTCAATTTTATACACTTTTATGTTATAAGAAAGCAGCTTTCGAATAAGCTTTCGCGTCTTCTGTTCCATATCCGGGTCTAGTGCCAGATATACAACAGTATCGTTTTTTACGGCTTCTTGAAACAACTTTCCATCTTCCCTCAAAGTCGAGCCGAGAATGGGAATGGCGTTATCACCAGCCACAATCGCATCGAATATCCCCTCAACCAAAATAATATCTTTGGACCAATCAATATATAAATGATTGAAAACGATATTCTTTGAAACAGGAGGGTTCTTATATTTTGGGAACTTATCTCCATAAGAGCGGCCAACAAAATAGTTTACATAACCATCCATGTTAAAAGAAGGAATAATAATTCTCCCCTCATATTCTCCGCTGGGACAATAACCAATCTTCCATTTTAAGATATCTTCCTTTGTGATCCCTCGACCCCTCAAGTATTGTTTTGGAATGAGAGCAGAATAAGGCACGTTGCGATTAGCCAAAGAAACGAATTCATCTGGAAGTTTAATAGTCTCTTCAACAATTTCCTCTTCTTCCTCAAATAAGTTATCGAAACCAGATAAGTTGACACGGTTGGTCAACACATCCCATTGATCCAATTGATTACGAGCACCAAAGCGTCGAACCAGATAACGAATGTCATTTCCGCTGGTGTCACAGATCCAACATTTATATTTGTTCTTTTCTATATTGACGGAAAGTTTCTTTTTGTGATGATCACAGAATTTACAATGGAATACATATTCTGTGCCAGCAGGATAATGCCAGCCAAGGACATCACTTAAGAGGTTGAGCTTTTGCTGTTCTGACAAAGAATATACCCTGCTCTTGCAATTACAATTGAATCAGCTTGGTCATAAGAACCCGGCTTTGGGTTCCCATGTTTAGTATATTCTACATTAAAGGAGGGTTCGTTGTCAAGCAAATGTTTTAGGACCACCTCTTTCGCTTTCTCGCCCCTTGCAATTTTTATGCCACATGTTTTTCTAGCTGATGTAGCTGCAATATATTCTGGTTTGGTTTTTAGTGTCTTATAACAAAGCCACGAGACAATCCCGTTAAACCTTGAAAGCGTTGAAAGTGTCTGTGCAGAGGAGAACCCACTCCGGAATGATTGAAGAGACTGTTCTATATAGATTTTTTCGATTTTATGATAAGTCCCTATCTGCCATAATTTGAAACGAATTTGATCAGCTTTGGCAAATAAATCCTCATAACGATTCTTATTCCTTGTATCCCACGCCTCACACAGCACAATGCTGCCATTTTCGTCTAAAAGCGTTGCACCGGTTATACTTGTGCTTACATCAAGTCCGAGGATCATACCAAAAGTATATCATATATCAAGCTTCAATTTAAAAGTGAATTCCCGATCTTCAGTCTTTTTAACGGGGTTGGCCACTTTGGCAATTCCAATCAAGTTTTTGTCTTCATCATAAATTCCAATACGAGAAATCCAAGTTTGCTTCTGGAAAGGTGCGGTAGGATCAGGAAAAGAACTGGAAACAGTATTTTTGATATCAATATTCTTATCTTCCATAAACCCCTTCTTGGTGGCCTTGGGGGTTGTTGTAGAACCGCTCTGGCCGTATTCTATATAAGTGGGGTTGTTTGAGTGGTTTAGACGCCCTTTCGGCGCGTTCGCGAACATTGTACGAACTGGCACATAGTTTGTTCCTCGAAATGACATGGCGAAACTTGAAGAGGGTGCCGTGGTTGCCCCCAAAGATCCCGTCCATCCAAAGTATTTCCAAGTGGGGGTTTCCGCACTTCCGCCCGGGGTATATATTTCCGTATGGCTGGTATCCAAGTCCCAACTGCCAGTTAAGAGCATCGCCCCTTCATTATACAGCACAACCCCAGCTACGCTCCCCGTCTTCGAACCGCTAACTTCGACTAAATTGCCATTTCGATCTTTATCTTGAAGCTCGCCAATTAATGTTCCAGTTACATAAAATTTTAAACTAATACTACCCTTTTCTATATGGGAGCCATAAAATATAGAAGGAATAAATATAATGCCCATTTCCTGTGTGGCTTTGTTCCCGTAAGAAGAAGAGTACTCATAATGAGGGCTCAAATAGGTGTAATAATTTAATGTATTTTCTAGAGCGACTAGGTGGGGCTTGCAAATGTTATAAGAACAAGCAGAGGAGGTGGCGGCGCCAGCTACGGACCAATCTCTTGTAATAGTGGCGCTTAAAGGATAGCTCCCGCTGATTATATCTCCATATTGAAAATCCGCATTAAAACTTTTTAATGATATTGTTTTAAAAGAAGTGAGGCTTCCCCCCTTGGTTATGAAAGGGTAAATTAAAGCGTTAGAGGGGCGGTCTACATTTAGCTCATATAAGCTAATGTTTCCCAAAGAAACATTATTCTCTGGCTGTCCTGAAAGCGGACCTATTCGTTCGGTATTATAATCATAATAAACCTTCCCATTCCAAATAAAAAAATCTTTCTGAGGGTGTGTCTCTATTCTATTATAGAATGTGTCATTTGGACCGAATTTATAATAAGGCATTTAAAAATTCCTCGCATAATAAATAGTGCCATATCATAAAAGGAAAATTTTAATAGTCTAGGCGAACTCTTAGAGTTACTTCGTTATCGGGTTGCTTTTTAAGAGGCTCCGATAGTTTGGCCACCGCCAGCAATTCGTTATCAGCTGAATAAAGACCAACTGTGGTTATATACGAAACGGGCATATCAAAAGTATTATTTTTTACAACAATCTTGCTAGAAGAGAGATAAGTCGGATTTGTGCTATAGTTAAAGTCGTTGTGATTAACTCTCGCAAAATAGATGGTCGAATTTAGTTCTGTAGTGTTATTGTACGCATTAGCCTGCCACCTATTTCTTATCCCGTCACAAGAAGCGGTAATACTAGATCCACTTAGTACTCTTTCGATGTTCTCCCTATCATATCCTCCATCGGCATCTCCAAATTGACAAAACCCTGTAGGAGTAATAATATTGCTGGGTGTAAGCCCACTAAAAACGGAGGCAGTCACAACAACAATCCCGGCCTGATAATAAATATGACCCACTCCGGCATCACTAGTTGGAGTAGCTGAAGAGGTGTAAAGGATACCATACTCTCCCGCTGGCGAATTAACACGGAATTCGTTTTGGGCATTATAATCTGTAATGGTTAATGGGTTCGCAGGGGCTAGAATCGTACCTCCCGTCAAAAATGTTATTGAATAAGAGCCCTTTTTAATTTCGTCTTTATTCAAAAGGCGCGCATAATTGATAAAGAAAACTTCCTTCATCTTTCTACCGCCAGCAATCAGATCCCCATCTTGGTCAAACTGCCTAATATTCCCACTAATATCATGACCTACAAGCATCTGTGCCATTTGGCTGTAAAGATTAATTTTCTTATTTTGATCGGAGGAAGCACCTCCTACACCTCCAACGGAAGATTTAGAAAGCGCCGAAGTAGAATGATACCCACATGTAAGATCAAAAATATGGTTAGCCGAAGAACTTAAATAAGGATAATCATAAACCGATTGAAACATAGCATGGGCATAATTTTTAATATTTGAAGTAGCTGTAGCGGTCTCAACATATGTTCCGGAAACAATTGTTCCGGTAATTGGAATTGCCTCGTGAAGTAAAGTCCGTGTGGATGTTACATCATTATTTAAAAAAGATTTATATGTGGTAGCCATAGTTTCTCCCTGCTTTCCTTATTTTCCTAAAAGTTAACATCCTGTCGTTGCTTCTTTCCATTTAAGAAACCTAACTGGAATGTCTATTCTATAACCAGTAGTTGCGCCCGATATTCTAATAATTGAATCGATGTAATAAAAATTCTGGCACCCTTTTCCAAGATCGTACTTTACCTCGTCGCCAAGCTGTGTAAAAAGGAAAGTACTAGAGTTTAAATCAATCGATGCTTTCAATTTAAACTCTAAGATTGTTCCTCTCGGCCCATCAATAGCATTATCAGCGCCACCGTCATCATCTGTTTTCAGTGCGTTGGGTGTTGTCTTTACATATTGAGTCTCAATATTAAAAGAAAGATAATAGCTTGCTATTTGATCATCATCAATAAAACTGACCTTCGCTGTGCCGTTCCCTTCCGGAGTATAAAGTTGTGCAAACCTGTTGTCTATTTCCACAATATATTGGGTTTCAACCAAATCGGCATCCAATGGAAATGTGGGTGGAAGATCTGTTGTATCCAACCCCTGGTCAACTCGAATAAAGTTTTTGGCAGAGCCTCCGGGGTTTTCCCCCGTAAGAACGCCGGCTTCGTTGCTATATTTACCTTCTGTATCATTGTCCACCAACACCAAATAGCTTTCCGTATTAGAATACATTTGAGTAGCGGGCATAAGCGTATTTACTTTTAATATGGGCAAATAGAGCAAATTTGTTCGAGGAACAGAAATTAATTTAGACTTCATCAAGGACGTATTATTAGTAAATGCTTCTAGGACCGGAGTCTGCAATATGTTTAGATCATAATAAGCCGATCCTGATGCGTTGTTTTTGTCATATAAGCCATAATTAATTTCATCATCGCCTAGAGCAAATTTTGTTATCCTAAAACTGCCATCTCCCATCGCCAGTCGATGACGACCGGTGTCGGTCAGAACAGCATCTAAAATTATATCTCCAGAATTGTCTAAAAAAGCCATAAATTATCCTCTTTTTATTAAATAGTATTTTTATTTAAATAGTGCCTTTATTTTATATTACCACCCCTCAAGTGGTTTGGCCGGGGCGCCACTATCTACTTCGTCAATTGGGTTCACTAGACCACCGCCAGAAGCTTGTACACCCTCGACAGCTTGGGCATCTTTTATTTGATTGCCCAATTTTTCCATTTGGCTCTCGTTGGTAAGCTTGAAATTGACATTAAGATCAACCTGCCTCCCAGTTGATTTAGAAGTAAATCTAATTTTAAACCGTTTGCCCCACAGTGATTCTTCTTGCACGCCCAGCTTTACTGGTCCTTTGTTGCCATTCAAAGTGCTAAACTCGAAAGCCGAGGTCGCATTACCAAATCCTTCTTCATTAATGATTCTTTGAGCCAAACTTGGTTGAATGTGGACATATTTTTTTAATGGCAGGTAGGGCGCCTTTTCTTCCAGAGGTTTCAATTCTATAATCCTCTGTCTAAAATACACCGTTCCGTTATCATCAATCATCTCCACCTCAAAAACTTCCGTTGGATTAGAAGAATTCCCATGCGTATCGACAACTCTAAAAGTATAGTAATATTTTTTATTTGGCTTGATGTCATCCACAAAAGCAACCGATTCGGCACGCAACCCAAGGCTCGTACTGCTTAAAGCATGCTTAAGGTGCTTATCAAAATCGCTATATTTTTCTGGCCTTTTGTCCGTTCGGTAGACCTGAAAAAATCCCCCATGTGCAATCGTGTCATCAGATTTAAAAGTTATTGGACCTGTAGGATCGGTGATCTTTTGTGCCTCCCTTATCAATCCAAATTCTTTTTCCTCCTCACCATTAAAGGCGATAGGCATCATTTTGTATTCACCAACAGAACTGTTTAAATTAACCAACAATTTATTGTTTATACCCTTGTAAGGAACAATATTAACATCCGGGAAGATGGGAGGTTTATCTAAAATCCTGCCATCTAACGTAAAATATGGAATTTCGACAATATTAAATACTGGTTTATAAACAACCGGGATGGCTGTTAACAAAGTGGTCCCAATATCAATAAGGTCCATAATGCCGGGAGTTGCAGCCGCACCGCTGGTGCCCGGGCTGGTCTCGTGGCCGCTGGGGTTGCCGCCGTGACCCGGGGGCACATTTGAATCACTATCACCCAGAGGTTGCAAGTCCGGACAACAAGCATCTATGCTGGCAGCGCAGAATTGTGCGGGCCCCCAGTCCGTCCCTTGTTTTATATTTTCCTTAATCAATATGTTAGCGCAGCCGCACGGATCTTTTAACCCGAAGTAAGGGTTCGACGGACTTATGAGTTCCGGTGTTTCACAGTTGACCATGATCTCCTGCACGGCAGGATCGGCGTAATTGTGAAAAGGACCAACCTTTCCTGCGGCACCGGTTGTTCCAGCGGTTTGCTTTTCCCACGCCTCCGCCGCCGCTTTTTGCTCTGCACTTTCCCATAAGTCTATATACCCCCCTGTTTGGGATTTCGCAGACGCAAATTGAGGCGCCATATCATAGCGATACTCTGTTCCGACGACCAATTGAATCGCAGCAATTTTGTAGGTGTAGCGTATATTATAGCTGACTTGTGTATCGATAAAATTTAAAACATCTAACTTGCTCGAATTGAGAAAATAGAATGTCTGTACTTTGTTGCCCTGGCCTTCATCACCGACCCACTTCTCTACCTTATACATTAAAGTTTCAGAGTAGGCGCCGCTTCCTTTACACAACTCGCTGTAATGGCGCATATGAGATTTCGCAATTTTTCTAATTTTACCATAAAGTATGGACGCCAATATGGATCTCTCTAGTTCGTTAGATGATTTAACATTTATCATCTCCTCGTTCTTATTGGTAGTCATGAAAATAGCGTTTTCGTTAAAATGCTGTTCATGATTAGGCGGCATAGCAAGACGAATCATATCATTGTCATCGGGTACAAGATCTATCAACTCCATCGTGGCCAACCAAGATCGCAGATCCATAACTGTCATTTTTGTATCATTAATAATTGTTGTAGTAGTGGTAGGTGAACCATTATCAGACAAGGCCGTTTCTTGTAAAACAAAATTCTCTTCTTTTTTTATGTCCTGCATAGAATGCTGCGATGCATCAAAAAGCCCCATATCACCATAGCTCACATAAAAGCGCATAAAATGTTGAGCCAGCTTAGAAGACCGAAATAAATCTCCGAACTGTGTTAATATGCCTGTTGAAAATTTTAAGCTATTAAACATGGGAAACATAAATCTTAATTTGTTATAATACTGAAGCATATTCGTATTATCTAAAGGAAAAAGAATGTTAGTATATCGCTTGGCCAGCGGGCCCAAAATTAATAACTGATCGGGATCGGCCTTCTCTAGAGTGGTGGTCCAAGTTCTAAAATAATTTGTCGATGCCGCAGGGACCAAATTCTGGCCCGGGCCGAACTGGTATGGCGTAGAGACCAAGGAAGACCCATCATACCCCTCCAGCAGGCCCCCCAAGCTAATCAAATCTTCAAATTTTTTACTCGTTTTGTGTTCTTGGTTCCCATAATCTTCAGGTATATATGATGATATAAAAGCATACAAGTTCGGAATTATCTGTTCTTTGAACGAATCTTGTTTTAAGCGACATTCGTATTCGTTAATGTAAAAATTATATACCGGGTTTATGTGGGCAATAAGGGGTTTCAAGCCCAACATCTTTTTAGCATTTTCGATGCTAAATGGAGTAGACATCTCAAAATTGTAATCTTGATAAGACGGCCCATAGACAATTAGCGGATTAAATATAGCCGATTCGGGCAGAGTGTCAGGAGCATCTTCAAATTTAAGAACCGCCATCCACCAAGTGCGGATCTGGTCAATAATCGTCGTAGCTTTATTAACAATACTTGTCTCAACCCCGAGAAGCTTCTCTGTGGGATCGCTCAAAGCTTGAAGCACCACGTCTTTCACCTGTTGGTTGAAATCGTTGTCAGGAAAAAGTTCGGGGACTATATTATCATATAGCCATTCAATGTCGGGATCTATAAATAATTTTTGCCTATATTCGGGCAGCCCACTATCACCCACGAGCATCGCGGCATCCACATATATATCACATGGCATATTTGTGGAAACGTCGCCACTATCTGCACCCATTTTAGGATTAAGAAAGGTTAATTTTTGAGGATCACCGGAAGCGCCCAGAGTTTTTGTCCAAATTTTGCCGATAAAATCTCTAAAAATGTCCTGGGCTCCTCCTTGGCCCAGGACATAATGACCAGTTGACCTTTCCAAAGCAGTCCCATTTTGAGAATACACGTCATCAA
>Ga0209434_1000038_pt1 | contig 98425 bp, 75 predicted proteins | sample ETNvirnome_2_300_FD_184068 | JGI IMG/M metagenome (GOLD analysis project Ga0209434, IMG submission 184068) | Marine viral communities from the Pacific Ocean - ETNP_2_300 (SPAdes) (version 2) | ecosystem: Environmental > Aquatic > Marine > Oceanic | place: Pacific Ocean | collected 2013-06-22 | reverse complement strand
TGTCGGGAATTAACCACCTACCAAGCCGACGACATATCCAATATGCAACGTTGGCGCCATGAAGTATAGACCACGCATAACAATCTATCTTATCTCTATGTTTGGGATGTATTGGGACATAATAAATCGGAATAGATAAACGTGACTTCTCGGTATATTTAATATAAAGGCCTGCTTCGATTGAAGACGGGTCCTCTACCCAATCCCCCACATAATATTTAACAACTGGTGCTATATCGTCATTGCAAACTATCCAAATTGATTCACAGCCAGCATAAGCACACTCTAAAACCGAACGTTCTATTAGGTTCAGATCGGGAGATACCGGCATCAAAACACCATGGCCCGGAATATTAAACTCTGTAGTAGATCCTGCAACTGGGATTATTCCAGCCAAGTGAAAAGAGTTTTTATCTAGTTTTCCGAGTTCCACCGGTGCATCTCACAATAAAAATATGTTCTCGGGTAAGTCATCATTTATGGAATAGGACTTTTTAAATTTATAAAGTTCTCTCCTGCTGTGTTCTAAAACTATACTGAGATGATAATTCTTTTCGGCAACTTGACGGGCTGGTCCCGAGAAGCCATTTCGCATCATCAGATTTAATGCTTTAAGTCTGGCCGACGTCTCAGAATACTCAAACTCTTTCAGGTGCCGCGGCTTTATAAACGATTTTGTATAGCAGTCCTTAAAGATTCCATTGTTGCCGTCTTTTCTAATCGAAGGATAAAAAACCAGTTCCCTAACAAAATCTTTTGAGGTTAAAACTCTACATGATGGTTGTTTGGCGCCTCGCTTTATATCGAACCAGTCATATACAACGTACTGTTCTACACTTTCCTCTGCGGGTATACCCTCCACCCGTTCTAAATTAAAAATATAGAGTTCATCAAAGGAACACTTGATTAAATTATAGTTCTCCGTAGTTATCTTGACAAGATTCTCATCGATCCTAATGTTTTCTACGCGGGATGGTGCCAACAACAAACCTCGCATACCCAATTCAAAGCTTAATCTATACCACTCTAGTGAATCCTCCTTGTTTGTTATTTCATTTGGTGTTTGTACGTCGTTTACTAGAAGAGTTGCGTTATTTATATTGGCGTAACGAAGAGCCTGTAAGGTATAACCGACAACAACCTTTTTTAATTTTAATAGAGCCGTCATTCTAGATCGAGCAGACCTATAATATAATTTTCCTTAATAACCGTAAAAGAACTTCCAGAATATTGTATACGTTGAAGCATTCGAGCTTCTACCACCAAACACGCGCCCTCCATCCAGATGCCGGTTGACGTCTCACTTTGTTTTACAACGCGTACAACGACAAATGGTTCCTCGGAGGGCTGGTAGTCGTGGGGTAATAATATCGCTACTTCGTTTTTCTTTTCCTCAACTATTTCAACATATACATAATTATTAACCGGTGTAAATATCATTTATTTTCCAAATCTTGTATCGCGGCTTTGATTGCCTCTTCCGCCAGGACCGAGCAATGTATTTTAACGGGAGGGAGCGCCAGTTCTTCCACGATATCTGTATTTTTAATCTGTGCGGCTTCCGTTAAAGTTTTTCCCTTAATCCACTCGGTTGCTAGAGAGGAGGCGGCAATGGCGGAGCCACAACCAAATGTTTTAAACTTTGCATCACAAATACAATTATTTTCGTCTATCTTAATTTGTAATTTCATCACATCCCCACACTCCGGGGCGCCGACTACCCCAGTACCGACTCGGGGGTCCTTTTTGTCCAGAGATCCCACATTCTGTGGTCTTTCAAAGTGGTCTAATACTTTTTTAGAATAAGCCATAATTTGTTTCCCCTAACTAAATGATGAACCACACCCACATGTGGTGTTGGCATTCGGATTCATAAATTTAAATCCTTGTTGCTGTAGTGTTGTAATATAGTCTACAATAGTATCTTTTAAAATTTCAGAACTATAAGGATCTAAATAAATATCCACCTCTTCATAGTTCAAGCGAATGTCTTCTTCATCAGTTTCGGTTTCAATGTTTAGGGCATAGGACATCCCCGAACAGCCTCCGCCCACTACTCCTATACGCACCATCTCTCCCGCCTCTAAGACCGACTTAAGATGAGCTACTGCTTTTTCTGTAAAATTTATCATATTCTAATTAGCTATCCGCATCTAGCAAAGCCACAATTATTACAAGTGATACAGCCCTCAACGTAAACCAATCCTTCGGTACCACACTCGCCGCAAGTCTTTTCTGTTGCCGTTTGACCATCTGGAATATAGTTCTTTAAAATACGAGCAATACAACGAGCAAAACTAAACATATCGCTATCTCGATCCTTCTGTAACTGTTCCACAACATACTGAATATTCGCTCCATGGCGCAGCCCGAGCGAAATCATTCTAGTGAAAGCAGAATGGTTGGGATTATCAAAAACTTTAACTAAATTTTTTACAACGATGCTGTCGCCGTTCCTCCCAATTTTTAAATCATATATAGAATTCATTGACTTTCGAGAGTGCTTAACCAATATGCCTTCGGTATCTTTGGTTGGAATCTCAATCAAATTTGAAAGACCCCCCATAATTTCATAGGGCTTTTCATCCATAAGGCCAACTAAAATAATCCACCTCTCTCCCTGAATCGTGGTGTGATGAATGTTACAGGGTAACTCTGTGGGGCGCTTGGGTGCTTTGTGTTGCGGAAATCCAAGGTCTTTTCCGACAAGAAGCACACCCGAACGTGATCCATCTACATAAACTGTGATCCCCTTGAGCCCACGGCGCCAGCCTTCCATATACAGATTCCCCACCAACTGAGAAGAGGTACCCTTTGGAAGATTAATTGTTGAACTAATGCTGTGGTCTATATATTGTTGAATAGCCGCCTGAACGGCGACTCGGCGCGTCCAATCAATGCTGTCGGACTCTACAAAAAAATCAGGTAGAGGTCCTAGAGTTTTGAGAGGGTGCTGCTCAAACCACGCTTGAACATTGTGGTGAAGCACTTCATATTCTACCCACCTGTCTCCCATATCATCTATATGGTCTTCGTCAAGATCCTGCTCATCATGGGAAAGTTTGCGACGTCTAACATAAGAATTTCTAAACACCGGCTCAAGGCCGGATGAAGTCTGTGACATAATAGAAACAGAGCCAGTTGGTGCATTTGTAAGAATTGATATATTGCGGCGCCCATGCTTGGCAATCAACTCCTTGAGGAATGTCGGTAACCGTTGAATAAACTCGTTGTTTTCCTCAACACTCCAGTCAAAGGCCGGAAAGTGGCCACGCTCTTGGGCTAGGTAGACGCTCTCTTCGTAGGCTGCGTCCCGTAAAGTGCGATAGATTTTTTCAATGATTACAATGGCTTCGGGACTATCATATGCCAGATTAAGGCAAGCAATCGCATCGGCCAAGCCGTGAGTACCTAGACCAGTTCGGCGGCCGTTGAATGCAGCGCCATAAAGTTTAGTCCAAAGACTTTTTTCATCATCGGTGTCCGCACACTTGCGTATATTTTGTAGCTTTTCTAACTCCAGTTCTACCAAGTCATCAGATAAGCGCATTCCTACCGCTGAAACTTCTTTCAGCTTATTAAAGTCAAAATCTGCATTTTTTTCAAAAGAATTTTTCACGAGACTTTTCAAATTCAAAGAGATGAGCCTGCACGAGTCATACGCTGAGAGGGGGATCTCCCCGCAAGGATTGGTGGTCTTGGTCTCGAAGGCTGCATATGAATGAGCCGGTAAATTCTTAGTGATGTTGTCCCACATTAGGAGCCCGGGCTCTGCGGTTTTGGTGGCCGACTCGATAATGGTATTCCAGAGAGCACTAGCATCAATCTCGGATGTGTATTCAGGGTGTTCAGCATCGACGGGGAACTGTAAAGTAAACGTATCGTTGCTCTCAACAGCCTCCATGAAGCTATCGCTTATCTTTACGGATACGTTCGCCCCCGTTACTTTAGTTAGGTCGTGTTTCATCGTCACAAACTGCTCAATGTCGGGATGACGCACGTCCATCGAAATCATCAACGCTCCGCGGCGGCCATTCTGTCCAATCATCCGGCAGATGTAAGAGTAGAGATCAGCGAAACTCCAAGCCCCAGTAGTAGTGCGAGCCGAATTATTAACAATGCCGCCAGTCGGACGTAGGCCACTGATATCAAGGCCAACACCGCAACGCCGCTTAAAAAGATTAGCGAGGTCTTTGCCGGTATCTATAATAGACGAAATGTTGTCTTCTGGATTATCGATAACCACGCAGTTAGATAGAGATACATTAACATAGTCATTTCCTATCCCCATCATGGGAGAGCCTTGAGGTACAATATATTTAAAATCTTTTAAATAATCATATATTTCTTTCTCAGATAGAAGGCTTCCTTTAAACTTTTTTTCAATACGAGCAAATTCTTTAGCCAGGCGGCCGTGCATATCATCGGGGGTTTTTTCTACAAAATTGCCTTTTCCATCTTTGAGACAATATTTTGTCAAAAAAACGTTTGTTGCTAGTTCATCATCGTTAAAATATTTTAAACTGGCCTCTTTTGCCTGTCCTTCAGTGTACATTTTATCTACCCCCCGCTTTTAAATTTTTTATATTTCTCTGCCAATTTTTGTTTTTGTGCCTTCGGTGTGATTTCCTCGGTTTGTGATTCGTCCGGCTCCAGCACTTTTAAAGTGACGTTGCTAGTATCCATAAACATCGGGAAAACCATACCGTCGGGCCCATTTCTGTTTTTTGCAATAAAAAGACGTCCCGTATTTGTCAGTTTGTCATCCACGGTTCTTGATATACTAAAAATAAAATCTGAAACGAAGCATTTATTAAACGCCTCGGATATTGATTCCATGGTAATCACATCCGCATTTAATCCCGACCTATTTGTTTGAGACGCTGTCCAGATAGGACATGAGTATTCCTGGGCTAGGCCGCGCAGCTCCTCATAAATCGATTCCAACTCATTTCTTTTCTCTCTTTGTGAAGAAACTGGTCTGAGTAGGTCTGCATAGTCCACTATTATCATATCAATATCGATGTCTCGCATTTTTAACCTTTCGAGGTGGGTTTTTAAAGTACGTGTGGAAGCAGCCTTTGTTGGATATTCCTTAATAATTAGTTTTCCATCAATATCTTGAACGTCTTCATAAATTTTTTCTTTGAAAGAAATCAGATCATTAATCGGAATTTTGGTTAAACAACTGTCGTACCTAGATGCCACTACTGTATCCATCAATTCTAGGGTGTAGTGTATCACGTTTAGCCCCTCTTTAATAGCCTGAGTTCCTAAATGTACCAAGGCCATTGACTTTCCAGCACCAGTTGGGGCAAGTACCACTCCAAGCTCCTTCTTCCCGAGACCACCTTTACAAATATCATCAATTAAAACCCACCCAGTGGCCACTGGCTCTCGGAATCGCGGCTTAAACCTCTCCTCAAAATCTGCCTTCCAATCATATCCAGAATTATTATCAACACCGAGCTTTAGCGATTCATTAATAACCATTGAAATTTCTTCAAATGAAGAATTTTGAAGAAGACCTATAGACTTAATCATGGCGGATTTTAGATTTTGTTTTTTACAAAAATCCAGCGACGTCTCCTTGATGAATTCACTATTTTCTGACTGGGTCACCATTGTACGAGCGTAATATTCTCTTACTTGTTGTTGAGTAAGTTCGTTTTCGTCGTCTATATTTGATCTTAGAATGGTGCCCAATATCTGTCGCGAGGGGTGTACGCCATATTTCTTTCTATATTGAAAGATCTTTTTTACAAAGAGCTTCAGATATCGTAACTCTAAAAAGCTAATGTCTAATACTTCTTCGATTTGATCTGCGAAGGGTCTGTCGTCTAGTATAACCGCACATAGTTGTTCTTGAAACGATTTCCCATATTTTGAAAAAGTAATTTTTTCTTGTAATTCCATTCCTGCCTCTAAAATATTCTATGCATTTTTAAGTGGCTTATCGGCCGAAATGCGATTCATGATTGCATAAAGATCGACCCAGCTAAACACACCAAATCCGTCCTCATTCATCATTTTAATAAATTCAGTTCTATTATAATCATAAGCAAAATTTTTGAACCCATAATCAATTTTCTTTTGGGTTAGTTTAGATATGCTAGGATTATACAGTTGCATGAGGCGATAGTTTAATCTAATTATCTCCTCATTGTCTGTTATGGCTTCGTAAAATTTTGGGCGCCTCTTGTCATCTGGCTTAAACTCTCGACAATACTCAACAATCTCCTTTAAAGAAAAATTTTTATTTTCTCCAAGGAACGGAAGTCTCTTTTTAATGGTCGGAAGACCCGCACCGCCGACCCCTTTAAGATTATCTGATTTGTCGCCGGCGATTGCCCGGGCGGCCGCAAAGTTTTTAGGATGAATGCCGTATTCTTCTACTACATTATTACGATTATGAACCTTTTTTTGAATAGGTCGAAAGAGAATTGTTTCACCGTCGCAGAGCTGTAAAAAATCTTTATCACTAGAAACAATAATCTTTTGCCACCCGGCAAACTGCGCAGATTGGGCTACGTATGCTATTACATCATCGGCCTCAACTTCTGGAAACATGTACTGCACGACGGGTAGTTGATTGAGATATTCTAATAGCCGCGTCTGTTGCCAAATTTTATTTTCCAACTCTTCATTCTCAGTTAGATCTGTCTCTCGATTGAGGCGAATCGGCTTGCGGCCCTGCTTATATTCTTTAACTATCTGTCGTCGTTTAAGGGATCCTCCGGGGCCATCCCAACAGACGGCTATCATGTCGGGTTTAAGGTCGCGTGAAAGCTTCTGTAGTATCTTTAAGAAGCCCTTAACGCCTCCTATGGGCTGTCCATTTGTAGACAGGCTCGGGTCCACGATGTAAGCCCTAAAATACATGTTCAGGGCATCCACTATCATTACTCTTTTCATAGTCTCATACTTTCTATTCTTCCATTGCGATCAGTATACACAACTCTCTTTATTCCCACGTGTCGCATCGCATTTTCGCACATAGGGCACGGTCTGCTCATACGAGGATGACCCTCCTTGTTTACTCGTGCGGCGTAGACAGTAGCCCCTTGCGTAACTGAGCGATCCATTCCAAGAATGACACCAAGCTCTGCATGCAATGTAGCATTTCCTGTGTTAACTTCACGAAATCTTTTTCCAAAGTGACAATGACGGTGTTTATTACACGCCATGTTTCTTACTGAGCTTCCCCTAACAAGAACAGCGCCATGTCTAAATTTTCCATAGTCTGATTGTTCTGCAACTTTTTGTGCGAGAGATATATAGCGTTTTGTTTTCTTCAACTGAACTCCAATAGTAAAAGCTCCTATAAGTATAACCTATAGGAGCTTCGGTGTCAAGGGTTTAGTTAGAGTTTATTCAGCTACCTTGGCGAACGGCGGTTTAACGTCAACTTGCCCCTGCGCAAGTGGCTCTTTCCATGCAATGCCACCAGTCTGGGGCATAAAGTCGCGCGAGCCGGCGCCGGGGACGGGTTGTGAAGTTTGTCGCATTGAGGCTACATTTGACCAGATATATGCCGGCAAGATTTGTGTAACCACCATTTTGTGAAATCTATTTTGTGAAATTTCAGATAACAGCCGTTCGGTTATTTCAGAATCCTGCGCGCCGTGTGGTGATTCTTTGCCCGATGGGTGACTTTGAGCGGTGCCACCTTCTTGTTTGAGTTTTTCAATAAATCCTTTACCGGCCTTCCATATTGTTTGTGATGTTTTTATAGGAACATTTTTCATGATCCACTGTTTAAGTTGCGTTTCATCTATGTCCAACAAATTTGACCCCTCCACACTTTGGATGGGAATTTTCTTTGCCTGAAGTCCGATGGCCATTTGGACGGCCTTTAGGGCATCAAGGGGGTCGACGTCCGCAATTGTTATGTTTACTGCCTCAATTGATGCATTTTTATTGCAAGCATATACTGTTGACCATCGATGGTGGCCGTCGATAACATATTGCCCGTTAAAAGTCACAATTCGTTCGACTACTGTAAATGGACCATTGCTTGCAACTTTTTCTATAAATTGGGCCGGGTCCTTAACGAGTGGATAGGCCAAAGATTTATTAATATCAATCTCATTTTGAGTGGGTTTGAGTTTTGCAACAGGAATCGCAACATTTTCAAATCCAAATTTATCATCGCTCGGATCGCCATCCTCTAAGCCAGCGCCAATAAGAGCCTGCGTTTTTGGGTCTTGGATATTGTTCCCGAGCCATTGAACAAACTGTGTGTACTTGGCACCCAGAAGATTTTTCATTGACATAGGTTCGTCTTGTTCATTCAAGTATCTACGCCAGTTTTCCATTACAAGTTTCATAGGGGTACTCCACTATAAATAGTCTCGGTTATTCTTCTTCTCCATCCAGCGTATAAAATTCTTCCGCTTCTCCGATGCGCTTATCAAACTTCATGATAATTTCTTCATCCATGATCTCTAATACGCGATTTCGGAACTTTTCATCTTGAAGTTTACCTACCCAATGAGAGCCCATGAACTTTTCTTCAGTGCCATCTTCATATACGAGAGAATACCAAGCGCCTGCCCTCTTAATCCTTTCGGAGCCCTTGATGGCTTCGAACCAAGACTCTTCATCCTGAATTCCAACCTCTTCACCCCATAGAATCTTAAAGGCACAATTACGTCCCTGCGTTCCGAATCGAGACTTCTCCAGCTTCACCTTAACCTCGGATCCGATACGGAAACCGTTGTCGTCAAGTACAAAACTTGCCTTAGCCTTGCGACCCGTGAGCCAGATTCTGAGTGAATAGGCATAAATCATTGCCTTCCCGCCCGGAGTGACATACGGAGTTGTCATAGCCTCGGCTGGAAACCGAGTAATATTTGTTTTAAGCTGGTTTAATACAAGAAAGCTAGATTGACTGTTCGCTATGGGGATAGTAAGCTTTGACATTCCTTTCGCAAGAATGCGAGCCTTCACTGCCATGGATGATTGAGGGTTGAAATCGCCCTCTACATCAGAAATGGACGGTGTAAGGGCGAGTGAATCCCAGATAAACAAGGTTCTCTCCGCTCCGCTATTAAGAATACTCTCAATAGTTTCAAGTACTTGCTCAACAGATTGGACCTGAACATAGATAAGTTCATCTAGATCACAGCCTGCGCGTTCTAAGAACGAGGGGTCGATAGCCGACTCTGCATCCATATACACCACGGCCATGCCCATCTTCTGCGCATTCCCGGCTATTTGTGCTGCCATAAATGATTTGCCTGTTGCCTCTAGGCCAGCAATTTCTGAGATTTTTCCAATTGGAATTCCGGCCAATTGTCCTCGACGAATAATGCTATTAAGCCATCGTGACCCGGTAGGAATCCACTCCTTTACTTCGGTGGGGTTTTCATCATTAAGATTATAGGCCACCTCCATGCCAGAGGTTTTGTTAATAAGAGTTCGAAGGTCTCCTATGGAAACCTTTCCGGCGGTTGATTTACTCCGAGCCATTAAGATCCTCTATTCTTTTCTTCAAGTGTTCAATCTGAGCGTCCAGGCGCGCCAAGCGATAAACAAGATAGCCGGCCCCCAGAAAAAATGCAAATGCGGGTAATAATTCCACGTTCTTCTCCTTACTTGGCCACGCAAATGGCCATCAAACTGTTAGCATATTCATTCTTATACGAGCTAAGATGATCAGCTGTCTCAGTTTCATAAAATTTATGCTCTGCCAGCGAACCAGCGAACCAGTTTCTTAGCAGCGCCGTTTGAGTTTCATCACTGGCTCGTGTATAAAATTCTTTAATATACGGATGTGCGTCATTAATACAAATAACTATTTCTCCATTATTATCGAAGTCATACCACCAGGGGTGAGAACCCGGCATCGGAGCACTAACATGGCGCGTAAGTATTTTCTTATAGGGCTTGTTGGTGCCAGTGCCGGAGTTTTTCTTAGCCGAGCGTTTGCCCTTATCGGGCCCGCGGCCTCCAGCAGGATTTGGAGTAGGTTTTCTCTTCGGAATTCCTATGCTCCCAGCGTTTTTAGGATCTACAATCTTTTTGATTTCGCGAGCTTCAACAGCTGCAACCTTCTGAGTGTTCTTCTTGGAAGGAGTGCTCCAGCGCAATCGCGTACGACGCTTAAGCTTCTGGACAACTGGTCTCAGGACCGCTTTCAACTCGGCACTTAGGTTGGTTTTATTTTTTTGTGCAGTCGCACCAAAATGATCATCTAGTTCGCTAGTAAAAATCACCTCAAATCGTGCGTTGCACAGCTGAGGATCTCGACCCCACAATCCCGAAAGAGTGGAGGCGCCAACAATTTGACGGCGCCCGCGAATTAAATAACCTCCAGTCCCCAGCACCATGGCCTTGCTCTCATCGCCCCCTTTATTACGGCGGCCGCGTTCTCTATCAACCCGGGAACATTCCCGAGGCTTCAAAAGAGAATAATTAAAAGCGATGGAAGAGTCTTTGAATTCAACTTCTTCCGACCCGCTTTCGACTACGCAGTCTGGATGATCACGATAAAGGGGATCGTACCCTCCAACGACATCTGACGTCTTAAGGCCTTTCCCCCCTTTCTTAAGTACTTCAATGATAATCTTCATACCCGCATCGATAAGGGGCCGAAAGCTTTCGCTCAAAAATTTTACAAGACGATTCTTCATAAGGACGGCGGTCTCAACCTCTAGCCGCTCGTTACGGATATTCGTCAGATAAATCACCGTACCGGATTCTTGGTCTTCCCCGCCCGGCAAAAACTTATAAAATATCTTTTCACAGTCTTCGCTAATATTAATAAACTCTGCAATATTCTGAAAAGTGAGAGCGCTGCGGTTATTGATATCTACCTGCGCTCCGAGCAGCTCTCCATCTGTTGTCTTAGTAAGAATGCACTTCGTTTTGGCTAGAAAAAATGAAGCTGCTGTTCCGCCCATTCCATACTTGCCTAAATCCTCAGGCGAGTGCTCGGCCGTACCAGCGAAACGGCATGCTTGTTGGAGGATCTCCTGGCCCATGCCCTTCCCGTTGTCTGCAAACACCAGGCTATCGATCTGGGCGGTCTCAGCGGCCTCTACGATAGTCAATACTATCTCGGCAGCGCCAGCATCCGCTGAGTTGTCAAAAACATCTCCTATAGCATACTCAGAGGTGTATCCGAGGGAGGGAAAAATCATATCAAACAATTTTTCTACATCGGGGGTGGTGTCCATAGATTTATCACTCATTGTGGGGGGTTCCAATCGGTTATATCTTAATCATACCCGTTAAGGGCGCGTATGTCAACCTATATTTTTTATTTTTTGAGACACCTGATAACCCTGTGCCTCCCTGTGGGGATTGGAAAACTACGCTACAGCGCGCCCAATTCCGCAAATGCCGCGTCGACAGCATTTGGAGCAGTGGCCTCTGTGGTGTCAGTTGTGGTAGTCTTAGTACCAAACTTTTCAGTCTCAGAGGAAACAGCCTCCACATCAATTAGGTCCGAATTCATGAAGGTATCAAGCAACGTTGCGACTTCTTCGGTCGTCTTTCGCTCAAACAAACCATCAAAATCCGGAATACTTTCTAGCAATTCCACACAACGTTCTGGCGTCATATCTTCACAAAGTTCCGAGCTTCGACGACGAGGAACAAGCTTCGTCTGCGGGAACGAGGCGCCGGGAGGTTTGCCATAAGTAAGGGTTAAGTCCGTTCCTGTTTCGGCGTCAGTAATGTCACCATATTCCGGATTCAAAACGAGGCTAAGAAGGTTTTCATATGCCATCTTACCATAGCCCCAGATCCTTACTCCCCTGTCCTCTTCTCCGCGAACCATAACCGGCGAGAAGAAACGAGGACGTACAAAAAGGCTCTTTGCCACCTTCTTACTGCCATCGTCATTGTTTTCTACGCCGTCGCGCCACAGTTGAGAGGCGAATTCGCACACGGGGCATTCTTCCCCATAATTACGCTTAGGACATAAAAATCCGGGGGTATTTCCCAGGTTATAATGGAACCACTTCTCCTTAAAGGGATCGCCGTCAGCAGTCGGAACAATCCGAATGTCCTGATCGCCATCATCTGGGCGCCAAAAGTTGTCTTTATCGCGGTTTTCACCACGAACAGTTGCGAGCTTCTCTCGCATTTTATCTAAATTAATAGCCATAATATTTTCTCCTTGTTGTTAGGCTAGAGTACGATCAGCCAATATCCTGATCGTCTATTTCACTTATATATGATTGTACCACAGAACTATATTTAATGCAATAACAATATTTTTTTTCGTAGTTTGTTCTGTATACCCCATATGATATGTTAACTTTTTCCTCGACCTTTTCCTTTACGTAGGACTTTATTTTTCCGAACAAAGCCCCATCGGTCTTCAAGTCTTCATCATTGATTCCATAATAGTATACCACATCTCTCGGAACTTGCAAGTCATAAAACCATTTTTCTTCATTTTCTTCTATATCTAAAACACCGAAAGTAGATATCCTTGCAATTTCATGGGGCTCGGTAAAAGTGCCCAGAATGGGTTCCGAATTTTTAAACACATTTATCATGTGCATGGTGTTTACTATCGCTTGATTTATAGTATCATAATAGCTAATTATTGGAATCTCTCCTACGCTTTTTTCAATTTTCGAATTAGAAACGAGATACATCATTTCAAACATACCAGAACGTGCGTACTCCTGCAAAACGTTTTTTACAATTTGCTCTTGCATGGTTTCCGTTTCGCTCAAAAGCTCCAAATCCGGTTCAATATAAAGTATGGTTATTGGGCGGGGCATCAATTGTTGTAGAAGTGAAAGTACACAGCCAGTAATCATGCCGGCGCCGCATAATACGAATATGACGTCTCCCTCTATTTCTTGTAAGTCTTTCTTAAAGTTTGGAAAATTTTTTTCATAATCTTCATGAGAATTTTGTTTGGGGATGTTAAAACATCGATCGCCCTCTAGGTCATTATCAAATTTATACACCTCATATTGAGAGAATTTAGAAAAACAATCTACGACCGCACACCCTGCACGACCCAGGCCCATTATATTCATTATTCTTCTTTCCGATACATCATAAATTCAATTTTTTTATATTTCCAAAACTTTTGCCCAATGCTACGTTAACTTTATACTCCCCAAAGTCAGTGTCACCGAACATACTCATCAATTCTGGTATCATGTGTCTTTCATCATGTTTTAAATCTACTATAATAGAATCATGCAGCATAAAAGCAATTCGACTGCCTCTATTCTTCAAAAAATTATGAATTTTAATTGCTCTAGAAAGCACTAAGTCGCTGGTTGTACTTTGAACAATATAGTTCAAAGCATGATGATCGTCAACATTTTTTATACACCGATCAAATTCGGTAGTTACATTATAACCGTCCCAGTATTTTTCTTTAACCAGCTTTTTATTATAGTACTGCTCAGCGCGCTTATTTGGGCGCGCGGAGTATAGCCACTCAAAAATCTTTTGTTTGGCCGCCGGTCGTGAAATTTTATTATTATAAATATGTTCAATATTCCACTCGTGAATGTCGCCGCTTGGTTGTTCCACCCCGGAGAGCCCCAAGAGAGTACGAACCTCGGCCGCATTGTAGTCCAATTCTAAAAACCAGTCATTGGTTGGATGAAGACAATTTCTAAACTCTTTGGGGAGGGTCAATATGGGAAATGTATTGGGCATCGTTGTCAGTCGCCCGGTTACGGTGCCAAAAGGATTATAATGACAAATCCAATTAATTTCTTGTAATTTTTTTATAAAATTTCTACCCTTTACTGATACAAGTTTTGTCATAATCGGCTCTATATCAATATTCATTTGATGTGAACCAATGTCGAACAGCATTTGTATAAGACTGGCCATAAAATTATAATTTTTTGGTTTTATGTTGTTCTCAATAACGTGTTTAGTTATCTGGTCCTTTGCTTTACAAAATTTATAAAGAAAATACTCTGGCACCAGGTCATAGATACACACGTCGTTCAAATTTAGTTTGGCTATATTAAAAGATTTGGAGTACGCTCCAGCCTTTTTCACCACTTCATCCCATTCTGGCCTAAAACTCTCTGGGCATGCTTCCGTAAGCGTGGCACCACTAGCGTAGATACGAGCATACTCTATATCACGGTTTTGTAGGGACGGAGAATAGCACCATGTTTTTGCCGCATTATGTGGTACCTCGTCAAAGATTAATTTATTATCAGCATAGTATCCAACACACTTGCCCTTGCTGTCCAACGTTTGAAAATACAAAAAGGCCCCCTATTGATTGGCAGAATAGTTATTTCCTATGCTCATAGTAGCACCGGGGCCGGCATTAGTCAAGGAATAATATAAATTTGTCAGATAACTTTGGCTGTAAAGATACTTTCTGTAAACCGAATTGACATATAATGCTGCATTTTCTAGGGGAGTGTGGTTTTTTCGCGGAATAATCTTATATTTCTCGCGAGCAATTCGGCGCAAAAAGTTAGTTTTGAGAGGAGTCCCCTCAGATTCTATCTCTCGTAAATTTATATACAAATCAATCCAATCAAAATCCGTCATGAGGGCATCTAATTCACTCATACTGGTTGGAACTCGCTCATGCAGCGTGACGTTTGTTTTATATCCACAAGCTGGACCCTTGAATACTTTTTTCTCCAAGAGCGGTTGAATCTCTATGTAGCGGTTATAAAAATTAACAAAAATTTTCTTAAGATTGGGGATATCTTCTAGGCAGGCCAAATCGTAATAGTCACTGAAAAACGTAGCCTCGGTAGGAACGAGGCCGGCGTAGCGCGCTTCGTTCAGCACGGTGTCATTAGGGAACCTCTCCTCATAAAGTTTCATAATCTTATCCTCAGAGCCAATTTCTATTGCCATCAAAGACGCCTCGGTGAACAAATCAGCAGTTAAAATCCATGGCATATACTTATTGACTATAAGTCCAAATTTTTTTGCGGAACTTACATAAAAATCAAAGTTCGGATTAGATATAAATTTTTCATATTTAATTTTATCATCGCCGGCGTCGAAGTCTGCTATCTTAATAGAAAGACCAGAAACCATTGGGCTCACCAAATCTGTAAGAATAACATTTGTCATGGTTACCGGTAAAATGTTAGCAGACATTTTAAGAAACGAAGTTATTATTGGTATAAAAGTTTTAAAACCTTCTATTTGATCATGTCGTTTCTCAACATAGTATCTCATAAACCCCTGAAATAGATTTTCAACATACGCCGCATACGCTTTCTTCGGGCATGTCCAGCCGGCAGCAGCACTAATCGCAGCAAGATTGCCATCCGTTGTGTTATTCAGTCTTCCGTTGAAGTTGGCACGTGCCATGTGACCAGAAAAAGCTTCAAAGGAGGCAACAACATTATCAGCCGCGTATATCCTATCTTTTTTTACGGTCATAACTGGCTCTATTTTTTCATTTTTAAGGAGAATGGTGTTTTGAAAACGATCTACTTTCCCATACAATCCTTTGTCATACCACGTATCAATTGGGACAGGGCTTACAACACCTGGGTATATTACCTCTCGATAAAGTGATCTCTGATAGTACATGGCCAAAGCAGATAAATTATTAGCACCTTCCGGATTTCTAATATCTTCTCTTGTGTAGTGGAATGTTCTAGCCATCTTTTTTACTCTACCGGGGGCTCATTTGGACCCACGGGATTACCACTGGGGTCGTAAAGCATGCCGGTTGGCTCATCATAGACGTAGCCGGACTGGAAGTGGCCCATGGGGCCCGTCTCCACCTCGATCGGCTCACCATTCTCATCCTCGGTATATACATGCATTGAATCGAAATATTCCTGTACAGTATCCCTCTCCAGCCTGCGGGAGTCACGGCCATCAATACGGTCTTCGGCGCGGCTTCGAACTGTTCTCGCGGCCATGCGCGCCTCTACAACCAGTTCATGTTGCGCTTCGGTGAATCCCAATTCTTCTCCTCGTCGGCGCGCCTCGATTGGTGAAGGAAGGTCATCGCCCGGCGGAAGATCAAGTGCCGACATGGCGGCGCCGTGATATGTTTCAGCAAACTGAACAAATGGCAAATCATCTGGGTGATCGGGTTGAGGATCTCCGGGTGCCTGATATGTGACAAGGGGCACCGTCTGCGTCTGTCCAACCCTGACCGCCTGGTGTAGCGCCTTAACATCAACTTCAAAACCAGCCTCGCTAATTCTATGATTTACGCTAGTAACCAAAAAATAGCCTCCTAGTCCAAGAAGCCTCGCCAAATTTGGAACGGATCCCTGGGCAGAAGGACTACCGGCACCAATTGCAGAGGGGTTTATATAGATAAATTGTCCATTTTTTAATAATGTATTACCTATCAATTTCAGATTAACGCTATAAAGTTCTCGTAATTGGTTTGCGCCTAAGGTACCCTCTTTTTGTATCTTTGCCTCCCTAAAGCCGGGCATATCCTCGCGATTAAAACTAATATTTTTGACCAAACCTGCTGCGGAGCCTAAATAAAAATGATATATACCCTCGTCGTAATCTGTGTGCCAGTTCCCGCTTTTGTTCATCTGTGGAAGAGAGTCGGTAGAATAAATAAACAATGTTGATTTTGGTGTCATGCGATTGTGGTGTCGGCGCAGGCGAGCCGAGATCGACTGGCCCCCTTCCAACGTTGGGAGTTGCGAGGCTAGCCGTGGGTTTTTCTTTATCCTTTCTCTAAACCAAGATAGAGAGTTTCTTTCACCGAGGACTTGGCCCTTGAGGAAAAAATCATTTGTAGCAAATCTAAGAGGCACCTGGGGGATGTCTCGAAAACATCGGCTGCTAAGGGCGCGCCCTACGAGACTGGATAATACGTCTTTTATAAATTGATCTAGGTAATATTTTGTAAGAGACTTTTTAACAACCTTGTTGAAAAACCACTGATTGAATGCATCAACTGATATGGGAATGCTGGCCATATCTATATGTTCTATAATTGTGGTGCTATCGCTGCCCAGGGGATTGATATACTTAAACATCTCGGCAGCATATGAGGTTCTTAACCCCCCGCATTCTGCAATATCTTTTATGTTAAGCACCTGATAAGCAACAAGCGGATCAATAAATTCAATACTCCCCATTACAAGTTGAAACGTTTTACCATTTTGTTTAACTATCTGAGGTAATTCCAGTACCGAGGTAATGAGATCGCCAAGATAAAAATAGTGTATATCAACATTATCAGCCGGCGTAGCATTCTTAATCGTATTTAAACTACTGCCGATCCGAGCAATCCCATCCTTTCCTAAGGCTGCATCGCCATTTTCTGCGTCTTCTAAAATGGTATAAAGGGGAGATGCGTCTTCAGTTGCGCCGGCAACAGTAATCTGGAAGCCGGCCTTACGAGGATCATCAGATTGTTGATTGCGGGCCCTTTTGGCACGCTCGACAGGAGTCAAATCTCGCCATGGCTTTCTAAGGAGCGACTTCATTGGCACCCTTATTCTGTTTATGTTGCCGCTTTCATACAATTGTTTTAAAACCCGCCGATATTTAATTAATCGATCTTCTCTTTCTAAGGATATCTGTTGATCTAGGTATTCCTCAAAGATCTTTTTGTCCTCAGCGGTAATTGAACGATCTCTATAGTCCGCTCTCAGTTGCGCTGCTTCACCATCGGGATCCTCAAAAATATCCTTAAGTTCCTCCTCCCCGGAAAAAATATCCGAGAAAGATGATCTCAATATTCCATCCAGCGCGGCTTGATATTCCACTCTTAATTTTACTGTACCATCCTGTTGAAAGTCTATACTATGGCGCGCCAGTTGTAAAAATAATGTTTTTCTTTGTTGTTCTATGGCTTCTGCAAGGGCTTCGGGATTTTTAACATTAGGAATGTTCTCCAAACCATCGGGCACACTCCATCCTACTACTATTTTAATTCGATATAAAGCCCCTTCATATATTTTACTGGCCGCATCGCAACCTCCGGTGGCAGGGGGTGGGTTTTCGGGAGGCGACTCTGACAAAAGACCCGTCTTTGTCTCCGGAGCGATAATCAAATCTAAAAATCCCGGTTTTTCCAGACCAGCTTGGGATGATACATCGTCGGACGTAGTTTGTGATGGATCTATATTGTGTCTAAAAAGATCGTACATACTCTGAAAATGTACCTCTAGGGTTGCCGAAATATTATTATCAACCTCCTCTGGCTGTACACCATCCAACTTCCATTCAAAACTTTTAACTCCGGCTCCCGCCTGTCGGGATTCGCGGCCTTCGAAGATATTATCGATATCTTCTCGTTTTGTGAAACTTTCAAATGGCATTGGATCTTCGCCAATCGGAGCACCCGAGGGGTCGTCTTTATCATATACCACGCGATAAAGTTTCATATAGGGTACCATATGTGCATAAACCGAAGGAGACAGATTCAGCATGTGCATTGCGCTGTCATCTTCGAAGGGCCCCTTGTGTAGTGCAGAAACAATATTACCTGGGGCGCCATCTAATATTCCAAAATCACTATAAGATCGCCGGCCGGCAGCAGCTGAGATTCTTTTCATGTTCTCGACCAAGAAACACTGCTGGTCCCAGGCCGACGCCCCCTTTTTGAGTTTTACTTTGGGAACAGCTTTTGGTTTTTCTACTGGTGGCGTCCAGTCGCGATCTTCTCCTAAAAACGGAAAAGAATCGAGCCATTCTGCAGTGGCCTTGTCTCCTAAAAGTTGAATTTTCACAAAATCGCGGACCGCGGCTACATCTTCAGCAGTAATCCTGCCGTTTTCCGTGGCATGCATCTTCGCCTCGACGGCGCGCTCGATAACATTTATCGACATCTGCGTCCCACTAACGTGGATAGTCCCCTCGGTACCGCGATATGTACCGCCGAGGACGCCGTCCCAATTATCAAAAAGCACTTCTCCGGAGCCCGCGTAACGAATCTTAATCGCGCGGGTCTGGGTACTCCCGTATTTGGCCCACCAGCCAAAAACTAAAAAAAGTGCTGCGAGTTCGCGGTCTATTGTGCCCGTATCTAGTAATTGTGATGGCCCGGGACACCCGCCGCCGACTCCCGGGGGCCCATTGTCATTACCGAGAAAGACCCGTATAAGGGGCCTATCGTCGTGACCCAGCTGTTTCCCGGCGGTCCACCGGCCGGCCTGAGTTTCCAGGTGCGCGTCGTTGGCCCGGTCGGCCCAGGTGGGCTCGTCGCTGAGAACGAACTCGTACCGCGGAAACTTCAGGTGCCCCCACCAAGTTTTGCTGTAGTTATTGGGGTTTGGAACATATATCAGCGGGTGGTCCTTTCCCCTACACCGGCCGGCGTAGAGTTGTGGCGTACCGAATCCCCAATACTTTAAATCCTCCCATATCCCCGTCTTCGCGAGATCGACGACGGCGTTGCCATAATCGGTAATAGTGCTGACATTATAGGCGGCAGTTGGAATTATATTTTTTTGGCTCGCCTTAACATCCGCGACACTGCCGAAGCCATACCAATTATGATTATATTCTGATCCAAATTGAAGGCCATCGGTGCTCATGGCTTCTCCGATCGCGTATTTGACGGCGCGCCAGAAGCGCCAAGCTTCAAACCACTCAGCCGGCCATTTGGGCCGTGGCCACTGCGTCCAATGACTAAATTGCGACATCATCGCTTCGTCACCGCTCCGACCAAAAGCCTTTAACGCATCCTTGCCGCCATATATTGTTGGAGGAAATTTCCGTGCATTAGGGAAGCGCTTGTCGATGTCTTTAGTGTCAAAATGGTTGCCCTTACCAAAAAACCGCCAACCCCATTTTCTGAGGTCGTTCATCTTGAGCGTATTCCAGCCAGAATATTTTTCTATTCCCATATTAAATATCTCACCGGCTAAACCCCGAAAATGTTTAGGGCGCGCTCAAGGGGCATTGGAATATATACCAAGTCACCAAGCTTCAAATGTGCCTCTGTGGGGGTTTGATTATACCACGCTATTACCCACCAATACTTTGGATTTTTATAATAGTCACCGGCAATTTTATAAAATCGATCTCCAACGGTCCAAATATGTTGAATCGTGTTCAAAGTTGCTATCTCACTAACTTCCGGATAGTTAATTATAGACGTCCCGTAGTGCCTTATTAAATTAACTCCCCTCTCTTTAAAAAAGTTTTTATAGTGAGGATTTTGATTTTTAAAGATAATTCTGTCGTCGTAACGCGAAGTCATATTTAGTCAAGCCCCAGTAATTCACGTCGAAGGTCTTGACGGCTAGCTCTTTGTTCACGGCGCCGAGAGCGCAATTCTCCCATATTTTCACGAAAAGCCTCGCGGGGAATCTCGCCGGCTCTGCGCTGTTCTCGAAGGTTCCGGCGGTTTTCTTGATTGGCGCGTCGATCGGCGCCCCTTTGAGCGGCTAAGGCTTGGCGCGTATTGGCAGCAGCAGCGCGTTGTTCGGCCGGAGAGGGGGTTCGCGTATTATTTTCGGGACATCCAGCATTATAGTTCCAACCTTGATTTCTCTGGAGTGACTGCCGAGTGGCCCGGCGTTGGGGTGAGCCTGGTCTTCCGGCCTGCTGCAAAATGTTTTGATTCGCTGCCTGCTCTTCTCTCATTAATCGTTCTGTTCGGCCGGCTTCTGAATTATTAATTGCCGAGTCCGGAATCCACGGACCATCGGCGCAGGGAAGCTGGGTTCCATCGACAGGGGCAGATATTTCCTCGCCGGCGCCGTGGGGAAAATAAGTGTCGCCGCCTTCATCGCCGCCAAAAATATAGCCACCATTCCCAGCACTCCAGCCCATCAAGTGGGTGTGTATAACATTAAAAGTGACATTAAGTTTAAGTTGTTGGGGATAGAGATGCAATTGACCCTCAGGACTATTAATAAAAAGACCAGCTTCGAAAGTAGGGGTGTACGTCATACCACTAATATATCCAACAACTCCGCGGTCTTGATAATATCCAGAAGCAATAAGGTTTGTCCACTGTATTTCCATCAATGGAGACGACTTAAGGGTATTCGCAAAAGTTTCACCAGATTCTGTATATACTGGGTATAAAAAACGTATCAACTTGTCCATTTTAGCAGTATTGTTTACTGCCTCTGGTTTGTTTGCCGCAACTACATCGAGGGCAAGCGTAATAGTTCTTCGTGTGTTTTGAAAAGTTACCAAGGGGTCCATTCGCCCATATGCAGTTTCCTCGTTCCATGAAGACTGGAAAGCGTCGGAAAAATCAGTTACCCACGCATTAAATGCAACACTTTGCCCCGTTGCAATATGTTTAAATTTAACCTTCCAGAGCGGATTTCCTGGATCGGCTATAAGGCCCGGATTTCCAGTTTCTCTTTGGTCTATTTGTGGTCCTGCCATAATGTTACCCTTAGAATATATAGTTAAATTTTAAAATTAAGTATAGCCCATCAAAAGCTTTCTTCTAAGTTCTGGACTGTCCAAGGATTCGCCAACTACTCTGGCGAATTCGCGGCCTTCGACTTGTAGAATAATAGGCCCACTGCTGCCTCCCGTCGCGGGTGTGCGCTGCATGGCATCCAGTTTGCTGTTCAGGCCCTCTATGGCCCGTACAAGCCGTTCTGTGGTGCCTGCTGGCGTTACACGAGAGCCTGTAGGGGCCTCTATGAGTTCAGGTCCATGTTCTCCTACAACCCCCAGAGAGCCTCCTCGCTTTTGCTTCCACATTGCATGCGCGAGAGCAAGTCCACCACCCAAAAGCACTTTATGGACTCCGGGTAACGTTTCATACTTCATAAAGAGTTGGTCAGTCCTGGTCATAACACCACCCTGAGCGAAGCCAGGTACGTTGTTTTCGGCCGCGGCGCCTACAATGTCCATTCGTGCCGCGGAGGCCCGGCCGGCGCCGGCCGTCTGGGCACTTTCTACTTTTTCTTTTGCCATCGTGCCCAATTTCTCTGCGCCGCCGGCAGCATATTTCATTGCCATACCAACACCCAACATTTTGAGGCCGGTCATTATCATAGGAACGCCGAAGACAGCCCCAGCGCCAGTAAATAGAAGCATTACGCCGGCAATAATGGCTAGCGCCCCGACGACGGTCAAAAACTTTTGTACTTGATTATATAGTCTTCCCAATACTTCTGTAAACTTTTCACCACCTCCTGCCATATCTCTTAATCCGTAGATTATTGGAAGAATTATGTCTTCAATAAACGGGCGCATATTGATAAGCGCTGCATTAAATGCTGCTTTTAGTTGATCAATTATTGTTTGTGCCTTTGCAGCCTGTTCGGCTAGTCGCTCTTGTGCAAGGGCTTGCTTCTCAAAAACAGCCTGTGATTGACCAAACATTCTTCTTGCGGTATCAACGTCGGTGCCCATAGCTGATGCAATTGCCATTTGTTCATATCTGCCTAGCTGATCAAATTGTAAGCCGGCCTGATCAGTTAATCGTTGCAAGATTTCAATGCGTTCTTCGTCGGTTGCGTTTAACATGTCAATTGAATTCAAGTACGGGCCACCCAAAATAGCGTTTAAGCGACCTACCGCTTTACCGGCGCCTTCAAATGTATCAAACTGCGCAGTAAAGCCCAGCAATTTATTAATTTCAATGCCTGTTTTCTTAGCTTGCTCTGCAAGGCCAGTAAAAACGTCCATCATTTGGCCACCATACTTGGTAAGTTGCGGCGCTGACGCGGCAAAATCGGCAGCCAACTGTCCAGCAGGTAGCCCGATTGCATCAGATGTGGCTTTAATATCCCGTAGAAGCTCTTCTGATTGAGCTACGTTGAGGCCCAAAGATCTGGTTGCAACGTCTAATATTTTAGCCGATGTTTCTGCTGAAACTCCAAGTTCTGCTAGCAACGAAACCGTCTTAATGAGATTTTTAGCCTCAGCTTTGTTTATTTGGGTAAAATCTGAGAATCCTTGGTATAAGGCAGTTGCAGCTTTGCCTGCCTCGGCTGCGTCGACCCCGTATAGGGCAACATCCCTTTGGGCATCTGTTATGGCTCGGCTAAATTCCATGCCAGCGCCGGTCGCCTTCATGAATCCGGAAACTGCTTCGTCTTGTGCAAGGGCTAATTTTACCATCGCCCTAACAAAACCGACGGCGCCGGCCATGAGAAGCTCTCCAACTTTCAAGACCTGAGCACCCAAGTTCTTAAATGAAAATATGGACTTAAGGGCGCCCTGAGTAAGGGCTTTGAGAGCGGTCAACATACCCTTGGGACCCCCGCCGGCTGCCTTAGCGGCTTCGTCGAGTTTTTCAGCAAAGTTCATCAAACCATTGTTCATGCCAAACATCGTTTCGGCAAAGCCCTTGCCGGCAGCATTCATCTCTTGCAGACTCGCGGAGAGTTTTTTATTGTCTTTTATTGTCTTTTCTGTGGCCTCTATGAGATTATGGTGGCCCTGGCGCATGTCCTCAAGGGATGCTGCCTGGGCGTCGTAGTCAGCCTGAGTCGCTGTACCGGCCGCTAGTTGTTTTCTTGTAACTTCTAATCTCTGCTCTTCCAGTTGAATTTCATCATTGAGTAGCTTAATATAGGCTTGCTGCATTTCTACTTCGGCGTCGACGACTTTATACATGGCCTCTCGTTGATCTTTCAGGTCGCCAACGGCGCCATGCAGTTTGGATAATTTGGACTCAGTGGCGTCAAGTGTATCTTGATACCTTTGTTCCGCCGCCTGGGCGGCCAAAACAGCTTGTTCGTCTCGGGGGCCTGCCATGGTTTAAACCTAGTTTTTAAACGGCCACCTAAGTCCCGTTTCAACTTCAAACGTTTCAACCGCTCTATTTAATTTATGCCGAGAGTTTAAAGTTTTCTCGTCACTAACCCCGTGCTCCATGTAGGTGATCATATAATCCTTCTCACCTCTAAGTGCTGAAGTAAAGGCGTCAACCTGAGCAGGGGTTCCGGAAATTTTTACTTGAGGATCTGTACCGGACCTTTGATTTTCTTTAACCTTTACGGGGATTGCAGTGTCGCCCATAATATAACTTAACAACATTTTTGTAAGACCGGCGAACGTGGAAAGAAAACTCTCGTTTAATATTTGCTTTTTGCCCACATTTAAACGTATTATTCTAGACTGCGATTCTGTTAACATATTAATTCCTCAGGTGACTATTATAATTAGTAAATTTATAACAAAACACATCAAGAACCGAGTTTATGCTTCTTTTCTGCGCCCTCTTGGGCTTCTTTTTGTTTTTCAAATTCTTTAATGATTCTTTTAACGAACCAATTTCTTAATTGAATTGGAAGATTATAAGCTTCAAAAAAACTCCAGCCGCCGTAGTGCTTTAAAGCAAACAGCTCCTCATAAACCATTTCTAAATAGTTATCGCTGAGGCCAAAAAAAGTCGGCGTTTAATGGAACGCCGACACCCCCCTCGTGCCCACACGTTTCGCATTCGAAATCCTGGGTTAAATCCACATCTGGACTTATCTTCTCATAAGTGTCCTTGATATATAATGAATCACGGAGTGGTAATATACTGATAAACTTATTAATCGAAACGACGTCGTCATGTCCGTCTGCGGAAATAACGAGCAATTTTAACAAATCAGTCGAAGTGGTCTCCTGCATTTTCTTCTTCTTACGTTTTTGACTACTATTAATATATTGCTGTTCGTGCCGGCCAGTCATTAGCCGAAGCTCCACAGTAATACCTGAAAGCGGAAGTTTCACAAAAAACGTGTTCTCTTCAGATTGCTCAACATTATCGGGAATTTCCGGATTACGAATCGTTAATTTCCCAAGATCAAAATCGGTATCCTGGGTCTCCTTGCAAGATGTACACCTAACCTTGGTTGTAAACTTCTCTCCGAAGCCGGTAATGCGTGCTGCAATAATTAATGCATTTTTATCACCTATTAAAAGATCATGTACAATAACCGACCGGTCAAGTATAAGAGACTGTAGTAGCCTATCAATAGCCACGCCCCTTCGGAGCAAACTTTCGGAAGTTAGTATATCTTCCTCTTTTGCCGTCATATGTCTTATTTCTAATGTAGTCTTTCCACATAAAGGATGACTTTCGGGATAAAACTCTCCACCGCTCGGAAGCTCAACAAACTCCGTGGGCACAACAAAAGAAAATATACTATCTTTTTCAGTTGTTGCTAAAGCAGGATGGGGAGAAGTATCGGGATTCGGGGCGCCCACCCGATCTTGATTTCTTCTTGAACTCACTTAACACCTCATTTCTATATTAAATTAACGGAGGAGAAGAATCATATGATGCCCAGTCATAACGAATGGTAATATCAACATTTAGAATATCATCTCCACTATAGTCTAGATTACCAAACTTTGCAGCAGTTATAAAGGAATTATTTAAAACCCATGTACCAACCGTTTGTCCTTCTCCGTCTAATTGACGGATAATAACATCTCCAATCGCATCATGGGCGTTTACCTTGTTAACAGTACCGACCGCCTGGTTGGCCCCCTGATAAGCATCATATTGCTCATTGGGAGCGAGATAGCCAGAAGCCGCCAAAGCGTTCATCAGTAGATCTTGACCATCAGGATCAATAGCATTAACTATCTGAACCGTCACTTCATCCCAGCTAACAGTGCCTGGGTAGTAATATGTATTTCCTAAAAATTTGTGCTCTGTTGAGGTAACCGCATAACCCGGAATTGTACAAGTTTTTGCCAAATACTGCTGATATGTTTTACCGTCCCCAGTGATCAGGGCAGAAAAATTAACCAAAAATCTATGTTGTCTCTTCGGCTCTGACGATGCTAGGTTCCAAAATGCCATTCTTCTTTATCTCCTCAAAATTAAATAGTGGGGTGATCGAAATCACCCCTTTTATTAATCAACAAACGATGCTCCTGTTCTAGTAATATTGAAATCAAGAGCAATAAACTCTATTGCACGCGTGGGCTTCAAGAAAATCTTTGCGTACAAAATGTTTCTATCAATCAAATCTGGAGTAGTCGTAGACTCATCAAGGACCATCAAATAATCAGAAAGCCCAAAGTTGGTCTTTACCTCATCCAGGAAGGGGTTAACCATGCCAACAAATCTATCCCACGTTTGCTGTACGTTGGGCTCAAATAATAGCTGGTTAGCCATTTGAGAGATTCTCTTTTTAACAAAAATTAACAATCTACGAACATTAATTCGACCGAGTGCAGACGGAGTTACTTGTAAAGTCTTCTGTCCAAAAATAACTATGCCCTCTGCGGGGAACTTAGCGATCGGATTAATATTTGCCTCATATAGGTTATCTCTTTCCTTCCGATTAAGCTGCTCGACTACGTTAACCACAGGCAATCCAGCTGCGCCTTCGGTCAAGCCACCTCGATTAAAGCCGGCTGGTGCAAACCATACCTGACTCTTCCTCTGGGAGCTTGAAAATGTTCCTAGTGCAGCAACAGACGGCGGCACCCAAACTAGGTTTCCATTAATGCTGTCTCTAATCTGAATCCAGGGATAATATGCGCATGCATAGCTAGAGTTAAGGCCCCTGCTGGTTAAATTATCAACCGTAGTGGTAACAGAACCCACTCTATCTGCAAAGCTTTCAGTATTCTCTGTATGTGCTTTATAATCACCCTTAAGATCAATAACGGCTAGGGCATCAGCACGATCCTCACATGTGGTAATTAAATGGTTTGTGGTGCCCTCGTGCCATACGCCAGGAACAGAAGCGAGATTCATATCAACCCGTTCGGGGTCAGCAACTGCATCAATTGCCCTCTTCACAGAATAGTTTGCATAATAATTAAACTCTGTAGTACTATCCTCTAGATCCGTATTGTTGAAGGGCTCTGGCTCTCGAATATTAAATCCATCGAAGCCGGCATTCAACGGTACCGTAAATCGATCGAAACCGTCAGTAAGTACTTGCTTCCAGGAGGAACTGAGTGCAGTCAGAGATAAATTAGACTTACGCGATCCAGAAACCCATGCAGCATTTTTCAGGTCTCCACTACCAACGAACTGTAGGTCGTCTAGCGAGAAGGCATCCCCAAGCTCGCAACCAGTTGCACTAGCATTATGCTGATCTGTCGTAATGCCACCTATAGGCCCCAAAAGGTCTAAATATGACTCATCAAATCTGGTGCTACCGGCTGTTCGTCCAACTTGGAATCCAAAATAAGCATCAGCGTAATTGCCGAGACCTCCATCCGAGGCACTTACTCTGTATACCGATGTTGGGAATTTAATTGAAGCAGAAAGTTCGGGGAATCCGGCGCCAATGTAAGAGCTGCTAGCACACCACGTGCCGCTCAGCATGAGCTGCTCAGGTCCACTCCCTCCGGTAAAAGCCGTCACATCAATGATGTCGACGCCTGATACACTAGCTAGCGCGCTAGTAATATTGCCCGCTGCGCCGGCGGTATCCATCGTCAGCGTAATTTGGGTATTGCTTGAGCCTTCGGCTGCAGTTACACCAATATCATAGCCAGCTTGACCATTTCCCGATGTTGCATAATTGACTTTGGAATCGGTAACTGCATTAATGGCGCTGATAATGAGAGCCGCTCTGGCTGCATCGGTAATGCCATCATCGGTGCCAATCATGATTTGATTTGCCCCGCCGGAGCCGCCGGTGGACTCACTAGCATCAAGTAAAATTGTAATAGCAGTGCCACCTAGGCCGCCTGCCGCCGTTGAGATCGATATTGTAAACGAAGCATCGTTGTATCGATCGGCCAGGAGACCAGTTGTATCAATGCAGTCTACTGCAGTTGCGGTACCAGTTCCCCCTACTCCTCCGTGCATAGAAGAACCGGGTGGAACATAAGCAGATGAGCTTACCCCCAACATTGTATTGAGCGGGTCCTGGACCACACCGCCGGGCTGAACGTCTGGAGCGGCGCCCGACAGGACAGCGTCGGCATATTTAACCATTCCTTGGAACCCAAAGGGCATATATTCCTTATAAGCTAAATTGCCATTATCCACATCTGTATTCACTTGTATGCGAATATAACGAGACCTATTATCATATTGTCCATATACTTGGTATCGGCGTTCGGAATCGTCCCAGGTGGAATAACGATCTCCTACAACTCGGCCGACGTAATTTAGTGAATCGGGATTTAAATTGCAATTTTCAAATTGCTCTACAACTTGCACTACATTATCCGAGTCTTCTAATTTTCTCACAATAACCGTGAAAGACCCAAATCCATCAAAGTCGTTTGTAGATGCCTTAACGTCCTCGATCGAAATCTTAAGATTTCTACTTGTCCAAGCTCCGGGCTCATCAAGTGCGTGAAATTTAAACAGCTTTTGCATGTTGTTGGGATTGAAACTGCCATAATCGGTGCTAATATCTTGAGCAATAACCCATGGGGTTTGCGCATTTTGTAGGGGCATTCGAAAATCACCGGCTTGAGTTCCTGTATACTTAGCATTAACAAGCGGTAGAATGGCGCCATAAAGGACGGTGGCATTCGTAATAGTATTCTTGAGGTGTCGGTCAAATGTTTCACCTAGCCAATATTTATAGGGTGTTTCCGTAGTCTGCGCATTCGATAGCTGCGGATTGGTGTTAAACACCTTTCTAATATATCTTGGAGAATCAGTATTAAAGTTAAATGAGGAAGTGATAGTTTGAGTGCCCTTGGCATTGGCGATCGCCAACTTGAATTCATAATCGGTCGCGGACGACTCAACCATAATACACGGTGCACAGACACCCTGCTGAGAAGACGTCGCGGCCAAAGCGCCCGAAAGGGCAAAACTAGATGAGTTCGAGTCCGCGGGAGAAGAATCAGCATAAAATATAGCCGCTAAAGCACCGGTGGTGTAGAGTCGTGTACTATGACCGGACGGCGTGACCATATTGCCGGTAGAAGCCGAATCGAAAACGAAGAGGCCATAGGCGCCCTCGCCCGAGGTACTATTTGCGGAGCTAACACGCCAACCAGCAGTGCCGCCTAGGTTGCCAGGACCACCGGTAGAGGTCTTGGTGGCAGATTGAGCACCCATAAGACGCACAAAGGTCAGAGGAGCGCTGTTTCTTAAATAGGCCTGGGATGCGTACATGCCGTAAGTCGGTCCTACGGTATTTCCATCTCTCCAAACGTCTGCACCGGAACCACCGGGGACGGGGGAACCGAAAATATTAACAAACTCCGAAAAGGAACTAACTGTTACTGGCCGTAGTCCGGGACCGCTTGGCGACCGACCAATTACTACGGGTCCAATTCCTGCAGGGGAGGCAGGTAGTTGAGAATTATCAATTTCATTGATAAAAACTCCTGGGGAAACAAATCTAAACTTCTTAACCGCCATGCTGGTTGCTCTCCTTATAACATGTTATCAATAACTTGAGTTATTTTATCATTACTAAATAGTACAAGATGAAGCCAAAGGTCTTATTCTCTATAAAATCCTCTGCTATCAATATCTTCGTGGGGGTCCCCCATTATAACGTGCTCTCTGGCAAAACGAAATTCAACAGCATTTTGACGCTTTACTATCTTTGGACGTTCCTGGTTGGGCCCTTCGCCAATTAAATATCCCAACACATTTGCGGTTATAGTGGTTTCATAATTCCGTTGTGCCATCTCCATATTACCCGTGTTGCTATTGTTGGCGTACGAGGCATCAATAAATACCTCAAATTTGTGATTATCTTTTTCAATGCGAGGCGGCATTGTACTATTGCCCGAAATAGTAACCCATGGCTGAACAAGATCGTTCATTTGCTGTTGATACTCCGTCCTCAGACTAACCTCGTACGATACCGTCACCCACGTAGGCAAAGGTATGGTGATAGTCTCAAAAACATTTTTACCTGCCTTCATGTTTCGTTTATTCGTTGCATGCATCGAAGAGTTAACGCGACCATTACTAAATTTTCTGCCGGCCAAGTTATTTTGGAACTGGGAGGTTTTTTTCTGGTTGAGTTGTCTGGCAATCGTAATCGTGCCCCCCTTTTCGTCGTTAACGGGCATAATATTCGCCCACGGAAGGCCCCTCTTCGCAGCATCTTTAACAACGCTTTTTCGCTCTATAACCATAAGAGGCAAAATAAGGCCATCATCAGAATCTCTTAACTCTTTATCGTTCTTAAGCTGAAAAGCTCGTTCTGTGGACGCCCAAATAATAGGCACTTTCTTAAATCCTTCGTTGGTGGTCGTTGACAGATTTAAAACTTCATTAACAAAATCATAAAAAGCATAATCAATTGTCTCCAAAGTTGATGGCTGCATTATTATTTCATGAACTTTTGCTTCAGTCTCAGCACTGTTCATATAGTCAAAGCGATCAGCATGCTTGTTTTGTAATTGTCTTTGCGTTTTTCTAGTTACCATCGTTTAAACCTCGAAAAGTGCCGCGGCGAGCACGAACACAATCAGCCGATATTTGAAACTTATAATCCACCTGGCCAAAATAATAGCGAGTATCATTATATGTTTTTGTTATCTCGTATAATTTGTCGCCGTATTGTACAAAATCACCCGTGCGCACGTAGAGATCCTGGTCTTCTACCAGGCGCCGGCGATGAAAATGAATATTTAAACTGTTAAGATAATCATAACTATATTTATCATTTGTTTGATTGTTTTCAACAACAACGTATGCATAAACACGCACAGGGGATAAAAATGTTTTATTAATCGCCTCTCCATAAAGAGAATGAAAATTGGTAGCACCCAAATCAATAGGATAGTACAAGACTGTTTGGCCAACAACCCTCTCAACCAATTCGTCATTTACCTGTTTCACCAAATCGCGCTCTTTCTTCCCAAAAAACATGGGAGGAGGCGGCTGCGCAGGCTGATTCCATTTATTGTCCGGGTTGCTCATTTTTCTATCCTACATAGATGCCAGTAGGTATATCGCCCAATACTTTTTCGCTACTATCTCCCAATGCAGCATCGGTTTCTGCCAATTTGGCATAAGTCATCTCATCGAGAGTTGTCTTAAGTTCCTCTCTGAGGGCGTCTTGTTCTGCTTTGGCCTGGGCTAGTAATTCACTGTGGTTCAGGGTAACAGATTCGCCCGGGATCGGAATAGTACTAAATTTGCCCCTAATTTGTCCCAACATCTCTTTACTCAACGATAAAGCAAATCGACGTATCCATTGCTTTCCTATGGAGTTAATGCTGTCATACGATATGTTTTGAAAGGGAAGGGTGTTCATATTATTAATACCCTTTACCCCCACAAGTCGATCCCCGTCGGAGTCTTCCCATGGATCAACATCTACTGTAAACTGAAACCAAAATTTATCTGGACTATTGTCGGTGGGCGTGGGGTGAAGCCTCAGCATATTATTTTTAAGCTCATACGTCCAGTGAGATACCCTTACGTTTAAAGCGTCTTCGTAGGCCATAGATTGCAACTTATTCTGCCAAGTTGGAACTATATCAAAAGTTGAATCGTCGGCATATTGCCCGTATGTCCTGAGGTTTCCAACTGCACTAAAACCCCCGTAATAACCATAAAAACGCCACATTGCATTTGGTGTTTTATAATATACTCTCCGAATTGTAATTTTTTTGTTACCCACTTTCCCATAATAAAATGCATCCGTGTCAGAGCCAGCCGACTCTGAAATAATTGTTTGTAAGTCATAATCAGACTTATTGTTCACTGTCGCTAAAGATCCAGAATAAATATATTCGGTGCCTCCAATATTAGATTCAGTCGCGACCCGCTGACTTACTCTTCTGGCGTGTCCATAATCATATTTTGGATATCTTAATTCTATTTTTGAGCCCGATAACGTATGACCATCCTCAATTTGTCCATCCTGATCGAAAGAAGCTGTCGTGTGTCCTAAAAAGCTTGAAAGTGAGTTCTTTGCTTGATGAACGTTAAGAATATAAGAATATTCTAAACAAGCCTCTTCATATGCCGCATATACATTGCCCGGCGTTAACTCAATATCTAATACATCCCCTCCTAATTTTTTATAAGTATAAGCAACCTGATCGGAGGCGCCTGCTTGAAATGCAGCGCTCTCATAAATACCAAAGGGAAGGGACGCGGCCACCAATGATGCACTACCGGTGGACGTTAATATATTAGAATTACTCGTAGATGAAGGACTAAGTGTAGGAAGGGCCATGTATATACCTCAAAAAGATTTCTACTATAAATAGAAAGCCCCACCTCAAAGAGGCGGGGCTTTCTTTATTTTTGACCTTCGTCAGAAATTAAACTAGATCGCGAACGACAACTAGTCCATACATATCTGGACGAACCATCTTCTTGGCATATCGGGTCATGACTCCCTTACGGGGCACGAAATCTTCAACGCCGAAGATAGTCGGGGTGGTCTGCAGTGGCACATAGGGAGCGTATACATATCCGCTCTCTAGGAAGCTGCCGCCTCTACGACCCACCAGCACGAGGCTACGCGGGAAATAGGGGTCAACATAGACGTCCCACTTCTTGGAGAGACTACCAGTCTTAACTGCACCAATCGTACCGCGATCGCTATCAGCGGTCACATTGGCACGGAAGCCAGCCGTAAACTCAAGAATGTTGGCAACTTCGGGTCCGCAGACGACGAAGTTGGCACCACCGCGAAGAGTCTTACGATGGATCTGTGCAGAAACATCATTGAGGGTCTCAATGAGAGTCTCATACCACTCACTAACGTTACCGGTGAAGTCGGGAGTAACGGTGCTAGCACCAATCTCGACACCAGTCTCTCGATTCAAGAATCGACCGGCAGCACGTGACCAATAGCGGGTACCCGCTGTAGAACCACGTACGAGGTCTTCTAGAATCTCGCGATCGATTTCAAGAGCAATTTGCTCAGACAAAATCTGAGTCAACTCGACCTCGGCATCAAGGTTGTGGTAGGCATTGAGATCTTGTCCCAATTCCGGAGTCCACTTAGCCTTGAGCTTCTTGGTAACCGCGGTAACGGCAATCGAATCGACCTTGATGTCGATCTCGGGAATGGCAGCCTCAGCCTCCAAGCCCCACTCGGTTCCACCCTTAAGGGAACCAAGTCCAGTACCGGCATCGAAGTCGTCAGTCTCGGGCTGTGTCCAGGTGGAATCAGAGTTTCCAGTAACCTGAAGCTTAAGCTGTGTGACCGACACGGCGCCGTCTCGCGAGGCGAACGTCATCAAAAGACTAGTTGAGCTACGATCACCCACGGGACCCTTCAATGAAGCAGAACTATACTGCGTCAAGCGACGAATCAAACGAGCACCGTTGGTACCGGCGTCGTTGCCGGAGCATCCGAGGACACCTACACCACCTACACCACCGCCAGAAACTGCGATCGCAACCAAATCATCAACGTTGAGAGCGGCGCCCTCAGCAGTGAATTCACTGGCTGAAACCTGTGCAACAACAACTGTAGTGGATCCAGAAACAAAATCTGCATCCCAGCCAGCTAGACTACCCAAAAGATGAGTACTATCGGCAACAGAGATGTTCAGGTTTCCAGTCGTATTCAGATCGCCCCAAGTACCGGAAGCAATAATCGAAAAATCGGAGCCGACAAGGGAAGATAGAGACGCCGTCGGTGATGCGTAGCCGTTGTTTAGGGCATACGGGCCTGCTTCTGGGTTGTTCCCAGTAGAAAGGTCCACACCTCCGGTGATCTCGCCACCGACCCTACCGCCACCGAAAATCGACTTATTAGCAACGTTACCCAAACGATGGGTTTCATTACCGCTAGCGCCGGCGCTGTCGGGGGAATAGAGAAAATCCAGGAAGAAGATCAGTCCTGAGGGTAAACTCATGGGCTGAACGCTCACTAGATCATTAGCAATTAAGTTGCCGAATACACGGCGAACTAGGGGAAAGGCAACCGCTGCGAAACCCTCAACGTCACCAGCTTGCATGCTGGATGACTCACGAAGAAGCTCTTTCGCTTGATTTTCAAGCAAGCAAGCCATTCCGTTGCGAAGATGGTCTCCGTGGATCCCCTCAAGAAGCCCTGTCTTTTCCCACTTGGAAATAAGTGCAGAGCCCTCTCGGGAGAGATCGCGATTAACGATGCCTTCAGTTAGTTTTTCAACAATAGACATTTTATATTTAACCTCCTAATAGTAAATAAATAAAATCATAAAATAGTTATTTTAAACCTGCCAAACGTAACATTCGATCCATATTTGGATCAACGGTAGAGGTACGATCACTTCTATTTGAAGCATGGTGCCCACTTAGAAGCATCGAAGTTGTTGGTTTGTTGCTAACCGCTTCGCGAAGTGATTCAGGTCGGCGCTCGCGATGAGCCCCCACTGCGCTTTGAAGTGTTTCAAACAACATTTTCATTTCTTCTACCGTGTTGGCGTTACGAACAGCCTCGACAATCTTTGTTTTTTGTCGCTCATTCAAGGAGGTGCTATTCAAAGCCTTATTCTGATAAAGGAGTTTGGCATTCTCCAAAATCAAAATATTTAATTGATTCTTTGCTTCTCCAAGCAAAGAACGTAAATCATCCAATTCGGACTGTAATTCCGATACTTGAATCTCATAAAGTTTTAAGTTTTTTTCTTTCTCTTCGGCAACTTCTTCCGATTCTTGTGATGCAGCCTCTTCTTCTAGGGCCGCCTCTTCTTCTTGTTCCAGAGTCTGGGCGCTGTTAGCTGACGACCAGCCTTGCAGTCTCGCGGCAACATCGACTGTAAGCTCTTCGGCTATAGCATCGATGAGCTGATCACTAATTTCTACTTCCTCTGCTAGGGGCTCTTCGGCTCCCGCGGGCGCGGCTAACTCTGGTTCTTCCATACCCCCAAAAATTTCTTCGGCAGTTTCTTCGGATCCCAATAGTTCAGAGGCTTCTGGTTCGGCGCCGGCTTCTTCATCCGTGTGAAGGCGCGCCTTTAAATCATCAAAATCGATTTCAATAACTTCATCTTCGGCGGGCCCGTCTATCTCTGGGTCTTCGTGGCCAAGAGGAACGTCGTCCATAAAAGAAGCGTCGGCTGTGGGAGAAGTATCGGCGGGAGCACCTAGGCCAAGATCTTCCTCTTGTTCCAAAAGTGTTGAAAGCGCCTCTTTTACTTCTAAAGAATACTTTTCTAGAACTGTACTCTCCGCATTTTTAAGCGCGGCCTCCTTCAAGGCTGATGCGTCTATAATAGCTTGCTTTAACAACGAAGACATATATATACTCCTATCCACATGTAATTAGTCATGTTAATTAGTTATGTACATTAAGAAAAGACAATTTTTGCATAACTCTCTTGTGAAACCGCAATGCAATACTGGCCGGCCTCCTAGAAGGTATTCCACCGAGTACCATCAGAGATCAAGAACACAGCGTCCCCAGCAGAAGACAAAGTTTTATTTGCACTTCCATCAACCTTCTCGGATCCACCGCCTTCAATCACAACATTCCCACTCATAAGCGAGTGGCGCTTAATCATATACGTGTAGTTGTAGTTACTAGCGGAGGGCAAAATAACTGTAACAGCGCTCGCCCCGCCACTAACAATCTGATAAGACCTCGATGTCGATGCGGTGAGTTCGGCAGCTGCTGTAATCGTACCTAACTTATGTGCCTCGGGGCCAGCGAAAGCGATCGCAGCCTTGACATTCACTTGATTGGCAGACGAAGCACCAATGGACATCCCGCCACTGACGTCCAGATTTCCGCCGAAGATAGAATCGCTAACTATTTGTAGCCCATCAGAGCTTGAAACAATGGCCGGGTTACCAGCGTTAAGGTTAATGAGGCCTGGTGAATTAATATCTAGATTGGTGCCATTGTTGGTAATTTTGGCGTTTGCGTTGCCATAGATGAGAGATTGCCCACCAGCCATCGTAACAGTGCCAGAAACATTTAGGGCACCTCCCAAAACAGTAGCACCAACAGCTTGCAATGTGGATGCGCCAGAAATGGCCCCCTTGAATGTGCTGGCTCCAGAAACATTTAGGGCACCTCCCAAAGTGGTGGCTCCGACGGCCTGCAGGGTGCTTGAGCCGGAAATGCCTGCCACGACCATTGCGCCACTTACGTTGAGCTTTCCGCCGAAGATAGAATCGCTAACTATTTGTAGCCCATCAGAGCTTGAAACAATGGCCGGGTTACCAGCGTTAAGGTTAATAAGGCCGGGGGAATTAATATCAAGGTTAGTACCATTGTTGGTAATTTTGGCGTTTGCGTTGCCATAGATGAGAGATTGCCCACCAGCCATCGTAACAGTGCCAGAAACATTCAGGGCACCTCCCAAAACAGTAGCACCAACAACTTCCATCGCAGCAGAACTCGAAAGTTTGCCGGCGAGTGTCAAAGTGGAACTGAAAGTAGCCCCTTGATCGACCGTGAGGTCACCGTTGACAGTAGTGCCAACGCCGGCTGCAGCCAATTGTGTATCGCCCTTCGATGTGAAGGTACCCGAAACACTAAGGTTGTTACCAAAGATGGAAGCACCAACCATTTGTAAGGTTGAAGAGCCGCTAATACTATCTTGGAAAGTAGCCGGTTGAGCGACCGTGAGGTCGCCGTTGACAGTCGTGCCAACGCCTGCTGCAGCCAATTGTGTATCGCCCTTCGATGTGAAGGTACCCGAAGTGGCGAGATTACCGACGAATATCGAGTTACCCACAATTTCTGCGCCGGCTGAACTTGAAACCTTTGCAGCCCAGGACTGGGCGCCGCTTACCTGCAGTTTTCCGCCGAAGATGGAATCGCTAACTATTTGTAGCCCATCAGAGCTTGAAACAATGGCCGGGTTACCAGCGTTAAGGTTAATGAGGCCTGGTGAATTAATATCTAGATTGGTGCCATTGTTGGTAATTTTGGCGTTTGCATTGCCATAAATGAGTGCATTCCCGCCAGCCATCGTAACAGCGCCAGAAACATTCAGGGCGCCTCCCAAAACAGTAGCACCAACAGCTTGCAATGTGGATGCGCCAGAAATGGCCCCCTTGAGTGTGCTGGCTCCAGAAACCTTCAGTCTTCCACCAAAGATGGAGTCACTAACTATTTGCAGCCCATCAGAGCTTGAAACAATGGCCGGGTTACCAGCGTTAAGGTTAATAAGGCCGGGGGAATTAATATCAAGGTTAGTACCATTGTTGGTAATTTTGGCGTTTGCGTTGCCATAGATGAGAGATTGCCCACCAGCCATCGTAACAGCGCCAGAAACATTCAGGGCGCCTCCCAAAACAGTAGCACCAACAGCTTGCAATGTGGATGCGCCAGAAATGGCCCCCTTGAGTGTGCTGGCTCCAGAAACATTCAGGGCACCTCCCAAAGTGGTGGCTCCGACTGCCTGTAAAGTTGAGGAGCCAGAAACCGTACCAACGACAGTAAGTGTGTCGGTCGGACTTGTCGTTCCGATGCCGACTTTGCCAGTACTGGTAACTCGCATTTTTTCTGTTGGGGCACTATCATCGGCCGCAGTATAAAAGGACATGGCAGCAGCAGAATCCGCATCGCCTTGCTCTTCTCTAACAACCGCCACACTGCCGCCGTGATCCGAGCCGGCAGTTTCTCCAACGTAAAAAGTAATGGCAGGTCCGTGTCCAGCGGCCATGTCAACGCCTTCATCTTGCTGCTCCAGTCTCAGTAATTCCATGGGTGTGTGGTCTTGGTTGGCAGCCGCTTTATATACATGAAGTGGGCCGCCCGGGGTGGCAGTTCCGATGCCAACATTACCGCTAACACCTAATGTGCCTCCCAAAGTGGTGGCTCCGACGGCCTGCAGGGTGCTTGAGCCGGAAATAGAACTCGATACGGCTATCGAAGAAAGAGATGATGTGTTTGACACATATAGGCTACCGGTGAATATGTGAGAGTCGCCGGCATCATCACCAAATCTGGTTGAACCAGATACATCAATATGTGTGATGTCTTTTATTGTATAACTACTGGCGCTAATCGCACCAGATACAACAAGGGCTCCGGTTAAAACTAAGGTATTTGCTGCATAACCATGCACCGAAGCGGTGTGAAACATAAATTGTTCACTACCGGAAACTCCTCTTCCCTCAACGTGATACTGTACAGAACCAGTAGGCCCGCTACCCGAAGCAAGATCGACATTGACGAATGCCCAACCGGCCATGATCGATTATATTCCCGTAGATCCGGACCAGTTCTTACCAACGTGAGACCCTTCATCGGCTGCCGGGGAGATAGCTATGTTATTAATAGATCCCGTACTGATAAATGTAAGGCCAGCAACAACAGAAACGTTATCGGAACCACTAACAAAAAGCTGAGTTAATTTTAAATCAAGTCGAACGGGGCCCGATCCGCTAGTGGAGGGAACTTCTATAAATCTGTTCCCCTGTTCTGTATTCGAACCCAACACCCCCTTGCTTGAAAATCCCACCCTGACATTACGATTGCCGCTATCGTGATTGGATATCATTACCCACGAGGTCACCTGTGGGAAATCAATCTGTCCAACTCCTGTAACACCGGTGCGACAATCTATAGACCCTGTGGCGAATGGTTTACCAGAAACCTGATAAGATCCAACGTTGTGTAATCCTACTTTATATTGTTGTGTCATATGTACCTAACTCCAAACTGTTTTAAATAGTCTCAAATTATAACTATTTCCTTTTATTGCGCTTTCTTTCTACGCGCTCACGCTCTCGACGAGCTTTTTCTGATTTTATCTTTCTTTTGACGGCCGGTTTTATATAATAAGAACAACGTTCTCTATATTTCGTTAAAACGCCCTCTCGCTTAACTTTTTTAATAAATCGTCTAATTAAGCGTTCCGTACTCTCATTGTGTTTACGATGAACTGATACATTAATTGCCACTTTTCACCTCTAACTTCCAGAATCCATATGAGCTTTCCAGTGTGCCCCCACGTTTCCTAACAAATTATTAATATCGACCCCGGGATCGCCGGAAGAGATATTAGCCAAGGGCCCCTGCGGGGTTACTGCATTGCTGGTGTTTCCTCCTGAGGATAGCGGCGCAGTACCCTCGAAAAGATCAATGCCGTTATAGGCATCTTTTCCGATGGCCGTCATTAATTTTTGTCGACGTTTATTAAATTTATTTTTTGTCTGTTCTGTAGATCTTTTCATTAGATTTGTCTGCTGACTCTGTTCATCTTTTTGTATCTTTGTTACAGAACTTTGTGATTCAACAAGCCGAGGGGCTGATATACCTTGAGCCACCTCCGAAACTACCTTTGAAAGAACGCCATCTTCAAACATCACCTCCTTTATGCATTCTTTTATGAGTGGTTTTAAAAGTTTTTTTAATTCCGTCTTGTTCATTTTATACCCGCTAACACCTTCCATCGATTAAGCTGTAACGATTCGGACAATTGCTTCGCCTCTTGTTGCTGTTGTTGTTGCACAACTTCTCCACCTTGTTGCTGAAGTTCATCAAAAACAAAGTCACCTATAGCAATTGCCAGCGCTTTTGCATCCTTGCGATCTAGCGGTCTATCAAATGGAGTATCTTGGCCTTGGCTCATAAAAATATTAGTAAAAAGGAAATTGCGCAAACTTCTTCTTATTTTTCCTTTTCCATTTTTCTTAACAAAGATTAAGATTTTTCCATCACGAACATCACTCTTTGAACGAGGCATGAAACTATTCTGCGGATCTTTTTCTGTCTCTTCCCCTTCCGAGCCTGGAGCGGGTGACAACTCGTTTAGCGGATTGTCTTCCTTTAGACCTAGAAGCGCCTTCGGGTTCACGGGCTGGGCCTTCGCGTTTCGAGGCAAACCATAAGCCCGCAAATTCGTCCACTCAACCCATTGCTCAATCTTTCCTAATGTATCTTCTAAGTTCTCATCATCGATCTTGTATCCATTTGCGGCGCCGAATTCGCGAACAACCTTTTCTACCGAAGGTCGGCCAGGTTTTCCGACTATCTCACTGTATATCGTAATCTCTAAACGTTGCGGCTGAACCAACTGTCTGGGGCGACGGCATTTGCCGGTCGCGGGATTATAAACGGTGCCGTCGGGACACTTGGGTATATCAATGCACTCGCCCGTATCGGGGTCGACCATTTGAGTGTCAGGATCACAGTCGGGCTTCTTCTCTTCACACTTGCCGGTCTCGTCGTTGAAGGCTTGATCTTCGGGACATTCGCACTTGCCGGTACCCGGGTTCCAAACTTTACCTTGTTCTTTTTCTTCGTCGCTGCATTCGCCCGGTGGTGGCGGGGGCTCATCCTTACAGGGAGGATCAGATCCATCAGGGCACTTGGGTTCTTCCGTCTCCTTGCAGGGGACGTCTTCCATCTCATCAACTTTTTTCTTAAGGAAGGACATGCGCGAGCCCAAAGCGAATCTTCCCTCACCTTTACCACTATAACGCATCGCCGCGGAAGCTCCGGCGCCGGCTAGAGCGCTGAGGCCGAGGGCCTTAAGAACCGGACCGGCAAATTCACCCAATCCGCTCAAAAATTTATTTTTAAGAGTTTTTGCTGGGACCTTTAGAAAAGTTTCTGTCTTGTCCTCGATAACCTTTGATAGATTCTCCTCAAAAACGCCTTTGTTGAGTCCAAATAGTTCTTCTCCGGCGCGGCCGGTCCCCGAGGCGGGCCCGCTAATAAATAATTTTACAGGATCAGCGTTTTGCTGAATTGCTTGCTGAAGGGCGCCCGGGCCCTGCTTGGACATCATGGCAGCACCAAGTAACTTGACCACTAAACTATATTTGGGATCGCCCAGCTCAGCCATTCCGGGTCCACCTGAACGGCCAAAGTTTTTCATCGATTCGCCACCAAGCCGACGAACAACTTTGATGATACCTTCGCCGCTCTCAATTTCGCCTAGGCCGGAGACTTCGATGACCGTATCTTTGATTATCTTGGTATCCGTGATTTCGTCCACATCTTTGAATCTTTCTAAAAGATTCTGGAAAAAGTCTGAGTCCGCTAAAAAGCCTGCGGCCAATGCGCCGACGCCCACAGCAGCGAGGACTTTAGGAAACTTCATACCATATGCGGTTTCATAACCCTTGGCGGCCGCACCCTGTTTCACACCAAGCTGTTCTTGTTCTTCTTCCGTCAAAAGTATCAAATCTTCGGGCGTCAACGCCTCGTTTCGGTAATAATATTGATCCCCCATTCGGAAATCTTGGTAATAAATAACTATATAGCGCAACACCGCGATGCGAACATTAGCTGTCGTACAATCAATTTTCTTTTCTTCGAAATCTTTTATAATTTGATCATAAGCAATATCAATATCAGTCGCAGCTGTCTTGAAATTGCCATTGCCGCGCATATTTGGAAAACCATTCTTTTCCAACGCCATGCGCAATTTCTTTAATTGGTTGGAGCCCTCAGGGTCGACCTTCCTCAGTTTACTCAGTGTATCTTTAAGGGCCGCTTTAGCATCGCCCATCAATTGTCGACGCTTCTTCATGTCGAAAACTTCATCGCCACCAAGGAGAGTTCCAGCTTCACTTCGCGGATCTAAGATATCAAGAGCGCCGCGCATACGCGCGAGGCCTTTTTTAACGAAGCCGCGATCATCCTCTTCCTCGGGTTCTCCAACCTCACTTTTAAGATCGGCCAATATTGCTTTAATCGTGCCCGAGCCAGCGCGGCCGGCAAAAACCTCTTCCGCATCGTATCCCAGCTTATCCATGGCTTTGCCGTCGGGATCTAACTTTTTAATTTGTTTAATTAACTTACTCTTACCGAACATTCCAAACAGTTCGTTAAGCTCTTCCTCGGTGAGAATTACGCCGCTTTTGGCGAACTCCTCTCTTATGGCTTCCTTAATTTGTGACTCGGTTAAAATCATAGCTGAACTCATCTCTTATTCCTCTAATACTTCGTTTAAAGCACGATTAATTCGATCCGCCTTGGTAAAAATTTCTTCAATTCTATTTTTGTTCTCTCTCATCATAAATGCGCCCGGGGTTGATGGTTCAGAAACCATATCAAAACAAATCAACTGAAAGTCGTCCTCGACAATGGTCTTGCCGGCGTTCTCGGTAACCGAACCGAGTCCCCTTGAAGAAATGCCTATAGAAACACCGGAATCAACCAGTGAACGAAGGATGCCGCCGGAAGGCGTGTCCAATACCTTCATTTTGCCCATAACTTTATTGTCGTCCATCCAGATATCAGTAATTTGATGAGAAACATTTCTAAGATTAATAACGGAATCTTCCGGATGATCAAGTTCGCCCAAGGCGCGCTTATCTTTTACTAATTTTTTATAATTTTTAACTTCTCTCTCCAATATTGCTTGAGGATACACGCGACCATTGCCGTTTTGGGTCTCTGCCATCTGCATCATCCCCGATAACATCATACCACCATCACGAACAAAGCGTTTTTCATCCTCCGTCAGAAGATCCTGACAGACGCCGCCTTCGCATAGTTCATAGTATTCTCGGAGAAGTTGTGCCATTGTTTATTTCCCTTGGAGCATCCTCTTAGCCAGAATATAGACGGCAGCTGCGATAATTCCACCGGAGGCGCCAAAGGCAGCGGCGCCAAGCACAGTTCCCACCGCATTGGCGGTGGCAAGACTCATAAGAGATGAAGTTACTGCTCCGGCAGCGGCGCCAAGTCCTGCGCCGGCAACGCCGCCGGTGGCCATTGCGCTTCCCCGAGGGCCGGCGAGATATGAATCATCAAGTTCCCCGGATTCGTTCATTTGTGAGGCTTCTTCTGCCGTAGCTGCTGCAGCTGCCTGGATTTCTGCCTGCGTTTCTGGAGGCAGTTGCCCCAGCTGGGCAAGGATTCCCTCTTCACCCATATCTGCGAGTGCTTCCTCGCCGGCTTGGGCAAGTGCAGCCTCATCCCCTTCCCGCAATACTGTCTCGTTCAAGAAGTATCTTGGGTCTATTCTTTTTACATTTTTTTTATAACGTGCCATGGTTTTATTCCTCTTCTAGGCGAGGGGCCCGAGGGTCCTCTCCAATACGATTTTGCAAGCTCGCGAAGCGGGCGCTTGCAAGTTCTATTGCATTGCGCAACTCCCACAACTCCGGTGGGGCGCCTCGGTAGCCATCCGCGTCGGGTTTCGCGACGACGGCAACGAGAGCCTCGAAGCGCTCATCAACATCTGCGAATGCCTCCGCTATAGCGGCAACATTCCCATCGATATCCCGCTGTTCATAGGGTCGCTGAGATCCCGGTACCGGAATACGCTCCCCTGGCTTCGTTGCACTAAGAGGCGAAAAGTGTGGAATAGCGCCTGCGCCTCCGCCGGCCTCGCGCAATACTGTCTCGTGCAAGAAATACTTACGCCAGTTCTCGGTTATCAATTGAAATTCTTTAAAGCTTGAATATTTGCTCATTTTTTATTCCTTTAGTAAAGTAGTCAACTGCCTTTGCAGCATCGTCTTACTGGCTGTAGCATCCATTTAGTCATGATGTTCTCCTCTTCCTATTTGTATTCCGTCATCACAGATAATCACATTTAAAGCATATGATGTACCCGAACTCAGGCATCCAAGCAAAAACCCAGTTAAGAGATTATTGCCATCAAACATAAATAGTTCAGTATAACTATTAACGCCCCATAGAAACGCACCAACCCAAAATCCTATACACATGGGGCAAGAAAAGAAATAATGTTTGGGCCTAATCTTATCTAAAAGTTTTGAAAAACAAAGAAGCTGTGTAAGGCCATAAGCACACAATATAAAGATTGCGAGACTCTCTAATGTTGGCCACATTATCACTTGCATCTCCACTATAATCTGTATCGCAATGGGATATAGTAATACCCAGGTATCATCGCACCCTTCTCTGCATGTTGTGGTACCTCGCCCAACTCTGTAGAGTCCCTATCGGTGGGATCCACAAAATAATTTTCTAATTCTTTTTCGTATTCTTCGGCCTTATTTAAGGCGTCCAGTTCTTCCCGTAGAAACTCCGATATTACATAAACGGCCGCTTGTAGCGAATTCGCCCCTTTGCCCTCGGGTAAAAGAGCCTCCAAAGAACGAAAGATGTTTCCACCCTGAACTGTCTCTCGATCGACTACTCCCTTGTCGGATAAAAAATCAAAAAACCTGGCCTGAGTATTATAGGCATCTTCGACTGATCGACTTTTAGGAAATGTTAAGATTTTACTACTCTCTGGTAACAGTACAATATCGATAATATCATGATCCATAATCATTAAATTACCATCAAGAGTTTTTCTGGCCCTGAAACTTTTTGTCGCCTGGGGGCCCCCAATATTAATATTAATCATCGGAGCATATTTCCCCGGCTAGCTGTTGAATTTGTAATACTTTTTCAATCGTCTCTTTAGTTGGGAAAATCTCTTTAAAGCTCTCTAATATGCTTAAAACTTTTTTTGTTTTTTCAATCATAGTCTCGTCCGACTTGACCTCTTGTGTTTGAAGTGCGTCGGTCATAATATTTTTTAAACGACCTATCTCTTCATTAAGATACAGATTCAGCTCTAACCCATTATCAGAAAAAGATGCTATATATCTGTTGAGTAAATTTTTCTGTTCTTTAAGAAGTAACGAGTATTTATCATTAAACTTTTTTACGAACGAATGATAAATTATATCATCCATCGGCTGTAATATTCCCTCTTCTAATTTCTCAGCCGAACTCATAATTTTTATTAAAATATCTTCGTGCAGCACTCTTTGCTTTGCAGAAGTATTTGAATTAAAAACCGCTGATATTGTTGCAAGGGTTTTAAAATTAGGAATAAAGGTGCTCCATATATCCTTTGACAGGGCTTTGTTAATTTTATTAATAACTTTTGTTTGAGAATCAAATATTTTCTTAGAATTTAGGCGCCCATGAACACCCCTCGTTTCGTGTATTATTCTCTCTGCTGTATATTTTTCAACGTCCCTTGTTTCTAAAACGTCGCGATAGCATCGAAGTTCACGACCAAGTATGGTTTTTTCTCCGAAAGACTCTTTTAGAACAGATAAAGTAAATTTATATCTATCATTGTCTTTTTTAACAATAGAATCAGTTAATTCCCTGGTTACCAGTTCATACAGAATTGCAGTATTTCTTTTTTTATTATGCTTTGTCTTCACCGTTATCTGTCTCCGCTTCTTTTATTTCCAACTCTGTTATCAATTTACGAATATCTTTGGTGTTCTCAAACAGTTTCACCTCTTGATCATCAGACTTATTAATATAAATAGATTCATAATCCTCATAAAGTGCGTTGATGTTCAAAAGCTTGTTACCTGGGAAAACATCGCGAGTGGAAGTCTTCGCGCGCGGGCGTACTTTTCTGCTAGTAGGGCCCTTCTTGTTTGTTTTTCTGGTATCTTCCTTTCTTCTATAATATTTCTTACCCTTAGCCTGCGGCTCAAGACTGGCTATTGTGGGTCGATCCTCGACGCGCGCAGGAGCCGCCAATAGGGTTGACTCTTCACCAGCGGCAGCTTCTCCGCCTAGTTCGCCGGCACCTTCTTCTCCGCCTAGTTCGCCAGCACCTTCTTCTCCGCCCAAATCAAGACCGGCGTCGGCGCCGCCCTCAAGGCCTAGGTCGCCTCCACCCAGATCCGCAGCGCCAAGTCCACCACCGGCAGCTTCCGCAGCGCCCTCTTCGGTCACCGCATCGAGGGCCACTTGATATTTGCGATCATAGAACGCCTCTCGTTGATTTCGTAAAAATTCTTCATCGGACATGCGAAGTATGTTTTTTGAGATCCAATACTTACTAAACATGCCCTCAACAACATTGTTGGCCAAATCAAATTTGCTACGAAGATGTTCAATCTCTTGCAATTCTGCTAGTTTAGAGGGATTATTTAGGGCCAACTTAAAAGAAATTAAATCCTGACCACGATAGCCCAACGTAAATAAGTGTACAACAGCAATTTTTTCAAGCTCTGAAACAAAGGCCCTCTGAAGTCTCTGTATGGTGCGCGCAAATCGTACATCTTTTTGTGCTAACGTGGTTTCTCCTTGGCCGGATCCCTCTGTCATTGACAAATACTCTTGAGGTATCTTGATGGCCGAGAATAATTTATCTCGGATATACTTTACATCGTCAATATCATTGAGTTGAGATGCCCCCGCCAAAGTTGTAATATCGGATCCTACACCACCACGAATTGGAATAAAATAATCTTCTTCAACAGATAACGGATTATATCGCAAATCTACTCGACCGGTCGATGCATCAACCAAAGAATTTCTTTTCAAAGAGGTCTTAACCTTTTCCATATATTGTTCCACCTCTTGGGGCGGAATATTGCCCACATCGATTTTAAACATTCGTCGTTCTGGCGCACGAACAACACGATAAGCCAGCATAGCATCTTCAATTAAAACCAATTGACGCCAAATACGTCGAGCAGGGTCTAAAACAGAAGTACCATATGGGGCGTGCTTATCATTACCAAGAATTCTAAAGTGGCCAACTTGCCAATTTTCAAAAGTCATCCCAGCAGAATTCCATTGATACTGTACGTAATTTGGGTTTGTAGGATCCTGCCCTTCCAGCCTCTCTACTTCTCCAGAAGGTAATCCAATAACCGATTTTACACCTAATATTTCATCTACATCTAAATACAAAAAGAAGTCGCCATATTTAGACATGGTTCTCGCCCAGCCGAACGCATTAAACTCAACATTTAGCGCATCATAAAAAAGACCATGCAAAATTGTTTTAATTTCTTCATTTCTACATTCAATCTTAAGAAGTGGATTGTATCCGTTAGAGGTTGTCATCTCGTCTGCGTAAATATCTAGTGCAGACGCAATCTCTGGCATATATTCCATCTGATCAAAATCAATATATCTTTCGTTTCTGTTTTGATTCCGCATTGCCGCGGAAGTTAACATATTATAATTACGAGATAAATTGTCTGCGGAACGTTTGAACTGCTGGCCGCTTAAACTTCTAAATCTATATTTATATTTATCTAACGCAGATCGTCGTTCTTCTCTCGTAAATTGGGCCCGATAATTAATGAGGGGGCCCGTAAAAAGCCTCGTTAGTCTCTTAAAAAGAGGTGATGCCGGGTTTCTCGGATTGTTTCTGTGATCTATCTTTTTATCTGGTGGCATCTATCTATCCTTTAATAATCGCAGCATATTGTTCATTAAACTGTGCCGCTTCCTGCTGGCGCGGGCCTTCGGTATGTTTTTTATACCCGATCATTCCAGGTATTGTTGTGTTCATTTTCTTTGAAGAGGTCGATATTGACAAAAGAGCATTTCTATTATATTCGGTTAATCTTTGATTTTCTATAAGCACTGTATCTCGTACCCAGCACCCAATTGCAAACGACATAATCAAATCATCATTATAAGATCTCATCGCCTGGGCCCTTCCGTGGTGCCATATAAACGTTTTCATTTCAGAAAGCAATCGATTAGAATTAATCTTAACTAGTTTGTTCCGCATAAACTCTTCCATCTTGGCAATCACCAGCGGCCTTGTTTTAGAAGAGGTTGTAAAACCCGGGACAATATTAGACATCCACTGTGCTTGGATTGGATCAACGTAATCATGAGAAGTTTTCGTAGAATGATATATATTATTATACTCCTTATCTTTTAACTTATTAAGTACAGCAAACCCTATGTTATTATTTTCTGCGACAATCATACAGGTGCCATATTCTTTTCCAGCATCAAATAATATATCAGAAAAATCGTCTGGATTTGGTTTACCAATATATTCTGCAACTATTTCCAGGGTATCCAACTTGAATACGTGAAATGCTGAATTGTCTTGACCATCTCCACGTGCAATATCAGCAGCAATTAAATAAGACGACTCGTCTTTATACTCCTCCCATATCCAATAATTACGATCAAAGCCGGTACGATATTTTGGCTCATTCACATTATTAAGATAATAAGATAGATCATCTGCATGTATTACTGTTTCTCCAGAAACGTTGAAGTTACATTCTAGCTCCTGCGCAATCTGGCGCTGGGACATATTTCTTGTTTCTCTTTCATACCAAGCTTGATCCCTATCGGGATGCATATCCCACATAAGCGTCGTCATATAAAAATTATTTATACCTGCTTCGGCCTCAACACATGCCTTGTGAAACCAATTGCCAACCCCATTGGGGGTAGAAAGAGCGATACATCGACCACCGGTAGATAAAGTCGGATACAAAGCGGTCCATATTTCTTCAAGATTCTCAACGTGTGCGGCTTCGTCTACTACTAATAACGATAAGGCCTCTGAACGACCAGCATCTGACGAGGTCGAAGATGCCTTAATCTGAGATCCGTTTGTAAGCTCAAAAGAAGTCCTATTGTCTATGCTAATTTGAGATATCTTCACCCATGGGGGAAGAGATTTCATTATTTTTTTAACTTTTCTTACCAGATTTGTTGCGGTTTGTAATTTAGTTGCAACAACTAGAATATTTTTGTCACGATGGAACAACATCAGCCACACGATATAGGCTGCAGTAATTGTGGATATACCTAATTGGCGCGCCTTTAATACTATATTAAATCGATGATCGTTAAAATCTTTTAAAAGGTTGTCCTGGAAATCATAAGTTTTAAATGGGATTAAACCTTGTTGGGGATGCGATATCTTACAATAATTTGTAATAAAATAAACTGGACTTTTGCCAGATTTAACTACCTCCTTGACTATCTCCTGTTTAGTAGGACTATACCCCATAACACGCTATTACTACCCTTTGCGAGTGTCGTTTGAAGGCCGCTTTTTGCCTGGGCCCAGGGCTAGCCAGTCTCGGACTGCTTTGTCCAGACGATCTTCTGAGGGCATTTTGTTTTCCTCTACATCGCCCATGCCACCAATTTTATAATTACATGAGGCTTGAACGTCCGATCGGAAATTGGAAATTTTTTGTACCAATACGGCTGGCTCACCGACCTTAGTCAGAGATAGGGTGTCGCCGGTAATACTTTTGTACTCCTTCTTTAAAAAGGAGGCAACCTTCCTAATCATCCCCACCACTTCATTTTCAAAGCCCGGCTGAGCTACTTCTTTAAGTCTAATTTCCGATTGATATGTAATTGTTAGGATCGGGCCACTAAATCTTACGTTAAACCCGTCTATGACACGACGATCATTAATGAGGTGCCCCTCTTCTCGGTGTAGACCAACCTTTCTTGCCTTGCCATCTGCGCTTAGTGATTCCTCGTGAGAACCATCATATGCATTGGCCGCGGCCTGCGCAATTCCTCTAATAATTTCTAGTGTTGTCGCCATTATTTATCCTCTTTATTTGGGCGCCATCCTGTTGCCCATCTTTCTTCTCTACCCTCTACCCATTGAATGTGACATCTCCAACAACATTCAAACTTATTTAAATATAAATCGTCGCGCACGTCAAATGAATATTTACTGCAAACGGGACAAAGCCTGTTTGTATCTCTACTAAGTAGTTTTTTGTTTACTAAAAATCCGCCTGTTTCTACTTTGTCTTGTGTTTCAGATAATTTGGCAAACTTCCTTTGCTCTTCTTGAGATTGCGCTATGTATTTTTTTTCTTTCTCTTCGTCCCAAAAACGCCGCGGATTGTTTATTGCGTCATCCCCATATTTTTGCGAGATGGCTTTTTCTAATTTAGCAATATATTCTTGTTTGTTTTTTTTCATTATATTTCCAAGATTTAACTACCCTACGCGGGCCCTAAACATTCTAAATTTTGTAGTAAGGCCTGAAAAATCATTCCCCGAGCTAACCTTCATGGCATAGAACATCACTTTCGCATTAGCAATTGTAATCTCTGCGCCCGCAACACTTGCCTCGGTCGCCGTGGGGGTGACCGAGCCCATATAGTTGGAATAAGCGCGTTGTGAGTTCATAACCAAGGGATCCGATAGTGTCGTTACATCAACAGCCGGAGAAGACATTACGCTAGCCTGGCCAGTAAAATACCATACCACCTCAAATGCATTATATTCATCGTCAGCTGCTACACTAGTTTTCAATTCATTGGTGGTTCCCCGCATCGGGCACCATTTTTGACCACCGTTGTACAGCATTCGTAAGCCCATCCCTCTCCAGCCTCCCCCCGTGGAACCGTTCCAAAATTGCGAGCCGGCTGCTTCATAATTAGCCGCGGGGAGGGCTTCGGGGTAACTCTGAACCCATTGCATGCACACAACATCACGTGCACTTAAGTTGGGCACCAGATCACTCACATCGGCCGAGAAGCGAGGAACAGCAAAGGTGCCGCCGAACATATCGCTACTAGAGCCCGCAACTATAAGAAGGCCGTGATCCGGTTTAACCTCAATTGTGCCGTTGACGACGTCGGCAGTCCACGTAACACCATTAATACTGATAGTGTCATCATCACTCATATTTCCATCACTATCATAGTCAGCAAAGTCGATCGAATATGTTTCTTCCCAGCCGCTATAGTCAACGCCAGCAATACTTTTAATATTCGCCATACTTACTCCTGATATACTTGCGATGGCCTGGGCCATTATGCGATCTCAACATATGTAGGGTCCGGATTAAAATAAATTACATTCGCCGTATCGGTGCTAAAGCCCACGGCCCTCACAAAAGCATCGCTAGCTGACGGGGCTTGGTCACTCACGTACCCCTTGCTTCCGGAAAGTATATAAACCGGACCCCCTTTTACAAAGGTCCCTGAATAATAGGTACTCATATCAAAAAATCCACGAAGCAGCATTCCATTGGCAATTGCCTTGGCGCCTATTGAAATCCCAAGAAGTTGATTATGGCCGCTCCCCGTCGCTCCGGCCGATGCAGACGACCACCCGCCATCACTATTAAGATAATAGAGGGCGCCCGCTGTTAAGCCTGCGGAGGAGGTACCAAAATATATCACGTCGCCACCACCGGTATCGTTTTCAAGATTAATTGGGTTCAGGGCCCCTGTGAAATGAGTATCTAATGTAATCTTAGGGACCTTTCCTAAACCGAGGCCTCCCGAGATGTTAAGCTTCCCACCGAAGATGGAATCGCCAACTATTTGCAGCGAATTCGATCCGGAAAGCAGTCCAGCGGACCGGACACCAGACGCCGCCTTCACAACGCCGCTTACGTCTAGGGCGCCCCCGAAGATAGAGTTACCAACTATTTGTAGTGAATCGGAACTTGAAACAACTGCCGGGCTACCGGCATTGAGATTAATAAGGCCCGGCGAATTAATATCAAGGTTTGTACCATTGTTAGTAATTTTGGCAGTATTCGTTAAGCCGTTAAATGATAGTGAGTTGCCTGTCTTTATATAAACGGCGCCTGCAATCTCGGGGGATCCTGTAATAGAAAAATGGCCATTCTTAAAATTAACATAGCCTTTGGCACCGGTGATATCGTTTTCAAGAGTAACCACTCCAGAAACATTTAAGTATCCGGAATTGATTATGCCCGTTGTTAATTGTGCAGTGGTGCCCGAAACTGATGTAACTGTAAGGCCCGTAATACCGGACCCGTCACCATAGAAAGAGGAAGCCGAAATATCAATAGAAGCAGATATTGCACCACTCACCGTTAGGGCGTGATTGGGAGAGGCTGTGTTAATGCCAACACCACGTATAGAACCGGTGGCAAACAATATGGGCTTACTACAGTCCGCAGCTTCTAGACGCAAGAGAGCGCTATCAGTAGAAGACGAAGCATGAAACATTGCCGTAGGTGTAAGTTGGTTGCCCCCGTCTACAACGCCCACTTGTCCTGCTTGAACCACCATGGGGTCGCCCCCGCCGCCGTCAACCGATATCGTAAATTTACCGAGCCTATGATCAAAAGTAACATTGTCGGTGCCATTCTCAGATAGTTTTAACTGATTTCCGGTCTCAGCCATAATCTCTAGGAAGCAATCAGGATCTGTTAGACCTATACCAACCTTACCAGTGGTTTTGTCAAAAACAAACTGTGTGGAGCCTCCGAGTTGGCCACCCTCGTTAAATTGAATTTCATCACCAGAACCCGCAGCACCGGATACGATTCCGGCCGCGTGCCTGTGGTTTCTTATAAAAGAAAGGAGCTTCGCTCGACTAGTAGCTTCTGGTATTAATTTAGGCACCTGTTGGTCACCTAGCTATTTCGGTTGATAAAGCAAATATCCCCAAAGAAGTCAGGGTACCAATTCCAAATCCTAAGGCAACCAAGAATGGATCTTTGGCAGGCTTCTGCTTTAAAACCAACTCCATTAAATAATCATTCTCCGCAGTCTTAAGAATCATCATAGACTCATATTTATCTTTCCACGAATGAATCTCAACATCTTTAAAGTCCAATTGTAGGCTATAGCGCTGCTCTTGTATGCGAAGCTCATAGTCGATACGAAGATCACACTCTGCGTCTTCAAATTTTTTATCCACTGCTATTTTAGCTGCGGCCGCCGATGATAGCAACACGCCATCAAATGGGGCCGGTTCGCCGGCCTTTAATGACGTCACTTCATATGTTGCCTCTTCTGATCCCTCGGCAATTGCTATCGGAGGAAAAGCCAAAAGAGAAATTAAAATTAAAGATAATATTTTTCTAACCATACTCAAGCCCATATAACTTAGCCAATTCGCGAGATAATTTTTCAGGGTCATTATAGCCCTCTTCGACCAGTTTTTTAATTTCTTTCTTTTTTTCACTATCTAGTTCTCGATCCTTATCAGCATACTCTTTTTTTAAAATATCGATATTTTTATTATATTCCTCTAATATACGTTTTCTCTCTTCTGATTCTCGATTGTGAATTTCATTTAATTTTTCTACTTCTTTTTGATGTGACTTGCGAGAATTTTCCAATACGTCCATAAGGCTTGCCACAAAAGCGCCATTTTTGGTAAGAGCCCAGATTAACAACGCAATTATAAGCCCCATAACAACCAAAGGAACATACCAATGGTGTTTAAGCCACACCCAGCATTTTTTAATTTTATTTTTTAACAAAAGCAGGCTCATTTAAGCCCCTTAAGACGCGCCACTGTATCAACAACCGTTTGGCCGCCAATGTATACACACGTAATCATAACCCAATCTGGTGAAGTAAGATCCGAGAATAGCAACAGACCCGTTGCTGTGGCCCAGGCTAGAAGCTTGCGCGATACTAATTTTTCTAATCCTTTATCGACTATATGTCTCATGGTTTATAAACCCTCCGTTCTAATTAGAACGGAAACACAAAGTATCTCGAATTATACTTCTACATGAGCATATGTATCTATTTTCTCTATTATGATTTGTGTGTCAACACAGTCCTTTAAACTATCAAGATGCGAAATTAATATAACAGTTTTAAAATACGACTTAATCAGTTCAAGTATACGTACAAAACCTTCCATATTGTCAGCATCCAGGGCAGTCCCGGGTTCATCTAAGATAAAAATATCCCCCTTTGGCAAATTAGAAACGCTCAACAAGGCCAGTCTAATGGCCATAGCTGCTATGGTCTTTTCTGCTCCAGAACCCATCTCTAGGGGGCGGGGTTCGTGTTTGGGGTGTTTAATAAATATGTTGAGGCGCTTGCCATCATCTTCAAAAAAAATCTCAAAATTTACTATATTTGCTAATACCTTTGCAACCTCTTCATTAATAAATGGCAGCTGTTTTTTTATAATATCATAAGCAATACCATTTGAATGCATGCATCTCATATATAAATCATAAGCAGCATATTCTTGTTGAATATCTTTAAATTCTTTTTGTTGTTCTATTAGATTGCTAACCTTTTGTTCATATGAGCCTTTGAGCTTATAATATTCTAAAACCATGCCTTGACAGTTTTTATTCTCTGTGGCCAATGAACCAACAGCCTCCAAAATATCTTGCCGTTGTGCAGTTAGACACTCAAAATTTTCGATGCTCTCGGAATAGTCTTCATACTTTTCTATTTTACTTTGAAGAGATGTTATATCACTCATAAAAGATATAATTTTATTCTTGGTGCGCGCATACAATAATTCTAAATCCTTAATTTTATTTTCTGCAACAGAACGCTGATCAATTAGAGTACCATGCTTAAGCCTATTTTGTGATACCTCTTTCGGATTTAGATTGCCAAGATCGATCTTGAATTCTTTGGCACATTCAATATTTTCTACTATTTTAGCCTGCAGGGGAGCCACTTCTCTTTTTGCCTTGTGGGCGTCTCGAATAAACTTACATTGTGAATATTCATCTCCGCATGGTACCTCGTCCAATAACCTAAGCTTAAGGTTTTTAATATTAAAATCTTTTTGCAAAAACTTGGCCTCGTTGACAATCGCATCTAACTTTTCTTGCTTTAAAACTATTAACTCATATTTTTTATTCAACTCATCAATATCAAATTCATTGATAAACTCATTCACATTCCGAACCAGAGTCCTCAGCTCCTGTATTTCTTTGGTGCGCTGTTCATTTTCTTCCGTGAGCGCTCCTAGTTTTGAATTAAGATCTAGCCTTTTTTGTTCAACCTCAATAATATTAACCGCATCCACGGGAATCAGGTCCAATAATTTCTCTATTTCTTCTAGCTGTCTCTCTTTTTCCTTAATTTCTTCTTGTATATTTTCGCACTTATCTTCCTGTTCGGATAATTGACTATTGGTCTTTTTTATATCTCTAGCGACTTCAGCGATTTCTTCTTCGAAATTCCGGTCACCTACCCTGCGCAACACACCCTTAAGATCGGCACTATCTTCTTTAGCAAATTTATATTTCTTTTCAAAAACCTCTAAATCCAAAAATTTTGCTAAAATTTCTTTTCGACGGGTGGAGCCCTCCTTAATAAAAGAAAGGGAATCTAATTGTGATGCCATCGATGTTAAAAGAAAATCTTCTATCGTACCAAAATGTTTACGGATAGCGGCATCAGTTTTTATTCTGCTGGTATCGTTAAGACTATGACTTTCATCTAGAACCGGATCATAATAATCAAAATCCAAATCAGTGCGTGCCTCGTCAGTAACCTCACCCTTTAGTTTCTTGACATATTTTTCGGACCGCCTATTGATAGTATAAATTTTGTCTCCTATTTGAAGTTCCACTTTGGTACTACATGCGGCCTTATGTTGGTTTATTACATTTAAATTTTTTCTTTCGTTTTTAGATGTAGTGTTAAATATTGAATAAAGTAGCCCATCAATAATACTAGATTTACCTGAATAATTTTTTCCAAAGATCCCAACTATGCCGCTCAATTTTTCAAAATTAATTTTATTGTCTTCGCCATAGTTAAACAAATTATCCCACTCAAAGCTGTTTAGTTTCCAGTTGATATTTCTTGCAACATCTTCCTCGGCTTCAACCAACGAGTTGTATTTTTTATTTAAATGATTAACGCGTTCCATCATCTCCGTAGAGGCTTCGAAATCGCTAAGATATTCTTTCATCAGTCTCTCTTGCACCGAGATGTCTCTAAGATTTTCTTTAAAAAATCCATTTCCACTGACATCGATGCTACCACGTTGGCCGGCCGCCCTATTGAGAAAGGTGATGCTTTCTGGATTGAACCTATGTTTTGCAACCGAAACCGCCTTTTTCATAACATTCAAGGGAAGGTTGTTGTTACTAACAAGCCTAATTCGTGCCCCCGCGGGAATCGTTAATCCGCGCGGCATTCTGCCCTTGGGAGTTAATTCAATAGTAACAAAGGGCTTTGGATTAAGCAACTTTATGTGCTTCACAGTAAAGTCGTCTTTATCAACAATTTCCCAAATCAAGAAACCTTTATCATTAGTCTCGCCATGGTTCTGTTGTACTATAGAACCGCTATAGCGCACCTTCCCCTCAGTGTCTAATATTTGATTTGTTTTGTGTATGTCACCAAGCATGGCATAATCATGATCTTCAAAAATAGAAACATCGTGATCACCATGATCCATTATCCAACCAATGTCTGTCTGTACGCCGGCAATTGAACCGTGGTATACGGCTATATTAATTTTATTCGGATCGGATGGCTTTACCCAATTTTCTTCATCGAAAACAGAAAGAACGTTCATAGAAAGATCGGGTGCCAACAAAACCTCACCGGAATTTTTCAGAAGGTGTAGTCTCGGATGTTGTAGTGCATCGACGATTGGAGTAATCGCATCCTGTCTAGAAGAATTTCGTAAATTACCATCGTGATTCCCCAGTATCACATAGGTTGGCGCAATATCCGCCAAAGATGATAAAAATTTTGAACACATCTCAACAAATTCTGGGGATATTTGTGTCTTTGTGTGTGCAATGTCGCCTCCAACATAAATGAAGTCTACTTCTTCTTCTCTTAATGATTCATACATTTGATCGAATATTTTTCTATATTCGAAATGATATTTTAAATTTTTAATATGAACGTCTGCACAGTGTGCAATTTTATACATATAGGTTTTCCTTTAGGCCAATATAGATTGTTGAAGAAGATTATCGAAATTCATTCTTACTGCGGAGGCTTTGCGCGTCCTAAACTCTTCTCTTGGCATCTCTCCCAAATCTTTATAGGGATATAAGTCTATCTTATACAACTCGACATCATATGTCAAGAAGTTTTTAATAATTTCTAGTGCTTTTTTTTCGGCGTCTGGGTCGAGGGCAATGTAGACGGAGGCGTCTTTCTGGACAATTTTTCGGAAGAGACTAGAATCCACCCGCAGAGTAGAACCCAACAAAGGAACACTATTGCGGCCTGCCACAATTGCATCAAATATACCCTCCACCAAAATTACATCTGTGGTCCAGTCAATAAAAAGATCATTAAAGACAACATCTCGATTGACGGGAGGATTTTTATATTTCGGATAACTGTTATCATATGACCTTGATACAAAATAATTAACTTCTCCATTTTCATTAAACGAGGGAATGATAATTCTATTTTCATATTCGCCGGAAGGGCAATATCCCATTTTCCACCAAATAATATCCCGTTTTGTTATACCTCTCTCTTTTAAATACTTCCTCGCCATAAATCCTGTTGCGGCAAGATTACTATTTGCCAACGAAATATATTCATTTGGTAAAGAAATTACTTGTTCTATCTTTTTGGCCTTTGTAAAAAAATCTTCAAGATCGACATAATCTATTTCTGATTCAAGCTGTAACCACTCTTGTTTATGTTTATACTCTCCAAATTTACGTATTATGTGGTATAAATTACGACCCTTCGTGTCACAAACCCAGCATTTATAAACGTTCTTTTCTAGATTAACGGATAATTTAGGCTTGTGGTGTTCACAATAGGGACAATAAAAAAGATATTCTTGATTTGATCTGCGATTTGAACCTAAAACACTCTTTAAGATTCTAAATTTTTCTGATTCCATAAACTCAATCCAGCACGGGCCACCACTAAACTATCGGCTCTATCGCCATAGCCCGGTTTCGGATTCCCATGCTTAGTATATTCTACATGAAAACCATCTACCGTGTCAAGGATATAATTTAATACTTTTTCTTTTGCTTTTGTTCCTCTTGGAATCTTTATATTATTTAATTTTCTTGCGCGAGAGGCACCCACGTATTGTGGTTCCATTCCAAAAGTATCTCGAATAAGCAAAGATGCCATTCCATTAAACTTTTGTAAGATAGCCATTGTTTTAGCACTAGAGCCTCCGCTCCTAAAAAAAGTAAACGGCTGTTCTATCCACGCCTCTCGTACTACTGCCTGTAAATATCTATGGTCGTCTAAAAATTTTTTAAAAACATCTGCTTTCGCAAACAATCCTTGATGTTTTCGCAAATCGCAATGATCGCAAAATACTATTCGCCCCTCTTTGTCAATACAGGATATGCCTATAATACTAGTACTAATATCAAAACCAATAATCATTAAATATCTAACTTTAATTTAAAAGTAAAGTCTCTTTCTTCCGTTTTTTTAACCGGAGTTGCAACCTTGGCAATTGCAATAAGATTTTTATTATAATCGTATATGCCCATTTTAGAAATATAGGTCGTCTTTTTAAAACTTCCAGTAGGATCATTATACGATGAACTGACAATATTTTTAATTATTTGTTTGTCTGATTGTGTATATCCAAAATATCCCACCGAACCAGATCGCATATTTCCATATCGTATATTGGTGGGGTTGTTAGAATGATTTAATTCTCCTTTATTGGCGTTTGCAAACATCGTCAAGGTCTGGGTTTTGGTTGTGCCAGAAAAATACATGGTGAAGGAGGATGAGGGCGCCGTAATGGTACCAGAAAGAGATTGACCGAAGAGTGCCCACGAAGGAGCCGCGGCGGTGTCGACGCCGGCTGTCGTGGTCCAGTACTTCTCACTATGTGCACCGTCAGATAAATCCCAACCACCCGTTAGTACCATAATGCCCTCGTTGTAAAGTACAACGCCAGCAACACTACCAGAATATGGGCTTCCAGTTGGGCCGGTCTGTATTAGTTCCCCGTTTCTATCAGAATCCTCTAGAGTGCCATGTAGTGCGCCCGTAATATAAAACTGTAGTTTTACTGATCCTTTTTTGATGCCTGATCCATAAAAAATGGAAGGAACAGATACTAAGCCCACATTAATGGGGGGCGCTGGGTCTGGACTTGGGCGCGCGATGACGTTGCCGTCGGGATCGACATCGCCCGATGAAGCTGTCAAGTCCCTACCACCTCCGACAACAGAAGAAGAAACAGTATAATGAGGACTTACGTGTCGATATCTTTCCATTGTATTGCGAAGAGCAAAAAGATGTGATACGTTAGCAACAGATCTAATGCCATTATCGTTACTATCAACATGATACGCACCAGTTATCGAGGATGGGTTATTGTTTTGAGAACCAGAATCGGCAAAGCCTATGACTGACGCCCCCCAGGTTGGGGCGTCAAAAATTACAGCCGCATTTTTTCTAGCAAAGCTTGTTGGGTAATATTCTTTACTTATCGTAGCCGACATTGGATAAGAGCCGCTTACAACGTCTCCCGGCTGTAGGCCATTGTATCCCGTTATGCTTACTGTTTTAAAAGAAATTCTAGTGCCATCTTTTACTGACCATGGCTGCACCAATCCGGTATTAACCACACCATTCGAAGCCAGGAACTCCCCATAACTTCCCGTCTCTCGATCGATATTGTATTCGTAAAGACTTATATTGCCGGCTGGTACATGTCGTACAGATGGTGCCCGGGCGCCCGACACGGCAATCTCTTTATTATAATGTACCGCCTGATCGTATATTACAAATTCTACGGAGGGGTAGGTTACAACGGTGTTTATAAATTTATCTGTTGGGTCAAACTTATAAAATGGCATCTCATTCCTTAATAATCCAATCTAACACGCAAAGTAAATTCGTTGTTAGAATCTTTTCTTAAGGGCTCAGATAGCTTAGCTGTTGCCATCAACTCGTTGTCGGCAGAATACAGCCCAACCGTAGTAATATATGATATTGGAATATCTCCTGCCACATTCTTAACCCTAATGGTGCTAGCACTTAAATATGTGGGATTAGAGCTATAGTTAAACTCGTTGTGGTGTACCCTGCAGAAGTAAATTGTAGAGTTCAATTCGGTGGTGTTGTTAAACTGTATGTTCTTTAATCTGTTTCTAAATCCGTCGCATGCGTTATCAATGGAGGAACCAGTGAAGGAGCCGCTTACGCTCCACGAAGAAGACAAGACGTCTCCAAAATATTTCGCGCTTTCACCCTGACTTTCTTCAAAAGTAAATATGCTGGAGGTTAAAACCGCAATTCCAGCCTGATAATAGAGAAGTCCGACCGGAACATCATCGCTATTGGCGCCTCCATCAGAAGAGGTGTGTAGTAAGGTGTATTCGCCTGCGGGTGAATTAACCAGGTATCTGTCGACCGATGCATCATAAAGCGTCAAACCTCCAGTTGGAGCATTCACAACGCTGCCAGTATAAACTGTCATCTGGAAAGAGCCTTTTTTAATCTCATCTTTTGATAAAAGTCGCGTGAAATTGACAAAGAACGCATTATCAATCTTTACACCAGATTCTAACAGGCCATCTTGATCAAATCTTCTAATTCCCCCTGTTATATCGTGCCCTACTAAAACTTGCGCCATCTGGTTGTATATGTTGCACTTCTTTGAATTTTGAACATTTGTAGAGGAAGAAAGGGTTAAAGATCCAGCTTGACTTGAGTATCCCACCGTTAAATCTACAACATGATTTGCAGATGAACTTAGATAGGGATAATCGTACATAGATTGAAACATTCCATGCGCAAATGTCTTAACATTGTATTCGGTACCTGCTGAGTCTGTATACGTCCCTGACATGATCGTGCCGGTGAGGGGAACACTCTCGTGTAGTAGGGTGCGGCTAGAAACAATATCGCCCGGGCCCAATTCTTTAAATGTAGTCGTAGTCATTTTCTATTCCTTCCTAAGTATAATACTTAACTAGTTTAACGGGAATATCTATACGATACCCAGTGGTAATCCCGGTGATGCGCACATTAGTATCTATTGACCAATACTGAGTTATGGCGGTCCCATCGGCGTTTGCGATATTGGCACCAGAAGCGGTTTGTCTTCCGATTCTCTCGAACAGACTATAAGAGCTGGCTACTTCGTTGCTGGCCTTAAGTCTAAATGAAAATCTTGCTCCCCGGGAGCCCAATATTGTTGAATCAGTGGTTGCATCCGTTCCTAAAAATCCTATAAGATCGCTAGGCGATTGTACATAATACATTGCTATTTGGTCATCATCGATAAAAGAATAGGTCTGTTGGTTCGCGCTAGCTGCCGAAACCAACGAAATTAACCGATTATCCATTTGAACTATAAAAGCGGTCTCTCTTAAATCATTTGGTATGGCCACCGTTCGGGGGTGAAGGGCATTGTCTATTCCTTGATCAATCGCAACTGCATTCTCCGTTGCGCCCGGCTGATATCCGTTTAGAAGACCAGAACCCAATTGGCCAGCATATTTAACGCTATTGCTTTCTTTTGCATAATCAACCGTGGCCATATCAACCAAAACATTATAACTTCCATTAGCATGTTGCGAAAAATTGGAACGATTATACAATTTCATTATGGGAAGATAATAAACATTATTTCTGGGTATTGAAACAAGTCTAGAATTCATAGTAGAGGTGTTGTTGGTAAATGCCTCAAGTACTGGAGTCTGAAGGATCTCCAAATCATAATATTGAGAACCGCTAGGGTGGTTCTTATTGTATAGTGTATAATTAATTTCATCATCTCCGAGAGCAAACTTAGAAATATTGAAACTACAATCCCCCTTTGCTAATCGTTTTCTGCCCTCGTCCGTTAAAACGGCATCTAAAATAATATCTCCCGAATTGTCTAAAAATCCCATAAAAGTTTCCTCTTTCTATAAATAGTAATAAAATCGATAAGTTTCCCTAAGGATCTATTACCCCTGTATTTTTAAAGATCAAATTAAGATCCGTCTTTCGACCCGTTTTTTTACTAGTCAATCTAATCTTGAAGATTTTATCCCATACCGGGTCTTCTCCGGGAGTACCAAGAATATTATTACTAGGTGCCACCAATGGGTTTAGTGGCAGCGAGTTGCCCAACGGCAGGTTGATGTCGGTATCTCCTTCCAGGTTAGTTTGACTCGTCGAGGGTGCAATATAAATAAATCGTCTTCCAGGTTTTGCTAAATCTTTTTGATTAATATCTGCGCAACCACCATACAAACGAATATCTGGATATATCTGCCCATTGTTATCAATCATCTCCACCTGATATATTGCAGTTGGATTAGATATATTACCATGTATATCCACAGATCTAAAGCAATAATAATATTTTGTATTCGGCAGAATATGATCCACATAGGTTGCCAATGTAGCTGGTGTTTCGTCGCCGGCAAATTCTGTATATTCAGACAACAAGTTTTCACTAAAATCTGAGTATGTGGTTGGTGGCACCGTCGTTCTAAACAATTGATACGTATAGACAGGGTCATCGCTTGAAAATTCCATTGTCTGGGTAAAATCATTTGCACTTTTGCCTTGTGATATATACACATTATTAAATTTTTGATTATCGGCATCCAAAATAAGAACTGGCACCTCTTCTTTGACTCCGGTTTGGCCGCTCAATATAATAAGCATCCTATTGTTAATATTTCTATAGGGAACAAATTCAGCGTCAGGAGACATCGGTGGTTTATCCTGTACCATGACAGATGTACTGTAAAATGGTGAAAACGCACCAACGTTAGTTCGAGCATACATTTTCATTTTTGAGGTAACATAGTACTCGTCTGGGATATCTACTAGCGGCGCGCCAACATCGGGGATCAAGCTAGGATCCCATTCCATCTCGTTGACCCCGTTTAGACCATGAGGACCATTAATAAATTTAACACTAAATTTCTTGTATGTGTCGTCGTCCTCGGGGTCCTCGGGGTCGGCCGCGGTGCACCTGATATAATGTAGAATTAACATGCGCGTGTCTTGAGCGGATGTGCCGGCATGGAGCCTTTTCGGCACCAGGGAGTAACTATACGAGCGCTCGGTTACTTCAAGATCAGGAAGAAAATTCTGCAGAACATAATTCATCTCGTCCTCGAAGTTCCACAGGGTGATTTGGCCCTTGTCAAACGGCAATGGTACAGAAAATCGATTCGCGACTGCACCATTTAGCCCCGTCTCTGTAATGTCGAGCCACCACCCTAAATTTCCGGGCTCGCGGTAGGCATGGTGTGGATCCATTATTTATTTCTCCTATTTATAATAATCATTATCGATACCTCTTAGTCCTCAAGCATCCGCTGGTCATCGGGGTCGGTGTCGTCGTCCTCGGGCCCCTGTTCACCGCCCATTGGAGGATCGTCCGGATCGCCCGGTCCTGGGCCTGGGGTGCCTTCCACCGTCTTGTTGTGCACTAAAATTTCATCGGCAAAGTAATTGTGATTGTCCTCAACCACAATATTGTAGGTTTGTGTTGGGCCGCTAAACACTTCTGTTATGGCCACTAACGTTACAAGTTCTCCACTAATCAGTCTACACCGATCTCCAATCTCAATTCTTGAAGTATTCTCAAGTTCAGGATTTTTATATGTTTCGATAGTCTTTTCCGGTGTATATGAAGACCAGCCCTTATTTTCTACATAATATGGATGATCATAAGTGTGTTGGGTTGTGGTTCCGTTTGAGAATCCAAACTCGACAATATCACTGTGAATCGGGGAACTGGTTCGTACAATCGATTTTGCTTCTGTGCTCCTGCTAACAAGATTATAAGACATCACCAAATCTCCAGATTGAAGATCTTCAATATTAACAAGTTGAATTTGTCCATCGATAATAGCGGCTACCTTCGTACCGGCAACGAAGCACTCTTCATCCACGTCCATAGCGTCGTTGAAGATACACCAGGTCTCCTCGGCCTCGGTCATCACGTACGGCACCGCGGGCTTCCAGGCGCCTAGGGCCTCGGCAATCGCACCGCCGTCCTCGTTCTTGTCGACACCGTCGCCGGGCCGGAGTTGTAGCGAAACTCGTTCTTTGATAAAGGGCTGTACGTCCTGCTCGTTCAGTCTGATTCCGGACTTGTAGGACTCGGTGAAGGGGATTTCATTCTCACCCAAACCACAGAGTATGCCGTCCAGGGATGGATGTGCTAATACAAAAGAGCCCCGGTGCATGGAAGCGTCGGAGGTGTCTTCATTATCACGTAAATAATCATCCATCCACGTCGACCAACGGTTCGCGTTGTGTGGCCCGGGCATGCCGCCCGGGCCCGCGAGGTCTTCATAAAATCCCAATGCGTTTCCTAGGGCGCGCCCATTACCCTTAGTGGCTGTCGTAGAAACATTTACGTCAGCGTAACCATACACTGTCCCAACAACAATCTTTATTGGGTGTATGTCATATACATATTCAAACCCATAAATTACTTGTGTATCAATATACCTGAAGCTACAACTATCATCTGCAGGATTCGGCATACAGGGGATATAAAATGTCTGAACGTTCGTACGATTTCCTGTGGAGGGGTGGACCCTATACTTCTCTATTTTATAAGCAACTGTTTCAGAATAACAACCCACACCTTCGAACAACTCCGCGGGGGTACGTTGCAAATTTACAATAAGGGTCCTTAGGTCGTCTTTCATGGAGTCAAATTGGGCGAATTGAGAGAACGCAATGATGCCCGGAGTTGCCGCGGCAAGGTTCGTGGTCTCACCCAAAGTAGCGGAGATGGCGTCATTATAAACGCCGGTCGCCGGCGGAGTCGGGCCGGGGAATGGGCTCCGGCCAGTCCAAAATGATGGCTTGTCCAAATAAACTCCCGTAGCGTCTGCATCAGGATCCGCTCCCGGCTGAATACTAAGGAACGCGTCTGTGTATCCCGTTGGGAGGTCCATCTTCGGCCATGAGGAGCTAGCGCCCGGTAGGCCTCCAGCTGGCTCGGTAGCCGGGTCGCCGTCATTCCAGAGATTAGAACGGCCGAGTTGGCGGATAATCCATGTAAGATTTACGTATGTTGTGTCGCCGGAGTCAGCAAATATACCGAATTCGACGGAGTTATCGGGAAGGATCTCGCTGCTGGACGGATTTACGGGAGTAGAACGAGCGCCGGTATCGCCCTCAACTATCAAATCCATCAGAATGTCATACATTCCCCATCTCCTAAAAAAACTACTAACCCTTTCGTATATAAAATCTCCACTAGGATTAAACAAACTCGGGGGGTGAGTCAGCGGGGCAACATCCGCACCATTATCGTTATATTGGATATCTATATAATATGGTAAAGTGTCTATCTTAAATTGATTGTTTATATCGCTACCCGGGGACGTTATTTCTGAATGGGCCCGGGGTCTTACCACAATAACTTTATATTTTTCCATAGCAGCGGTAACTTCGCTGATGGTGGTGCCGCGGCTTTCGCCGTTATCTCTTAGTGCAGCATATGCAGCATTTAATTCTTGGTAGAAAGAAGCCGGCTGATCGAGACTGGGTACCCCGTTCGGGTCGGCGCCGCCTTCGTCAGCGGGCCCGTGACCCCAATTGGCGGCTTGGGCGAGATCTATTTGTCTCTGATATATCGTCGGCATCTCTACAGTATTAGTGCTATCTTGCGAAGGAACATAAAACATCATATAATAATTTGGAAGACAATGCTCGCCCAAATTAAGGGATGTAAACGTCTCCTCTAGAGCACGACTATATGAATTATAGACCCCGCGCACACTAATATCAAAGAGTGTGGTGTCGTCCGGGCCGGCGGCTGCGTCGGGCGTGGGGCCAACCGGGGTTGGTGAAGGACAAAAAGTAGTGTAATCTGCTTTATAGCCATAGGATCCCCACACCGGCGAAAGGAGGCCCGGAATATTATCATCTAAATATTGACCAACGAGGGCATCATCAGAGGGGATTCCTCGTTCACTGGTGGGCAAGTGGACTTTATTGTAGACCCAATTTTCGAAATAAGGGTGGCCTAGGCCATTTAATTCGTCTAGTAGACCCTCGGGGAAGTCAGATGGGTATCCATGAAACATGGTACCTTGGTCCCGTTGTCCTGCCCATATCGAAGATGGCTGGATCGTCGGCTGCCCAGCCGGGTCGGCCAAGATGAAGGTCCTGTAAATAAAGGCGATAGGATACTCCCGTCGGAGGGAGCCAACGGGCGACGACGACGGGGCCTCCAGCCCGTCGCCCACGGGGCTTAATAATCGGCCGTTCGCGAGGCTATAGCCATCCCCGGCTAAGACTGGTGAAGCCAGGCCATGTCTCCATGACCAATCCTCGCCGTAGAGGTCGCCTTCCCAAAAATGAAAACCCATGGCAGCACGAAATCTATCAAGCGCTAGCCAGCCGTCTGCAGTCCTCAGAGCCGGGTGACCCTGTCCGTGGGCCCACCAATCACCTGATGGTGCTCGTCCCACTGCTCTTCTGTCAATATAGGGCATTACAAAGCATATGGGTCCGGTCGAGAGAGGAGTCATATTGTTTCACCTTCCATTTGATTTTCAATAGCCATTATTTCCTACTAATTAGCTTTTTTAAAAAAATATTAAACATCTAATATCCGCCGCCGCGGGAGCCGCCGGAGCCGCCTCGTGGAGTACGGCCCGAGCTACCCATAGTACGACGCAAAGATCCTGCGCTTGTGGTGGTCTTCCTGGAAGTGGAGCTAGGGGATCCCTGGCGGCCTAGGGCTCGGGTCGGGCCCGCGGGCGCTTGGGGGGCGGTCTTTGTTCGACGCATTCCGGGGGTGTAACCGGTGGAATAATCACTAACAGGGCTGGGGGGAGCCCTATAATACTCAACTGGGATATCAACAGGCGCCACGAAGGTCCTTTGTAAATCGCCGGCGATCGGGGCGCCCGTGCCAGAGCTACCCATTCCTTCGCCGGCCGGCGCAGCCACTCCATAGTCCCCCGGAAGCGTTGCAGCCACTCCCGTCTTATATGGCGGATCGGATCCGATGAGAAATAGTTGGTTATAAGGAGAAAATGATTTAGTATATGCATTTTTAGTTTTAGTAATAGAGCCGGCTTCCTTAAGTCTGCAAATCAAATACGAATCACCATCCATATTTTCAACCGTTTCTTTGTCCAGCTTGGTCCATATAGGATCTGCCACATATCCATCTCTATATCCAGATATATATTGGACTTTTTGCAAAGAATTATAAACCATATTGAAGGTAAAATTATTCATTTTCGATGCGTCTTTCATATTTTTTACAGCAATGGAGTTAGAAATATTATTTAAATTATCCATTTCTTCTTTTTTAAATCCATTGGCGTAATCCTGTATTATATTTTTAACCACAGTACTATCAGATGCTCGCAAATCCGCATCTTTGTGCCCCTTTAAATTTGGGTCATCTTCCTGCTTCTTAGTATCTTGAACAAAAGCGGACTTGGCTCCAAAATATTCCTTGGAATCAAGCAGATTCATGCAAGATCGATCTCTAGAAATGAATTCTCTCGCTCCTTGCCGAAAAAGTTGCATACTAATACCACTTTTAGCCAATAAGGCCATTTTAGCGGCCGCTATAGAACCCCCGGAGCCAGGAGCCAAGTCTAAACCAACTTCGGCCGGATTATTATTTGCTAGTAAAATTTGCAAAGAGGTATCAAATTTCATTTTTTTTGATATTGCTATATTATTAACACCCTTTGGCATTACAATCGTAGTTGGCGATAAATATCCATGAATATTAGAATTTTTTGATTTGACGTCGGAGGAACCGTACTTGGTTAACTCTTGATTAACTCTGCCCCTCCAGGCGGCACGACTGTATTTCATAAGGGATCCGGCGGAGTGTTTCAGACCCGGAGTATAACTTAGGCCGCGGCCATGTGTAATTCGAGCATTATAAGCAGACATAAATTCATGTTCTACGTCTATAATTGCCAAATTAAGCGAAACATTGTCCACCTTGGATCTGTAGCTCATAGCTTGTGAGTTATTAGATGTGGGCGGTTTATTCAAAAGACGACTAAGTCTATTGGTTAGTGATTCTACTATCTGTTGTGCCACTACAAGACTTTCAGACGTTGCAAAACGAGGAAATGCTAGACTTGCCAGGAGATGAGACAATAATACGTGACCAGATCGAAGAGGATTAATTAGATCATAAACAGATATATAAGCATTAAGCAAAGCTCCCCACGGCCTTCCTGGCATAGAAAGTAGTTGTTTAATGCGATCTTCGCTCAATGAATTGGACCCACAATCAACGCCCCCAAGAACATCAGCCTTTTTTATATAAATCTTATAATTATCCAAAGCAGAAGTTAGCGTGTTAACCATATTATTTAATTTTAGAATTGATTTGTCCACCAGCTTCAAGCGTACACCATATCGATATAACCCATCAGTAATAGAAGACATTCCAGTATCCGTTGCGGTCCAGTGATGTATCCCGGGAGAATTCGGAGACGTAAAAAATTGTAGGGAATCTATATCACGAAAAGAGGCGATTATCTCATCTTCTTCGTTAACATCAAACCATCGATTAGCGTATGGTACTCCGGTTAATTTATTATTCAACGGATCGTGTTGTACGCGTCGGCGGAAGACCTCCACGCCCTTAATAGCAACTGAATTTGAAAAATTCGATGGATTATATAAAAATGAATATTTTGCTATATTTTTTGACAGCTTATACATATCGGCACTAAACATCACCGTCACAGAATCATCCAAATTTCTAGAATAGTTTATGGGAGAAAAATAATCTCTACTCTTAAATGTTTTTAACACTTCTAAATCTTCAAATAATCTGTTTTCGGCATGACGAAAAGTTGAGTTAATATCTTGCATACGCGAGTCTCTAGCTTGAGCGCCCAATATGGCATGATAGTTGAGGGCATATCTGAGATCTCTTATCTTCATATTGGGTACCGTTTCTTCCTGCAGGCGAGGGTGGGGTCGGCCAACGTGGCCGGCCCCAGCCATTACATGTGCATCCGCAATGGGCGCCTTAAGATTCGGGTATGCCCGAAGCTCACGGGCTGCCTCCGCCGTCTGTGCCTGTACGTGATAGGGGCCGGCCCAAAGCTGGCCCGTGGATCCATAGCCCTTGACGGTTTCACCCAAAGTATAAATCAAACTCCTGGCTGGGAACACATTATCCACTAAAATATTTTCTGCCACAACATTCCCAATAGCAAAATTAATTCGCGTAACGCCCGAAACGACTCCAGCATTGGGGTCTGCCAAGTATGGTACCAAAAAACACCCCATATAATTGTAGGGAACATCATCATATTCAAATTTGACAGAAAGGTTATAATTTTTAATAAAATCGTTCTTATTGTTTATGATTTCAATATTTTTTCCGCGGGCTTCGTCTTCGCACGAACAAAAACAGGAATCTTCAAAAGAAGCAATTTTTGTTTTTATTGTGTTTGTTGAAATAGAATTTTTAATAATACGACGAGCGTAGTTTTTTAGATGTAACATACGCATCATCCCATCTTGATTTGTAACCAAACAAACAGCCAAACGAAGGCGTTTTCTTATACTATTCAAACCAGCATTATCTATAACTTTAAAAAGTATATTTAAATCAACCGTAATTGTATTATTACCGTTTTTATACAATTTAGCCGTTCTTAAATATACATTAGGTATAGTTTGATTAAAAGAATGTTTGCTTATATTAGCCATTAGTCACAAGGATCCTGTTCTTCTGTGGTATATAGATCTCGCGTAAGTCTTAGACGCTTTGATGTCCGCGATGCCTGAGAACTAAGAACTCCAGCCTCTTTCATTATAGAATCTGGTATCTCATTATCAACAAGTATGTCCATATAATATTCTACATTGGGATAAGTATCATCTGGATTATCTAGTTTTTGAGGCTCGTTAACGCTATCGTCGTTTAAAAATGCCATTTGGATTAGTTCTAGATTCGGGTCTTCTGGCTGCAATACCTGGTTATCTTCCTGAACTGAGCCAGAATGGAACACTTCGATATCAAAATTCTCTTTAAGATAATCAGTATTTTCCTCCAAAACATCCAAAAATAAATAATTGGGCTTCAGCGCAAGATATATCTCCGCATTCAAATAATCACTTATTGCGTTTACTGTATATTCTCCGTCTCTGGCGTATGTTTTATAGTCGATTACAATATTAAGTTGTGGAATCTGTTGTATTGTCCCGCTAGTAAAGGTGGGTACGCCAGCATCCCAAGACTCATTCCGAACAGAAATTTGATTAGCACTCGACGAAATATTGTTCATTGCCACATCAATAGACCATGCCGGTACATATTGATTAGATAAAGTACTTGTACCCAGCGGCTCATTTAATAAATTTATTCTATCTTCAAACGTCTGTTGATCAAACGCAAACGCTATATCAGAACTAGCCGTCGCGATGGTGGATTCGTCATAACTAGTTTCAACCGAACTAACAAATTGATTCACTCTTGTTTCGGCGCTTGTAATTTGTCGTATAACTTTTAGAGATGGAGTGTCGTCCAAGATTCGACCATTCGTATCGTTTTGTGCCTCGGAGAAACCTCCATACTGTGAATCATATAATATATCATCATCATGAAAAGAATAATACTCTGGCCGAAACTTTCCTAGTGAAAGGAGATATTTTCCATATTCCGTAAGTTGAAGGTCTATAACCTCTTCTTTTTTGTTGAAAAATGCTACCATTTATTTATTTCCCTTGTCGCTCTTGCCTTGGAGGTACTTAGCGGCAGCCGCGGCTTTGGCCTTGGCGGCGGCCGCGGCATCGGACATCCCACGATCCGACTGGAAGGGATCACCGGGAATCGAAATCTGGCCCGGGGTAGCATCTGCTACAGAATAATCTTTACCTATGTCCACTGTAGTAACGTTAGTAGTAGCTATCAGATCGGGTAGTCGCAAGCCTCCCAAATCTTTAGTATCGATATCGGCCAGCACTTCTCCCTTCGCCTGTTCCATGATTCTCCCTGGTGTATATAGTTCGGCAGTGGGAGTTTGCGCAGGAGTAAATGCCGGCTGTATGATCCTCTCGGCATCTGTTGCAGAATATCTAACCGTGGCATCCATTTTGACTAGCTCAACTAATGAAAAATAATCATATGGCCAGTTATAGGTATATTTTTCTGTCACGTTGGGTGCGATTTTAGATATTTGATTCGTGGGGATCCCAGGAATATTTCCCTTTATATATCTATTATAATCGCGCACGCCGCGCTTTTTAACCTTAAAAACAAGCCACTTCAGGTCATCAATGCATCCATATATTTGTTTGATAAGATCTTGATCTTCTAAGACGCAAGAGGATAGTTGGTTGTTGATGGTGGCACACTCTCCTAAATCAAAATCGGTAGATGAGGCCCCGCTATCAAACATAATATTTTGCCATAGTTTACTGATGTCTTCCCGGTCAATATCCATAGTAAACTCAAAGGCATAAAATAGTATGGGTTTTGTATTGTTCAATACATAATCAAATGTAGGAGGAAAAATATACTTCTGTAGCAGTGCTGTTGAAAGGGGGTACTGTGGGTTACCTTGCTGCATGTTGAAGAACTTTCTTCTGCCTTTTTTGACAGTAAATGGTATAGCTACCACAGCTTCTTCTAGAGTGCGCTTCGTCGCCACGTCTCCAATACGAACGGGGCGCCCTTCAAAATCATCAAGACCAACCACTGGCGCCAACGGCTTAACTCTTCTATAAGTTGTACCATCAGTATCTATTACAGTTTCCGGAGTCGTAACGCTTACAAAAATACCCTTCGAAGAGTCTTTTGGTACTTCTCCTAGTTGATGCCAAATTCCCTTTGTACTAATCGGATTAGAACCCGTAATCGAAAACTTAGGAGACGTAAGCGGGGCTTCGGCATTACTATCGGCAAAATTTAAAACAGGGGTTTCGAATTTACTTTGAATCATCCAACGAACTCCATTGGCATTTACTTTCTCCATTACCTTCAGACTACCGGTAATTTGTTGAGCAAACCAATATCCAGTCGCGCTTGTGCTTGTGGTCTGTTCTTCCATTTGACGCGAGTAAACAAACGTAGCTCTAGACCTTATATCATCAAATGTGGGCTGCCCCGTAAAAGGAGCTTTATAAATAATGGTTACCGAGCTTGTTCCATAAAAATATGATGGTGTAACAGGAGCAAAACTTGCCTTAAAGTTTCCAGTTGAAGCGTCCGCATCTGCGCAATCCAAGCAGAAGGGTGGCCCAAAAGCACCAGCATTATTATATAAACTAAATGAATCAAAATCAGCTTTAGAAATGCCGTTCTTGCTTTTCAGGGTCCGATACAAATTAATTGTAACAGCATATACCTGATCCTCGACTAGCGGTGTATACTGAGTTTCTTCTTTGCTGGCCAGCAACGTCGTTAGCCCATTGGGGCTGTGGTGGCTTTTTTCCAAAAAGAAATCAGCAGTATTGCATAAGAAATTATCGATCGCCATCCCATATAGTTTGGATCCGGCGCCATAAAATCGTATATGATTAAGCGCTGAGGCGCCCGCCGTATTTCCAGATAAACTAGCACTACCGATACCACTATCAAAAATAACAGAACCACTAACATTTCCACGCAGGCCGGTATTTAAATAAGCCTCGGGCTTAAGAATCGCCTCAAAAGGTATTCTCTGAAGACTATAGCCGCCCGTCGAGCCCTCTTTTTCGGGATAGGCACTCATACTTAATATTGATTTTTGTCCAAAATTAATTGTACCCTCTGGAAGCGTGGTGTCTGCGGAGTTTAGCGCATTCTTTTTAGATACATCAAACACTGCGCTTTCCGAGTCGTCTGGGTCATAGCTTGCATTATAAACTATAAAGCTTCCCACACCAATTCCTGACTTGATCGTATTATACATAATTCCGGGGGCATATAACGGTTCTAAAACTGCTCGATATGCCTGTGGATTGCTTGCCGAAATTTGAGGCCCATATGATTGAGAAAAAAGGCGCGCCAATTCAACAGTTCTTTCAACCGGATAAAATCCCTTGTATGGCAAAAATTTTAATTTTGCAGAGCATTCTAATAATAATGATTTTCTAATCTTTGTACCGTCTGCCGTTTCTCTATTATTAAGATCGTCGTCTATTACCTTAAAATATTTCAAGAAATCAGTATGGCCATAAACATTATAAAACTTATCGGTATCGACAACTTCGCAAACTTTTACACCATCATCAAAACTATTATCTATGTAAGCACCAGTAATTTCAAACATCCCTGGTGTACTATTATCAAGCGCAGTTAACCAGTTAGAGGCGGATGCATTGATATATCGTTCTATGTGGTCACTAATCCTAAATTCGGGTACAATGGTGTGGTCCTTCCCGGTTAATCTGAGATATATCATATAATCTTCATATGTACGATAAGGGGCATTGCTGCCTGTGCCCAACTGCCACAAGGCGTCTCCGTTATAAATTGGGTCACCATTAACCGAAGCCGAACCAACGGGTACCGGCATTGCATAAAGTGCACTAGCACTAATTGAAAAACTTCCAGTAGTCCCATATCTGCAGAATTTATTTAACAATTCTCCTTCGCGACCATTGGTGCCCGCGTCAGAAGACGTAGCTAGGGTGTAAGTGGTGGTAAAGTCTATATGACCATCTAAAGGCCAGCGTGACATATTGTTTATTGTATGCCCCTGAGAATTTATAGTGTTTACGTTAGACCTTATACTTCTTGATGAATTCCATATTGAGGCCGAAGTAGCCGAACTCTGTAGTCCCATTCCCACAGTATATTGTGTACGCGCGCGCACTCTATTCTGGTATGCATTAACTTCTCGTGGATAAATCCTCTCAGAATATTCTACTACCTGTTCGTTGTTCTGCACCGTGTTTAATACGGTATTGACTATTGTATAATATGGCTGACTAAGCTCAACATCTTTCGCTATATCCAATTTATTATTAAGGCTTTCGTTGGATAGGTAGTCTAAATTATTAGCCCACGTAACTCTAGATAGTGCAGCAACATCCCCAGTCTTATAGAAAAACGCCACAGGATGATGTCGGCTACTAACAGGCTGTTCTATATAAGACGTAAAAGTATTTCCTTTCAGGCCGGCGACCGAAACACTTCCTAATGAAGATAGGTATGTAAATTGGGTCGGCTCGTCTCTTACGGACATAATATTTATTTCTTTTTGATCTCGTACGACGGGGTGCTCACCTGTTCTTATTTGTTTCCATGAGGGGTATTGATATGGACCATTTCTATGAAGCATCAACATATTAAAATTAGAGGCTAGTGAACTAAATTTATCAATTGCCGTAGAACCGGCCGGATTTAATGTAGCAAGAGAGCCGAGACCAATTGAAGGTGCATACCCCAATTGGTTTTGTGAGCAGCTTACTGGCTCTTTTATTAATGTATTTGTTCCAATAAAATCACGAATATACCCCGGAGTGGTACTATTCAATTCAGTGGTTAAAATATCGGCGCCACTGATGCTTGGCGTGCTTGTCAGAAATCCGCCACTCAGTTCAATGTATGTGTAATAATCACTACTAAGTGGTAAGCTGGCAGTTATCCAAGCATAATTTCTTGCTGCCCGCGGGATAGGATGCTGTACCCACCAATTATCTCGAACCGAGCCGGTTAAAGTAGCTGCGGCATCACCTTCGGACTCGTTGCCACCGCCGGTAAAATACGTTACGTCAATTATGTCGACGCCTGATGCGCTGGCTAACGCACTAGCAATATTGCCCGCTGCGCCGGCAGCATCCATCGTCAGCGTAATTTGAGTATCGCTTGAACCTTCGGCCGCTGTAATGCCCAGGTCGTCGCCGGCTTGGCCATTTCCTGACGTTGCATAATTGACTTTGGAATCGGTATCTCCATTAATGGCTTTGATAATGAGAGCTGCCCGGGCTGCATCGGTAATGCCATCATCGGTGCCAATCATGATTTGATTTGCGCCTCCAGTGCCGCTGGTGGACTCGCTGGCATCAAGTAAAATTGTAACAGCCGTGCCACCTAGACCACCGGCCGACACTGAGATCGATATTGTAAACGAAGCATCGTTGTATCGATCAGCTAGGAGACCAGTTGTATCAATGCAATCTACTGCGGACGCGGCTACGGGTTTCAGCTCATATCGATATTTTCTATTTCTATTAACCTTGTGAAAAGAGGGGGTCGTATTATATATAGCAGATAATACACTACCATATTGAGCATCGGTCCCAAATGGGCCAGCGTGTAGGGTGAGCAACGTTCTTAGAGCCCGACGGCCAGCGGTACCGGTAATATGAGACTGAACATGTAGCGATCCCGATTCACCACTTCCAGATGCCCTAATAGACAGGTTACGGAATGGTAATGCATTATAAACCGACTTCTCCTCGTGAGCAGTATCAAGATATCCGCGCGATAATGTCTCATATGACCCCGGGGCACTAAACAGATTAACAAATATAGTCTTATTTGAATTCGCGCCTTGCCGATTTGGAAGAGCAAAATTGTTATCATTTGCAGTAACCAAACAATCATCAGGACTAATACCAATAATTGTTGGAGAATTAACAGCAGTCAAATTTGCATTTCCTTTCTGGTCAACAATGGTGGCTGCGACATCTCCGGCGCCGTCGCCCATTCTCCACCAGAATATAAGATTGGAGGCAGCTCGCGGGGGCCCGTGGTTAATTAAGTCTAACGTCGAATTACTATAAATTGCCTTAATTTCGCATGCAGTTAAATTGATATTGTAAAAGGCCACATCGGACATATACCCCTCAAAACCATTTGCATTGGGATAACCAAGGTTTATGTTGCCACCATAAGCCTCCAGCGTACCAACAGGGGATGTACTGTTGGTGGATGCAACTTTTTCACCATTAATATAGAATACTGCATCATTCGCGTTAGAGTTGCCGTTATATGTTACGGCAACATGAACCCACTCATTACCGGTAGTTATTGCAGCGTCTGTTTGCCAAACTCCATCGGTAGTGGAGTGATAAGCTTTAAAGGCCAGGGTGTTGGCTGCCGTTAAAGATATATAACGATCACCGGCCGCATTGTCCGCAAAAATAAAATTAAGTTCGTCCGGATTTGTAAGATTCAGCCAAAAAGCCCATGTTTCGGCGCTGTTTGCATTCATCGCGGAATCAGAAGCAAAAACATAACAATTATAAGGAGAATTATCATTAATCGAGGCAGCTTTTGTATTTTTGACTCTAATGTTTTGTACGGGTAACTGGTCCACATTAGATAATCGGGGGTAGGGACTTTGCGGGTTTGCAGCAAAAGTAAACGATTGGTCTTGCCAAAAAGGATCATTGGTGCTACGGCCGACAGACTGAATGACTTGATAATTATGTTGATAGTTACCAACTCTCCCGTGTGTCAGGACGCCAGAAAGCGATTGACTAAGGGATGCGGAAGTCATTAAAATATTTTTAATATTAACCGGTCGTTTGGTTATTAAGCCGCGCGTCATATTGCCCTTGGGCCTATAAAAAAGATAAGGAGGCGTCACTTCCGGGGATTCCGGCTCGGGATATTGTGGACCCACTATGCCGCCAATATAGGCCCCATCAAGGCCCTGGGGCCCCAAGTCTGGGCCCAACAATAACTTAAACCCTTCTGGTCGATCCAAGGCGGAATCTAAATTGTTGTCACCTTTTTTTGCTGGATCATATCGATTAATGCGTACGTGCCTATGCTCTCTGCCACCCACCCACGTTTCAGAAAACGGACCCTGTAAAGGAGTTTCCGTATAAGTACCATACATGTCGTGGTGCAGATTGGTAATTTCAACATTGCCGGTGAATTTGTTTACCACCTGAGCATTCTGGCCCGTGGTTACAGAAGAACTGTATATACTAAATGGAGCTATTATATTGCCATCAGCATTCAAATAATCGTGACCACTGGGTTTGTTTATTCTGGCATTTAAAGAAAACCCAAGTCTTTGTTTGCGGTGTGGAACCGGATTATCATTTGAATCTATTAACTTTTCCACTTCAGATATCAACGCTACGTTAGCCGGAATATTCAGGCCCTCGATTAGTGGGCCCGCTGGTGCAACTACATTATATATTGCACCCCAACGCTTACTCGGATGTAGATTGGTCGAAGGGAAGGTTGGTTCCTCAGATACTGAGAATCTGTATATCTTTGATATTCTGTCGCCCACCTCGCATGCCATTTTCTTAAAAATACCTTGACGAGAATAATTGACGCTAGTTTTACCACCATATTTCTCACCATATTTTTCGGCCCGATATTTCCACCAATCTTTATTCTTCTTTTGATCCCCGTCAACTGGTGCGTATTGCCACTTCCAGCCACCTTGCTTTCTACAGTCGTAAGTGCCAACTTGTCTTGGAGTATATTCTTTGGTACCCAAACTACCAGCATTCCCGGGCTTGCCGCCGGGCGCCATCTCGCTGGCCATATATACAGTACCAATCTCCAGGGCACATTTACTGTTGCATGCGCCGGGAGATTTATCCTCTAAAGTGGGGAACTTAAATTGATATTTATTTCTTTCTAGTGCGTGACTCTCAATCATCGTACGAATATTTTCTACAATGTCGGCCGATGCTGGCGCCAGTTGATTAAGCATTATGGACAAAGAGCTATCAAACCACTTATAAAACTCATAAAACTTCTCAAAATCTATCTTATTGTTTTGAACCTTCTCGAAAAAGGCCGTACGAGCCTTTTCCATCAACTTATAGTTCATACGATATCTGTTTACTGGCTCACCAATTAAATTATGGAATTCGTGTAAAGTTGAAAAATAATTCAACATTTGTTCAGAAATATTCTGGTAAATGCTTTTTTCGAAAGCAAAAGAGAAATTAACAGGGCGCGTTTCCTTAGTAAACAAGTCCCTCTCTATTTCATTATAGATGGTTATCATATCCTGAGATTTAAGGTTCTCCGGAAGATTCTGTCTTACCGCTGTAACATAATCTTTATCAATTGCAGTCGTATCATTCGAAGCAAATCCATAGCCCTTTCCTTCGTGATCGCTCAACAATAGGGGTCCAAGCCACCCATATGAACCTGTTGATGGACTTGTAGAGTCTGTTGATATATCATATACCGTAAATTGCCCATTAGCATCAGAACCAGTAATATTAGTAAATTCCCAATTAAGCGCCAATGTCTCTTGTTCGCTTAACTCTCCAAAAGAAGCTGAGGGCTGAAACAAATATGGATATGAAGCAGCACGCAAAGTACCATGATTCTGTATATCTTTCGCGTGGGCAGCCAACGTGGTGTTCTCTAGATAATTAAACCAATAGCGTATAGAACCCAGCTTGATATCGGAATACTGTAATAACGAACCAGTAAAGTTTGTACGATGGGCGCCCCCATATAGTCTTCGGGATCCTGTGACAAACATTTTTGGCGGAGCCGTAATACTTCCCGTTGCATTAAATTCATTAATGATGGTACCATCTTGCATGTTTATACCATGGAATTCAACAATATAAGTCGGGCCAACGGAACCAGTTGATGGTTCCATAATCAGATTTGCATAAGGATACTTTTCTGGCTTGATTCTTACGGCCAAATTCCAATTTGTATTATCATAAACATCTTCGTATAAACTACTAGTAAGTCGCGGAACATAGCCGCCGGCTGTACCGGTTAACACAAATTTTGCGTTTGGAGACCCCAGCTCATCACGTACGGCATATACTTGGAAGTTTACAGCATCTTGTTCTGCCCACTCCGGATCCATCGCGTCTTGAGTCTCGTGTGAGGAACTGTGTAAACCAAATATAGAAGCAGAAATAAACTGCAGACCAATAAACTTTTTATCGGTCCGCGATAGTTTCTCGGGGAATATAACATTTGCTTCGGCCGTAAAAGCAAAGCCATCAGACAAATTGCGGCTACCGCTTATATAACTTCCTGACTGGTATACTGTTGCTTCTATACTCGATGTGGTATTAAAGTCTGCATATCTTTTTGCTAAAACGTGGCTCGTAACGTTATTGCGTAATTCAAATTCAATATTATTTGCATACATATTAAATTTAATAAGCTCGTCATCTATTCCGTAGCAACGAATCAGGTTCCGGAATGATTTTTCGGCGCCTTTTGATTTGTATATATACGATAGATTGTTGTATATGTTTTGATAAATTGAATTTTTAATATCAGTTAAGTTTTTCTCATATAGCCTTTTTTCTGATCGATCAGCTAATTTTTCTAATATATCAACATCCAAAAACATTTCTGGGGATATTAGGCCGGCCTGTTCTAGGAGCCTATTTGCAAATGTTAGAGGCTTATCACTACCGGTTATATATGTTTTATCCTTAAGTCTGTTGAGAGATTCTATTTGAAGGTGTAGGGTATCAAAATAACTGCCCATTATTTGGGTTAAATATTTTAAATCTTTGCTCCCAAGTTCATCCTCTTCTATAACCCACGTGGGCATCGCATTAAAAAGGGAGGCGTTATTTGTTGCATCATGCTGAGAGCCAGACGCGGCTAGTTCAGCACTAAGGGACACTACATCGGGGTGAGCGTCGTAAATAATTGGATCTTCAAATTCCCTAATTGCGGCGCTGGCTGAGAGTATAGCTGAACCAGTATTCCTAGAATATGAATCATACCCCGTCCAAGTACCATTACTAATACGACCAGAATAATCTAGAACTTTAGCATCGGTAGTGGCATCACCCGTAATCCCTTCATTAAATTTATAATATACACCCAATCTGGTATTGGCTAGGCTTGCGGATGTAACAATGCGGCCAGGCGTCGGATCGCTGTTGGTGCCGCCACCTACTTGTGTAAACCAATAACGACCAATATCTTTAGAAGATCTTTGTGTTTTCCAATATCTAAACTCGTCGATTGAACCAGACAGTTTTCCAGCGCCTGCGGAACCTGATTCACTGATATTGTTGGGGGGGACAATTAACGCACCAATGGTGGCGTTTAGGGCGCCTGTGACGATACCAATATTGCTCCCCGTGGTAACCGAATGGTTTAGAGCGCCATCCTTATAGAGGCGAACATCAACGCCGTCAGAAGCTGATTTAAAAGTAACGGCATAATGGCTCCAGGTTTCTAGGGCGCCCGTCAAACTTAGCCCAACGGATTCGGTTACGAATCCATATGGTGTCGTACTAGACCCGGAATGACAAGTGATGAGGAAGGGCGATCCTTTATACCCTACACCACCCGTAACCTCTACTCTAAGTCTTCCATATCCGTCACTACCAGAGTTTTTAAGGTTCCACAGATCAAATATAACCTCACGACCAGTCAGATCTTCATCAAAAGCGGTCTTCTTCAGCCAAAACTCAACACTTGCCCCCTTATTCACTAAATCAAATTCTAGGTTTGATGCACGATTAGAGGCGGTTTCATGATAGTTTGATCCCGTAAATGCAAGGCGGAACGGTGACATCCCATCTGGGTTGGTGTTGGGCCCTCCTTTTATATAAATGTATTCTAAATTAGAGGGGGTGCCGTACTGGTGGGCAGTACTTGCGAGGGCGCCCCAACCATCAGCAGAAAACAGTGCATATCCATTAGATCTGGGATATTTATTTTCAAATATATATAGATCTACGTACGAAGAACTATTTTCCCACTCTAGTTTCTCTCTAAGTGAACCATCATAAGGATAGTCTCCATAAATCCATTTTATTGATCGATCGTAATACTCTACTGCAGATCCATACCTGGCAAAATTTGCTGGATCTGAGTAATCTACCGCCGGTATAAACCGGTTGTCTTTTACAACATCAGCTTCGTGAAAGCCAACAGACTCTACTTCTCCAGCAACCTCTTCTTCGCTTAGATTGGAAAGATTTTTTATCTCCTGCGCTTTTTGAAAGTATTTGCGTAAAGACATTATTCTACTCTAAATTTAAACATCTCTGGTTGTTCTACCCAAGAACCAATCGAGTTGTTGTAATATGCCAGTTTAATACCATATGCATAATCCTTTTCGAGAAGATTCATGTCTAAATCAAAATAGTTTCCGGAAACATCATAAGAAAGATATGTTTGATAATCACTACCGGTGCCGTATGGAATTACTTCTAGCTCGTCCGTCAATCTTAAAACCTTATATGAGGCGCTTACTAGCGTTGTGTTCGATATTGCCGCCGTAGCAACTGAATATATGGTTGGGTTCCAGTTTCTTTCTCTAATAAAAAATCGAAAGCGCGCGTCTTCCGTACGCATATATTGAGATCTAAGATTTGTTATATTAGAAACATACTCAAAAGTGGGCGCATTATTATGGGCGCTTAGTTTTTGAGGAGCAAATGAGCTTGTATAATATTCAATATTGCTTCCTTTAGTTTCTTCCGTACCATCATGCCAAACATCAAAAATTTTTGTTAAAGAAGTGGCGGCTGCCGTTAAAGCAAGGGATGCCGAATAAATTCCAGTTGATACCCACCCGCCTGTGATATTGTAATCCGATGCTGCAGCAACTCCTCCGCCAGCCGGCAAAAGTAATTTTGAGGCGGTCGGGACTGTAGATCCCGAATAAACACTTACCAGCAGAGATCCCGTAAGGCCCACACTAGAAGAATTGGGAATATCTATTAAACGACCTCTTACATAATTATACATATATATTGTATTCAAATTATCTGCGGCAGGCGCCAACGAACTACTATAATAAAAATCTCCACGATCATCTTTTGTGCGAGAATCCCAACGCGCTTCAATAACTGGTCTTTTATAGAAAAACTCTGTTGAACGAGCGAAAAACTTTTTTGTGTAATATGAAAAGCTAGCAGACTCTTGATTGTTGGTGAGCTTAATTAAAAATCCGTGATTGTCAAAGTGTAGCGAGGTCCCAGACGTTTGCATCCACCTTTCCACCGCGGGCGTTACATCAACTTCAAGATCTTCCCAACCATTTAGGAAGCTAGCTGTAAAATTATAATCAGATCTATAATCTCCGCCGCCGCTACCTGTATTCCAGGCGCCTGCGTTCCCGCGGCGATCCCAATTAGACCCGGTACTATCATAGGTGAGATCTTTATACTCCTCCATATCTAGACCATATCCCTCTTCCCAAGAAGAAGAAACGGGATAAATATTTAATTGGTAATCCTTTCCAAGGGTATAGGGATGTTCCGCGTTATAAAGCTTCAAATAAAAATTAACACTACCACTAGCAGGAATTTTACTAGCATTTCGATCAGCAAGTATATCTGGCGCGCTAGCGGTTAGAGTGCCTGCAATAGGAAATTTTATAAGTATTCTAGAAAGTTCGTTACTGGGGCCTGTCGATGAAGAAACCTGCCCGTACAAGGAAAAAACCTCCAAGCTATCAGCAGCGCCCATATTTGAACCGGTGCCCCGAGTTGACAGGTTGGCCTCAAAAGCATTGGCTATCGTGTTGTCCACAGCGGCTACATATCTTTTAATTGCCATTATCTTACCGATCCTTTAATATCAGCGTCTGGATATTTTAATTCAAAAATAATATCCTTTGCACCATCAATACGACGGCCGTCGGCCGACGTCGCACCATCAAAATCATATGCATAACTGGAATAAATACCGCCGGATTTATTAACAGCCCTAACTGTTAAAACGTCAATAATCCCGGGAACATCCTGAAGTACCCTATACATATCAGAAATATATACAGGCTCACCAATGTCGCCCACCTTGCTAAAGTATTTTCTAAGCGCAGCGTTAGCCAGATTAAGGGCCGTAAATCTATTGGTTTCGTAATCAGTGACTATTATATACTCCACTCCAAAGTTGACTATTCTCGCGTTTAATATGTCAATGGTGTCATTCACCATTTTATACCGCGAAAGCCAAGTTTTTAAATTCAATTTAAGTGTACTGTTGGCAGAAGTTAATCTCATCGTCTCTGGGTCTTCTGATATAACATATAAATTAATATTTCGTTTAAACTCGCTGAAATCACGCGATGCAACGCATCTCTTTAAAGATCCATATTTTGCCGGCATGCCATAAGTGATTGCCTGATAGTCTTCTAATGTCACGGCGCGGTGTTGGGCCGCATAATGCGCAATTACCCTTTGACGTATTTCGTCGGATGATGGAAGAGAAACGTCCCCCACTATCGGATTTTCATTCGTAAGCTCTAACGATGTTCTAACCGTCTCTCTGGTATCAAGACTAAGGGCTCCGGCATTTCTAAACTTAAAATTGGCAGCACCAACTTGCGTTACGCTGTTAACCGCGGCATTAACATCCTGCGTGGTATTAACTCGATAAGCTATGGTGAGAGTTGTATTTGACGGAGCAATGCCAAATTTGTCTGTACTTATAAGTCTGGTTGGATCAAATTCTGTATCAGTAATATAATTACGCCCATGTAGGTCTAAAACCACCTCTGAGGGGTCGACTATTGATTCAGACAAAAGCTCTGAGTCAGATCCGTACCCAAACTGCATATACGCAGTTTCGCCATCATATTCCAACACAAACCTTCGTGCAACCGGAACAGCTTTCAAAATAGACGGAGCGGTATTTCGATCGGAGTTGTTGTTGTTAATTGCCTTATAAATCACATTTTGTGATAAATTGTCAACTTCGTAGTACATATGACTTTCGGAATCTTTTACAGAAATAATGTCAGCTACCTTGTTAGATTTCAGTGGTATCTTTAAAAATCTCTGGAAACCTCCTAATGTGATGGTTTCTCTAGTAACTCTTCCCGAAACTATACGACCCTGTGCGCGAATAACATACGTTGTGGGTGCGCCAGTAGTAGAATTTACTGCGCCGGCTACCATTAAATTTGATGACTTGGCGAAATCTACATTTTCTAAAAGCGTATACGTGCCGCCACCAACAGAAGAAAACTGTGAGCCCGCTTTGAGTATGGGTGCATAATTGGTGTTAGGTGTTCCACCAGCAGTTGTAGTAGAAGGAATTTCAATATAAAATGTAACAAGGCCATATGAAGAAGGGCTTGGACTTAATTTAAAGCCCATTTGGCGAGCTAATCGAATAACGTTGTTGTATTCAATAGCACTATCTAAAAAAGATTCGTTTGTTTGATAATCTAAATAAAAAGATAATATATCCCCAACATACGAAACAGTGTCCAGCATTAGCGAGCCGAAGCTAGCCTCATTAAAATCCTTAAAAGTGTTGGGGTAATATCTTTTAGCATAATTTTCTAAATCCCGACGGATACTATCAAAATTACGGCTAGTATAGTTAATGGGTTGTAGTTTCTTGGGCATAAGTTAAAGTTCCAATTATTCTATTTAATTAGCCTTCGTCGGCACTTATCTGCAAAAATGTTGATACCTGTATTGGTAATATTGTAAAATATATTGTTACCCCCATAAAATTAGGATCAAATTCGTTGCCAACCTCCGAAGTAGAAAACTTTATTGTATTAATTCCAATGTATGGAAGATATCTATCAACCTGTTTTCTTATAGTCCTATCAATCTCTCCAAAAGTTACGGGCGAGTTTTGTTCAAATAAATAAGATCTAAGGCCTACACCAAAATTGGGATGCATTATTCTTTCACCCCTGTTGGTTAACAAAAGCATTTTAAGATTTTGTTTTGCTAGGTCTTCATATGTGGTGTTTAAACCATATGGGCCGAATGTAGGATCTACAGTCAGAGGAAGTGCCACAGATAAACCTTGATCATTTGCTGACATTAGTAACCATACTCCTTTTTAAAATAAATAGAATTGTTAATAGAATTGTACACAAATTAACAAGAATCCTCTTCTTCTTCTAGAAGGGCCTCGTCTTCTGCCTTGTCTAGGTCCAAAAGGCCCAAAAGAAAATACAATATACCAAATGGGCCAGGAGGCATCATAAACAATCCTGGTAATGTTCCGGTAAAATCTATACCCGTCTTCTCAAATTTGGGAAGCAGAGACGGTGGCGGGGGTGCATTGATACCAATATCAAAACATGCGTCGTTGGCAGAAAGTTCAGCAGGGTCCCATAAATCATCAATCATTTCCTCATTGGCTTCGTTAATCCCGCAGAACATTAAATCGACGAGGCCTTCTGCTTTTATATCAATTGCATTTAATACCCCGGTTGGATCCGCTTCACCGGCAACTTCTAGCCCCATCTCCATTCCGTCAATAACCTGGTCTATAACTTGACCAGTAACGTCTCGTATTATTTTCATGATTGCCACGTGAGGGTCCATAGTTTCGCACACTCCTCTAAGAATTTTAAGGGGCGTTTCCATTAGGGCCTTGAGTATATATCCTCTCATGTCAATCGCGGGGGCACCACCAGTAGGATTTTGAACTCCGGGAATACCCACGGACCTGTCCTCTCGGATGCCCGAGCCGCGTGGGGTCTCCATCGCTGTCAAAAACAAATATGCCGCTGAATCAACGGTACCATAAAACAACTCATTGATTCCGGAAGAGAATCTGGTTTCTGATTGATAGAAATTATTCATTAACGCAGTTGTCAGGGCCAGGTCTCTATCAAAAATCTTTGAGAAGAAATATTGAAATTTTGGATAATCCGGAGAACTCTTTAAGTTGTGTGAGTGCTGGCTAGATTTAGTTGGATAATAGTCTTTCACTTCGGCCAAAGTAATTTCACCTCGATCTAGCTCTGGTACCGAAAATTCCATTATTGGTATACCAAAGCTGGCTACCTCATTTCTAAAGTTTGCCGGTATAGAGGTGTCCATCGTCTCGGTTACTTCTTCAGTAAGCGGCTGCTGTTCGTAGTGGCCGGCGGGATCATCCCAGGGCAACTCCGATGCGTCTACATCCCCGTCGTCGTCGGTGTCCAGGCCCTTATCTCTTATCCAGGCCCACCCATGACCTTCTTGTAGAGGCGTCGATTCGGGATACCCGGGATCATTGCAGAAAGCTGGTGGTTCGCCGTGGAGGTGCCCGTTCGAAGGGTCTCGGTACTGACCGAAGTGGCCAGAATGCGTGCGATTCATGTAGCCGCAGCCGGTGTCGGGATCGTCAGCTGAATAATACGGCTCCCATTGTGGAAGCGAAAGACTTATAGTCGAATCCACCTGTTCAGAAGATTGAACCCGAGGTTTATATATAGAAAGCGGAATAAACGCTTCACGATCATTGAATATCTTATTAAGCTTGCTAGTGTCAAGAATACCCGATTCGAGGGCGGCGTCTTCGTCTTCTTCACTGTAATCAAGCTCGATATATTCCTTTAGCAAGGTGGAAATTGTTCTAAATTTGCGCTTCTTCGCCTCGACGTCCCCAAAGTTTCGATCGTATTCAGCCGGGACATAATATACCAGTCGATATTTGAGTTTGGGATTGATAAGTGTTTTATAGTCCATGGGCCCCGGGGGCTCCGGGATTCCTGCGGCGGCAGCGGCGGCCGCCCGGGCCGATGCATGGGGATCATTAATTTGTATATAGCGTCGTAATTTCGATAGAGAGGCGCCGTCTTCGTCTTCGACGCCGGTTAACATAAGTCTGCTGGTATAAACTGGCTTAGAAGCAATAATATTTTCTACGCCCGTGTCGCCGGGCTGGATGTCCCAGGTGTTCGCGTCCCACGTTAAGTAAGGCTCTAGTTTGAATCCACCGTATGCAAATAATTCCTTAATACCGGGAACGGTGCTGTCGATAGAAATTTTATGATTCCAAATATTAGTAGAGGTGGCCAACGCGTTCTCCACATCCACCGTACCTTTGTGAAAAGGTACACCACCGAGTGGTGCTGCAAACCCAAGAATAAATCTTATAAAAATATCCTCTATCGACCTTGCGTCCTGCGGGCCGGCGCCGGGCTTAGATATTATATTACCGACAGCGGTGGCTGATCTTTTCATTCTCCACATCAAAATATACTTAAGTGCGTTATTATCGATCAAAAGATCGCTAAGCCTATCAGAATTAATACCCAATGTATCTAATACGTCCCGGTCGAGTTTTGGATCCTCCCGATTTATTTTTCTTCCCATCCATTCATTTGCGTGTTCAACAAATTTGGTCGTAAAGTCTCCTACAGAGGTAGAGGCACTTGAATTTTCTATATAGCGTTGAGCCTCGCGAAAAACAGTAGCCGTTACAAAATCTCTTACAACATTTAATTTCCACACTTCAGACAATTTAAATGCGGAAAGGGCACTCACATTTTTCAAGAAAAACTTAACCGCGGCTATTTGGAAAAATAAAAGTTGTGCTCCGAAAATTATACACCCATCTAATGTATCTTCCATCGACATAGTGTCGTTGCACATTGAATCATTATATTCGTCTTGTACGTCTTTAACAATACCATTCATATCCATCAGATCCCCCACCTTTGATGGGTCATTAATACAATTTGTATTGTCGCGACGAAGGAGCATTTTCATAAAGCTTTCAGTACTAAATCGACCATGTCCAAGTATATACTCAGTAAAGCCATTAACAAGTCCAGCAGTTACTGAATGATGATAACTCCTTTGATTAGCTTTAAAGAAGTCTTCTAGCCAACTATCGCGGCATTCGGGGGTATCAACAACATTTTCGTGTCCTTCCAAGAAGTTCTTAAAAGAAGAAAGTGCCATACCGGCAAAAGCATCAAGTGCTGGGTTGTGTAACTTCGAAGTGACATAGTTATCGGCTACCGTACCCAGATTGTCAAGAAGCTCTTGCCTATTATATGTTTCGGCTATAAAAGTTGGATTATCTCTAAACACGGTCGGACCGGTAATGGAAACCGATAAGATGATCTCGTCCCCCCCTGTGAGGCCCGGCGCTGCTCTGGCAGCGCGCGGGGACCCACCACCGCCATATTTTATTACCTCTTTTTCAATATTGGCCATCGACCACCCACCATCCGTAAATCGGAAGTGAAGATGCTTTGGAGAGCCATGGCTCCCGGTACCGTGGGACCTGGTCTTACCCGCCCTAAAGAAGTCGGTGTGCAGCTCCGGCTCGTCTTTTAAAACTTCGATCCAGTCGAAGGTCGGGCGGTACCTGATTGAATTAAACGATATGTCTGGAACCAGGTCTTTTAAAGCGTCCTTATAGGATTGGGGAAATTCATAGTTAGCTAAAGGTAAAATACCATTGGCGCTTGCCTCAGCAGCCGCATCCATATCGTTGCCCAGCTGAACCGCTGCTGAAAAATCAAAGTTTTCTAAAAGCTCGGCCAGCGCGTCGACGGCCGCGGTGAGATTGTCCGCTCCTCCAAATATATCGGAACCATCCTCGGCCATGCCGCAGTCCTTCATCAGCTCCCGGAAGTCGTTGGGCTCGGAAAACTTATCAGCCAGGTCACGAAGGCCCTTGGCCATCTTCCCCATGGGGCTATTGGGGCCGGAGTCGACACCCGCGCCCTCTTCTGGGGTCGTAAAGCCGGGACCTTCGGGCGCAAGCTCAAGTGCGCATGCGGCAGCGGAGTCCCCAGCTGACGTCGTAGATGTTAGTAAAACAGCCTTGAGGCCATCAACAGATAGATAAAAATTAATCGCCACAGACTCCGCAAGAGCGCTTATTAACTGTGGTATAGACCTATCAACAAGAGGGTTTGGTATATACCCCGGCTTGGTGGGGCATGTTATGTTTATTTCAGGAATTTCCAGCTGTATTCCATTTTCAAGCATATCTAAGAGGTTGTTTAAATTAAACAGATCGGTCGCAGATAATAGGTTAGACTCATTAAAACAAACATCATCCACATTGGGGAGGATATTATTGCTTACTAGCGTATCACAAATAGAATCAATATCTACCATATCGCCCAAACAGCCAAAAAAGGTCACTATCGCCGTATGTGTATTTAGATTTTCAACAATTGCTGGCTCCTCATAGGCTTCATTAAACTCTCTAACCGCTTCCACCACATTAACCGGAGCAGACATTTTTAAAAGTTGACAAATCTCAGAAGGGTTTAATATGTTCGAAACCCGAGATATATACTGCATTCCGACTGCAGTTGGAATATTATTTGCCTCAAAACACGCATGTAAGGGAGTTCCTTCTGTTTCGCCTAGCACATCAGGAGTATCTTTATCCGGATTTATATTAAACATGTCCGACAAATCTAACTCACCATAGTCTCCTCCTGATAAATCCTTCGCCGCGCACGAGTCTCTAATTATATCTGCCATGGCTTGAATCAGCGCGGCGACAATCTCCATCAGCGCATCCTCGATCATCTTTAGCATGATCTTATCCAGACCGCCAGTCATGGAAAATATAGGAATCTTTATTTCTATATCGGGCAATTTAATTCCCATGGGTGGCTTTCGGCCGGCCCAGAGATCTCCGGTTTCAGACACCAGATCTCGTATGTCTGATCTAACACTATTCGGATCAAAATTGGAGTTAAACGCGAGACATTTAATAGCTTCTATAATTATAACATCAATGCCTACTTTGTTGAGAACGTCTTTGATAATGGACATCTCCTCAGAATTCTGAATCTTTCTGAGGCCTTCCATTACTTTTTTAATCGCGTCTTCTGCCTTCTGTTCTACCTTGGAATACTGATCTTCCAATATGAGCTTCTTGTTTACAGGGTTTTTCATGACCTTGCTTTGTAACTGTACGTTGGAAAATCTTAAATACAAGGTTTTATTTTTGGCACCGAACAAGCCTGTTGACTCCATGGTCCCATCAACATCAATCGAATTCGGGCCGCCAAAAGCCGAATTATCTTGAATGGGTGTCGTAAAACTGTCCTGTACGCCAGCCATCGCCGGCGGGCTGTGGGGGGTGCCACAATAGTTTATTTCATATTCTCTTAGATAAGAGCTGGAATAATCTTTTATAAAATTAATAAAAATGCTGTATCGTTTATCATAATTGTAAGAAGGATCTGTTAGATCGAGTAAGTTTTTCCATTTACTCAAATAAACCATGGTCTGAAAATTATCGAAAGGATTTTTTAGGCTATATACAAAATAGCCCACGTTACATTGAACATAGTTCAAGGACACGTTTGGTTGCATATAGGAGATTTTTTTTAATTTATAGGCGGCGTCTAAAAGTATTGTAACTTCATCGTTTTGGGATGTGTTCGAGCTAAACCCATTTAATCTGATAATTGTTCTTATCATACTTATTGCGTCTGCCAGTTGAAGAGCCTCTTGCCCAAAATCGATATCTGGTATTATCTGTCCATCAAAATGCCTTTTTTGTATATTATATTTTGAAAAAAGAGTTTCAATCTTTTGATATTCTTTATTGATGTTGGCCCATTTTAAAGTTACTACAGTTCCGGAGTTCCCAGCAGTAATATCATTGTTTTCATACCACCATTCTCTAGCAAGATCGAAGCTAGTGGACACCGTATCATATGCGGGTGATCGAACGTCGTAGATATTACCAACGTCTAAATTAGTTGCAACCAGAAAATGCCAACGAGAACCCGGGCGGCGCTTCTTTCTTGCCGACACTATTGATACGTCGGCTCTAATTTGATCATAGAGTTCGTCGGCTTTTTCATAATTCCAATCCGCGGACAGCTGGCCCATGTTTTCCGCAGGGAATCGATTCGGGTCGATCTGGCGCAGGTCTTCGTCGCCGGCTGCCCTTTCGTTTATCGTAGCTAGTGTTGCTAAAAACCTTTGTTCTAGTCGATCTGCAAGATCGTCGGGATCCATTCCCGCGTAGTACATCTCAGGATAATAGAATTTAAGAAAACCCCGTATTGCATCACCGAAAATTCGATTTTCAAAGCCCGATATTATCTCTTCTTTTGAAAGGTCGGAATATTCGGCCGGGGCCGTAACAATGATATAGTTTAGTTCACCGTCGGCATATGGTATTAATACTTCCTTAGAAAGCCAGTCTGTGATTAGTCGTGTATTGGCCATAATATTTTTGTGTTAATTGGTGTGATTATACTTACTAAGTACGTACGCTGCTCCAGTTTCTTTAGCATATTTCAGCTGGGCCATATTGCTGTTATTAAGGTGATTATAACACTGAACCTCAGCACCCTTGATAATATCAATCATGTTCTTAACCCCTTGTGCCAAAACCGCAGGAGAGGGAGATGTTAGAATACCAAAGAATGGAGAGTGGTGAGTGTGTGACATTATCTCGCGATTAAAATCCTTTTGGGTTGCTAGAAAATTATATAATATTTCGCGAGTATCATTTATCTGTATAAATATCTCCTGCAATGCTGAAACTAAATAATCGCCTTTAACTAGTGGCTGCATATCTTCGTCGTCATTGTTCGCGATCAGGTCTATTCCGGCATTAACATTCACATCTCCTGTTTGAGAGTTCTCAACATCTGTACATGTAACAAGTTTTATACCCTCTCGTCCGACGATTCGTATGGCATCCGCTTTGAGCGCTACTGCGGATGCGGGCTTAAGATATGTTGTGTTCCCCACCGTTCCGGGCCTAAGATCTAAATAATGATCAATATCAGATTTTTGAGAAATATATATGCGCGCGGCATCCATAGTGAAATTAGGATTTACATATACGGCCTCGTTCTGTGCGTCCATTTGTGTGGCTCGGCCGCCCATTCTACCTGCGACTAAATCAATCGCTGCACAATGAGTATTGCCTAGGCCGCCAAACCCATCACCAATAGTTCCGGGCCGATCCTTACCCAACACAATCCAAGAGTTGCCATTTGATATAATATCTTCTGCTTCTGCGGCGATATAGTTTGGAACGTCGGTGGGGGGAGTTTTTGCATTTCCCACCCCAGAATACATAAGTTTAGCCTCATCTGTCATCTCCTCAAACTGTTGTCTTACAGCAGGAGAAATCGACAATTGTATGGGCCTCTTGTTGTTTCCTTGTGGTGCCAGCATTGAAGGTTTCTTTAATTTAAAGGTCCCAAATGATCCTGCGCTATTGTCGTTTTCAGGTCCTGGATTTGTCAGGAAGCTGTTGTCTTCGTCTGCCATAATATAATTAGTATCCTATATCTTTTTTTTAATCAATGGGGGGTATGGGTCTGCCGGGGATCCCACCCTTGTTAACAACCTCAAGCAAACCTTGAGCAACTGCACCACGTTTTAATGTCCCCCTGTCGTCTAATACTCTTCCTGATTCTGTAACTTTTCTGTACCCCGGCTCAAAGCAACCAACGCATTTTTCAAATTTTATTGCTATTTGTTGGCCCCAGTATGTGCCATCCAGAGAACAGTCCGATACTTTACTCCCAAATATTCTTTTCATCTCTTCAAACATAAAGTCAAATTGTTTATCTGGGTCGTGTATGGCCGTAAGAAGAGCTTGTTTGTTCCCCGCGTGAGTTGGCCAAAATCCAAATTTTTTTGCAAATCTTACGCCACCGCCGCCGCAAACGTTCAATTGCCAATATCCGAAAGAACAATAATAATCTTCGCCGCCGGTACCAGTCCATTTAGTTTTCTGGCGTGGAGTAGTAAAAATGGCTCGTTCAGTACGTCTGGCGTTGGCGCCAAGATCGCTAACTTTGTCACCAACAGCATTGTTCCTAAAATTGGATTCACTTTTGGCATTCGCCACCATGCCAGCAATCATAGCATCACAGAACCCGGGGAATTTGCCACTTCCCTTCATTTTGTTGAAAAAGTCAATAGTATCCTTTACGGGTACCACTGGACCAGGAATATTCATGGGATCTAATTGAAAGCGTTGTTTCATGTGACTTTTCCAGGTGTCATCCATCTTAACGCCCGGTAGCTGAAACTGTATATCGGCCGGGCGCGTTAACAGTATAGGAGAAAGAGAATATTTATCTCCATATCTATACTCACAAACCAATCCTTCGGGAAGCCCGACGCCCTCAAAATCAGATCCTGGTGCACAAAATGCATCTGGCGCCATGTTAATTCTGCCCTGATGTATTCCTTTAACAGCGGACAAACTTTTGGGTGGCTCTAGAGCTGCGGAATTATATTCGATCGGCCAAACTTTATAAGTATAATACCTGGGTACTTCAGTAATCAACACCTCTTCGCTGACAGAGGTTGAATTAAAGTTGGCCCTAAGTAATTGTATCGGACTTGTCATCAAGGGCCTCTTTTGTTCGGTGCTTCTCAGTATTATAGCAAGCTGAGGACGATCGGATCCGCCGACTAAATCTTGTTCATATTGTGCCTTAGCTGGCGCTCTAAGCGTCTGAGTCGTAGAGGTTCGCCTTTTACTTAAAGAGTCCTGTTCCATGCTTAATTCCGCCTGGAGAAGCGAACCATTAAGCTCTCCGAATTTAATATCTGAAATAGTTTTATATTTTCTTGCCATACTAAGTCACCAAACCCGACCGGGGCCTCAGGGGATTCTTCCAGGTATCATCCATTTTGACGCCCGGCAGTTGAAACTGTATAGGGGCCGGCCTGGTTAATATTATGGGCGCCTGGGCATATTTATCTCCATATCTATACTCACAAACTAATCCGGGGGGAAGCCTAGTACCTTCAAAGCCGGTACCCGAAGCAACAAACGCATCTGGCGCCATATTAATTCTACCCTGGTGCATTCCTTTAACCTCGGATAGGTTTTTAGGAGGTTCGTGGGCAGCGGAAGGCCCCTCCGAAACCCAAACTTTATAAGTATAATACCTGGGTACTTCAGTAATCAACACCTCTTCACCGACAGAAGTCGAGTTAAAATTGGCCTTAAGCAATTGCGCAGAATTTGTCATCAAGGGCCTCTTTTGCTCGGTAGCCCTTAATATTATGGCAAAGGCCGCGCGGTCAGTGCCCTTGGCCAAATCTTGTTCATAAAGACTTTTAACGGGGGCCCTAAGTGCCTGAGTCGTAGAGGTTCGTCTTCTGCTTAAAGTTTGCTGAGCGGGGCTGAATTCTGCCTGTAAAAGCGAATCGTTAAGTTGGCCAAATTTAATGTCTGAAATATTTTTATATTTGTTTACCATGTTATATACCGTAGTTCGTCTATAATTACCCCCAACATTTACTTTTATGCGCTTGGGGCCGCCGTATGAGAAATATTTGCTAGCGGCGCCGCGGCAAGCAAGCGCTCGGCCCACGTTTTATATGAACTCTGATCAAAGTGCACCCCTGGATCATTAGCCTGATAAGTTAGGCCAGTCGTATGTGGTACCATGTCATACCAGGTTACAGATGTGTTGGAGAATATATTTCTTTGAAAATCTCTTATCTTTTGTCTCAAAGGGTCATAACCAGTCTGAGTTGAAAAAGAAGGGCCGAACCAATAAATCTTTGCACCGGTTGCAATAAGAAGTTTTGCCCACAACCTTAATCTTATTCCATACGCGGATTCTTTCTTAAAATATACACGACTGTCGTTTCCTCCAAGCTCTATGATAATGTGTTCTGGCCGAAAATTATTAACTTCAGAAAATAATTTACCATACGGATTCTCGATTTCCCAATAATCCCCTTCTGATTTCTGTCCCCAAGCTAGCACTCCAGTACCAGATTTCCACTGCGCATGCATTGTGATCCCCTTCGCTTTTAGCCCGGCTTTCAAAGTAGATCTAAAAGTGACTGACGAGGTTTGACTGTCGCCAATCAACATAAGGTTTCCAGGGATAATGGCTTGTGGAGCCGGGGGAACATTCATGTGTGTTTGTAATACAGCACCTTTCCAAGAATCATCTATTTTTACGCCTTGAAATTGAAATTGTTCGCCAGCAACTTTAGTAAGCACTATAGTGTCTATTCCATATTTATTCCCATATCTATACTCACAAACCAGCCCCGGCGGCAGCGATACCCCCTCTAGACTAGAACCCATTTCGGCAAACGCGTCTGGCGCCATATTAATTCTACCCTGGTGCATTCCTTTAACCTCGGATAGGCTTTTAGGAGGTTCGTGAGCAGCTGAATTATATTCAAGTGGCCAAACTTTATACGTATAATATTTAGGCACCTCGGTAACCAACACTTCTTCGTTAACGGAGGTCGAATTAAAGTTAGCCTTGAGTAGCTGTACAGAATTTGTCATCAAGGGCCTCTTTTGTTGGGTTGACCTTAGTATTAAGGCGTAGGCGGGAGAATCAAGACCCACGTTTAAATCAGGCGTATACCAGTCTGATCTGGCCGCTCTCCACGCACTTGAAATGGACGTGCGCCGATGGCTTAAGGAGTGTTGGTTTGGTGCGTTTTCGGCCTCAAGATAGGAGCTATTAAGCTCACCAAATTTAATATCCAAAAGAGATGTTTTTTTCCCACGAGACACTATTCAGTTTCTCTGTTTAGCACATCGTATATATCTGCTTTGTCTTCTTCTGAAAGTCCCTCAATGCCATGGCTTTGTTTCTGTAGAAGCGATGTTAGCTTAACCATCTGCTCATTAGAGCGCTGTAAGTTTTCAATGTATTTGGCTGCGATTGGACCAAGTTCGCGGCGAGTAGTTTCTCCAGTCTTCATATCGCCCATGGCCTCCATAAGAAGTGTTTTGGCCAATGCACGATCCTCCCGAATATTTCGGGTTGCTTCGTTGATATAATCTTCTAAATTTCTCCGCTTTCCCATTTTCCTTTAAATACCCTATATTTTTTACGAAGCTTATTAAGGTTATTAACCACTTGTTTGGTATTCAAACCCGTTATCTCTCTTAAGTATAAATAAATAGCTTTTTTATTGAAAATTTCTATATCGGCCGAGGACTCAAATATAATCTTAACCGCTTCAAGAACTTTTTTTTCATTATCCTTAAGCATATCCACGTCCCAACTAGACATCTCTTTAGTAAAATTCTGCCAAAATTCCTGCTCTTCTCTTATTTGGTCATATTGTTTCTCAGAAGATACCACATCTTCTTCAACTTTATTTATCATATCCTCAAGGTACACCTCTTTTTTGGCACGAGATGCGTTTTTCTTTACCTTGTGAATAAACCAGTTTTTAGTAACAACGCTAAAATATGAAAATGCTTTTGATCCCTTATCTGGATCATATTTATCAAGTATTGTAGTAAGCCAAATCTTACAGTCCTCTCTTAGAGAGTCAATGTTGGGAAGTGAGGTAAACCTATAAGTAAAAACTATTTTATTAACCATCTCGTTGAGTGCTGGCTGGATAAGCGCAACATAAAGCTCAGACTTGCGCTCTCTCGTGGTATTTGGTTGTGAATATTCTACTATTGCTTCTTCGTGAACCTTAGTAAAATAATAATTTTTAGTTCTCTTGCGCCGCTTCTTCTTCTTCTCTATCATCGTCATTCGCTAGTACCTCTTCAAGGGAATCTGTATCTGTTGTAAGCCCATATATCTGATCAAACCGTTGTACTTCTTCACGAAGTAATTTGGTTTTTAGTATTAGTTCCTCGATAATTGGTTCACCATGATACGCATCCATATTATATAAAGAGGTTACAAACCCTTCATACATACGTAATGCAATAAACAAATCTCCTAAATTATCCGACGTATATAAAAGTTTAGATAACACATTACTTAAATACCAAATCAATATAATATTAAAAGCCACCGATACTAATAAACCTAATACTAAATATGTCATCTGTTTTGCTCTAACTCATCCCGCTGCTTTTTTAATTCCTCTCTAGAATCCTTAATAAATTCTTCTGTTAGGTCACCCATTTTTCTCCCCTTTGCCTTCTTTTTACCATAAGAGGGCCTGGTTAAAAGCTTCACCAGGGCACCTCCACAGTCGTCGAGATCGCACTTTTTTAATTCTTCGTCAGAAGAATGCATCGTCATAAACTCTCTCTTACACAGGGCGCACCTATAGGCATAACGTGGCATATATATTGCGTGCTCTACTCCGTATCGTTCAAAACATTTTCAACGAAATCGGGAACAGTTTTTACTTCCACATCTTCTAAAGTTACTACGGGAGGGTTGGTTATGACCAGTTCTGATTGAGAGGTGCCATCCACTTGAAAATTCATTTCTTCTAATAGAGGAACTATATCAGTTTCCTCCATAAGACACTTTTGAAGCGCCATCATGAGGGCGCCCATCGCTTGGCTCGATAATTTCATTATCGCCTCGTAGTTTCTAGATTTTGTATTCTATCGTGTATACTTCGAAGATGTGCTTCCAATTGACGTGAGTGTTCTCGAAAAGCATCCCCCAACATTACCTCGACCAATTCTTTAACCTCTGCCTCAGAGACGTAGTTAAATAGATTTTCATTTTTTTTCTTGGTAGACATTTATATTCCTTTCTTGATTAGTCTATAATCAGCATTATACATCATTTCTGCTAATTCTTTAAAGTCCACTTTGGGACTCCAATTTAATTCTTTTTTTGCCTTACTCGGATCACCAAGTAAAAAGGGCACCTCGTGTGGTCTAAAAAGCCTGGCGTCTATTTTTACATAGTCGCTTGGATCTCCCAAACCAGCGTATTTAAACACATAGTTTAAAAATTCTTTAACCGTATGGCTTTTTCCTGTGGCGATAACATAATCCTCCGGAGCATCCTGTTGTAACATAAGCCACATAGCCTCTACGTAATCTCCGGCATATCCCCAATCACGGCGCGCGCTTAAGTTGCCCAAATACAATTCCTTTTGTAACCCCAGTTTAATCTTGGCGGCCGCCATAGTAATTTTTCTCGTAACAAACGTCTCTCCCCGACGAGGAGACTCGTGATTAAACAATATACCACTAGATGCGTGTAGATTATAGCTTTCTCTATAATTTCTTATCAAATTGTGTGCAAATACTTTAGCGCAGGCATAAGGGCTCGCTGGGCTAAAAGTGGTCTCTTCATTAAACGGAGGAAGTGGATTATCACCGAACATTTCTGAAGATGATGCTTGGTAAAATTTAGAGTCCGGACAAATTTCTTTGTATGCGTTTAACAATCTCAACGTGCCCATTGCAATTGTATCAACCGTTTCTTCTGGCACATCAAAAGAAACACGTACGTGCGATTGCGCCCCTATGTTATAAATTTCGTCGGGCATATGTTTATATAGCAGCTTCCAAAAGCATCCTGCATCGTGTAGATTTCCGTATTCTAAAATAAAATTAACGTTATTAAATATATGATCTATTCTGTCGGTAGCTAATAAAGATGTGCGTCTTTTGACGCCTATTACACGATATCCTTTTGATAGCAGAAGCTCCGCTAAATATGATCCGTCTTGGCCCGTAACTCCTGTTACTAGTGCTGTTTTCATATGTTTTTCCCTCTATAGTTTAAATTGTTTATCAAAAAATTTTCCACAATTGCAATTATTTTTAAAAAAGTTTTTGGTTTCATCATTGAATAAGTAAAAGATATACGAATTCAGCGAGCGCTCCAGTTCTTCTTTGGTGCCCTCAGAAAATCCATCACAATAATGCCATACTTTAATCTGTCTTCCGTCTACAGAGTATAGTTTACCATCTTTAACTGTAAAGTTTCTAATATTTATTGATTTTTCTTGCATAGCCGAGCTTATGTAGTCGAATCTCAAAGGCGGTATTTCGGCCGGGGTAGGGGCCATAAGCCCACGTTCCTCCAGAAACTTAAAAATTTTAGGAAATTCTTTCGGTTGAGGGGCGGTGCCTCCTCTTAGAAAAAATTCTATATCATCCGAAAATTTCGCTTGTACGTTGTATATGGGCACGTGAGGTTCGAGATGACGCCCGGGCGTGTAATGGTTCGATCGAGGGCGATCATGATCGGAATCGACTATTTTAATTTTAATATCGGGAATAACCATACGGTGTTCTTTCATATATCTATGGTTAAGTTCCCTAGATACCGTGATTCCCTCTGTGTCTTGAGGTGCAGATCCGGCATAGTCTACTGACAATTTTGATAAAATATTTACAATATTTACCCCACCCTGTTCGGCATAGAATTCATGGGTAGGTCTGATTTTTCGATTATAGAAAAGCTCCCAATAATCTAAAGACGCATCAACAACAGCCTTTAAACCGGAAGTACCATTAAAACATATTACATCAGCATTTATATTTTCGTAGAATATGCGCACGATACCTTGTTTGTCGGATTTAATAAGTTCCGTTTGAGCTTCGTGCACATCTACATTATAATAATAATCATACTTAAGCTTGGGCAATGGTGTAAAGGCATCATAATGTAAAATCAGCGTAGGTTCATAAATAGTTACAACGTCGCCGTCGCCGCGGCGCCACGGAAAAGTTATTTGATAGTCGTAATCTAAAGTACCTAATATATCATGATCATTTTCTTCTACAAATTCAGATAATCTTGCGCAAGTAATGGTGTCGGCGCCTAGAATAATTAATTTATCATACTGTTCTTTTTCCATTAACTCTAGTGCTAATGCATAACGAAAAATGCCGTGATTATTGTGATATTCTGTTTCAAATTCTTGTGTCGTTTCATATTCTTCTACATTGTCGTTTGTTACAAAATGAAGTGTAACATCCGGATGAAATTTAGAAAAACTATTAACAGCGCATTTTGCTATCTTCTCGTGAGCAGCACCGAGGGCATATATTAAGCAGCCTATTTTCATTTTTCACAAACCCTTTGCTCGTTATACCATTTAAAAACCTTCATTATACCATCTCTAAAAGGGGTAAATTCAAAATTGCCAATTAGGTTTAACAACTCTTTATTGCTTCCGTCTTTTCTATATTGTCCATCTAGAAATTTATTA